>Ga0111539_10001956_pt1 | contig 27491 bp, 23 predicted proteins | sample RhiMethybrSRZTD1_FD_79667 | JGI IMG/M metagenome (GOLD analysis project Ga0111539, IMG submission 79667) | Populus rhizosphere microbial communities from Tennessee, USA - Rhizosphere MetaG P. TD hybrid SRZTD1 (version 2) (version 2) | ecosystem: Host-associated > Plants > Roots > Rhizosphere >...
ACGCGGAGGATGCTGGCGTGCGGCGAGAAGCGGCGGCATCGACACCTCCAGGCGGAGTTTTGACCAAATATATACGCAGTTTCCGGCCGGGTGGGTAGCACAATCGAGTGACGCGTAGACTATCTTCCCATGGCGGCCAGGGCGTAGACATGGCCCCGATTCAGAGGAGACGCGATGAGACGATGGGGCAGTCGGATCGTGGGGTTCGTGGGGCTGCTCGCGCTCGTGACGGGGCCTGCGGGCGCGGCCGATGCACCGAAGGAGACGCCCGGGCAGGCTCGAGTCCTGCACGTCACCTATTACTACCTGCCCGGCTGAATGGTCTGCGCGAAGTTGAAGCCCGCCGTGAGCGGGCTCGAGCAGGACTTCCCGGGGAAGGTGAAGGCGGAGAACGTGGACGCCTCGACCGAGGAGGCGCGCAAGGCGATCAAGGAGCTGGGCTTCAAGAACCACGGGCTGGTGATCCGCGACTCGAAAGGGACCGTGGTGCACAAGCAGCCGGATCACTCGGTGGACATCGACGTCGCCCGCAAGGCCATCCAGGACATCCTCGCGAAGGGCGACTAGACGCGCAGCACGATGGCGCCGGCGCCTCCCCCTTTCCTGAGGTCGGCGAGAGCGCGGTTGGCGTCCTCGAGGGGATACTCCCGGACATCCGGGCGCAAGCCCGCGCGCGCCGCGAGCGCCAGGAACTCCGTGACGTCGGCGCGCGTGACGTTGGCGACCGACGTGATCTCCTTCTCCATCCAGAGGTGCGCCGGATAGTCGAGGCGCAGGAGCGCCTCGCGATCCGCCTCTTCCTTGCGGATGGCGTTGATCACCAGACGTCCCCCCGGCGCGAGGCTCTGTAACGCCCCGAGGACGGGGGCCCAGGCGGGGGTGGTGTCGATGACGGCGTCGAGCGGCTCCGGCGCGCGATCGAGCGTGTCTCCGGCCCACGCCGCCCCCAGCTGCTGCGCGAAGGCCCGCTGCGTCTCGTCACGCGCGAAGACGAAGACCTGCGCCGCCGGGTCGAGCGCGAGCGCGGTGCGCAGCACCAGGTGCGCCGAGGCGCCGAAGCCGGTCAGGCCGAGCCGGCGGCCGGGGGCGTGGCGGGCGAGCCGCAGCGCGCGCCAGCCGATCGCGCCGGCGCACAAAAGCGGCGCCGCCTGAACGTCGTCGATCCCCTCGGGGATCGGGATGGCGAAGGGTTCGGCGATCGTCATGCGCTCGGCGTAGCCGCCGTGCGCATCGCGCCCGGTGGCCAGGAAGCCGGCGCAGAGATTCTCGCGGCCGCCGCGGCAGAAGGCGCAGACGCCGCAGGCAGAGAAGATCCACGACGCTCCGACGCGGTCCCCGAGGGCGAACCGGCGCGCGCCCTCGCCGAGCGCCTCGACCCGGCCGACCGCCTGGTGCCCCGGGATCACCGGGAGGCGCGCCGGCGGCAGGCGCCCTTCGATCTCGTCGAGCTCGGTGTGGCAGACACCGCAGGCGGCGACCCGGATGACGATTTCACCCGCGGCCGGGGCGGGGTCCGGCCAGCTCACGACCCGGAGCGGGTCGGGCCGCCCGTGGAGAGTCGCGATCCGTTCGAGGATCAGGGCGCGCATCGCCGCTGTCCGGGGTCCGGGGCCGATCCCTTGCCAGAAGAGGGACTCGCTCCTAGACTGACCGCCTCATGACCCCGTCGATCCGTCGCATCTGAACACCGTCCCGGCCCGACGGCGTCGGGCCCCAGTTGCCGGCCGCCACGGCATCGCGCAGGCTCTAGACCTCGCGCCGCGCCGCCACCGGCCGGCGCAGCGAGGTCTTCCATGGCCGCCCTCACTTCCGCGAATCTCAGCGAGACGCTCGACCGCATCTGCCACGATACCATCGGCCCCGCGGCCGAGCAGGTCGACAAGACCGGCTCCTTCCCCGACCGTGCCCTCGACGCGCTGCGCGCCGCCGGGCTCCTCGGCGCCGCGAGCGCCAGAGAGGTCGGCGGGCTCGGCTTCGGTCTCCCCGAAACCTCCTTCATCCTGCGCCGCGTGGGCCGGGAGTGCGGCTCGACCGCGATGGTCCTGTGCATGCACTACTCCGGCGCCGCGGTCCTCGAGGCGCTGGGGGACAAGGAGACCCGGCAGGCGGTCGCCTCCGGACGGCATCTGAGCACCCTCGCCTTCAGCGAGGCCGGATCGCGCAGCCACTTCTGGGCCCCTCTGGGCACGGCGACGAAGAACGGCTCCGGCGTCACGCTCAACGCGAAGAAATCGTGGGTCACGTCGGCCTCGAAGGCGACCGCCTACGTCTGGTCGTCGAAGCCGATCGCGGCCGAAGGGCTCAGCACCCTCTGGCTCGTGCCGGCGAAGACCCCGGGCATCGCGGTGCGCGGCCCCTTCGACGGCCTGGGGCTCCGGGGCAACGACTCCTCGCCGGTGAGCGCCGAGAGCGTCAAGGTGCCGGAGTCGGCGATGCTCGGCCAGGACGGCAAGGGATTCGACGTGATGATGGGGACGGTGCTGCCGGTCTTCCAGGTGCTCAATGCGTCGTTCTCAGTCGGGGCGATGGAGGCGGGGGTGCGGCGCACGGCGGAGCACGCGAGCGGCTCGCGCTACGGCCACATCGACGCGAGCCTCGCCGATCTGCCGACCATCCGCAGCGGCATCGCCCGCATGCGCATCAAGACCGACGCCACCGCGGCGCTGCTCGACGACACTGTCGCCGCGATCGGGGCCGGGCGTGCCGACGCGATGCTGCGGGTCCTGGAGTGCAAGGCCGCCGCGGGAGAGACGGCGAACGAGGTCCTCGATCTGGCGATGCGGATCTGCGGCGGACAGGCGTTCCGCAAGGAGGTGGGCGTCGAGCGCTACTTCCGCGACACGCGCGCCGCCGGGGTGATGTCGCCGACGACCGATCTCCTCTACGACTTCATCGGCAAGGCGGTCTGCGGGATGCCGCTCTTCTGACGGCCATGGGAGCCAAGCCGGTCGTGCTCGGAGCGGTGGCTTACGACGCCAAGGTCGTGACCATCTGGGACGGCTTCCAGCGCTGGTTCCAGGGGCGCGGTCTGCCGTTCGACTACGTGCTCTTCTCCAATTACGAGCGCCAGGTCGAGTCGCAGTTCGACGGGACCATCGAGGTGGCGTGGAACTCGCCGCTCGCGTGGCTCCAGGCGTCGCGCATCGCGGCCGCCCTCGGCCGCCGGGCCGAGGCGATCGCCATGCGGGATTCCGACTGCGACCTGTCCTCGATCCTCCTGGTGCGCGCCTCGTCGGACCTCGCCCGCCTCTCCGATCTGAAGGGGAAGCGCGTGGCGACCGGGGCTCCCGACTCGCCGCAGGCGACCCTGATCCCGCTCGGCCACCTCGCCGCAGAGGGGCTGGCGCCGGGGACCGACTTCGAGGTGGTGATGTTCGACCGCCTCGCCGGCAAGCACGGCGACCATGTCGGCGGCGAGCGCGACGCCGCCCGGGCGCTCGCGAAGGGGGAGGCGGACGCGGCGTGCATCCTCGACGCGAACCATCTGCTGTTCTCGCAGGACGGCACGCTCGCGACCGGGAGCGTCCGGGTGCTCGGTCGGACCGCGCCCTACGATCACTGCAATTTCACGGTCGTCGGCGCTCCCTCCCCGGGGATCGCGCGCTTCCGGGAGCTGCTCCTGTCGATGCGGTACGCGGACCCGGAGGTGCGGGCGCTGTTCGACCTCGAGGGGCTCAAGGAGTGGCGGCCGGGGCGCACCGGCGGCTACGCGACGCTGGCCCAGGCGGTCGATCGCTTCGGGACCATCGACGCGTTCGTGGCCTCGGTGGCGTCCCGGTGCGCCTAGACGGTCGGACGGCGGTGCGCGTCGATCTCGGCGACCTCGGCTTCGACGAGGGGGGGCACCTCCTCCTGAAGCGGGGACTGAGGAGTCTGCCGGCCGGCGGCGAGGTGGAGGTCGCCGGGAGCCATCCCGATCTCGATCTGCACCTCGGGACCTGGTGCCGCGCCGAGGGGCACCGGATACGGCCTGCGACCGCCCCGGGGCCCGGCAGGATCTGGATCGTGGCGCGCGGCCGCGCCGACGCCGCGCGTCTCGAGGGGGCGGTGCCGGCCGGGCACGCCGACGCCTCGCGCCCGGAGGCGGTCGCCGAGAGCCCGCCGGCGACCTGGGGCCTGGCGGCGCGCGGCGCCCTCGTCGAGGCGGGCGGCCCCGCGTTCGGCTTCCCGCTCGACCGCCGCATCGAGGTCTGGAGCGACGACGCGGCGCGGCTGTACGCGCAGGCGGTCGCGGCGCAGTGGGACCCGGCCACCGCCGTCCCCTGGGACGCGCGCTTCGATCTTCCCGACGAGGTCGAGGACGCGGTGGTGCAGGTGATGACCTACCTCGTCGAAAACGAGACCGCGGCCCTCGTCGTCCCGAGCCGCTTCGTGGCACAGATGCACCCGCACTTCCGCGAGGTGATGCAGCTGCTGGCGATCCAGGCGGCGGACGAGGCGCGCCACATCGAGGTGTTCACGCGCCGGGCGCTGCTGAGGCGGGCGGCCCCGGGCCTTTCCACCGCCGGGGGGCAGGCGTCGCTCAAGACGCTGGTCGAGGAGCCGGAGTTCCCGATCGCATCCTTCCTGCTGTCGGTGCTCGGCGAGGGGACGTTCCTGATCCTGCTGCGGTTCCTGGCGCAGCACGCCCCCGACCCGGTGACCGAAGCGGTGACCCGCCTGGCGGCGCAGGACGAGGCCCGCCACGTCGCCTTCGGGCTGTCCCACCTGCGACGGCACGTCGCCGAGGACCCCGCCTATCGCGGCCGCCTCTCGGACGCCGTGCGTCGCCGCCACGACGCCCTCCGCCACACCGCCGGCCTCAACAGCCTCGTCTTCGACGCCCTCCTGGTGATCGCCGCCGGCGCGTGGGACACGGCCGCCCTCCGCCGGGGGAATCAGCGGGTGATGGCGCTTTTGCGCGACATGGACGCGGGACGCCGGGCCAGCCTCGAGCGCCTCGGCTTTTCCCTCGAAGAGGCGGCCGAGCTGTCCGGTCTCCACACCCGCAACTTCATGTAGCGCCGCCTCCGGCGTTGAGGATGTCCTCCCTCCCTTCGCCGGAATCCGGCACCGGTGATACCCTCTCCGCCGGCCAGCTCGACGGGGTCCACGAAGGTGGTTCGCGGGCTCGGGGGGCCTGGAACAAATCGCGACCATCGATCCGTCCGTCCGGATCCCGGATTTCGACATGACAGACCCGGTCATCTGCTTCGGGCAGCAGCCCTGCGGCTTCTTCCCGAAGCGCTTCCTCGTCGCCAAGCTCACCGCCGCCCGCCGTCTGCGGCGGGAGATCGGCGGCCGCATCGTCTGGTTCTTCCACGACAGCGACCACGACTACCGCGAAACGACGACGCCGCTGCGCGACCGGCAGACGGGCGAGCTGAAGCGGCTCAACTTCGATCACACCGGCAAGATCCAGAAGAAGTACTCGCCCCTTTACGCCAAGCGCATCCTCCCCGGCTGGCGGGATCGGACCGCGCGCGTCCTGCCATGCTTCGTCGAGCCGGCGCTCGTGGACGCGTTCGAGCAGGTCGGGGCGGAGACGGCCGCCGGGTTCTGCCTCGAAATGTACCGGCGGCTCGGGCTCCTCGAGGGGGTCGAGATCGTCCGCTCCGGCGATCCGGAGGTGCGGCACCGGGCGATCGACATCGACGACTGCTACGTGGACGTGCCGTACGAGGGGGAGATCGTCCGGGCGCGGCGGCAGGGGGGGAAGTACATCCTGCACCGCGGCGGCGACCTCTTCCTCGAGATCCCGGGCCCGGAGCGGCCCGGGAAGGAGCAGGTGAGCCCGACGCGTGACACGCGGCTGCGCTGGATGCAGTCGGTGGTGCGCTGCACCCACTACGTCTGCGGTGCCGGCGAGGGGCAGTACCTGAAGCGCGACGAGGCGCCGGAGATCGCCTTCGTGGAGCGGGACGTCGTCGATCGCCCGCACGAGTCGTGGATCGGCGACGAGGAGGGGCGCGATGCCGCCGCGCCGATCTGATCGCCGGGTGGTCCTGGCGGTCGGCGCGCACCCGGACGACATCGAGTTCGGCTGCGGCGCCGTCCTGATCAAGGAGACGGCCCGCGGCCACGCGGTGACGGTCCTGAACCTGTCGCGCGGCGAGGCGGGGACGAGCGGCACGCCCGAGGTCCGCTCGCGCGAGTCGGCTGCCGCGGCCGAGCGCATGGGGGCCGACCTCGAGTGGCTCGAGCTGGACGGCGACGCCCGCCTCGAGGAGCGCGCCGACAATGCCTTCGCCATCGCGCGTGCCATCCGCCGGATCCGGCCGCATCTCGTGCTCGCGCCGCTGCCGGTCGAGAACCAGCACCCGGACCACGCCAAGGCCGGACGGATGGTGCGCGACGCCGCCCGGCTGGCCCGCTACGGCGGCCTCAAGGGGCTCGAGACCTCCGCCCCGCACGCCATCGACGCGCTCTACTTCTACGACATCACCGGCGCCGGCGGGGGCACCGGGCCGGCGGATCCCTCGCTGGCACGGATCATCGTGGACGTGACGGAGGCGTTCGACGTCTGGACCGAGGCGATGCGGTGCCACGCCTCCCAGATGAAGACGCGCGACTACGTCGAGCTCCTGGTGGCGCGCGCCCGCGTCCTCGGGGCGCAGGTGGGGGTCGAGTACGCCATGGCGGTGTGGGCGAACGATCCGATCCGGCTCGCGGCGCTGACCGACCTGCGCGATTCGGGGAGGCGCTTCTGAGCGATCGGGCCGTCGCCGCGGGCCGTGATCGCGATGCCCTGCGCATCGCCATCGCCTGCTATCCGTCGGTCGGCGGCAGCGGCATCCTGGCGTCGCAGCTCGGACAGCAGCTGGCGCGTCGCGGCCACGAGGTGCACTTCGTCTCCTACGGGCCGCCGTTCCGGCTCGACCCGAACGTGCCGAACGTCCGCTTCCACCCGGTGCGGATCAACGAGTACGAGCTGTTCCGCTACCCCGACTACACGCTGCCGCTGTCGGTGACGCTCGCCGACGTCAGCCGCGAGTTCGGCCTCGACCTCATCCACGCGCACTACGCGGTGCCGCACGCGGTCGCCGCCTACCTCGCCCGCTGCATGCTCGGGGCGGCTTCGCCGCGCGTCATCACGACGCTGCACGGCACCGACACGACCCTGATCGGGAAGGATCCGTCCTTCCGCCCGATCATCCGGCACGCCATCGCGGCGTCGGACGGCGTCACCGCCGTCTCCACCTTCCTGCGCGACGAGACGCGGCAGATCTTCGGCATCGATCGGGAGATCGACGTGGTGCACAACTTCTTCGAGCCCCTGCCGGCGAAGCGGACCCGGCAGGAGGTGCGCGCCGCGCTCGGGATCGGCTCCGGGCCGGTGGCGCTGCACATGTCGAACCTGCGATCGGGGAAGCGGATCGAGGACCTGCTGCGCGCCTTCGCCCGGGTCCGGAACCAGGAGCTGAGGTTGCTGGTGCTCGCGGGCGGGGACTTCGCGCCGTACCGGCCGCTGACGGAATCGCTCGGGATCGGCGACCGGGTCATCGTCCAGGGGGCGGTGCCGGACGTCGAGGACTACCTCGCCGCGTCCGATTTCGGCGTCTACACGTCGGAGAGCGAGTCGTTCGGCCTGTCGATCCTCGAGAGCATGTTCCACGGCCATCCGATCCTCGCCACCCGCGCCGGCGGAGTGCCGGAGGTGGTGGTGGACGGCGAGACCGGGTTCCTGCTGCCGCCGGGGGACATCGACGGGTTCGCCGCGCGCATGGAGGACCTGGCCCGGGATCCCGGGCGGTTCCGTGCCATGGGGGAGCGGGGGCGGGCGCGGGCCGAGGCGCTGTTCTCCGCCGAGCGGATCGTCGGCCGGTATCTCGAGGTCTATCGCCGCGTCCTCGCGCCGCCGGGCGCGGGGAGCGGCCTCACGAAGGGGGGAGCGGATCGATGAGAGCAGGACTCGGACCAGCCGGTTTCTGCGCCGCCATCGGACTCGCCGGGTGGGCCGGCGGGGCCGTCGCGGCGCCGCTCGTGCCGCCCCGCCCCGATGCGGCGGCGATCCAGCTCGCCCTCAACAAACTTCAAGTCCTGGAGAGCGTCCTGTACGTCGCCGCGCACCCCGACGACGAGAACACCCGGCTCATCGCCTTCATGGTGAATGGACGTCTGGCCGACACCGCCTACCTGTCGATCACGCGCGGGGATGGCGGGCAGAACCTGATCGGTCCCGAGCTGAGCGAGCTTTTGGGGGTCATCCGATCGCAGGAGCTGCTGGCGGCGCGCCGCGTCGACGGCGGCCGGCAGTTCTTCACCCGCGCCATCGACTTCGGCTACTCGAAGACCCCCGAGGAGACGCTGCGCATCTGGGACCGGGAGCAGGTCCTCGCGGACGTGGTGCGAATCTATCGAATGTACCAGCCGGACGTCGTCATCACCCGCTTCCCGCACGGCGACCGGGACACGCACGGCAACCACACCGCCTCGGCCATGCTGGCGAAGGACGCGATGGCGGCCGCCGGGGACCCGAAGATGTTCCCGGACCAGCTCGCGACCCTGAAGCCGTGGCGCCCGAAGCGGCTGCTGTGGAACACCTCGCCGTGGTTCTACGACAACAAGGACGACTTCAAGCCGGAGACGCTCCTCAAGATCGATGTCGGCGGCTTCTCGCCGCTCCTGGGGGAGTCGTTCCCGGAGCTGGCGGCGCGCAGCCGCAGCATGCACCGCAGTCAGGGGTTCGGGTCGGGCGGATCGCGCGCCGAGGTCCTCGAGTACCTCGAGCACGTCGAAGGGGAGAAGGCGCAGGGGGAACTCTTCGACGGGATCGACACCACCTGGGGCCGTATTCCCGGTGGACCGGCGGTCGGGACGATCCTGGCGCGCGCCGCGAAAGCGTTCGATCCGCAGAACCCGCCCGGCGTGGTGCCGCTCCTGATCGAGGCGCGCCAGTCGATGCTGTCCCTGCCCGACGGGCGCTGGAAGACCGCCAAGCTCGCCGAGCTCGACCAGGTGCTGGTGGCCTGTCTCGGCCTCTACCTCGAGGCCGCCGCGACCGAGCCGGCCGGCGTCGCGGGGAACAAGGTGTCGATCAACGTCGAGGCGGCCAACCGATCGACGGTGAACGTCCGGATCGGCAAGGTGACCGTCCTTGGCAGCGACACCTCCTGGGACCAGGCGCTCGCCGGGCGCGCGTCGGCGAAGAAGACGATCGAGGCCACGCTCCCGGGCGATCTGCCCGACTCGGAGCCGTATTGGCTGCGCCGGCGCGGCACGCAGGGGATGTTCCGCGTGGACGACGCCGCGCTCATCGGCCAGCCGGAGAACCCGCCGGCCCTCAGCGTGGTCTTCGGGCTCGAGGTGGGGGGCGCCTCTCTGGGCGTGGAGCGCCCGGTCGTCTACAAGTGGACCGACCCGGCGCGCGGCGAGCGCTACCGCCCGTTCGAGATCGTCCCGGCGGTGACCCTCGAGTTCTCGGAGAAGGTGCTGCTGTTCCCGGACGCGAAGCCCCGCGACGTGGCGGTGCGGCTGCGGGCCGGCCGCGCCGGAGTCGCCGGCACGGTGCGTCTCGAGGCGCCTTCCGGCTGGAGCGTCACGCCGGCGACCCGCGACTTCAGCCTCGCCGAGAAGGGGGCGGCCCAGTCGGTGTCGTTCAGCGTGAAGCCGTCCGGAGCGCCGTCGGCCGGGCCGCTGCGGGCCGCGGCCGAGGTGGACGGCCGCCGCTTCGATCGCGGCATGACGATCGTCGAATACGACCACATCCCGACGCAGACGATCCTCCCGCCCGCCGAGACCCGGGTCGTGCGCCTGGCGCTCCAGCGGCGCGGCCAGGAGATCGGCTACCTGCAGGGGGCCGGCGACCAGATCCCGGCGGGGCTGCGGCAGATCGGCTACAACGTGACCGAGCTCACTCAGGCGGACCTCGTCCCCGAACGGCTCAAGCGCTTCGACGCGGTGGTCCTCGGCGTGCGCGCCTACAACACGCTCGACGGGATCCGCTTCCGTCAGCCGGCGCTGTTCGACTATGCCAAGGCCGGGGGGACGCTCATCGTCCAGTACACGACTCCCCAGGAGATCAAGGTGGACGCGCCGCTGCCGCTCTCCCTCAAGCTGTCGCGCGACCGGGTGAGCGAGGAGCAGGCGGAGGTGAAGGTGCTCGTTCCCGAATCGCCCGTCGTGACGCGGCCGAACCGGATCACCCCGTCCGACTTCGAGGGCTGGGTGCAGGAGCGCGGCCTCTACTTCGCGAGCGAATGGGATCCCGGCTACCAGGCGATCCTCTCCTGCCACGACGAAGGGGAGCCGCCGAGAAACGGCGGTCTGCTGGTCGCCGCGTACGGGAAGGGGCACGTCGTCTACACCGGCTACTCCTGGTTCCGGCAGATCCCGGCCGGGGTGCCGGGGGCGATCCGCCTGTTCGTCAACCTGATCTCGCTCGGCGGGCCGGCCGCCCCGTGAGCGATCCGGCCGTCGATCCGCCGCCGCCGATCCTGCGATCCTGGGGCCGGGTGTACGCCCTGGTCCTCGGCTGGCTGGGGATCCTCGTCCTCCTGATGTACGGCCTCACACTGCGCTACCGGTGAGCCCCCTCGATTACGTCGTCCTCGCCGGGACGCTCCTGGCGATCGCCTCGTACGGCATCTGGCGCACCCGCGGCAGCCGTGATCTCGAAGGGTACCTGCGCGCCGATCACGCCCTGAAGTGGGGGGCCATCGGGCTGTCGGTCATGGCGACGCAGGCGAGCGCCATCACCTTCCTGTCCACCCCCGGGTTCGGCTACGAGAAGGGGCTGATGTTCGTGCAGAACTACTTCGGCCTGCCTTTGGCCCTGGTGGTCGTCTCGGCGCTGTTCATCCCGGTCTATTACCGGCTCAAGGTGTACACCGCCTACGAGTACCTGGAGCGCCGCTTCGATCTCAAGACGCGGCAGCTCGGAGCGATGCTGTTCCTGCTGCAGCGCGGGCTCGCCGCCGGGATCACCATCTACGCCCCCGCCATCATCCTGTCGAACCTGCTCGGCTGGAATCTGCGGCTCACCATCGTGGTGGCCGGGCTCATCGTCATCGCCTACACGGTTTCGGGGGGATCGCGCGCCGTCAGCCTGACGCAGCGGCACCAGTTGATGGTGGTCCTGGCCGGGATGCTGGTCGCCTTCGTCCTGCTCGTGGTGCACGTGACGCGGCAGGTCCCGTTCGACACCGCGCTGCGGATCGCGGGCTCGCTGGGGCGCCTCGAGGCGGTCTCCTTCTCGTTCGACCCGGGGAAGCGGTACACGTTCTGGTCCGGGATCCTCGGCGGCTTCTTCCTGGCGCTGTCGTACTTCGGGACCGATCAGTCGCAGGTCGGCCGATATCTCGGCGGGGCCTCGGTCGCGGCCAGCCGCTTCGGGTTGATGTTCAACGCCGTCCTCAAGGTGCCGATGCAGTTCTTCATCCTCCTGGTCGGGGTGATGGTCTGCCTCTTCTACCAGTTCGAGGAGCCGCCGCTCCTCTTCAAGAAGACGGCGCTCGCGGTGGTCGAGCAGAGCGCCCGGGCGCCCGAGCTGCGGGCTCTCGAGGAGCGCTACTCGAGGAACTTCGCGGAGAAGCGCGACGCGGTGCGGGAGCTCGCGCAGGCGCTCGAGCGGGACGATGCCGCGGCCGTCGCTTCGGACGAGGCGCGGGTCCGCGATCTCGACGCCCGGGGCGAGGCGCTGAGGACCGAGGCGAAGGGGCTGGTGCGGGAGGTGGACCGGCGCGAGAACCCCAACGACGCCGACTACGTCTTCCTGACCTTCGTCTTCAACCACCTGCCGGACGGGATCGTCGGGCTGCTCGTCGCCGTCATCTTCTGCGCCGCGCTGTCGGCGAACTCGTCGGAGCTCAACGCCCTCGCCTCGACCAGCACCGTGGACGTCTACCGGCGGCTGGTGCGTCCGGCCGAGAGCGAGCGCCACTACGTGCGCGTGTCGCGGGCGCTCACAGCGTTCTGGGGCGTCGTGTCGATCGGCTTCGCCCTCGGGGCGGGACTCGTCGAGAACCTGATCGAGGCGGTCAACATCCTCGGGTCGCTGTTCTACGGCACCATCCTCGGCCTGTTCCTGACCGCTTTCCTGGTCAAGCGGGTGCGCGGCACGGCGGTCTTCCTGGCGGCGATCGCCGCCGAGGGGACGGTGATCGCCCTGTACCTGACGACGTCGATCGGCTACCTGTGGTTCAACGTCATCGGATGCGCCCTCGTGCTCGCCCTGGGGACGCTGTTCGAGGTGCTCGGCCCCGGCCCGAAGGAGCGCACCGTTGCTCCCGCGGGCGCGGGGAGTTAGGATCCGGTCCTCTCACAGCAACGAGGACCTTTCGTTTCGCAACGACGTCGAGGAGGACGTGTATGAAGAAAGCGCTGGTTCTGACCGCACTGCTGTCCCTGCTGGCCCCGGCGGGGGCGTTCGCGCAGCAGCTCAAGCTGCCGCGCCCCAGTCCGAAGGCCTCGGTGCAGCAGACCGTCGGCCTGACCGAGGTCACCATCAACTACTGCCGCCCCGGCGTGAAGGGGCGGACCATCTGGGGCGAGCTCGTCCCCTACGACAAGGTGTGGCGCACCGGGGCGAACGAGGCGACCACCATCCAGTTCAGCCAGGACGTGAAGGTCAACGGCAAGCCGCTGCCGGCGGGGCTGTACAGCGTCCACACCATCCCGTCGAAGAGCGCCTGGACGGTGATCTTCAACAAGAAGGCGGAGCAGTGGGGCTCCTACGAGTACGACGACAAGCAGGACGCCCTGCGCATCCAGGTGCAGCCGGCGGCCGGGCCGCAGCAGGAGCTCATGGAGTTCTCCTTCCCGGAGGTCTCGCCGGAGGGGGCGACCGTCGAGCTGGCCTGGGAGAAGGTCCGGGTGCCGTTCAAGATCGAGGTCGCGACCAAGGAGCAGGCGATGGCGAACATCCGCCAGTCGCTGTCGGGCCTCACCGGGAAGCCGGAGGAGTGGAACGTCCCGTACGGCGCCGCCAACTACGCGTTCACGAACAATCTCGACAATCGGGACGAGGCGATGAAGTGGATCGACCAGTCGGTCGGCCTCAAGGAGACCTTCTGGAACCTGCGACTGAAGGCCACGATGCTCGAGAAGGCGGGGAAGAAGAAAGAGGCGGTGACGGTCGCGGAAAAGGCGGTGCAGATCGGCAAGGCGAACGAGGACGAGCCGAGCGAGATCGCCAAGACCGAGAAGCAGATCGCCGAGTGGAAGAAGTCGAGCTGAGGCGGGGGCACCTCAAGCCCGGAGGAGCGGCGCCTGCGGCCCTGCAATGTCGAGGCGCCGCTCCTCCCTGGCCGTCTCAGGTGTGGCAGGCCGCCCGCGAGCGATCCCGCCAGAAGGCGATGCGGGACCGAACCTCCTCGGGGGAGAGTTTCAGGATCCCGCAGACGTTTTCGAACGCGAACACGTGGCCCCGGTTGCGGCTGGCGATCCAGCGTTCTGCGTCGCGCCGTTGGACGCGCATCTGAAAGTTGCGCGTGCCGTGGCCGCGTTCGATGCAGCGCACTGCGTCTTCGAGGATGGCGATGACCAGCCTCACCTCGCCGATGCGCCGCACGCGGTTGTCCAGCTTATGGAAGACGTCCCGGATCAACTGCCCCTGGCGTGGAGGCTCCAGGATCGGGCTTCCGGGCAACGACGACTGGCCGGAACGAATCATGAAGGTGTCCCTCCCGATTTGAATTCGATGCGCCGGATTCTTGCAGCGGGAAGGAAAAGCGGCTATCCGTAAAGCCCGGTATTCGCGGCTCGGGTCGATCCGGAGGCAGGGCGGCGGGCGCCGGGGCGCGTCGGGTCAGACCGTGATGATGTGGTTCCGGATGGCGTAGCGGACGAGGTCGCTCAGCGAGCCGCACTCCAGCTTGTGCATGATGTTCGAGCGGTGTGTTTCGGCGGTGCGGACGCTGATGCCGAGGATGTCCGCGACCTCCTTGTTGCTCTTCCCCTCGCCGAGCAGCTGCACCACCTCGCGCTCGCGGTGCGTCAGCGACACCGGCTCCGCCGGCGGCGTGGTCTCGGGGTTGCGCCCGAGGCTGCGCTTCAGCACCACCTGCGCGACGCTCGAGGTGAAGAAGATCCGCTGCCGCCCGACCGCCTCGACGGCGTTGACCAGGTCGCGTCCGGCGTCCGACTTGAGGACGTAGCCGCGGGCGCCGGCCGCGAGCACCTCGCGCACCACCTGCTCCGACTCGTGCATGGTCAGGATGAGGATGCCGCTCTTGGGCGCGGCCTTGAGGATCTGCCGGGCGGCGTCGAGCCCGTTGAGTCCCGGCATGCCGATGTCGAGGATGATCACGTCCGGCTGCAGGCGCTTGGCCTTCTCCACCGCCTCGCGCCCATCCACCGCTTCGGCGATCACCTGCCAGCCGGGTCGCGCCTCGAGCAGGGCACGCACTCCGTGGCGCACCACCTCATGATCGTCGGCCACCAGAATTCGCATCGTCATCAAGCCTCCGCGCGTGGCACGTCAATCGCGACGTGCACCGTCGATCCTTGTGCTGTCGAGTTGATGGTCATCTGGCCCCCGAGCTGGCGCACGCGTTCCCGCATGCCCAGGAGCCCGATGCCGAGTGTGGCGATCCCGCCCCGGTCGTCGCCGACCGCGACGGGCATGCCGCGTCCCTGATCCCGCACCTCCAGCTCCACCCCCTCGTCCGTGCGCGTCAGATGGATGCGCGCCGTCGGGCTGCCGGAATGCCGCTGCACGTTCGAAAGGCACTCCTGGACGATGCGGTAGAGGGCGTTCTCGACCTCCATCGGCAGCCGTCCGAACCGCGCCGGCAGATCCACCTCGACGGCGATGCCGCTGCGCTGGCTGAACCCCTCGGCGCACCAGCGCAGCGCCGCCGGCAGCCCCATCTCCTCGAGGAGCGGCGGGTGCAGGAGGTACGACATCGACCGGATCTGCCGCACGCACAGCTCCGCAAGGGAGGAGCACTCGTCGAGGAGCTCGCGCGTCCGCTTGTCGAAGCGCGACACGCCGCGCTGCAGCACGGTCATCTTCATGGAGAGGGCGGCCAGGACCTGCGCCGTGCTGTCGTGCAGGTCGCGCGCCAGCCGCTGGCGCTCCTCGTCCTGGATCCGCAGCAGCCGCGTCGACAGCTGGCGCAGCGCCTGCTCGGTCTGGCGGCGCACCCCGATCTCCTCCTCGAGGGCGCGGTTGGCGCGGGACAGCTGCTGGGTGCGGCGTTCGATGCGGACCTCGAGGTCGGCGTGCGCCGCGCGCAGGTCGTCCTCGGCCCGGCAGCGCTCCATGAACTGCCCCATCTGGCTGCCGAGGGCCCCCAGAAGCTGCTGGTGCGCCGCGTCCGGCTCGCGCAGCCGGCGGTTGAAGAAGGTCAGGACGCCGAGGACCTCCCGGCCGAGCAGGATCGGCGCCCCCATGGCGGAGCGCAGCCCCAGCTCGGAGGCGGTCTCCGCGCGCACCAGGTCGGCGGACGCCGTCAGGTTGCGTATCCAGATGCTCCGCCCCTCGCTCCAGATCCGCCCCGCCATGCCGACGCCGGGATGGAAGGTGATCGACTCGGCCGAGCGGGCGCACAGCTGCAGCCGGTCCCCGGACCCATGCCAGTGCGCGCGGTGGCGCAGCACGCCCGCCTCGTGATCCACCGTCCAGACGTGACCGCAGTCCCAGCCGAATCCTTCGCAGATCTCCCTGAGGATCTCCGGGCCCGCCGCCTCCAGGCTGGAGGCCTCGGCGAGGGCGCGCGATGCGACGTAGCTGGCCTGGACGCGACGGAGGGCGTGGCGCCGCTCGCTCAGCCCGGCCGAGAACACCAGCATGGTGGTGGACGCCATCGCCAGGAACGCCTGCGCGAGCAGGAGGCTCTCGTTGAGCGACCCGCGGGCGAACGGGCCATAGCCCTGCACGGTCGGGACGAGGGCGAGCACCGACAGCGCCGCGATCGCGGTCACCGATCCGGCCCGGCCGAAACGCAGCGCCGCCCAGATGAGCAGCGGGAAGAAGGTCGAGGTGCCGAGCATCCCCTGGATGAGGGGGGAGCCGCCGCCCCAGAACGCCAGGCGCGCCAGGAGGACGAAGGCGGTGCACAGGGTCGCCGCTTCGGCGACCTTGAGCATCGTGATCCGGAAGGACCGCAGGTCGGCCCAGGCGAGCAGGAGCGGCGCCACCACGAGCGCCCCCATGAAGTCCCCCAGCCACCACGATCCCCAGGCGCGCCAGAGGCTCGCGGCCGGGATGAGGCCGCCGGCATAGCCGCTGGCGACGCCGATCGTCGCGCTGACGACCGGGCTCAGCGCGGCGCCGAGCGCGACGAAGCGCAGCGCATCGCCGATCCGGTCGAACGACCCGCGCACCCCTTGCGGGCCCCGCAGGAGGGCGACGGCGACGAGGGCCTCGAGCGTGTTGCCGGCCGCCATACCGAAGGCGGCGAGGGGCGGCGCGCCGGCGAAGAGGTTGGCCGCCAGCGCCCCGAGGGCGATGCCGGGCCACAGCCGCGTCCCGAACAGGCCGAGGGCGGCGATGGCAATGCCGGTGGGCGGCCAGACCGGGCTCGCGAAACCGCCGACGGCGTCGAGCTTCAGGCCGAGCCGGGCGACGAGGAAATACGCCGCCGCCAGCAGCACCACTCCTACCCACCGCCCGGCTGCACGTTCGAACCGGAGGGAGGGGGCCGGAGGCGCCGGTCTGTCGTTCCGAGCGTCTTCCATGGACCTCAGAATCCGTTGATGGACCTTAATTTGTACCCCACATACGGGATTGCGGCAACATGAAGATGTCCTTCGAACCATCTTGACCGATCCCGCCGAGAGTGGCACATTCCGGGCCAAGCGTGCTCCCGCTCCGGGGAAAGAGAAGACATGCGGCGACGCTGCTCGCCGCGACGGTGCTCGTGGTCTGCGCCGCCGGGGCCGGCGGTGCGCCCGGCCGGCCGGCGCAGCGCCGGGTCCTGTCGGCGCGCACACTCGTGGCCGCATTCCTCGTGGATCGGTTCGAGGCGAAGCTGCTGACGGTTGAGTTCAAGCCGCGCCCCTTCCTCGAGCCGCCCGATCCTCCGGGGCTGCGGGATGCGGCGGAGACGGCGGCGGCGCAGGTCGAAGTCGTCCTGCAGGACGCGGGCGGGGCCCGGCTGATCGCGCGCCCCGAGATCCGCGGCCTCTGTCTCGAGCACGCGCCGGACGAGCCGCCGCACATCGAGGGGGACACCATCCGGCTGCACCGCGAGACCTTCCTCGTGGAGTTGCCGGACCTGCCGGGGGCGGATCGGGTGGAGGTCGCGATCGGCGAGCGCCGCGGGCCCGTGACCGGGCGCCGCCTCCTCGGCGCCTCGTCCCTGAGGGCGGCGTCGCCCGCACCGGGGCGATCGGGCGCGGAAGCATTCACGCCGGCGCACCCGGTCCTCGCGACGCCCGGCCAGGTCCACTGGCCGGAGGAGTACAACGATTCCCAGCTCACCTTCACCTGGGGGGACGCGGCCGAGGCGACCAAACGGATCAACATCGTCCTCGTCCCGGACGGCTATACCTATGCCCAGAAGGGGACGCTCAACAGCCACGCGCAGGCGCTGGTCGACTATCTCCGATCGACCACGCCGTACCGCGAGCACGACCGCTTCATCAACTACACCCTGGTGTACGCCTACTCGGGACAGTCCGGGACGGACCAGTGCGACTGCGGGGTGATTGCCGACACGGCGATGAACACCGCGTTCCCCTCCTCCGGGGACCCGTGCGGCGGCAGCGCCAACCGCTGCCTCTACTACGGCTCGGAATGCGACACGAGCACCGCCGTCAACATCGCCCTGGCGGAGGCGCGCGCGCCGGCGCACGACACGACGGTCGTGCTGGTCAACACCACCCGCTACGGCGGCTGCGGCGGACAGCGGGCCGTCTACTCGGCGGGCAACTCCTCCGCCGTCGACATCGCGGCGCACGAGCTGGGGCACAGCCTCGCGGGGCTGGCGGACGAGTACGCCGAGTTCTCCGGGTGCGGTACGGCCGCGGGGGAGGTGAACAGCTCGACCAACGCCGTGACCGGAGCCTGGCCTGAGTGGATCCCCGACCTGGGTGCGCCCCGGATCGGGGCGCAGTACTGGACGCAGTGCCTGTACCGCCCGGCGAACGACTGCAAGATGCGCTCGCTGTTCACGCCCTTCTGTCCGGTCTGCAACCAGCGCTGGAGCCTCACGATCTTCGGCCATCCGCGCGTCAGCTTCTCGGCCCCGCTCGCCACGCTCGACCCTCCGGGCGCGACGCTGTCGCTGGCGGCCGGAGGCGCCCAGACCTTCGCGATCACCACCCGACTCCAGGAGATGCCGGGAGTGACCAACCGCGTCACCTGGAAGGTGCAGGGGCCGTCGGATCCCGCCCCGGTGACGGTCGCGACCGGTGTGACGACCTACGCGAGGACCTTCGCGACGGCGGGTGCCTACACCGTCTCCTGCGACGTCGAGGCGGACGCCAACTTCGTCAAGCCGGCGCGCACCGGCGCCAATCTCGACCGCGCCTCGTGGACGGTGTACGTCGGCTGCCCGGTCGACGCGGACGGCGACGGCGCGGGGGACGCCTGCGACACCTGCACCGACCTCGATCGTGACGGCTATGGCGATCCCGGCTACCCCGCGAACACCTGCGCGAACGACAACTGCACTTCCGTCTCGAACCCGGGGCAGCAGGACACCGACCTCGACGGCGCCGGCAACGCCTGCGACCCCTGCACCGACATCGACGGGGACGGTGCCGGCGACCCGCCGCTCCCCGGGAACGTCTGCGCCCCCGACAACTGCCCCTCGCTGCCGAACCCCGGGCAGCAGGACGGCGACGCCGACGGCCGCGGCGACGCCTGCGACAACTGTCCCGCGGCGGCGAACGCGGCACAGGCGGACCAGGACGCCGACGGACGCGGCGACGCGTGCGACAACTGCGGCGCGCTGGCGAACCCGGGGCAGCAGGACGGCGACGCCGACGGCCGGGGCGACGCCTGCGACAACTGCCCGGCGCGGGCCAATCCGGACCAGGCGGACGGCAACGGCGACGGCGCGGGGGATGCCTGCCAGCCCAGCCTGACGCTCACCGCGATCCGCGAGGACGGCGGGACGCGGCTCGAGACGCAGGCGCGCGCCGCCGATCCGGAAGGGGAGCCGCTCACCGGGTCGATCCGCTTCCGGGCCGTCGCGACGCCGCACCTGCTCGACGCAGGCGTCACCGGCGATTGCGGGCTCGGCTGGCTCCCGGACGGGACCGCGGGAGAGGGGCTGGCCTATGCCAACGGGTCGGCGGGGGACGCGGTGCTCTTCGATCTCGACAGCAACTTCTTCTGTGCGAACGGCGCCGCCGACTTCCGCATCGCCCCCGGGACGTGCGCGCTGCCGCTGGGGGTGTTCGAGGAGGCGCAGTTCTTCGGGGGGCAGGCGCTTCCCGTCCCCTTCTGCGTGCGGCGCATCGGGCAGGGCCAGGGAGGGACCGACCTGGTGGTGACGGCGTACGACACGGCCAGCCTCGACGCCGAGGCGCGGGGTGCCGTCGTCCTGACCCTGCCGTTCTCCGGCCCGGGGCTGCCGCGCGACAGCGACATCGCCGCGCTCCCGGCCGCCGGCCGCTTCCTGATGACCCTCACCGCGACCGACAACCACACCCCGGCGCTGACGGTGGAGCGTTCGTTCCTGCACCAGGGGGAGACGAGGCTCATCTTCAACCAGCCTCCGGTCGCGGTCTTCCAGGCGCCGTCGGCGGTCGAGTGCACCTCTCACGCGGGGGGGGCCGTCGCGCTGAACGGGAACGGATCGAGTGATCCCGACTCGAGCCCGGGGACGGCGAACGACATCGCCTCGTACCAGTGGGTGAAGAACCCGGGCGGTCCGGGCGAGATCGCGCTCGGCAGCGGCGCGACGCTCGCCGTGACGCTGCCGCTCGGGACGCACGCGCTCGGCCTTCGAGTGACCGACACGGTGGGGGACACCGGCCTCGCGACCGGAACGGTCGTGGTGGCGGACACGGTCGCGCCGGCCCTCTCGGTGACGCCCAATCCGGCGTCGCTCTGGCCGCCGAACCACCACCTGCGCCCGGTCACGGTCGGCTGGCAGGCGAGCGACGCCTGCGACCCTGCGCCCGCCGTCACGCTCCTGTCCGCGGCCGGCAGCGAGCCGGACGACGCGGCCGGGCTCGAGGACGGCGACACGACGGGGGACGTCGCCGGAGCGCAGATCGGAGCACCCGACGCCGCCCTGTCGCTGCGCGCCGAGCGCTCGCGCAGCGGCGGCGGCCGCTCGTACGCGATCGCCTATCGCGGGCTCGATGCCTCGGGGAACGCCGTCACGACGCCGGCCACCGTGAGCGTGCCGCTCGCCTCGGGGCCGGATCCCGAGCCGCTCCTGGTGCGGCTGCAGCCGGGCGCCTCCCCCGGAACCGCGCGCCTCGACTGGGACGCGGTCGCCGGGGCGACGGGCTACGACGTCATCGCCGCCGATCGCTCCGCCGTCGCGGTCGCCAACCACGTGCTCGCGCTCGGTACGGTGCGCGTTCTGGCGAGCGGCGTGACGTCGCTCTTCGTCAGCGAGCCGGCGGGCACGCCGGCGCCGCCGGTGGGCGGCGTCCATCTCTACTTCGTCCAGTCACGCACCACCGCGGGCGGCGTCGGATACGGTACCGAGTCGGCGCCGTGGCCGCGCCTGCCGACCTCCTGCCCGGGCGGGTGTCCGTAACCGGGCCCTTTCCTGACGCCGACACGGCGGTTTTCTGGCATTTGCGCCGGACGCACATTAAGTTCTGATACCTGCCGATCCGCCGGGAACGGCCCGGACGTCGATCCCTGCGGAGCGGCGGACAAGGAGCGTGATGAACTCTCGCTGGATCTTCCCGTTCGCGGTCCTGCTGGGGCTGGCGCTCTGGTCGCTGGGGACGGTCGAGGTGCCGCAGGCCGCGGGGGGCGCGCCGATCCGCGCCGGCGACGTCGCGTGGCTGCTGACCGCGACCGGGCTCGTTCTGCTCATGACCCCGGGGCTGTCCTTCTTCTACGGAGGAATGGTCTCGACCCGCAACGTCATCTCGACGATGCTGCAGTCGTTCGTCGCGCTCGGCGTCATCAGCCTGCTCTGGGTCGCGTTCGGGTTCAGCCTGGCGTTCGGCCACAGCTTCTACGGCCTCATCGGGTCTCCGTTCACGTACCTCATGTTCCGCGGGGTCGGCGTCGGCACCGACGCGGCGCTCGCGCCGACCATCCCGCTGCTGCTGTTCGCCATGTTCCAGCTGAAGTTCGCCGTGATCACCCCGGCGCTGGTGAGCGGATCGTTCGCGGAGCGGGTGCGGTTCTCCGCGTACCTGATGTTCATGTGCCTGTTCAGCATTTTCGTGTACGCGCCGCTGGCCCACTGGACCTGGCATCCGGACGGCTTCCTGAGGCAGTGGGGCGTGCTCGACTTCGCGGGCGGGACAGTGGTGCACATGTCGGCCGGGTTCGCCGCGCTCGCCGGGGCGATCTACCTCGGGCCGCGGCTGGCGCACGGCCGGCACGCCCCGACGCAGGCGAACACGCCGTACGTCATCCTCGGCACCGGCATGCTGTGGTTCGGCTGGTTCGGCTTCAACGCCGGATCGGCGCTGGCCGCCGACGCGGCCGCGGCGCAGGCATTCGCGACGACGAACACCGCCTCGGCGTCGGCGATGCTCGCCTGGATGTTCTTCGACGGATTGCGCGGCCGCAAGCCGGGCGCCCTCGGCGCCTGCATCGGCGCGGTCGTCGGCCTCGTGGCCATCACCCCGGCGGCGGCGTACGTCAGCGTGCCGCACAGCATCCTCATCGGCGTCGTCGCCAGCCTGCTGAGCAACATGGCGGTGCACCTCAAGAGCCGCTCGGCCGTCGATGACACGCTCGACGTTTTCCCGTGCCACGGCGTCGGCGGCATCGTCGGGATGCTCCTCACCGGGGTCCTGGCGCGAGACGTGGGGCTGCTCTCCGGCGAGACGACGATCTTCCTGCGCCACCTGATGGCGCTGCTCATCGTCAGCGGCTACTCCTTCAGCATGTCGCTGCTGCTCTTCAAGGTCACCGACTTGTTCGTCTCGGTGCGGGTCACGCCCGAGGACGAGGCGATCGGTCTCGACATCAGCCAGCACGCGGAGCGCCTCGCCCTCGTTCCGCATTCTGAACCCGCGATTGTGACCACGGGTACCGACAGCCTGCGCGCCAGCGGGTAATCATTCACCCAACCAGTCGAGTTCCCCCTGCCGACCAGAGGGATTGCCCGTCCTCCGGCAAGGGTGGTGGAGGGGAGTCAGCGTCCCACCCCTTGTCACCGGAGGACGGGCCGTCCCCACAGGAAAAGAGCTTTCTCAGCTGGCGGTAGGCCGCTGCGCCCGATCCAGCGCCTGCCGATCGAGAACCTCGATGCGTTTGCGCCCGAGCTTCAGCACGCCGGATTCCTGGAACGCTTCGAGCGTGCGGCTGACCACCTCGCGGGTGGTGCCGAGCTCGTCGGCGAGCATCTGGTGGGTCACGGCGATCGGCGCGTCGGACGCGAGCAGGCGCGAGGCCAGGCGCTGGTCGACGCGGCGGAACGCCACGTCGTCGATGAGCGCCATCAGGTGGGCCATGCGCTGCGACAGGTACTGGAACACGAAGACCCGGAACGCCGGCACCGTCAGGATCAGCTCCTCGAAGATCGCCCGCGGCACGCCGTACAGCAAGAGGTCGGTCTCGGCCGCGCCGACCGCCGGATAGGGCGTCTTGCCGAGCAGGGCGATCACCGTGATGACACAGCTCTCTCCCGGGTTCAGCCGGTACAGCAGGATCTCGTGCCCGTCGGGGCTCGACTTGGTCGCCCGGATAATCCCCTCCAAAAGCAGGGGGTAGTGCGTGCAGGGGCTCCCTTCCCCGAACAGGCGCCGGCCGGCGGGGGCCTGGAGCGCCACGGCTTCCTGCTCGAGCCGCTTCATGAGGTCGGGGGGGACGTTGGTCAGGACAGGGTAGCGCTGCAACAGCCGGTCGCGGTCGGTCGAAGTCATGGCGGCCCTCTCGATGACGTTGAAGGCCTCAATGATACCTTTCCGGCCGTTTTCTTGGAACGTCTCGGTTCGTGGAACGTCTCAGCGTCCCCAGTCGTACGGCCCGTCGTTGAGGGTGATGCCGAGGGAGAGGCCGTAGGTGCGGTCGTCCCCGGTGGCGCCGGCGAGGGCGGACGCGGTGAAGGCGGTGCCTCCCCGGCCGAGCGGGTGGTACCAGCTGAGCGCCAGCGAGTCCGCCGGATCCCCTGCCCCCGAGGTGGCGTCGCCGCGCGTCACGGTGGTCGTCAGGGCGTCGAGCAGGCCCAGGCGTACGGTGCCCCCCAGCGAAGCCTGGAGGTAGTCCCGGTACTCGACCTGGGGAGCGTCGCCGCGCACGTTGTAGCGGACGAGGCCGAGCGCCACGAAGCGGGTTCCGAGGGGAACCAGCGCCCCGAGCCCCGGCGCGTAGTCGGTCTCACCGGTGCCGAGCCAGCGCGATTCGTCCGCGGTCGGGAGTTTGACCCGGACGCTTCCCCACAGGGACGAGCGGCCGACCCCGCCTCCGGACAGGAGGAGCGCCGGGGTGAAGATCACGTCGCCGATCCCCGCCTCATCCACCGACTGGGGCGGGATGGTCAGGGCGGGGGAACCCGGGAGCGGCAGCGGGACCGCGACCTCGGGGGTCCGCGCCGACAGATCGACATAGGGGACGATGGCGCGCAGCGACAGCCGCCGTACGCGCATCCCGAGCGTCAGGGGGATGCTGGCGAGGTCGGCGTCCATCCCGGAATCGGAGGAGAGGGTCGCGACGCCCGGCTGGATTCCCGCGAAGGTCTGGATGGCGGCGGGGACCGTGTCCACGGTGAAGCTCAGCGCGGCCCCCGCCGCAACCAGTATGTGAATGGCCCGGCCAGACGGCCGGGGCCTCGGTGACATGCGCGCCGGGATCGATCCGCGGCGGTGGAACACCTGTCAGTACCGTCCTCCGTCCGCGACCGTCGCGACCACTTCGATCCGGTTGCGGACGTTGAGCACCCCCTCGACCTCGCGCGCCATGGTGCCGGCGCGGTCGCGCGTGCCGGGGTCCGGAACGCGTCCGCGCAGGGTCACCACGCAGGCATGGGTCTCGACCGCGATGCGCGACGCGTCGACGTACGGATCGACGAGGTAGAGGGTGTTCAGACGGGCGGTCAGCGAGACGTCGCGGACGTCGTCGCACTCCTCCCCGATGGAGGGGGGGGTGACGACGGAGGCGTCTGTCGTGAGGTCCTCGGCGCAGCCGAGAGAGATGAATGGGAGCAGGGCCGACAGGAGCAGGGACAGACGGTCGCGCGAAGCCATGACGTCCTCCTCGTTCTCGACGCCGCGACGCGGCGCCGGGCACTTCTCGCTGTCTTGCTGGGTCTTACTGTGGCGACCGGGAGAAAAAGCAAGAACGGTGCCCGTGCGGTGAAAACGTCGCGGGACGGCGGAAAGCGCGGATCGAAGGAGAAGGGGGTAGGGAAAAAGTCCGGGCCGGTCTGCGGGAATTACCGAGAGTCGTGTCCTCTGGCGAGGATGCCGGGCGTCCTCTCCGGGAGCACCCGACTTCGGCCGCCGCGCTCCAGCGTGGACACCGGAGCGCGGCGGCCTGTTTTCAGGCCCGGTCCCTCGCGGGGACCGTCAGGCTACTTCTGCGTCGGGCACTTCAGGCCGTTCGCCGTCATCACGTAGCAGACGCACAGTCCCTGGTTCGGGAAGGTGCGCGGCTCGTTGAATCGCGCCCAGCCGCCGTTCTTGCACTGGTTCATGTCCTGCGGCGGGCCGGTGAGCGCGTCGCAGGCATCCCCCAGGCCGTCGCGGTCGAAGTCCGCCTGGTCGAAGTTGCCGACGAGCGGGCAGTTGTCGTCGTCGTCCAGGACGCCGTCGGCGTCGTCGTCGGCGTCGCAGGCGTTCCCGAAGGAGTCGCCGTCGCTGTCGAGCTGGTCGGCGTTCGACGCGAACGGGCAGTTGTCGGCGGCGTCCTCGATGCTGTCGTTGTCGTCGTCCGCGTCGCAGATGTCGCCGAGGTTGTCGGCGTCGTTATCGGCCTGGTCGGCGTTGGCGTCGATCGGGCAGTTGTCGGCGGTGTCGTCGACGCCGTCGTTGTCGTCGTCCGAGTCGCAGACGTCGCCGATGTTATCGGCGTCGTTGTCGGCCTGGTCGGCGTTGGCGTTGAACGGGCAGTTGTCGTCGGCGTCGGCGATCCCCTCGACGTCGGCGTCCGGGAACCAGCCGATGTCGCGCATCAGGGCGAGCGTCAGGTCGACGCCGGTGACCTGGTGGGTCAGGTCGCCGTTGATCGCCGGCTCCATCAGCTGGTTCGGGAAGGTGATCGGGTCCCAGTGGGAGATCGACGAGCCGGTCTGCACCGGGTTCGGGGCGTTGAGCTGCGCCCGGCCCATGCCGTCCGCGCCGGCGCGAACCGTCATGTCGATGAGCAGCGTGACGTTGACGCCCGCGCCGAGGAGCGGCTTGATGAGGTTCCCGTCGGCGAGCGTGATGCGCACCGCCGGGATGATGATCGTCGGGTCCACGCCGCCGAGGTCGGGCGGCGGAGCGCCCGCGACGTTGTCGGCCACCACCATGCCGGTCGCGCCGGCCGCCTGGACGTTCGCGGCCTTGACGATGAAGCCGCAGGTGCCGCGATCGACGAGCGCGATGTTGCCGGCGACCGCCGCCGCGTTGGTCAGCGGCGAGCAGGCGTCGAAGGTCGTGGGACTCGTGACCGGAATGGCCGGGTCCAGCGCCTGGACGAGGTTCCCGCTGACGCCGCCGGGGGTGAGCGCCGGTCCGAACGTGGCGCCGCCGACGGCGAAGTTGCCGGCGATCGAGCCGGGCGAGTTGACCCGCATGTTCGGCACGCCGAACGCCAGGATCGACGGAACCTCGGCGTTGACCTGGCCGTGATCCCACACCACCCGCCGCGAGTTGATGGCCGACGCGACGCGCTCGGCGTTGGTCATCTGCGGCCAGAGCTTGCTCGAAGTGGTGTCGAGCAGCCGGCGGCCGTAGACGTCGGTCTGGTTGAGCGGCTGCGCGCCGGTGGTCAGGCTGGCGAACTGCTGGAAGCCGAGACCGTGGCCGAACTCGTGCAGCAGCACCGTCACGAGGTCGATGGTGTTCGGGCCGTGGTTGTTGTCGAAGCCGAGGTACCACGGCACGCCCGTGAGGCAGCCGGGATTGCCGAGGTTGACGTTGAAGCGGGCCCGGATGTCGGCGTCCGTGCAGATGCCCGCGCCGCACTGGGCGTTGCTGGTGCAGGGCAGGCCGGTCGTCGTGCAGACCGGCGCGGGGAGGACGTCGGCCCCGAAGCGCTTGCTGGCCAGCGCCTGCGAGTACCAGGTGTTCGGGAACTCCGAGCCCGGGAACGTCCCGTTCACCGGGATGTTGTCCCAGATGAAGATCGTGCCGGCGCTGCCGAGGGTCGCCCCGGTCGCGTTGCAGGCCAGCGGCACGAAGGAGGCCAGGATGGAAATCTGGACGTTGCTGTCCAGCGTCGCCCCCCAGATGTCGGCGGCGAACTGGAAGGCGTTCAGGCGCTGCTGGCCCAGGGTCGTCCCGGGGTTGCCGCCCACCGGGGCGACCACCGTCGGGTCGTTGAAGCCGACACCCGCGGCGTTGTCATTGACGATGACGATGGTGGCGCCGGCGAAGGCCGGCGTCGCCGGCACGAGGGCGAGGACGAGGGCAAAGACGGCGAGAGGGGCCAGAAGGCCCGCGACAGTCGTTCGGCGCATGGTTACTCCGTCTCCGCGGGCGCGGGAGCGGGCGCGTTGTGGCCGCCCTTCTTGGCCGCCTTGCGGTCGACCTTGATGTTGTAGATGGGCCCTTTGTCCTCGGCGCCCGAGAGGAGCTTCTCCGCCTGCGCCGCTGTGTTGACGCAATGCACGCGGATGTTCCCCTTCCGATCCCTGGTCGCCATGGCGACCTCCTGGAACGCGTCGTCCAGGCTGGCCATCCTGCTGCCGTCCTCGTTCTGGATGACGACGAGGTTCTCGGTCTCGCGGCTGACCATCTTGTAGAGGGCCGCGGTGAGCTTCGCCGCCTCCTCCGGAGTCGGAGGCTGCAGCCGGCCGGTCACCGGATCGACGGAGATGGTGGCGCTGCCGACGGTGCGGGTGACGGCATGGGCGCCGGTGGCGGTGGCGTCGGGCGCTTTCGGTGCGGGTTGGGTGGTCTGAGTGCCCTGGCCCTGGCCGCGGGGCTTGTCACGATCCTTGTTGCCCTGGGCCCAGGCCAGTCCGAGAACGCTTGCGGCGAGGATGGTCGCCGCGGCCATGATGCCGGTGAGACCGACGCGCGGCCCCACTCCCCCTGAGTTCCTACCGGTCATGGTCTGCCCTCCTTCACGAGTGAGCAGAGAACTGCCCCTTCCACTTGCGTGCATGCCCGCCGGGGCGACGATCGCCCCGTGGGCGATTCAGACCATCAGTGGTTTCTCCCTGCGTGGTGCGGATTGCTCGGTTCCTACGGCGTGCGCATCGTATAGATGCGAATGCCCCATCGTGTCAAGGGGTGGCACCCCCCGGAAGCGGCCGGGGACGCGGGGTTGCGGGGAGGCAGTTGCGCGGGCCGCGACGCCGGGTCCAGAATGGGGACCG
>Ga0111539_10001958_pt1 | contig 27479 bp, 28 predicted proteins | sample RhiMethybrSRZTD1_FD_79667 | JGI IMG/M metagenome (GOLD analysis project Ga0111539, IMG submission 79667) | Populus rhizosphere microbial communities from Tennessee, USA - Rhizosphere MetaG P. TD hybrid SRZTD1 (version 2) (version 2) | ecosystem: Host-associated > Plants > Roots > Rhizosphere >...
ATGATCTCCTCGCCCATGCGGGACAGATGGATCGACAGCAGGCTCAGGGCGAACAGGGACTCGGCCACGAAGTCGCGGTCGCTGACCGCGTCGAGGCTGTTCTCGAACCGCCCGGCGAAGCCCAGGTCGGCCGCGGTGGCGTCGGGGTCGAGCGGCAGCGACGACCCGGCCAGCGCCCCGGCGCCGAGGGGCGAGACGTCGAGCCGCCGCCGGCAGTCGAGGAGCCGGTCGACGTCGCGTGCCAGCGCCCAGCCGTGGGCCAGCAGGTGGTGGGCCAGCAGCACCGGCTGGGCGCGCTGCAGGTGGGTGTAGCCGGGCAGGTAGGTGCCGCCGGCGTCGCGGGCCCGGTCGAGCAGCACGCGCTGGAGGCCGAGCACGCGGCGGGCGACCCCGCCCAGCTCGCGCTTCGTCCACAGGCGCAGGTCGGTGGCGACCTGGTCGTTGCGACTGCGGCCGGTGTGGAGCTTGGCCCCCGCGGGACCGGCCAGGGCGGTGACCCTCCGCTCGATGGCCGTGTGGATGTCCTCGTCGGTGGGCTCGAAGGCGAACGTGCCCGAGCGCAGCTCGTCCTCGACGCGATCGAGCGCCGCCAGCACGACGTCCACCTCGTCCGCGGCGAGGATGCCGCCGCGGGCGAGCCCCCGCACGTGGGCGCGGCTGCCCGTGAGGTCGTCGGCCGCCAGGCGCCGGTCGTAGTCGAGGCTGACGGTGAACGCGAGCAGGTCGTCGGCCGGACCCCCCTCGAACCGGCCGTGCCAGAGCGTGCTCATGCGCGATGCCGCCTGCCGCTCACGACGGCGTCGTGCCCTGGATCGACGCCCACGTCTCGATGCCGAGGCCCCAGAGGCGCACGAAGCCCTCGCTGTCCTGGTGCCGGAAGCTGTCGGCCGCGTCGTAGGTCGCCAACCCGTAGTCGTAGAGGCTCTCGGGGCTGCGCCGGCCGGTGACCTGGCACGAGCCCGGCGACAGGTGCAGCCGCACCTCGCCGGTCACGTGGCTCTGGCTCTGGTCGACGAAGGCGTCGAGCGCCTGCTTGAGCGGGCTGAACCACAGCCCGTCGTAGACGAGCTCCGCGTACCGGGGCTCGAGCCGGCTCTTCTCGCGCTGCAGGTCGCGCTCGAGGCAGATCGATTCGAGGTCGGCGTGCGCCATCATCAGCGCCAGGCTGGCGGGGCACTCGTAGGTCTCGCGGCTCTTGATGCCGACGCGCCGGTTCTCGACCATGTCGATGCGGCCCCAGCCGTAGGCCCCGACCCGCTCGTTGAGGGTGGCGATGACCTCGGTCGGCCCGAGCTGCGCCCCGTCGACCGCGACCGGCACGCCCTGCTCGAAGCCGATGACCAGGTCGCTGGGCTCGGTCTCGGTGGGCTTGGTCATGAGCCAGACGCCGGGCGGCGGCACCGCCCAGGGGTCCTCCATCTCGCCGCACTCGATGGCGCGGCCCCACAGGTTGTCGTCGATCGAGTACAGCTTCTCCTTCGTCGCCACGATCGGGATGTCGTGGTCGTAGGCGTAGAGGATCGACTGCTCGCGGGTCATGCCCCACGACCGCACCGGCGCCAGCACCTCGAGGTCGGGGGCGAGGGCCCGCGTCGACACCTCGAACCGCACCTGGTCGTTGCCCTTGCCGGTGCACCCGTGGGCGACGGCGTCGGCCCCGTGCTCGCGGGCGGCGGCCACCAGGTGCTTCACGATGACGGGCCGCGACAGGGCGGACACGAGCGGGTAGCGGCCCTCGTAGAGCGCGTTGGCCTTGAGCACGGGCACGCAGTAGTCGCGTGCGAACTCGTCGCGGGCGTCGACGACCCGGGCCTCGACCGCGCCGGCGCCGAGGGCGCGATGGCGGACGACGTCCCCGTCGTCGCTCGCCTGACCGACGTCGACGGCGAGGGCGATGACCTCGACGCCCATGTTGTCGATCATCCACCGGACGGCCACAGAGGTGTCGAGGCCACCGCTGTAGGCCAGGACCACTCGCTTCGGCATCGTTTGCTTCCTTCTTCGCTCGGCGGCCCGGGGGTGGGCCGGAGATCCTGTGGGGCGCACGGCCGGCGGCCGGGCCCGTGCCGGCCTAGAGGCCGGCCATCTCGGACAGGCGGGCCGCCATCGCGGCCCCGTCCACGTCCTCGGCGACGACCACGATGATCGTGTCGTCGCCGGCCACCGTGCCGACCACGCCCGGCAGGCCCGAGCGGTCGAGCGCCGAGCCGACCACGTGGGCCGACCCCGGCGGCGTGCGCAGGACGACGAGGTTCGCCGACCGCGCCACCTCGACCACCCAGTCGCTGAACACGCGGCGCAGGTGGTCCTCGGGGGCGCGCTGCTCGCTCGGGAGCTCGGGGATGGCGTAGACGGTCTCGCCGCCACCCACCCGTACCTTGATGGCGCCCAGGTCTTCCAGGTCGCGCGACACGGTGGCCTGCGTGGCGGTGATGCCGTCGGCCGTCAGCAGGTCGACGAGCTGGCCCTGGCTGGTGACGGCGTGCTCGGCGAGCAGGCGCACGATGCGGTGCTGGCGCTGCGGCTTGGCCAGCGCCCGGACCGCAGGCGACCCCGCGCCGGCGGCGGCGTCGGCGGCGTCGGTGGCCTGGTCGGTCATCGGTCGGCCTCCTCGATCAGCCACGACAGCAGGCCGCGGACGCTGTGCAGCCGGTTGTGGGCCTGGGCGAAGACGACGCTGCGGTCGCCGTCGACGACGCTGGCCGCCACCTCCTCGCCCCGGTGCGCCGGCAGGCAGTGCATGAACACGGCGGCCGGGTCGGCGGCCGCCATGACCCGGTCGTCGACCTGGAAGCCCTCGAAGGCGCGGGTTCGCGCCTCGGCCTCGTCCTCCTGCCCCATCGACGCCCACACGTCGGTGTGCACGGCCACCGCGCCCGCGACCCCCTCGTCGGGTCGCGCCGTGACCAGCGGCTCGCCGCCCAACCCCCGCAGGCGGTCGAGGTCGGCGTCGGACGGCCCGTACCCCGGCGGGCAGGCGAGCTGCACCTTCATGCCGCTCATGGTGGCCCCGATCGCCAGCGACCGGGCCACGTTGTTGTAGTCGCCGACCCAGGCGACCGTGGCGCCCGCGAGGTCGCCCAGGCGCTGGCGCATGGTCAGCAGGTCGGCGAGGGCCTGGCAGGGGTGGCCGGCGTCGGACAGGAGGTTGACGACGGGGATCGTCGCCGCCGCCGCCAGCGCCTCGAGCAGGCGGTGGTCGAACACCCGCCCGCCGAGGGCGGCGTGGTAGCCCGACAACACCCGGGCGATGTCGGCGACGGGCTCGCGCTCGCCGCTGCCGACCTCGTCGCGGCGGAACGTCACGGGGTGCCCACCGAGCTGCACGACGGCCACCTCGCACGAGTGCCGGGTGCGCAGCGACGGCTTCTCGAAGTACAGGCCGACCGTGCGCCCGACGAGCGGGCGCCCGGACGGCGGCGTCGCGGCCCGCCGCAGCACCTCGTCGAGCTCGGCCGGGGTCAGGTCGTCGACCTCGAGGAAGCGGCGCACGGTCACGAGGTCGTGCCCTCGGCGCGGTGGGCGGACAGGACCTCGGCGATGGCGGCGACCGCATCGTCGATCTGGTCGTCGGTGAGAAGCAGCGACGGGGCGAGGCGGAGGGCGGTGGGGGTCACGGCGTTGGCGACGACGCCCGACGCCAGCAGGTCGGCGTTCACGGCCCGGGCGTCGAGACCGTCGAGCTCGACGCCGAGCAGCAGGCCCGGGCCGCGCACGCCGGCGACGCCGGGCAGGGCCTCGAGCGCGGCCGTCAACCGGGCGCCCGCCGCCGCGGCCCGGGCCGGCACGTCGCCGGCCTCCATGGTCGCCAGGACCGCACGGGCGGCCGCGGTGGCGAGCGGCTGGCCGCCGTAGGTCGTGGCGTGGTCGCCGGGCTCGAACACGTCGGCCACGCCGGGCCGGGCCCAGCACGCCCCGATCGGCACGCCGTTGCCGAGGGCCTTGGCCATCGTCACGACGTCGGGGACGACGTCGTGGTGCTGGAAGCCGAACCAGCGGCCGGTGCGCCCGAGCCCGGTCTGCACCTCGTCGACCATGAACAGGACGCCCCGCTCGTCGCACAGCCGGCGCACGCCCTGGAAGTAGGCGGTGTCGGCCGGGTTGACCCCGCCCTCGCCCTGCACGGGCTCGAGCAGGACCGCGGCCACCGACGGGTCGAGCGCCCGCTCGAGGTCGTCGAGGTCGTGCCAGGCCACGTGCCGGAACCCCTCGGGGAGGGGCTGGAACGGCTCGTGCTTCGCCGGCTGGCCGGTGGCGTGCAGGGTGGCGAGCGTGCGGCCGTGGAAGCTGCCGAACGCCGACACGACGACGTGGCGGCCCCTCACGTGCGCTCCGCTCGTGGCGCCTCCGGCGCCGGGCCGCTCGGACCCCGGGCGCCTGTCCAGGCGGGCCCCGCCGAAGCGACGGGCGAGCTTGATGGCGCACTCGTTGGCCTCGGCCCCCGAGTTGCAGAAGAAGACCTTGCCGCCGACCGGCGTGCCGTCGCCGATCAGCCGGTCGAGCGTGACCGCCACCTCGGGCCCCACCACCGTGCCGAACAGGTTGGACACGTGCAGCAGCGTGCGGGCCTGCTCGGCCAGGGCGTCGGCCACCGCCGGGTGGGCGTGGCCCAGCGACGTGACGGCGAGCCCCGACAGCAGGTCGAGGTAGCGGCGACCGGCGTCGTCCCACAGGTACGAGCCCTCGCCCCGCACGAACGTGACGGGAGCCGGCGGGTAGGTCGCCATCAGCGGGCCGGCCGCGGCGGTGGAGGTGGTCATGCGCCGTCCTCGGGGTTCGACGGGTCGGCCGACGGGGTGATCATCGTGCCGACACCGGCGTCGCTGAACAGCTCGAGCAGCAGCACGTGCGGGACGCGCCCGTCGAGCAGGTGGGCGGACGCCACGCCGTTCTGCACGGCGTGCAGGGCGGCCGCCACCTTCGGGATCATGCCGCCGGTGAGGCGGCCGTCGTCGACCATCGTCTGCACCTCCCCGGCGCTCACGTGGCTGACGAGCGACGACGGCACGTCGACGTCGGCCAGCAGCCCGGGCACGTCGGTGAGGAACAGCGCCTTCTCGGCGCCCAGCGCCTCGGCCAGGGCGCCGGCGACCGTGTCGGCGTTGATGTTGTACGCCTGGCCGGTCGGATCGGACCCGATGGTCGACACGACGGGGATGAGGTCCTCGGCGAGGAGGCGGTCGAGGATGCTGGCGTTGACCGAGCGGACGTCGCCGACGTAGCCCAGCTCGGGCGTGCGGGCGCCCGCGAGGATGAGGCCGGCGTCCTCGCCCGACAGGCCCACCGCCAGCGGCCCGTGCACGTTGATCGCCGACACGATGTCGCGGTTGACCTTGCCGACGAGCACCATGCGGGCGACGTCGACGGTCTCGGCGTCGGTGACGCGCAGGCCGTCGCGGAACTCGGGCTCCATGCCCAGCCGGGCCATCAGGGCGCTGATCTGCGGTCCGCCGCCGTGCACGACGACCGGCTTGAGGCCCACGGCCCGCAGCAGCACCACGTCGTCGGCGACGGCCCTGCCGAGCGCCGGGTCGATCATGGCGTTGCCGCCGTACTTGACGACGACGACCGCCCCCCGGAAGCGCTGGATGTACGGCAGCGCCTCGAGCAGCACCTCGGCCCGCTCGGCTCCGGCCGCGAGCAGCCCGGCGGCGGGGGTCGGCGCGGGCGGCGTGGCCGCGGTGGGCGAGCCGCTCACGAGGTGCCCTTGTTCTCGTCGATGTACCCGTAGGTGAGGTCGTTGGTGAGCACCCGCGCGGACCCGTCGCCGACTCCGAGGTCGCAGGTGACCTCGAGGTACTCGCCCGCCATGTGGGTGGCGACGGCCGCGGCGTCGTGGTCGACCCCGACGCACCCGCGGCTCACGACCGTGCCCCCGTACGCGATCGTGAGCGCCCCGGGATCGAGGGCCACGCCCGCCGTGCCGAGGTCGCTGGCGATGCGGCCCCAGTAGGGGTCCTCGCCGAACCACGAGCACTTCACGAGCTGGCTCTCGGCCACCTTCCGGGCCGCCTGCCGGGCCTCCCCCACCGACGACGCGCCCGTGACGGCCACCTTCACGACCTTCGTGTGGCCCTCGGCGTCGCCGACCATCTGGGTCGCCAGGTCGAGGCAGGCGTCGGCGACCGCCGCCGCGAAGGCGTCGGGGTCGGGGACTCCGGCCCGCCCCCCGGCCAGGATCAGCACCGTGTCGTTGGTCGAGGTGCAGCCGTCGACGCTCATGGCGTTGAAGCTGTCGGCGACGCCGGCCTGCAGGACCGACCGCAAGGTCCCCGGGTCGACCGCGGCGTCGGTGGTGAGCACGGCCAGCATCGTCGCCATGTTCGGGGCCAGCATGGCGGCGCCCTTGGCGAGGCCGCCGACGACGAACCCGTCGCCGCGGACCACGGTCTCCTTGCGGCGCGTGTCGGTGGTCATGATCGCCTCGGCCGCGGCGATGCCGTGGGCGGGCTCGCCGCCCCGGGCGGCGGCCACGGCCGGGATGCCGGCGGCGACGGCGTCCATCGGCAGCTCGTAGCCGATGAGCCCGGTGGAGCAGACCAGCACGTCCTCGGGGGCGGCGCCGATGCCCTCGGCGGTGAGCGCGCACATCCGCTCGGCGTCGCTCTCGCCCTTGGTGCCCGTACCCGCGTTGGCGTTGCCGCTGCTCAGCACCACCGCGGCGGCGCGGCCGCCGGTGGCCGCCAGGTGGCGGCGGCTGACCACGACGGGGGCGGCGACGACGAGGTTCTGCGTGAAGACGCCGGCGGCCGCCACGGGCGCTCCGTCGGCCGTGGCGACGAGGGCCAGGTCGGGGGCGCCGGACGGCTTGATGCCGCAGGCGACGCCGCCGGCCACGAAGCCGGCGGGGGCGACGATGCTCATCGGGGTGCTCCGGTGGGGACGGTGGGCGGGCCCGGGGGCGCAGCGATCGGAGCCGCCGCCCGACGCCGGCACCGGGGCAGCGACGGGTGCCGGCCGGTCACGGCCACGTGCCCACGAGGGGGAGGCCCGTGGCCTCGGGCAGGCCGAGCACGAGGTTGGCGCACTGCACCGCCTGGCCGGAGGCTCCCTTGACGAGGTTGTCGAGGGCGGCGAGCGCCACGACCCACCCGGTGCGGTCGTCGGCCCGGGCGGTGACGTGCACCGTGTTCGAGCCGAGCGTGGCCTTGGTGGCCGGCGACCCCTCGGTGACCACGACGAACGGCTCGTCGGCCCACGCGGCGTGGAGGAGGTCGAGCAGGTCGGCGGTGGTCACACCCCCGCCGGTGGGCCGGGCGTAGCAGGTGGCGAGGATGCCCCGGTTCATCGGCACGAGGTGCGGCGTGAACAGCACCTGCACGTCAGCACCCGCCACGTCGCCGAGGCCCTGCTCGATCTCGGGCGTGTGGCGGTGGTCGAGGAGGCCGTAGGCGGTCATGTTCTCGTCGACCGTGCAGAACGCCGTGCTCGGCTTGGGTGGACGCCCGGCCCCGGACACGCCGCTGGCCGCGTCGACGACGATGCCGGTGGGCTCGACGAGCCCGGCCCGCAGCAGCGGCGCCAGCGCCAGCACCGCGGTGGTGACGTAGCACCCCGGTGCGGCCACCCGTTCGGCGCCGACGATGCGGTCGCGGAACAGCTCGGGCAGCCCGTAGGCGAACGTGCCCAGCAGCTCGGGGTGGGCGTGCTCCTCGCCGTACCAGGTCGGGTACAGCGCCGGATCACGCAGCCGGAAGTCGGCGGCGAGGTCGACGATGCGCCCGACGCGCCCGGCGATCTCGGGCACGACCTGCTGCGACGCCCCGTGGGGCAGGCCCAGGAACACCAGGTCGAGGCCGTCGCACCGGTCGACGTCGTACTTCTCGAACGCCAGCGCCGGGTACGCCGCGGCCAGGCCGGGGTACAGCTCGGCGACGCGCGTGCCCGCCTGCGAGTCGCCCGTGGCGACGCGCACGTCGAGCCCGGGGTGCTGGGCGCACAGGCGCAGCAGCTCTGCGCCGGTGAACCCGGAGGCGCCGATGATGCCGACCGTGGTCACCGAGCTAGCATACGCACGCGTGCATAGTCATGCAATGTGGGTCGGAGCTCGTCAGCCCCGCACACCGCAGGGCGTCAGCCCCGCAGGGTGGCCGGCAGCGTGCCCTCGACCGCCTCGATGCACCGACGGCGGACGGCAGCGACCTCGTCGTCGGTGAGCGTGTGGTCGGGGGCGTCGAGGCGGAGGGCGTAGGCGAGGCTGCGGCGGCCCTCGGCGATGCCCGCCCCCCGGTAGACGTCGAACAGCCGGATCGCCGCCAGGTGGTCGCCCGCGGCCCGCACGATGGCCGCGGCGACGTCGCTGGCGGGCACGGCGTCGTCGACCTCGAACGCCAGGTCGACGTCGGACGACGGGTACACGCTGACCGTGCGGTACACGTGCGGGTCGCGGGGCAGGCCCGCCACCGCGTCGAGGTCGACCTCGAGCCACCCGACCCGCTCGCCGATGCCGTGGGCGTCGAGCACCTGGGGGTCGAGCTCCCCCACGACGCCGATGGCGTCGCCGCCGTCGGTCACGAGCCGGGCCGAGCGCGTCGGGTGCAGCCCCGGCACCGCGCCGTTCACCAGCCCGACCGTGCGCAGCCCCAACAGCTCCGCCACCGCCCACCACTCGTGCACGGCGGCTCGGGCGTCGCGGCCGCCGAGGGCCACGCCGAGCATCTCGCGCTCGTCGGGCAGCGGGGCGGCCTCGCCACCGGGTGGCCGCCGCCGGAAGACGTGGCCGATCTCCCACAGCCCGACCCCGGTGTTGCGGCGGGCCGCGTTGGTGGCCAGCGACCTCACCAGGCCCGGCAGCAGCGACGTGCGGAGGATCGACTCCTCGGCCACCAGGGGGTTGGTGATCTCGATGCCGTCGCCGGGCAGGCCCGACCGCTCGAGGTCGCCGGGGGCGAGGAACGACAGCGGCATCGCCTCGGACAGCCCCCGGCCGGTGAGGAGCGCCTGCAGGCGTCGCCGCTCGCGCTGGCGCGGCGTCAGGCGACCGGCCCGGGGCGACGAGGGGACGGCGGTGCCGATCGCCGAGTAGCCGTAGCGGCGCGCCACCTCCTCGACGACGTCGATCTCGGTCGACGAGTCGTAGCGCCACGACGGCACGGTGACCTCGGTGTCGTCGCCCACCACCGTGGCGGCGAACCCGATCGGGGCGAGCAGCTCGGCGATGCGGTCGGCGCGGAGGTCGGTGCCCAGCAGCGAGTTGACGCGCCCGGTGCGCACCCGGATCGGCCGGCGCTCGGGCAGCTCGCCCCGCACGTCGACGGTGCCCGACTCGAGCCGGGCGTCGGTGCCCGCCAGCAGCTCGGCGAACCGGCGGTGCGCGAGGTCGATGACCTCGGGGTCGGTGCCCTTCTCGAAGCGCGCCGACGCCTCGGAGCGCAGGCGCAGACGCCGCGAGGTCTTGACGATCGCCAGCGGGAGGAACCACGCCATCTCGAGCAGCACGTCGGTGGTCGAGGCGTCGATCTCGGTGTCGGCGCCGCCCATCACCCCGGCGATGCCGATCGGCGTGTCGTCGCCGTCGCAGATCAGCAGGTCGTCGGCGGTGAACGTGCGCTCGACGCCGTCGAGCGTCACCAGCGCCTCGCCGGCCCGGGCGCGCCGCACCCGCAGACCGCCCCCGCGGACCTTGGCCAGGTCGTAGGGGTGGTTGGGCTGGCCCAGCTCGAGCATCACGTAGTTCGACACGTCGACCAGCGAGTTGATGGGGCGCATGCCGAGCAGCGAGAGCCGGCGGGAGATGAGCGGGTCGGAGTCGCCGACCGTGACCCCCCGCAGCACGCGGGCGGTGAAGCGGCCGCAGAGGTCGGGGTCGTCGACCTCGACCGTGACGGCACCGAGGCGCTCGGCCGCCACCTCGTCGGCGGCGGGCTCGGGGATCGCGAACGGCACGTCGAGCCGCGCCGCGAGGTCGCGGGCGACCCCAGCCACCGACATGGCGTCGGGACGGTTCGGGTTGATCTCGAGGTCGTAGAGGACGTCGTGCTCGATGCCCATCGCCTCGGCGAACGGCGCCCCCACCGGCAGCCCGGGCGGCAGCACGTGGATGCCCGCGTGGTCGCCGCCCAGGCCCAGCTCGCGCGCCGAGCACAACATCCCGTTCGACCACTCGCCCCGCATCTTGCGGCGACCGATCTCCATGCCGTTCGGCATGGTGGTGCCGACGGTGGCGAGGGGCACCAGGTCGCCGGCGACCATGTTGAAGGCGCCGCAGGCGATCTGCAGCGCCTCGCCGTCACCGGTGTCGACGTCGACGAGCTGGATCTTGTCGGCGTTGGGATGGGGGCGCGTGGCCTGCACCTTCGCCACGACGATGCCGTCGAGGCCCTTGCCGAGCACGTCGAGCTGCTCGACCGCCATGCCGAGGTCGCTCAGGTGCTCGCCGAGCGCGACGGGATCGCCCTCGATCGGGGCGAAGTCTCGGAGCCAGGACAGAAGGACCTTCATCGGTGTCCTCGGGGAAGCGTCCGCGTGCGCCTAGAACTGGCGCAGGAAGCGGATGTCGTTGGTGAAGAGGTCGCGCAGGTCGTCGACCCCGTGGCGGGCCGCCGCCAGGCGGTCGATGCCGAACCCGAAGGCGAAGCCCTGCCACTCGTCGGGGTCGAGCCCGCAGTTGGACAGCACGTTCGGGTGGACCATGCCGCAGCCGCCCAGCTCGAGCCACGTGCCGTCGGGCCGCTGGATGTCGAACTCCGCGGACGGCTCGGTGAACGGGAAGTACGACGGCCGCAGGCGCGCCGTGAAGTCGCGGCCGAAGTAGGCCTTGGTGAAGGCGTCGATCGTGCCCGCCAGGTGGGCGAAGGTGATGTCGCGGTCGACGACCAGGCCCTCGATCTGGTGGAACACGGGCATGTGGGTGGCGTCGGCCGTGTCGGAGCGGAACACCCGGCCGGGCATCACCGAGTAGTACGGCGGCTCCTCGCCGGTCATCACCCGCACCTGCACCGGCGACGTGTGGGTGCGCAGCAGCGTCGACCCCGGCTCGCCGTAGGTGACGTAGAGGGTGTCGTACATGTCGCGGGCCGGGTGGCCGGGCGGGAAGTTGAGCGCGCCGAAGTTGTTCCAGTCGGTCTCGACCTCGGGGCCCTCGGACACCGTGAACCCCATGCCGACGAACACGTCCTCGAGCTCCTGGATGGCCTGGGTGACGAGGTGCAGGTGCCCGATCGGGGCCGCCGGCAGCACCTCGGTGAGGTCGAGGCGCTCGGCGAGCAGCTGCTCGGTCCTGGCGGCGGCCTCGAGGACCGCCCGGCGCTCGACGGCGGCGGTGCGCACGGCGTCGGTGGCGGCGTGCAGGACCCTGCCGACCGTGCGCCGCCCCTCGTCGTCGAGACCGCCGAGGCGCCTGCGCACCGAGGTCAGCGGCGAGCGCTTGCCGAACAGGTCGGTCTCGACGGCGCGGAGCTCGTCGAGCGTCGAGGTCGACGCCACGCGGGCCCGCGCCTCGTCCTCGAGGCGGCCGATCTCGGCGACCAGGTCGTCGCTGTTGCCCGGAGGTGTGGCGTCGCTCATGTCGTCGTGCACCCTGCCGCCCGCAGCGGCGTCCCGTCCAGTTCATTGCCCTGCTGGGGCGTGGTGGTGGCGTGGCGACGGCGGCGCAGGGACTCGAAGCACAGCACCGTGCCGGCCATCGCCACGTTGAGCGACTCGGCGCGCCCCGCCATCGGGATCGTGACGGCCAGGTCGACGGCGGCGGCCACCTCGGCGGGCAGCCCGTGCGCCTCGCTGCCGAGCACCAGGGCGGTGGGGCGGGCGAGGTCGGCCTCGTCGTAGGGAACGCCGTCGCGGGCGAGCGTGCCGACCGTGCGCAGCCCGCGCTCGGCGCAGCCGGCGAGGACCCCGCCGCTGTCGCCCTTGCGCGCCACCGCCAGGCGGAGCACCGACCCGGCCGACGCGCGCACGCACTTGGGCGAGTAGGGGTCGACGGAGCCGTCGCAGAACACGACCGCGCCGGCGCCCGCCGCCTCGGCCGAGCGCAGCAGCGTGCCGGCGTTGCCGGGGTCGCCGACGCCCACGAGGACGAGCGCCAGGGGCCCGGCCGTCGCCAGTGCGTCCGTGGCCGCGAGGCGCGGCAGCCGCGCCACCGCCGCCACACCGTGGGGCGTGACCGTGTCGGTGGCGCGGGCCAGCAGGCCCTCGGCCGCCCGCCGGACGGTGGCGCCGGCGGCGGTCGCCCGGTCGAGCAGGTCGTCGGGGCAGCCGGGCTCTGCCACCACCTCGTCGATCGCGACGCCGGCGGCGAGCGCATCGGCCAGCAGGGTGGGGCCGTCGATCACGAACGCGCCCTCGTCGGTACGCGCACTGCGGCGCCTCGAGAGGCGCCGCAGTCGCTGCAGGCTGTGGTGTCGGGCGCCGATCGGGTCGGCCATCGACGGGCGATCAGGCCGAGGCGGAGGCCGGAGCGGCGTCGTCGAGGGCCTTGGCCGCGGTCTCCGCGAGGGACCGGAACGCGGCGGCGTCGGTGACCGCCAGGTCGGCGAGGACCTTGCGGTCGACTTCGATGCCGGCGAGGCGCAGCCCGGCCACGAACCGGCTGTAGCTGATGCCGTTCAGGCGGCAGGCGGCGTTGATGCGCTGGATCCACAGGCGGCGGAAGTCGCCCTTGCGGGCCCGCCGGTCGCGGTAGGCGTACTGCAGGCTGTGCATCACCTGCTCGTTGGCGGCGCGACGGGACCGGCTCTTGTTGCCGTAGTAGCCCTTGGCGCGCTCGAGCGTGACACGGCGCTTCTTCTTGGCATGGACGGATCGCTTCACCCGGGCCATGGGGAGCTCCTTTCGTCGATCGGGGGAGGGGAGGTGGCGCGACCGGGGTCAGCGCCGACCGAGCATGCGGGTGATGCGGGCCGCGTCGCCGGCGGCCAGCGGCTTCTCGGAGCGCAGGCGGCGCTTCCGGCCGGGGGCCTTCTTCTCGAGGATGTGGTTGGTGTTGATCTGGCGCCGGCGCAGCTTGCCGGTGCCGGTGGTCTTGATCCGCTTGGCAGCGCCGCGGTGCGTCTTCATCTTGGGCATTGCGTGTCCTGTCTGGTCGGGCGCCGGCCGGCGGGGGTGCTCCCCCGCCTAGCCGTCGCTCGGCTGGTCCTGCTGGGCCGGCTGGCCCGTCTCGGCGGCGGGCGCCGCGGTGACGGGCGTCGGTTCGGTGGCTGTCGGCGTCTCGGTGGCGCCCTCGGCGGTCGTGCCGCTCGGGGCGGCACCGTTGCCCGCCGGTTCGGGCTCGTCGCCGGTCTCGGCCTGGCGACGGGCCCGCTCGCTGGCCGCCTGGGCCTTGCGGTCGGGCCCGAGCACCATGGTCATGTTGCGGCCGTCCTGCCGGGGGAAGATCTCGACCTTCCCCAGGTGCTCGACGGCGCTGACCACGTCGTCGAGGATGCGCCGGCCCAACTCGGGGTGGTGCATCTCACGTCCACGGAACGTGAGCGTGACCTTGACCTTGTGACCTTCCTGCAGGAAGCGCTCGACCTTGCGCGTCTTCGTGTCGAAGTCGCCCCTCGAGATCTTGGGGCGGTACTTCATCTCCTTCACGGACACGTTGCTGGCCTTGCGCCTCGACTCCTTGGCCTTCTGGGCCGCCTCGTACTTGTACTTGCCGTAATCCATGATCCGGCACACGGGCGGGTTCGCCTGGGCGGCGACCTCGACCAGGTCGAGATCCGCCGCTCGGGCGATCGAAAGGGCCTCGGGCAGGGGCTTGATGCCGATCTGCTGACCGTCCGGACCGACGAGGCGCACTTCGCGGGCGCGAATGCGGTCGTTGATCCGGGGCTCGTTGTTCGCCGGCGTAGCTATCGCCGCTCACTCCTCATGGATGCGCAGACACCTCCGTACGCATGGTTTCTTCGATCTGTGCAACCCGGGGACCGGCCGCCGAAAACGACGAACGGACGCCGGGGGAAGCCGACGTCCGCGAAGGGCAGAGCCCGAGCGACCGATCGAAACCCGGACGCACCTGGGTGGCCGGGTGGGGGCACAGACCCCCGGTGCGCCTGTGAGCGACCGGGGCGACCCCGCTTCCCTGAAGTTGTCCGACTTAGGGTACCAGCGACCTCCCAGGTGTCCACAACCGTCCGGGGCGACGTGGCTCCCGGCGGTGCCGGGGGGCGGCCCCTCCGCTACGGTCGCGGGCGCATGAGCAGCCTCTGGACGCCCTCGGGCGAGCACCCCGTCGACCGACCGGGCGCCGGCGGCGCCTCGGGTCCGCCCCCGCCCCGGCAGCCCGCCGCGGCGGGCCCGCCGCCGGGCCCTGGAACGGCCGTCCCCCCGGGGGACGAGCGCGAGCTCACCCCCGAGGAACGGGCCGCCGCCGAGGAGTACGCCCGCGAGATCGAGGCCGCCCGCGAGCAGCTGCTCTCGGCGCCCGCCGGCCTCGTCGTCGGCCAGCAGGCCCTCCAGTTCTACGAGCTGGCCGCGCTCCACCTCTCCCAGCCCGAGCCCCGCCTCGACGAGGCCCGCACGGCCATCGACGCCCTCGCCGGCGTGGTCGACGCCCTCGGGGCCCGGCTCGGCGAGGCCGAGCCGGCGCTGCGCCAGGCCCTCAACCAGCTGCAGCTCGCGTTCGTCGAGGTGTCGAAGGGCGACGGGGGCACGGCGCCGGACGACGCCCCCGCCGGCTGACCCACGCCCGATGACCGTCACCGGGGGCACGAGCACCGCGACCGGTCCGGCGGCGTCGCCGCCCCCGCGCCGTCGCACCCGGCTGCTGGCGGGGCTCGCCCTCGTCGCGGCGGTGGTCGTCGTGGCCGTGGTGGTCGCGGTCCGCGGGCCCGACGGCGGCGGCGGACCGGCCGACGGGCCGGCCGGCACGACCGGCGTCCCCGACGTCGCCGTCATCGGCGACTCGCTGATCGAGCAGTCCCGCGACCAGCTCTCGGCGCACGCCGAGGCCACCGGCCTGTCGGTCGAGGCGGTGGCGTTCGGGGGCAGCGCTCCCTGCGACTGGCGCGACGACTTCGAGCGGTTCGCCGACGAGGAGGTCGGCACGCTGATCGTGTCGTTCGCGGGCAACGACAACACGCCCTGCGTGAACCCCACGGGCGGGGGCTTCCGCGACCCGCAGACCATCGCCGACGCCTATGCCGTGATGGTCCCCGAGCTGCTCGACCTCTACGCCGGCACGGGCACCGACATCTACCTGGTCGTGCCGCCCCCGGTCGGGCCGCCGGCGTCGGAACCGGCCGCCGCCGCCATCCGCGCCGTGTACCGCGGCATCGCCGACGACCGCGCCGACGTCACGCTGGTCGACCCCGGGCCGGCGCTCAGCCCCGACGGGGCGTTCCACGCCGCACTCCCCTGCGAGGCGTGGGAGGCCGACGTGTGCGGGCCCGACGGCACGGTGGCGGTGCGCAACGCCGACGGCATCCACCTCAGCCCCGCCGGCGGCGAGCGCTACGCCCGGGTGCTGCTCGCCGCGATCGGCCACCCCGTGGCCGGCTGACCGCGCCGTCGCCCCCTCGGGCGTCCCCCGACAGGTCCGGCGGCTCCGCCGGGCCTCCCGGCGGACGGTCGCCCTCAGAGGTTGACGATGCGGCCCGCCTCCCAGCGCCCGAGGCGCCCGGCGACGACGGTGAACCGCACGGGCTGGCCGACGGCGATCGATCGCGACCCGTCGGCGATCGCGGTGCAGTGGAAGGTGAGGACCGCACCGTCGTCGGACCGCACCGTGCCCAGGCCGCGGGCGTCGTCGAACGTGTCGACGATCCCGGTCGACTCGGTGAACGGCGCGGCCGGCATCAGTGCACGATCTTCGACAGCGGCAGCTCGATGATGTCGGTGGCGCCGGCGTCCTTGAGCGCGGGGATGAGCGTGTTGATCTCGCCCTTGGCCACCACGGTCTCGACCGCGAAGCCCGACTGCCCGAACAGCTCGGAGACGGTCGGCGCCTTCATCGACGGCACCAGCCCGATCACGGCGTCGAGGTCGGACCGTCCCACGTTGAGCTTGACGAGCACCTTGTCGCGGGCCTCGAGCACCCCGTCGAGCAGCACCTTGATCTGCTCCATGGCGTGGCGCCTCGTCGGGTCGGCGTAGGCGTCGGGGTTGGCGATGAGGGCGGTGAAGCTGGGAAGCACCTCGCCGATGATCTTGAGGTCGGCCGCCCGCAGGGCCCGGCCGGTCTCGGTGCCGTCGACGACGGCGTCGACGATGTCGGGGACCTTCGCCTCGGTGGCGCCGTACGACAGCCGCACGTCGGCCCGCACGCCCCGCTCCGCGAAGTAGCGCCGGGTCAGGCCGGGGTACTCGGTCGACACCTTCACGCCGTCCGGCAGGTCCTCGACCTTGTCCCACGGCGAGCCCTCGGGGACCGCCACGACGATGCGGAACGGGTTCGACGACGCCTTCGAGTACTCGAGCTCGCCCAGCGTGACGACCGCGCTCTCGGTCTCCTCGACCCAGTCGCGCCCGGCGATGCCGACGTCGAACAGCCCGTCGGCGACGTAGAGCGGGATCTCCTGGGGCCGGAGGATGCGGACCTCGTCGATGCGGGGGTCGGCGATGGTCGCCTTGTACTCGACGCTCGACGACCGCCGGACCGCCAGGTCCGCGGCCTCGAACAGGTCGAGGGTGGCCCGCTCGAGCGAGCCCTTGGGGAGGACGAGCTTCAACACGACGGACAACGGTAGGCGGCGGCGCCGCCGGACCGGCAAACGTTCCCCGCGGCGCCGGTGCGGACGGCGTCGGACCCGGTCGGGCGACCCGCCGGCGACGGGTGCGGTCAGCCGGCGGCGTAGCGCCGCGCGACGCGGGCCATCTCGACGGCCACCGCGGCCGCCTCTTCGCCCACGTTGTGTCCGCCGGGACCCTCGGACCGGGCCAGCGCCTGCGCCTCGTCCTCGGTGGTGAGCACGCCGAACGCCACCGGCACGCCGGTGGTCAGCTGCACCTGCTGCACGCCGGCCGCGCACTCGCCCGCGACGATGTCGTAGTGCGTCGTCTCCCCGCGGATGACCGCCCCGATGCAGATCACGGCGTCGACCCGACCCGACGCAGCCAGCGCCCGGGCACCGAAGGGGATCTCGAACGACCCGGGCACCGACACGGCGACGACGTCGTCGGCCGCGACGCCGAGCTCCTTCAGGCCCCGCTCGACCCCCTCGGCCAGCCGCTCGACGATCGCCGCGTTCCACCGGGCCCGCACGACCCCCACCCGCAGGCCCGCGCCGTCGAGCCCGTCGGGCGCCTCGGCCCGGGCTGCTCCCTCTGCCACCTATGCCTCCTGCGCGCGGCGCGCCGGCCGGTCGGCCGAGCCCGACGCCGCCCGGAGATCAGAGCACATCGTCGAGGCCCTCGAGGAGGTGGCCCATCCGCTCGCGCTTGGTGCGCAGGTAGGCGATGTTCTCGGGGTTCGGCGCGGTGATGAGCGGCACCCGCTCGGTGATCTTGAGGCCGAAGCCCTCGAGCCCGCCCCGCTTGGCGGGGTTGTTGGTCAGCGTGCGCATGGTCGTGATGCCGAGGTCGACCAGGATCTGCGCGCCGATGCCGTACTCGCGGCTGTCGACGGGCATGCCGAGCGCGATGTTGGCGTCGACCGTGTCGTGGCCCTGCTCCTGCAGCGCGTAGGCCTGCAGCTTGTGGCCGATGCCGATGCCCCGGCCCTCGTGGCCCCGCAGGTAGACGACGACGCCGAGGTCCTCCTCGGCGATGCGGCGCATGGCCTCGTGCAGCTGGGGACCGCAGTCGCACCGCAGCGAGCCGAACACGTCGCCGGTCAGGCACTCGCTGTGCACCCGCACCAGCACGTCGTCCCGGCCCTGCACGGCGCCGCGGGCGAAGGCGAGGTGCTGCTCGCCGTCGAGCACCGACTCGTAGGCGTAGCAGGTGAAGTCGCCCCACTGGGTGGGGATGCGGGCCTCGGCCACGCGCTTGACCAGCTTCTCGGTCTGGCGGCGGTAGCGCACGAGATCGGCGATCGAGATGAGCAGCAGGTCGTGCTCGGCGGCGAACCGCTCGAGCTCGGGCAGCCGGGCCATGTCGTCCTTGGCCTCGTTGACCAGCTCGCACAGGACGCCGGCCGGGTACAGCCCGGCGAGGCGGGCGAGGTCCATCGCCGCCTCGGTGTGCCCGGCCCGTTGCAGCACGCCGCCCTCGCGGGCCTCGAGCGGGAAGATGTGGCCCGGGCGCAGCAGGTCGGCGGACCGCGTCGTCGGGTCGACCAGCGCCTTGATCGTGGTCGACCGGTCGTGGGCCGAGATGCCCGTGGTGGTGCCGTGCCGGTAGTCGACGCTGACGGTGAACGCCGTGCGCATGCTCTCGGTGTTGTTGGCGACCATCAGCGGGAGGTCGAGCTCGCGGGCGCGCTCGCGGGTCACCGGGGCGCAGATCACGCCGGACGTGTGGTGGAGGAAGAAGGCGATGGCCTCGGGGGTGGCGAACTCGGCCGCCATGATGAGGTCGCCCTCGTTCTCGCGGTCCTCGTCGTCGACGACGATCACGATCTCGCCGCGCCCGATGGCGGCGACGGCGTCTTCGATCCTGGCGAACGGCATCAGCTGTCCTCTCGGGGCGCGGGCCGGGCCGTGCCGTCGTTCCACGTGAGCAGGCGCTCGACGTACTTGACCGTCACGTCGACCTCCAGGTTGACCCGGTCGCCCGGGCCCTTGCGTCCGAGGGTCGTGACGTCGGCCGTGTGGGGGATGACTGCCACCGTGAAGCCGTCGTCGAGCACGTCGACGACGGTGAGGCTGACCCCGTCCACCGCGACCGAGCCCTTCTCGACGACGTACCGCAGCAGCTCGCGGGGCATCCGCACCCGCAGGTCGGGCACGGGGGCGACGATCTCTCCGACGCCGTCGACGTGGCCCTGGACGATGTGGCCGCCCAGGCGGTCCTGCGCCCGCACCGGGCGCTCGAGGTTCACCCGGTCGCCGGGCTGGCGGTCGCCGAGCGTGGTGCGCTTGAGCGTCTCGTCGGAGACGTCGGCCTCCCACCAGCCGTCGCCCTGGGCCACCACCGTGAGGCAGCAGCCGTCGACGGCGATCGAGTCGCCCTGCCGGGCGTCGTCGAGCACCGCCGACGCCCCGATGCGCACGCGCCCGGGCTCGACGGCGTCGACGGAGCCCAGCTCCTCGACGATGCCGGTGAACATCTACGGGGCCTCCCGTGGCTGCAGGTCGACGCGGATGTCGTCGCCCAGGGGTGTCACGCGGGTGATGCGCCCGCGCCAGACGTCGCTCATCGTGGCGGCTCCGGCACCGGAGAACAACCCGGGGGCGTCATCGCCCCCGAACAGCGCCGGCGCCAGGTAGACGACGTAGCGGTCGACCAGGCCGGCGCGGTGGAAGGCACCGGCCACGGTGGCTCCGCCCTCGACCAGCACCTGGAGCACGTCTCGCCCGCCGAGCTCGTCGAGGACGGCGCCGAGGTCGCCGCGTCGCTCGAGCGCGGGGTGCACCCGGGCGTCGGGCGGGACGGAGCCCAGCACCACGCGCAGCGGGTCGCGCCCGGCGACGTGGCGGACGGTCAGCTCCGGGTCGTCGGCCCGCACCGTGCCCGCCCCGACCAGGACGGCGTCGCTCTCGGCCCGGAGGCCGTGCGCGTCGGCGCGGGCCGCCTCGCCGGTGATCCACCGGCTCGTGCCGTCGGGGGCCGCGGTGCGCCCGTCGAGGCTCGCCGCCAGCTTGAGCAGCACGAGCGGCCGCCCGGTGGTGCGGTGGACCAGGTAGGCGGCCAGCTGATCGGCGATCGCGCCGGCCTCGACGCCGGTCGTCACCTCGATGCCGGCGGCGCGGAGGCGGTCGACGCCCCGCCCGGCGACCCGGGGGTCGGGGTCGGTGATGCCGACCACGACGCGGCCGACGCCCGCGCCGACCAGGGCGTCGGCGCACGGCGGGGTGCGGCCGTGGTGGCTGCACGGCTCGAGCGTCACGTAGGCGGTGGCACCGTGCACGTCGACACCGGCCTGCCGGGCCGCGGCCAGGGCGACCGCCTCGGCGTGCGGCCCGCCGGGGGGCCGGGTGGCGCCCTCGGCCGTGCGGCCGTCGGCGCCGACGATCACGCAGCCCACCCACGGGTTGGGCGAGGTGGTGGCCCGCACCTCGGCGGCCAGCTCGACGGCCCGCCGCATGTGCCGGGCGTCGGCCTCGACGGTCGGCGTCGTGCTCACCGGGAGCAGCGTACGGGTGGCGACCACGACCCCGAAATTAGAACACGTTCTAATTTCGGTCAAGGAGGCGGAGGTCACACACCCGTCAGGTCGATGCGACCCGGCCGTCGGCGCGATCAGTGGGGTCGGCCCCCCGCCAGCAGGAGGAGCGCGTGGGGCACCACGTCGAGCACCGCGTCCAGGGTCTCGAGCGCGCCACGCGACGAACCGGGGGTGTTGACCACGAGCGCCTCGCCGACGGTGCCCGCCACGGCGCGCGACAGCCGCCCCAGCGGGCTGGCCAGGCGCATCGCCTCGGCCAGACCGGGTGCGTCGCGCTCCAGCACGCGCCGGGTCCCCTCGGGTGTCAGGTCGCGCGGCCCGAAGCCGGTGCCCCCGGTGGTGACCACCAGCCCGCCGAACCCCGCGGTGAGCTCGCGCAGGGCGTCGGCCACCGCGTCGACCCCGTCGGCGGTCACGCGCCGCTCGACCACCGTGTACCCGGCCTCGGCGAGACGGGCCGCCAGCGCCTCGCCCGACCGGTCGTCGCGCGTCCCGGCGACGACCCCGTCGGACACGGTCAGCACCTTCGCCGGCCACCCCTGCTCGCTCATCGTCACCCCTTCCCCGCCCACCGGCGGTCAGGGGCACTCTACGGGCGGGCCCGGCGGTCGGCGGCGGTACCGGCGAACCGGACGGGGGCCACGCACCGGCTGCGGCCGGGTCGACGAACCCCGGCCGCAGACCGGGCCGACGAACCGGCCGGTGGCCGGCGCGGATCAGCCGGCGCGGCGGTAGCGGAACAGGCACATGCCGTCGGTGCCCGCCGTCTGCGGGAGCAGGATCGCCCCCCTCCCCCACGCCTCCCAGGGGCCGTCGGGGACGTCGAGCGGTCGGAGGTCGGGCCGGACGTCCGCCAGCCAGCCGTCGACGCCCGTCGACTCGTCGCCCGTCAGCGTGCAGACCGAGTAGACGAGCGTCCCCCCGGGTCGCACGAGGTCGGCCGCCGCACCCAGCAGGCGCCGCTGCAGGTCGGCCAGCCGGCCCACCGCCCCGGGCTGCACCCGCCACCGGAGGTCGGGGCGTCGCCGCAGCGTGCCGAGGCCCGAGCACGGGGCGTCGACGAGCACCCGGTCGAACGTGCCGGGCACGAACGGCGGCCGCGTCCCGTCGGCGGCGAGGGCGGCCACCCCGGTGGCGCCGACGCGGGCGGCGTTGTCGCGGATCAGGCCGACGCGGCCCGGCCGGACGTCGGCCGCCACCACCCGGGCTCCGGTGGCCGCCAGCGCCGTCGCCTTGCCACCGGGCGCGGCGCACAGGTCGAGGAGCCGCTCGCCGGGCCCGGCCCCCACGGCCGCCGCCACGAGCTGCGACGCCGGGTCCTGGACGTACCCGTCGGGGCGCTCGGACACCGTCGCCGGGGCGTTCATCGCCTCGACGGCGGCCGTGGCGCGGTCGTCGCCCAGGGCGCCGGCCAGGGCGGCCAGCACCCAGTCGGGCACGCTCAGCCGCGTGGCCTCGTCGGGCCAGCGCACGGGCGCGTCGGCGACCCGGCGCAGGACGGCGTTGACCAGGCCCCGGGCGGGTCGGGGTGCGACCTCGACGGTCTCGCCCACGGCGGCGTGGGGCGGGACGCCCGCGAACGCGAGCTGGTAGGAGCCGAGCCGGAGCGCGTTGCGCACCCGGCCGTCGACCGGGCGGGCCAGGAACCGGTCGACGAGGAAGTCGCACGCCCGGCGTCGGCGGGTCGTGCCGTACACGAGGTCGGTGACGAACCCGCGATCGGGACCCTTCAGGCCGGAGCGGTCGAGGGCGCCGGACAGCACCAGGTTGGCGTACGCACCCTCGTCGTCGATGCGGTCGAGCACGTCGAGGGCGACGCGGCGGGCGGGCGGCGGCCCCGCCGCGACCGGCCGTGCCCCACCTGGGCGCCGCCGGGGACGATGCGGGGCGGTCACCGGCCGAGCCCGGCGACGACGTCGCCGGCGACGCCGTTCGCCCAGGCCGCCGCGGGCATGCGCCGGCGGCCTTCGGGCTGCACCTCGACGAGGTGGACGTCGCCGTCCCCCGTGGGGACGCGCACGCTGTCGGGGGGCGCGGCCCCCAGGGCGGTGCGCCAGACCTTCAGGCGGGCGCCGTCGTGGGTGGTCCACGCCCCGCCCACCCGCACAAGCCGGTGGATCGCCACCGCGGGAGCGGCCCAGTCGACCGCCAGCTCGTCGACCGTGATCTTGTGGGCGTAGGTCGGCTCACCGACCTGGGGCGTGGGGTCGCCGAGCCCGGCCCCGAGGGCGGCGACCAGCATCTCGGCGCCGATGGCGGTGAGGCGCCGGCGCAGCTCGTCTGCCGTCTCGTCGGGCCCGATCGCGACCTCGCGGCGGTCGTAGACACCCCCGGTGTCGAGGCCCTCCTCGACCACCATGAGGTCGACGCCGGTGCGATCGTCGCCGGCGAGGATGGCCCGCTCGACGGGCGCCGCCCCGCGCCACCGGGGCAGCAGCGAGAAGTGCAGGTTCACCATCGGCAGCGCGGCGAGCACGTGCGGCTTGATCAGGCGCCCGAACGCGACGACGACGCCGAGGTCGGCGCCCACGGTCAGGGCGTCGTCGACCGCGTCGGTGACCGGCAGACCCAGCTCGAGGGCCGTCTCCTTCACCGGCGACGGCGACGTGTGGCCGCCGCGCCCCCGCCGACGGTCGGGCTGCGACACGACCAGCGCGACCTCGTGGCCCGCGTCCACGAGGGCGCGCAGCGGCACCACCGACGCCTGCGGGGTGCCCAGGAACACGAGGCGCCCCGGGTGGCGGGGCGCCGCGGGCAGGCTCACGCGGCTCTGGTCACTTCCCGAACGACAGGCCGGGGGCCTTGGGCTCGGCCGCGGCCAGGGCCGAGGGGCCGATGCCGAGCTCGCGGATGGTCTTGAGCGCGGCCTTGCGGGTGTCGGCGTCGAGCCGCTCGAGCAGCAGGACGCCGTCGAGGTGGTCGAGCTCGTGCTGGAAGCAGCGGGCCAGGATCTCGTCGGCCTCGATCGAGACCTCGTTGCCGTCGAGGTCGACGCCCGTGAGGTGGACGACCTTCGGGCGGACGATCTCCCACGAGAGCCCGGGCACCGACAGGCACCCCTCCTCGTAGGTCCACTCGCCGTCGCTCTCGACGATCGCCGGGTTGACGAGCGTCTTCGGGCCGTCGCCCACGTCGTAGACGAACAGCCGCTTCTCGACCCCCACCTGCGGGGCGGCGAGCCCAACGCCGGGGGCCTCGTACATCGTGACGATCATGTCGTCGGCCAGCTTGGCCAGGCGCCCGTCGATGGTCGTGACCTCGGCGGCGCGCTGGCGGAGCACCGGGTCACCGACCATGCGGATGCTGTAGGGAGCCATGGGCGACAAGGCTACCTTCGTCCGTCGTGAGCGAGAGTCCCTCCGGGCACTACTTCGATGCGACGCCCGAGGCCCGCTCGCGCCCCACCGAGGTGCGGCTCGACCTGCCCGACGTGTCGTTCGACCTGCGGGCCGACCGCGGGGTGTTCTCGGCCGACCGGGTCGACGCCGGCACCAAGGTCCTCCTGCTCGAGGCACCGGCTCCCCCCGACGAGGGCGACCTGCTCGACCTCGGGTGCGGCTACGGGCCCATCGCCCTCACCCTGGCGGCCCGGGCGCCCCGCGCCACGGTGTGGGCGGTCGACGTCAACGAACGGGCCCGGGCGCTCACCCGGGCCAACGCCGCGGCCGCCGGGCTCGGCAACGTCCGCACGGCTGCCCCCGACGAGGTCCCGCCCCAGGTGCGCTTCGCCGCCGTGTGGTCCAACCCGCCGGTCCGCATCGGCAAGGCCGCGCTCCACGACCTGCTGACCCGCTGGCTCGACCGCCTCGCCCCCGGCGCCCACGCCTTCCTCGTCGTCCAGAAGCACCTCGGGTCCGACTCGCTGCACCGCTGGCTCGAGGAGCGCGGGTTCGCGGTCACCCGCTGCGCCAGCCGCATGGCCTACCGCGTGCTCGACGTGTCCGCCGGTCCCGGCGCCGCCGAGCCGGGGGCCGGCGCATGAGCCGCCAGCTCGACTCGACGGGCCTCAAGCGGCTGCACCGGTCGTGGCGGCGGCGCACCGACGGCCGGGTCGGCCTGCTGCTCGACGGCGTGCAGTCGCCGTTCAACGTCGGCGCGATCGTGCGCACCGCCGCCGCCCTCTCGGTCGACCACCTGTGGCTCGCGGGCCGCACCGCCTCGCCCTCCGACACCAAGACCGGCAAGACCGCGCTCGGCACCCAGCGGTACCTCGAGTGGACCTGGCACGACTCCGCGGCCGAGGCGGCGACGGCGGCCCGCGAGCAGGGCTACCGACTCGTCGGCCTCGAGCTGACCGCCGAGGCCACCCCCCTGCCCGGAGCCGGGCTCGACGGTGACGTCTGCCTCGTGATCGGGCACGAGGACCGCGGGCTGACCCCGGCCACGCTCGCCCTGTGCGACGAGGTGGCGTTCATCCCGCAGCTCGGCCGGGTCGGATCGCTCAACGTGGCCACCGCCACGGCGATCGCGCTGTACGAGGTGCGGCGCCGGGCGTGGACCTCCGGCGACGGCCCGCCCGGCGAGGGCTGACCCCGCCGGGCCGCGGCCGGTCGGGCGGCGGTCGGCAGACGGCCGGACGGCCGCGGGAAGGCGGCCGGAACGGATCCGGGCGTGTTCGTCCCGGAGCCGGCGGGAAACCCCTGCGTCGGGCCGCGGGTGCCTGCGTACCCTCGACACATGGCCGACGCCCACGTCCGCACCATCACCGACGACGAGCTGGCTGCCTACATCGACGTCGTGCGCACGTCCTTCGTCGAGGGACCGGCGTCCGACGACGAGGTCGAGGCGCGCCGGCCGCTGACGGACGTCTCCCGCGCCCTCGGTGCGTTCGACGCCGAGGGCCGCCTGTGCGGTGGCGCCCGCGCCTTCGGCACCCCGCTCTCGGTGCCGGGCGGCGTGACGGTCCCCGCCGCGGCCGTGACCAGCGTGGGGGTCCTCCCCACCCACACCCGGCGGGGGCACCTGTCCCGGCTGATGCGGACGCAGCTCGCCGACGTCGCCGACCGCGGCGAGCCCCTGGCCACGCTCATCGCAGCCGAGTACCCGATCTACGGACGGTACGGCTACGGCCCTGCGACCGAGGCCGTGACCCTGCGCATCGACAGCACCACCGCCCGGTGGCGCGACGACCCGGTGGGGAGCGTCGAGCTCGTCGATCCCGAGACGTGGGTGAAGCTCGTCGACGAGCTGTACGACCGCGTCCGGCCCACGGTGCCCGGCCACATCGGCTGGGAGACGACCCTGTGGCGCATCCAGGCCGGCCTCGAGCCGTCGCCGTGGGACGACGGCGCCAAGGCCGGCAAGGCGCGCCGCGTCGTCTGGCGCGACGCCGCCGGAGACGTGCAGGGCGCCACCGCCTACACGGTCGACGGCGAGTGGACGCGGAACCGTCCCGCCGGGCGACTCACGGCCGAGGTGCTGGTCACCGCCACCGACCGGGCCGAGCACGAGCTGCTGCGCTACCTCGCCTCGATCGACTGGGCCGACGCGGTCGACGTCTGGCTCCGTCCCGTCGACGACCCGGCGCCGCTGGCCATGACCGACGGGCGGGCCGCGGTGCTGGCCGACCGGTCCGATCACCTGTGGGTGCGGGTCGTCGACGTGCCCGCGGCCCTCTCGGCGCGCACGTACGCGATCGAGGGGGCGCTGGTGCTCGAGGTCGCCGATCCCGCGGGGTACGCCGCCGGGCGCTTCCGGCTCGACGCCGGCCCCGACGGCGCGACCTGCGCGCCGGTGGCCGACGATCCCGACATCACGGTGCCCGTCGGGGCGCTGGGCGCCGCCTACCTGGGGGGCGTCGGCTGGGGCCGGCTGGCGGCCGCGGGTTGGGTCGACGAGCACCGCGCCGGGGCGGTGGCCCGGGCGGCCGCCCTGTTCACCACGCCGCGGGCGCCGTGGTGCCCCCGCACGTTCTGACCGGCACGCTGCCGCCGGGCCGCACCGCGCTCAGACCACGCGCTCGTTCCCGCCGTCGACGGCGATCTGCGCGCCGGTGGTGCGGCTGAACGCCGGCCCGCAGAGCGCCAGCGCGGCCTCGGCCACGTGGGCGGCCGTGACCTCGCGTCCGAGCAGGTTGCGGGTGCGGTACTGCTCGGGCGTCATGCCGTGGGCCGCCGCCCGCTGGGCGATCAGGTCGTCGGTCCACAGCGCGGTGTCGAACACGGCGTCGGGGTGCAGCACGTTGACGCGGATGCCGTCGCGGCCCCACTCGATGGCGGCGACGCGGGCCGCCTGCGTGAGCGCCGCCTTCGACGCCGAGTAGGCGGCGGCGCCGGTGCCCGGGGCCGGCACGTTCTTCGAGGCGATCACCACGACGCTCCCCCCGGCGGGAGACAGCCGAAGGTACGGGTGGGCCGCCCGCAGCACCACGACGGCGCCCCCGGCGTTCGTGGCCATGGTGGTCGCCCACGTGTCGTCGTCGAGCTCGGCCAGCGGGCTCGGCGGCGGGAACACGCCGGCGTTCACGACGAGGGCGTCGAGCCCGCCGAAGCAGCGGACGGCCCGCTGCAGCGCCCGCCCCACGGCGGCGGGGTCGGTGGCATCGCCCACGACCGGCTCGAACGCCGGACCGTCGGCGACGTCGGCCGGGTCGTCGAGGTCGAGGCCGACCACCGCCGCCCCGGCGTCGAGAAGCGCGAGCGACACCGCCCGCCCGATGCCCGACGCCGCACCGGTCACGAGGGCGACCCGGCCGGTCAGCGGCGACGCCGCCGGGCGGCGGCCGAGCTTGGCCTGCTCGAGCTCCCAGTACTCGACGTCGAAGACGTCGGACTCGGACGGCGGGCGGTAGCCCCCCGCCGCCTCGGCCCGCTCGACGACCCAGGACGTGTGCTCGACGATCGACGCCGCGGCCACGACGTCGCCGACGCGCCGCGCCGCGACGAGGGCGCCGAGGGCGGGATCGACGACCACACGCGGGGCCGCGTCGACCGGCACCAACGCCCGGTCGCCCACCCGGGCCCGATGGCGGTCGACGTACGCCTGGTAGTCGCGGGCGTACCCCCCGACGTCGCGCCCGCGCAGCGGGAAGGGCTTGGTCAGGAGCACGTGGTCGGGCGTGGCGGGGCCGGCCGCCAGGGCGCGCGCCAGGTCCGGTGCGCGTGCGAGCCGGGCCGCGCCGTCGCCGACCACCGTCCGGACGAGCATGGGCACGGCGGCGACGCGGGAGATGTCGCGGCGCAGGGCGGCGACCGCCCCCAGCGTGCCGGGATCGTCCGCGGGGGCGCCGTCGTCGGTGGCGGTGGCGAGGGCGGCCCCCGACCCGGACCCGAACGCGCTCGCGTCACCGGCCCCGAAGGCCCCGATGTCGAGCGCGTCGTCGCCCGCGTCGTCGCCGCCCACCGCCGAGGAC
>Ga0111539_10001959_pt1 | contig 27472 bp, 23 predicted proteins | sample RhiMethybrSRZTD1_FD_79667 | JGI IMG/M metagenome (GOLD analysis project Ga0111539, IMG submission 79667) | Populus rhizosphere microbial communities from Tennessee, USA - Rhizosphere MetaG P. TD hybrid SRZTD1 (version 2) (version 2) | ecosystem: Host-associated > Plants > Roots > Rhizosphere >...
CGAGTAGATGCTGACCGCCGACGCGATGGCGCGCGTGTCGGCCTGGGCCTTGGCGATGCGAGCCCGCGCCTGAATGTTGGCATAGAGCGGGACGGCGATCGCGGCGAGAATGCCGATGATCGCCACGACGATCAGAAGCTCGATGAGCGTGAAGCCGCGCTGTCCGCGGATCATGGCCTTCCTTAGCTGCATCATGTGAACGACTCCCCCAAAACCGTGGTTGACTACCTTGCTTCTGGGGGGCTGGCATTGCAGAGGGAATGCCAGACTGAGAGAGCGGATACCGGACCGCAAAATCAAGTGCTTATGCGCATGGCCGCTGGTCCGCTAGTGCCGAGGTCTGACGCCGCTTGGCAGTCGACCGACGGAAATTGTCACCGGGGGCAGGGTCTCATCCCTCTCGGGGGGGTTCGCGCTGCTGGAACTTCTGAAGCTTGTAGCGGAATTGCCGGAAGCTGACCCGGAGGAGCTCCGCCGCACGCGTCTGGACGCCTCCCATGCGGTCCAGCGCCATCTGCATGTAGCGCTGCTCGATGCGGTCGAGCGTCGCCTCCAGGTCGAGGCCTTCGGGCGGCAGCTCGAGCGAGACGTCCTGGCGATCGGGGGGCTGGCGCAGGGGCACCGGCAGCGTGTCGACGTCGATCATCTCGCTCGAGCCCAGGACGATGGCGCGCTCGATCACGTTCTCCAGCTCCCGGATGTTCCCCGGCCAGTGATAGTGCTCCAGCACGGCCAGCGCATCGGGCACCACGCCGCGGACCTCGCGGCCCACCTCGTGCGACAGCTTCTTGATGAAGTGAGAGACCAGGAGCGGGATGTCCTCGCGCCGGTCACGGAGCGGTGGCAGGTGGACTGGGATGACGTTCAGGCGGTAGAAGAGATCCTCGCGCAGCACGCCGTCGGCGACCGCGCGGCCCAGATCGCGGTTGGAGGCCGCCACCAGGCGCACGTCGATCTTCACGTCCCGTGTGTCGCCCACCCGGCGGATCTGGCGCTCCTGGATCGCGCGGAGCAGCTTCACCTGGACCGTGGACGGGATCTCGGTGATCTCGTCGAGGAACAGCGTGCCGCTGTCGGCCGCCGCGAACAGGCCCTCCGTGCTCGACACCGCGCCGGTGAAGGCGCCCTTGACGTGCCCGAAGAGCTCCGACTCCATCAGGTTTTCGGGGACCGCGCCGCAGTTCACGGACACGAAGGGGCCGCTGCGCCGGCCGGACTCGTAGTGCAGGGCCTGCGCCACCAGCTCCTTGCCGGTGCCGCTCTCGCCGGTGATCATCACGGTCGAGCCGCTGTCGGCCGTCTTCCGGATGGTCTCGAACACGTCGAGGATCTTGGGACTGCGCCCCACGAAGTTTTCGAATCCCTTCTCGCGGCGCAGCTGGCGCTTGAGGGCGAGGTTCTCCTCCTGCAGCCGCCGACGCTCCAGGGCATTCGCGACGGTGAGCTTGAGCTCGTCGAGCTTGAAGGGCTTGGTGATGTAGTCGTAGGCCCCGAGCTTCATCGCTTCCACTGCGGTCTCGGTGGAGGCGAACGCGGTGACGACGAGCACCACCGTGCGCGGCGAGTGCTCCTTGGCCGCCTTGAGGACGGCCATGCCGTCGACCTTGCGCATCCGGAGATCGGTGACGACCAGGTCGAAGCTCTCGCCCTTCAGCGACTCGATGGCCGCCTCGCCCCCGTCGGCCACCGCCACGTCGTAGCCCGCCTGACGCAGCATGATGGCCAGCAGGTCCCGCATGCTCTGCTCATCGTCGACGACGAGAACCCTGACTTCAGGCATGCGCGGGGATGGTGAGGATGAAGGTGGTGCCGGCGCCCGGCCGACTCTGCACATCGATCTCGCCGCCGTGCTCCTGGACGATACGGTGCACGAGCGCCAGGCCCAGGCCGCTGCCGTCGGCCTTGGTCGAGAAGAATGGCTCGAAGATCTGGACCAGGTCGGTGGCGGTGATACCTTCGCCACTGTCACTCACGCGCAGCACGAGGTTGCGGCCCGTCACCGCGGTGGTCACCCGCAGCTCGCCGCCCTCCGGCATGGCCTGGAAGGCGTTGACGCAGAGATTCCAGATCGCCTGACGGAACTGCTGGCGGTCGACGCCCCACATGAGCGACGGCGGGAACTCGCGCACCACCTTGAGGGTCCCGGGGGTGGCCCGATGCTCGAGCAGCAGGAGCACTTCGTCGAGGGCCTCGGCCACGTTCACCGACTCGCGGTGAAGGGGCGCCGGCCGCGCGTACTCCAGAAATTCTCGAATGATGTTGTTGAGCCGGGCCGTTTCCTTGAGCACGATCTGACCCAGGCGATCGCGCGTCTCGTCGAAGGTGCCGCCGCCGGCCAGCACTTCGACGGCGCCCGATAGCGAGGCCAGCGGGTTGCGGATCTCGTGGGCGATGTTGGCCGCCATGCGCCCGAGGCTGGCCAGGCGGTCCGCCGCGCGCATCCGCGCCTCCATCGTTCGGATGCTCGACAGATCTTCGCAGGCGGCGATGAGGCCGATGCGGCGCCCGTCGCCGGCCCGGAGCGCCGAGAAGGTCAACCGCACCGGGACCACGTGACCGTCCTGCCGGCGCAGGGCCGTCTCCCGCCACGATGAGGTCAGCCCCTCCGTTTCGATCTCGGCCTCGATGGGCGCCAGCGCGACGCTGTCGCCGAACACCGTCCAGGGGTGGCCGATGGCTTTGGCCGCGGACACGCCGGTGATGTGCTCGGCGGCCCGGTTGATCGCCGTCACGCGATGCTCGCGGTCCACCGCCACGATCCCGGTCCCGACCGAGTGGAAGATCAGGTCGGTGAACGCCTCGAGGTCGCGCAGGTTGGTCCGCTTGGTCTCGAGCTCCGCCCGGGTGGAGCGGAATCGCTCGGCCAGCCCGCCGGCCACGATGGCGACCACGAGAAAGGTCCCGGCGTTCAGGAAGATCGTGACGATCTCGAGCGCGGTGCTCTCCTTGGGCGTCTCGATGAAGGCCGTGATGGGGAGCACGGTTCGCCCGAAGACGAGACCGGTGTAGAGCGTGCTGCTGGCCGCCGCGATGGTGAGCCCGCCCACCCGGGAGAGCAGCACGCAGGCCCCCGTGACCGACAGCACGTACATGAAGGCGAAGATCGAGCGGGGGCCCCCGGTCGCCGCCACCACGGCGGTGATCAGCGCGGTGTCGAGCAGGCAGACCAGCCAGGCGATGCGCGTGAGCTTGGCCACCGGCGAGAAGGCCGAGAGGGCGCCCGAGGTGAGCACGACCGCGAGCAGCGTCAGGGCCAGCACCGGACGATTGGCGTCCGGCATCAGGTCCTCGGGCAGCAGCGGCCCGATAGCCAGCAGCAGCGCGGCCACCGCCAGCCGCGCCAACCCGAACGCGCGCAACAGCCTATTGGGATCGGAGAGCGTCATTCCCCCCCGGGACTCACCCCGCCGACTACTTGATCAGCGTCACCATCTTGAAGATCGGCAGGTACATCGCGATGACGATGCCACCGACCGACACGCCGAGGAACACGATCATCATCGGCTCCAGCAGCGAGGTGAGCGCGCCCACCGCCGCGTCGACTTCGTCGTCGTAGAAGTCGGCGATCTTGTTCAGCATGGCGTCGAGCGCGCCGGTGTTCTCGCCGACCGAGATCATGTGAACCACCATGGCCGGGAACACGGGCGTGGTCTTGAGCGGCTCGGCCAGCGTGCCGCCGGCGGTGACGTGCTGGCGGGCCTGCATGACGGCCTTCTCGACGACGCGGTTGCCGGCGGCGCGCGCGGTGATGAGCAGGCCTTCGAGGATCGGCACGCCCGAGGCGATCAGCGTGCCCAGCGTGCGGGTGAAGCGGGCCACCGCCACCTTGCGGATCAGCATGCCCACGACCGGGACCTTGAGCAGGAACGTGTCGATGGCCAGGCTGCCCTGGTCGGTCGCGTAGTACCGCTTGATGGCGTAGATGGCGGCGCCGATCCCGACCAGGATGAAGATGATGTACTTGCGGGTCATGTCGGACATCCAGATGACGATCTTCGTGGGCAGCGGCAGCTCGGCCCCCATGTTCTTGAACATGTTGGCGAAGGTGGGCAGCACGAAGACCATCATGAAGATGATGACGAGGGCGGCCACGCTGATGATGGTGATCGGATACACCATCGCGCTCTTGACCTTGCCCTTGAGCTTGGCGGCCTTCTCGATGTAGCTCGACAGCCGCTGCAAACACACGTCGAGCACGCCGCCCGACTCGCCCACCGCGAGCATGTTGACAAAGAGGTTGTCGAAGGTCTTGGGATACTTGCCGAAGGACTCGGCCAGCGTTCCACCGCCCTGCACGTCGTTGGCGATGCGACCGGTCACCTCGCGCAGCACCTTGGACTCGCTCTGCTCCGAGAGGATCTGCAGGCACTGGGCGATGGGCAGCCCCGCGTCCACCATCGTCGAGAACTGACGGGTGTAGATCGCCAGGTCCTTGGCCTTGACCGAGCCGCCGATCTTGACTCCGGGGCCGGTGCCGGCGGCGGCCGCCGCCTTGGCCTTCCGTTCCTCGATCGCCGTCGCCACCACGCCCCGGGTGCGCAGCGCGGCCACCGCGGCCGGGCGGCTGTCGGCCTCGATCTCGCCGGTGACGGCCGCGGCTCCCGAGCGTCCCTTGTACGCGAAGAGCGCCATAGCCCCTCCTACGTCGACAGTGTGACGCGCAAGACTTCTTCGACCGTCGTGGTCCCCTCGATCACTTTCATGAGCCCCGACTGGCGGAGCGTCTTCATGCCTTGGGTCTGGGCCATCTCGCGGATCTCCGAGGTGGTGCCGTTCTTCAGAATCACCGTGCGCAGATCCTCGGTCACCGGCATGACTTCATAGATCGCGACTCGGCCCTTCATGCCGGTGAAGTTGCAGGTCTGGCAGCCCTTGCCCTTGTAGAAGGTAACCTTCCCGAGCCCCTGGGCGACGTGCCCGTAGGGCACGAGGTCGTCCTCGTGGCCGTCGAACCCTTCCTTGCAGTCCTTGCAGATCCGTCGACCTAGCCGCTGCGCCAGGATCAGCAGGAGGGCCGAGGACAGCAGGAACGGCTGCACGCCCATGTCCACCAGCCGCGCGACGGTCGACGGACAGTCGTTGGTGTGCAGCGTGGTGAAGACCAGGTGGCCGGTGAGGGCGGCGCGGATGGAGATCTGCGCCGTCTCGAGATCGCGCGTCTCACCGACCAGGATCACGTCGGGGTCCTGCCGCAGGAAGGAGCGCAGCACCGCGGCGAACGTTCGTCCCACGCCCTCGTTGACCTGGACCTGGTTGACCCCCTTGAGGTTGTACTCGACGGGGTCCTCGGCGGTCATGATGTTGTGCTCGGGCGAGTTGATCGTGGAGATCGCCGAGTACAGCGAGGTCGTCTTGCCGGAGCCGGTGGGCCCGGTGATCAGCACCATGCCGTAGGGCTGGTGAATGGCGTGGTTGAACTTCTCGTAGCTCCACGGATCGAAGCCGAGCTTGGTCAGGTCGAGCTGCAGCGACTCCTTGTCCAGGATCCGGAGCACGGCCTTCTCGCCGAAGATCGTGGGCAGGATGGAGACGCGGAAGTCGATCTCACGGGCCCCGTAGCGGAGCTTGATCCGGCCGTCCTGCGGCAGCCGCCGCTCGGAGATGTCCTGGTTCGACATGATCTTGAGCCGGGAGATGATGGCCGGCTCCAGCCGCTTGGGCGGCGAGAGCATCTCGTGCAGCACGCCGTCGATGCGGAACCGGACGCGGAAGACCTTCTCGTAGGGCTCCCAGTGCAGGTCCGAGGCGCCCTTGCGGATGGCGTCGACCAGGACCATGTTCACGAGCTTGACCACCGGGGCCTCGTCGGCCGACTCCTTGAGCTCGAAGACGTCGACCTGGGCGCCGGCCTGCTCGTCGTCGACCACCTCGACGTTGCCGGTGTCGCCGGTGATCTCCGACATCATGTCGGTCATCGACGGGGCAGCGCTCGAGTCGTCGTAGGCGCGCTCGATCGCTTTCTTGATGGCCGCCTGGGGGGCCACCACCGGCAGGATCTGGAGGTTGGTCATGAAGGCCACGTCGTCGAGCGCGAAGACGTTGGTGGGATCGGACATCGCCAGCGTGAGCGTGCCGCCGATACGCTTGACCGGGAGCACTTCGTACTTCTTGGCGATGTTCGAGGGCACCAGCCGGAGTGTCTCGCCGTCGATGTCCAGATTGGTCAGGGTGATGGAGGGGATGCCGTACTGGCGGGAGAGGAAGCCGATCAGCTGCTCTTCGCTGATGAAGTTCAGGCGAACGAGGATCGAGCCGAGCTTGTCCGCCTTGCCCTTCTGCTCGGCCAGGGCTTGACGCAACTGCTCTTCCTTGACGAGCCCCTCGGCGACGAGGAGGTCGCCGAGGCGACGGACCATATGTTGCCCGAGTTTAACTTGGGCCATTCCGAACTATTACTGTAGCGCACCCAGCCTTTTCAACGTATCCGTAAAGGCTCGCACCGCGTCATCCTGGGCCAATATGAAGACCACGCGCTTGAGGGTCGTCTTGGCGGCCTTGAGGTGCGCAAGGAGCGCGCTGATCGAGGCCTCGGCGGCGGCCGGGACGGCCACCTGACCAGCGCCGGTCCCGAGGGCCGGCAGCGCGAGAGATGTGAGGCGGTGCTTGTCGGCCACTGCGAGGACCGAGCGGGTGGCACGGGCGATCGTCTCAGGGTCGGTCTTGAGGTCCGGCCCCATCACCGCCACGTGGATCACGTGGGTGGCGGCCAGGTTCCCGCCGGGGGTGAGGACAGCCTCGCCGACCTCGATCGGGCCCTGGCTCATCGCCTCTTCCTCGATCAGCACTCCGCCCTTGCGCTTGATCGCCGCGGCCACCCCCGTGCTCATGGCGAGCGTGGTGTTGGCCGCGTTGACGATGGCGTCGACCTCGAGATTGGTGATGTCGCCGCGCTCGACGGCGACCGTGGCTGGACCGATCTTGACCTTCATCGCCCCTGCTCCTGCGCCTTGACTGCCTGCCACGACCGCTCGAGCTCTTCGGGTGACACGCTGGCGATCGACGTCCCCCGGGCGTTCAGATCGTCCTCCATGGTAACGAAGCGGCGGCGGAACTTCTCGATGGCCCGCTGCAGCGCTTCCTCGGCATCGAGGGAGGCCAGGCGGGCGACGTTGACGAGCGAGAACATCATGTCCCCGAGCTCCTCTTCGATCTGGCGACGGTCACCGGCCGCAAGCGCGGCCGACGCCTCGGCCGCTTCCTCTTCGACCTTCGCCCACGCCGCCCGCGCGTCCGGCCAGTCGAAGTTGACCCGCGCGGCCTTGCTCTGGATGCGTTGGGCCCGGACGAGCCCCGGGAGCGCCCGCGGCACCCCATCGATGACCGACCGTCGCCGGCCCTGCCCCTCGGCCTCGCGCTGCTTGATGGCTTCCCACTGCGTGAGTGCCTGATCCGGCGTCTGCACCCGTGCGTCGCCGAACACATGCGGATGGCGGCGGATCATCTTCTCACCCAGCCGTACGAGCAGATCGGCCATCGTGAACTCACCGCGCTCGGCACCAATCTCGGCGTGGAACACCACCTGGAAGAGCAGATCGCCGAGCTCTTCGCGAAGCCCATCGACGGAATCGGCCTCGATGGCTTCGAGGACTTCGTAGGCTTCCTCGATCAGGTAGGGCTTGAGCGAGGTGCGTGTCTGCTCGCGATCCCAGGGACAGCCCGCAGGCCCACGGAGACGATGCATGATGTCCAGGAGCCGCTCGAAGAGAACACCGGGGGACTGGGTCATGTCCGTGCCTGGCGGTCGAGTCATTATACCGTAGGGGTTTGCAAGGGACGCTATGTTCGCACTCACGTACATGGCTGAAGCGCTGCTGAGGTCACGACGCAGTCCGGATGACTGCACGGCCCGGCTCAATGGTCACGCTCTCGATGTGCGAGGACAACGGCCACCGGAGCAAGCCCATCCCGCCCGGGTCCAGAAGGAACCGGAGCGCCAGGGCCGGCACACGCTGGCGGCCTACCACGAGGGCGTCCACATTCACTTGCAGATGACGCGGGTGTTGCTCTTCGACACGGACGTGGGCGCCAATCCGAAACCAGACCCGGTGCTCTCGCCAGCCCGCCGGTAGCAGGCTGCCGAGCGTCGAGAGGGAGACCTCCTCGAGAATCCGGCTCAGCGGGCGGTACCCGGTGAACTCGATTCGATCGCCGCCCAGGAGGCGGGCGCTCGGTGCCCCCAGTTGCACGCCCCGGGCTTCGACGAGGTGACGGCTGAGGAGGGCGTTCACCTCCGCCTCGGTGATCACGACCGTCTCGCCGGGGCTCCGTCGGCGACGGGTCAGATCGAAGAGCTTCTGCTGGGCGCGGGAGCCGTCGGCCGGCGTCGAGAGAACCGGGGTCGTCCCCGGCTGCGCCAGCATCCGCGCGCCGATCCCGAGCAGCGAGCTCGTGACAAACACCACGAGGGCGAGCCCGACGACCACGGATACGCAGCCGGTGCAGCCCAGCTTCATCGCCGCTCACGGTACCACCCCACCCTCGTAAGTCACCGCAAGCCCAAGGCCCAGGGCGTATTTGACAGTGCATGACTCAGATGATATACGTACTGTGTACTCAGGGCCGGCAGGGGGTCAGCTATAGCTATCAAGGAGGGCACTATGGCGATGCAGCGTTGGCGTCCGTTCGGGTTCGCGGATCGGTGGGAGCCACTTCGGAACCTGTCAGACATGCAGGGTGAGATGAACCGCCTGTTCGAGACGTTCGTCGGTCGACCGGCGGTTGGAACGATGACCTCGGGTCGCACGTGGATGCCGCCCGTCGATATGTCCGAGACGGCGGACGACCTGGTCCTGACCGTGGAAGTTCCGGGGATCAGCGACAAGGACGTTTCGGTGTCGATCACCGGTGACCTGCTGTCCATCAAGGGAGAGCGGCGCTGGGAGCCGGGCGCGAAGGAAACCAAGGACAACACGGTCCTGCACGTCGAGCGGGTCTACGGCCAGTTCGAGCGGATGATCCAGCTTCCCTTCGCGGTGCAGGGCGACAAGGTGAAGGCCACCTACCGTGACGGCGTTCTCGAGGTGAGGCTGCCGAAGGCGGAAGAGGTCAAGCCGCGGGCGATCAAGGTCGACATTCTCTAGGACACGCGGAGGGGCCCGCTCGGCCGGGCCCCTCCCAAGTCTCGGCAGGAAGAAAGGACAGCGGACATGGCGAAGGTGATCGGCATCGACCTCGGGACGACGAACTCTGTCGTCGCGGTGATGGAAGGCGGCAACCCCACGGTGATCCCCAATCAAGAGGGGAGCCGTCTCACGCCCTCGGTGGTGGCCTTCACGAAGGAAGGCGAAATCCTCGTGGGCCAGGTGGCCAAGCGCCAGGCCATCACGAATCCGGAGAACACCGTGTTCTCCATCAAGCGGTTTATGGGGCGGCGCGCCGACGAGACCGTGCAGGAGCAGAAGCTCGTCCCCTACAAGGTGGTCAAGGCCGGCACCGGCGACGCCCGCGTCGAGATCCGGGGCAAGCAGTACTCGCCGCCCGAGATCTCCGCGATGATCCTCCGCAAGCTCAAGGAGGCCGCCGAGGCCTACCTGGGCGAGAAGGTCACGCAGGCGGTCATCACCGTCCCGGCGTACTTCAACGACAGCCAGCGGCAGGCGACCAAGGACGCCGGCAAGATCGCCGGCCTCGAAGTCCTGCGCATCATCAACGAGCCGACAGCGGCCGCGCTGGCCTATGGCCTGGACAAGAAGAAGGACGAGACCATCGCCGTCTACGACCTCGGCGGCGGAACCTTCGACATTTCCGTGCTCGAGATCGGCGAGGGGGTCTTCGAGGTCAAGGCCACCAACGGCGACACCCACCTCGGTGGTGACGACTTCGACCAGCGGGTGATGGACTGGATCGCCGAGGAATTCAAGAAGGAGCACGGGATCGATCTGCGGAAGGACCGCATGGCCCTGCAGCGGCTGAAGGAAGCCGCCGAGAAGGCCAAGGTCGAGCTGTCGTCCACCGTGCAGACCGAGGTCAACCTGCCGTTCATCACGGCGGACGCCACCGGACCCAAGCACCTGGTGCTCACGCTCACCCGGGCCAAGCTCGAGGCGTTGACCGCCGAGCTGGTCGAGCGAACGCTCGGTCCCTGCCGTCAGGCGATGCAGGATTCCGGCGTCACCAACAAGGACGTCCAGGAAGTGATCCTGGTGGGCGGCCAGACCCGCATGCCGAAGGTCCAGGAGGTCGTCCGCAACCTCTTCGGGAAAGAGCCGCACAAGGGCGTGAACCCGGACGAGGTGGTGGCGGTCGGCGCGGCCGTGCAGGCCGCGGTGCTCACGGGTGAAGTGAAGGACGTCGTCCTGCTCGACGTGACGCCGCTGTCGCTCGGGATCGAGACGCTGGGCGGCGTCATGACGACGCTGATCTCGCGCAACACGACGATTCCGACCAAGAAGAGCGAGACGTTCACCACCGCCGCGGACAACCAGGAGTCGGTGGAAGTGCACGTCATGCAGGGCGAGCGGCCGATGGCCCGCGACAACCGGACGCTGGGCAAGTTCCATCTGGTGGGCATCCCGCCGGCGCCGCGGGGGATGCCGCAGATCGAGGTCACCTTCGACATCGACGCCAACAGCATCCTGAACGTGTCGGCGCGGGACAAGGCGACGGGCAAGCAGCAGAACATCACCATCACCGCCTCCTCGACCCTGACCAAGGACGAGATCGAGCGGATGGTGAAGGACGCCGAGGCCAACGCGGCCGACGACGCCCGGCGCAAGGAGGAGATCGAGGTCCGCAACCAGACCGACTCGCTCGTGTACTCGACCGAGCGCACGCTGTCCGAGCACGGCAGCAAGCTGGCCGAGGCCGACCGCAAGGCCATCGAAGACGCGCTGGCGGAGACGAAGGAAGCGCTCAAGGGCGAGGATCTCGAGCGCATGAAGCAGGCCCAGGACACCCTCACCAAGGCGGCCCACAAGCTGGCCGAGGTCATGTACCAGGAGGCGCAGCAGGCCCAGGGCGCGCCGGGTGCGGCCGGCCCGACCAAGACCGCGGGTCCCAAGGAAGGCGAAGTCGTCGACGCCGAGTTCGAGGACCTGGGCGAGAAGAAGTAGGCGAGTGGTGCGGCGAGACTACTACGCGGTTCTCGGAATCACCGCGACCGCGAGGCCGCGCGAGATCCGCCAGGCGTACCAGCGGCTCGCGCGGCAGTACTCGCCGGATGTGAATTTCTGGGACGTGACGGCACGCACGCTGTTCGACGAGATCGCCGAGGCTTACCGAATCCTCAGCGATCCCGACGCGCGCGCTCTCTACGATCGGCTCGGCCCCGGACTGGGCAACGATGCGCTGTCCGCCGGTCGGCGGGGCGACGACTGTCACGTCTCGGTCGAGCTCTCGTTCTCCGATGCGGTGGCCGGCGCGACGCTCCGGACCAACGTGGCCCGCTTCTCCGCCTGCGCCGACTGTCAGGCCACCGGGCGGGTGGACGGGCGCGCGTGCTCGGCGTGTCAGGGCCGCGGCGTGCGACGGGCGGTCGAGATCGTGGCGGTGAGCGTTCCGGCCGGCGTCGACTCCGGGCTTCAAGTGCGGGTGCCGGGCCAGGGCCACGCCGGGCCGTTCGGTGGCCCGCGCGGCGACCTGGTCATCAGCACGCTGGTGCACGAGCATCCGTTCTTCGCGCGCAAGGGCGACGCGGTGCACTGCGAGGTGCCCATCAGCGTGTGGGAGGCTCTGCGGGGGGCGCGGATCCGTATCCCGACGCCGCTGGACGAGACCCTGCTGGTCGTCCCGCCGGGGACGTCGGCCGGGCAGGTCTTCCGCCTGCGCGGCCAGGGCGCGCCGCGGCTGGCCGATGGCACGCCGGGTGATCTCTACATCACCGTGCGTGTCGAGGTTCCGCGCGGGCTCGATGCGAGGACCGAAGAGCTGGTGCGGGAACTGGAGCGATTGGTGCCGGGCCCGACGCGGGAAGACCTGGCGCGGTACCGGGGAGGAGCGTCGTGACCGATCGGACCAAGCCCGTCTACATGATCGGCGTCGTGGCCGAGATGCTGAAGGTGCATCCCCAGACCCTCCGCTTCTACGAGAAGAAGGGGCTGGTGCGACCGGGGCGCACCGAAGGCCAGACGCGGATGTACTCCGACGAGGATCTCGAAGACGTCGCGCGTTTGCTTCGACTTACGCGTGATCTCGGCGTGAATCTCGCCGGGGTGGAAATCGTCTTAAAGATGAGACGTCGAATGATCGAGATGCAGAAGCAGATCGAGGACCTGCTGGCCTACGTCCGCGAATCCGGCGGCGAGGTGAAGGAGGACGCGCCCCGCGAACCGCGCGAAGCGCTGGTCCGCTCGGCCGCCAACCAGCTCCGGTCGATCGATCTCTTCTGAGAAAGCGATAAGAGATGAGTGACGCGAAGGACCTCCGGGCCGGGATCGTTCCCGACATCCTGGCCATCTTGCCGCTGCGGGGCAGCGTGCTGATGCCGCACGCCGTGCTGCCGCTGGGCGCCGGGCGAGCGTCGTCGGTCCGTCTCATCGAGGAGGCGGTCCAGAGCGGTTGGCTCGTCGGCGCGGTCATGCAGCGCGATCCCAAGGAGGACGCGCCCGATCAGGGCGGTCTGTTCCCCGTGGGGACCGTCACCATCATTCACAAGGCCATGAAGCAGTCCGACGGCAGCATGCGGCTGGTGGTCCAGGGCCTCGGCCGCTTCCGCATCCTCGAGATCGTGCAGCGCGAGCCGTACCTGCGCGCCCGCGTGGAGGCGGTGGTCGAAGACGACCCGGCCGCCGACGTGGAGCTGGAGGCGCTGGTCCGGAGTGTTCGCACGCTCTTCGAGAAGGTCATTACGCTCTCGCCCGGCCTGCCCGACGAGTTGATCAACGTCGTGGGCAGCGCCAACGAGCCCGGGCCGCTCGCCGACCTCATCACGGCGTCGGTGCCCACGTTCGGCAACGAGGTGAAGCAGGAGCTGCTGGAGACGTTCAATATCCGTGAGCGGCTGCAGAAACTGGCCAGTGCCTTGGCCAAGGAAGCCGAGGTCGCCGAGCTGGGAAGCAAGATCCAGTCGGAGGTGCAGTCGGAGGTCTCCAAGACCCAGCGCGAGTACTACCTGCGCGAGCAGCTGAAGGCGATCCAGAAGGAGCTGGGCGAGACCGACGAGCGCACCGCGGAGCTCGACGCGCTCCGTCAGAAGATCGACGAGGCGGGGATGACCGAGGAGGCTCAGCGCGAGGCGCTGCGCGAGCTCGACCGGCTCGGCAAGATGCCGCCGGCCGCCGCGGAATACACGGTGGCCCGCACCTACATCGACTGGCTGGTGGCGATGCCGTGGAAGCAGGAGACCACCGACGCCGTCGATCTCGATCGGTCGCGGGGCATTCTGGACGAGGATCACGAGGGGCTGGACAAGATCAAGGACCGGATCCTCGAGTACCTGGCCGTGAAGAAGATCCGGCCGGAGGGCAAGGATCCGATTCTCTGCTTCGTCGGTCCTCCCGGCGTGGGCAAGACGTCGTTGGGACGGTCGATCGCGCGGGCGCTCGGGCGGAAGTTCCACCGGCTCTCGCTCGGTGGCATGCGTGACGAGGCCGAGATCCGCGGCCACCGGCGCACGTATATCGGTGCGCTCCCTGGGCAGATCGTGCAGGGGCTGCGCCGGGCGGGGACCAAGAATCCCGTGCTGATGCTCGATGAGATCGACAAGCTTGGCATGGACTTCCGCGGTGACCCTGCCTCCGCCCTGCTGGAGGTGCTCGATCCCGAGCAGAACGGAACGTTCCGCGACCACTATCTCGACGTGGCGTTCGACCTCTCGCGGGTCCTGTTCATCACGACGGCGAACGTGCTCGACACGGTGCCGGCGCCGCTGCGCGATCGGATGGAGATCATCCATCTGGCCGGCTACACCGAGGAGGAGAAGGTGGCCATCGCCCGCCGGCACCTCGTGCCCAAGCAGGCACGCGAGCACGGGCTCGATCCCGAGCGGGACATCGAGTTCACGCGCGAGGCGTTGCGGCTGCTGGCGCGCGGCTACACCCGCGAGGCCGGCGTGCGGAGTCTCGAGCGCGAGATCGCCAGCGTCTGCCGGAAGGTGGCGCGCCGGCGGGCCGAAGGGCAGACTGAGCTCACCCAGGTCACGCCCGACGCCATCACCACGTTCCTGGGCACGCCGCGCTTCGAGTACGAGGAATTGCAGGAGCGGACCCGCGTGCCCGGTGTGGCCACGGGTCTGGCCTGGACTCCGGCCGGCGGCGACATCCTGTTCGTCGAGGCCACCCGGATGCCCGGCCAGCACACGCTCACGCTGACCGGTCAGCTCGGTGACGTGATGAAGGAGTCGGCGCAGGCCGCGCTCTCGTGGGTGCGTGGTCACGCGGGTGATCTCAGCATTGCCCCCGACTTCTGGGCGCACTCCGACATCCACGTCCACGTCCCGGCCGGGGCGATTCCCAAGGATGGTCCCTCGGCCGGCGTGACGATGGTCACCGCCCTGGTGTCGCTGCTGACCCAGCGCGCCGTGCAGTCGGGGCTGGCGATGACCGGCGAGGTGAGCCTGTCGGGCCGGGTCCTTCCGGTCGGTGGGATCAAGGAGAAGGTCCTCGCCGCGCACCGCGCCGGCATCCGGACCGTGATTCTTCCGCGGCGGAACGAGAAGAACCTGCTCGAGGACGTTCCCGCAGCGGTGCGCGACGTGATGACGTTCCATCTGGCGGACTCGATCGGGGAGGTGCTCCACGCGGCGCTCGAAGAGGCCCCACAATCGGCCTCGGAGCTCGCCGGCCAGTGGGCTTAAGCCCCCGATTTACATAGTCCCGGCGGCGCAAGCCGCCGGGACGTTGCGCCTCGCTCCCGCCGTTCGCTATGATGATTGCATCGTGCTCACACGTGTCCTGGTGCTCGTGTCCCTGGTGCTGGCCGTCTTGCATCCCGTCCCCGCCGGGGCCGAGATGTACAAGCTCACTGCGCCCGACGGTACCCAGCACTACACGAACGCCCCAACCGACCCGCGCTATCAGCGCATGGGTTACGCCTCGGGGACGGCCGCCGGCTGGCTCCGGCTGCCGCAGGCCGAGACCGGAAAGTACGAGACCGAGATCAAGGACGCCGCCGAGCGCTATCAGGTGCCGGTCAAGCTGGTGTCCGCGGTGATCCGGGCGGAGTCGGGGTTTAATCCACGGGCGGTGTCGCCCAAGGGCGCTCAGGGGCTCATGCAGCTCATGCCGAAGACCGCGTCGATGCTGGGCGTCCGCAACTCGTTCGATCCGGGCCAGAACATCGACGGCGGCGTCCGGCACCTGCGCGCGATGATCGACCGCTTCCCCCACAGCCTGGCCCTGGCGATCGCCGCCTACAACGCTGGTGAGCGGCCGGTGGCGCAGTACGGCGCGATCCCGCCCTATCCGGAGACGCAGGACTATGTGGCGAAGGTGATGCGCTTCTACGGTGGGATCGCGGGCGGCACGACCCCGCCCACGCGGATCTATCAGACCGTCGGCGCCGACGGCACGGTCACCTACACGAACATCCCCCCGCGCGGCCGGCCGTAGTCAGGCCCGCTTCCACACGAGGTCCAGGAAGCGCTCCAACAGTCCGTTGCGCACGAAGGTCTCCACGGCTTCCTTCGTCGACTCCTGGTCCATCCCCCAGAGGGCGGCGCGCTTGCCCTCGTCGGCCATCTGCACGAAGACTTCCTGCTCGCGCGCCACGACGACCGGCAGGTCCGCGTAGATCTGCTCGGTGAACGCGTTGACGGCGGGGCCACCGATGGTGATCGCGGGGAAGAAGTCACCCAGCTCCTGGTTCATCAACCAGACGTCGGTCACCACCACGGCGGTGCGGAGATCGCTGCCGTTGGCTCGCGCGGTGATCTCGCGCTTGAGGTCGTAGGCCAGGGGCCGGTCCTCCTCCTCGGGCAGGATGCCGTGCCCCACGACCACCAGCACGGTGTGCTGCAGATCGAAATACCGCGGCATCAGCGGAGCAGCTTGCTCAGCTCCCGGAACGAATCGGCATCGGAGTTCATGACGTTGAGGAGTTGCTCCTGCACATCGACCACGACGAGGATGGCACCAGCCACATCGCCTCCCGGGGATCCGATTTCGCGAGGCGTCCATTGTCGCACGGTCTGCGGCGCTGGTCAGGAGCGGCGAGGACGCCGCGAGGACGGACGGAGCCTAAGGGGAATTCCGGGCCGAGGCTGCCGGATGAAGGGCAGCCTCGGCCCGCGCGGTCGCGTTACGGGCAGGTAGCGCCGCCGTTGGAGTCGGCGGCCGTGCTGTCGCCGCTACCGCATACCGTATAGGTGCCGAAGGTGGTGCTGACGTACTTGTAGGAGGTGCCGGAGCCGGTCCAGCCTTGCGGCAGCGACGGCATCGCGTTCAGGAACGGACCCGCGATCTGGTTCTGCGCGTTCGTCTGCTGCGTCAGGAGCACGGACGGCATCGCGCCCGACTGGCCGGAGGCCATGGGGCAGTTCGTCCCGGTCGAGGTGTTGTCGGGGAGCCCGCCGCAGACACCGGAGTAGATGCCGATCGCCGAGGCGATCGCACGGGTATCGGCCTGGGCCTTGGCGATCCGAGCGCGAGTCTGCATGTTCTGGTACAGCGGCAGCGCGATCGCCGCGAGGATCCCGATGATCGCGACGACGATCAGGAGTTCGATCAGCGTGAAGCCAGCCTCCTGTCGTCCCGCGGGTTTCTGGAACCGAATCATGGGCAACCCCTTTTGGTCGTGTCAACTTGGTGGGGCGCGAAAGTCTGCGGGGGATTTGCACGGCTAGTGCCACGGCGGAGGGTGGACGGCGGGAACAGCAGAATCGCGCACTTCGTGGGCCGTGACGGGCTTTCGTCAGGAGCGTCCCGACATCAAACCTGACCGACTGGCAACGCCTCTGGCACGCTTCTGACGGTGCGCCCTCAGAGCCGCCACACCCGATCGAGCCCGCGATACTGCACGGCCTCGGCGCAGTGCTCGGCGGCGATCGTCTCGGCGCCGGCGAGATCGGCGATGGTGCGCGCGACGCGGAGCGCCCGGTCGTGGCCGCGCGCCGAGAGACCGAGTCGGGTCATCGCCGCCCCGAGCACGCGCGCGGCTTCCGGTGCGAGTGGACACAGACGCCGGAGCTGACGCGGCGTGAGGTCGGCGTTCAATCGATGGGGCAGGCCGCGCAGCCGCTGCCGCTGGAGTGTTCGCGCGGCCAGCACACGCTTGCGGATCACCGGCGAGCCGTCACTCGGCGCCCGGCGTTCGAACTCGTCGGCCGCTAGCGCGGGGAGCTCGACCTGCAGGTCGATGCGGTCGAGGAGGGGGCGCGACAGCCGGCCCAGGTAGCGATTGCGCTCGGCCGGCGTGCAGATGCACGTTTCCAGGGTGGGACAGCCGCGCCGGCACGGGTTGGCGGCGGCGATCAGCTGAAAGCGCGCCGGGAAGTTGCCGACCCCGCGCGCGCGAGCCACCGCGACCCGACCGTCCTCCAGCGGTTGACGTAGCGACTCGAGCACGTGCTGCTGGAACTCGGGCAGCTCGTCGAGGAAGAGCACCCCACGGTGGGCGAACGTCACCTCGCCGGGATGGGGGGGACTGCCGCCTCCAACGAGCCCCGAGACGGACACCGTGTGATGGGGCGCGCGGAAAGGCCGCTCGGTCATGAGCCCGCTGCGCGGGCCGAGCAGGCCGGTCACCGACCAGATCGTCGAGACCTCGATGATCTCGTCGTCGTCGAGGGGCGGCAGCACCGCGGCGAGGCGTCGCGCCAGCATCGTCTTGCCGGCGCCCGGAGGCCCCACCAGCAGCGCGTTGTGTCCGCCGGCCGCGGCGATCTCGAGCGCACGCTTGGCGTGAGCCTGCCCGTGGACGTCGGCGAAATCGAGCTCGTCGTCGACCCCTGGCGGCAACGCCGTCGGGCCGGGCGCCAACGCCGCCGGCACGTCTCCGTTGAGCAAGCCCACGGCTTCGCGCAGCGTGGCGGCCGCCAGCACGCCCAGGTTCGACACCGCGGTGGCCTCGGCGTAGTTCTCGTGGGGAACCAGCAGTGTGCCGACGCCCCGCCGGCGGCACGCCAGCCCGACGGCCAGCGTCCCGCGTACGGGCTGGATCTGACCGTCGAGCGCGAGCTCGCCGACGACCGCGAGTGAGCCGAGCCCGCCCGCCCGGAGCACGCCGGTGGCGGCCAGGATGCCGAGCGCGATCGGAAGATCGAAGGAGGCGCCCTCCTTGCGAAGGTCGGCCGGCGCCAGGTTCACCGTGATGCGATCGGAGGGGAACGGAAAGCCGGCGTTGCGGATCGCGGTCCGCACGCGCTCGCGACTCTCCCGCACCGCCGAGTCGGGGAGCCCGCCGATGGTGAACGCCGGCAACCCCGCGGCCACGTCGACCTCGACACGGACCAGCGCGGCTTCCACGCCACGGAGCGCCGCCGATAGAACGCGCGCCAGCATGTGCCGATTGTTCGAGCGCCGCCGCTGCGCGTCAATGTCCGGGATTCGATACGCGCCATCGGTGACCGGCGACGCGATGGAGACCCTGCCCGGTCGGCATCCCGAGGTGGTAGAGTCTCTCGCGCATGGCCAGCGAGCTCCGCGCGCTCGATCCGGATCCCCCCCGGGGGGTACGGCCGGTCGTCCTGGTGGTGGACGACGAGCCCGGGGTGCGAGAATCCTTCCATCTGATCCTCGACGACGACTACGAGGTCATCGACGTGCCTGACGGCGCGGCGGCGCTCGACGTCGTGCGCGCCACCCATGTGGACCTGGTGCTCCTCGATATCCGGCTGCCGGGGATGGACGGCATCGAGGTCCTCGAGCGGATCAAGGCGATCGACGAGGGGCTGGAGGTCATCCTGGTGACCGCGGTGAAGACGGTCCGCACCGCGGTGGCGGCGATGAAGCAGGGGGCGTTCGACTACGTCACCAAGCCGTTCGACGAGGACGAGCTGCTGGCGCTGGTGCGGCGGGCGCTCGACAAGCGGACGCTGGAGCGCGAGGTGGTGTACCTGCGCGGCGAGCTCGAGCGGCACCACGACTTCGACGAGCTGGTCGGGCAGCACCCCGAGATGCAGCGGATCTACCGGGTGGTCGCCCAGGTGGCGCGTACGACGACGACCGTGCTGATCACCGGCGAGAGCGGCACGGGCAAGGAGCTGATCGCCCGCGCCATCCACCACCAGGGCCCGCGGCGCGATCAGCCGTTCGTGGCCGTGAACCCGGCGGCCATCGCCGAGACGCTCATGGAGTCCGAGCTGTTCGGCCACGAGAAAGGCGCGTTCACCGGCGCGTTTCAGCGCCGGCTCGGCAAGTTCGAGCTGGCCCAGGGCGGCACCCTGTTCCTGGACGAGATCGCGACGCTCCGATCCGAGCTGCAGGCCAAGCTGCTCCGGGTGCTGCAGGAGCGCGAGATCGAGCGGGTCGGCGGCACCCGCGCCATCAAGATGGACGTCCGCATCATCGCTGCAACCAACGCCGACGTGCCGGCCGCGGTGAGCCGCGGCACGTTTCGCGAGGACCTGTACTACCGGCTGAACGTGGTCCACATCACCGTCCCGCCGCTGCGCACCCGGGCCGAGGATATCCCGTTGCTGGTCGAACACTTCGTCCGACGCTACGTGCGCGAGTCCGGCAAGCGGATCGAGAGCCTGGCGCCCGAGGCGCTCGAAATGCTGCGCGCGTACCGCTGGCCCGGCAACGTCCGCGAGCTGCAGAACGTGATCGAGCGTGCGGTGGTGCTGACCGACGGCCCCACGATCGGGGTCGACGACCTGCCGCTGGAGCTTTCCCTCGGGGTGACCCCTGCGGCGGCCGAGGAGTCTCTGCCGCTGAACGAGGCCAGCGACCGCTTCGAGCAGCAGATGGTGCTGCGTGTGCTCGACCGGTCGGGCGGTAACGTCAGCGAGGCTGCACGGCTCCTCGGGCTACACCGCAACTCGCTCAAGGCGAAGCTCTCGCGCTGGAAAATCCGCGCGCGCGACCTGCGGAGCGACGCCCAGTAGCAGTTCAGGCTGCACCGTTGCTGGCCATATCCTCCAAACGCACGTTGGATCGCGAGCTTGTCGCGTTTCCTCGCCGAGGGCGATGCACAGTGGCAGGCCAGCTCACCAAAGCGCGTCGGGCGCGAGCATCCAAACTTTTTCCACAGTTTCGCGTTGTTACACGCCACCTCAGCTCGTCGCACTTTTGGCGATGCGTTTGCTTTACGCTTCCCCGCGATGAGGCCCCCATAAAGGGGGCCTCCGAGCTCCTGAAAGGGGAGGCCCATGACCAAGCTCCTGGCAGCTGCGATCCTCTTTGCCTCGTTCCTGCTTGCTCTTCCCGTCATCGAGTCCGGCACGTCGGGCTCGACCCAGCTGTTCCAGGCGGTCGGAACGGCCGACAGCGGCGGCGGCGGCGGGGACTAGGAGCAGCTTCGCTTCCAACGATGAGGAGCAATCCGGCCACGACGGGCCGGCATTGCGGAGCTCTGCGCTCCGCGTTGCTCGTTGGTCTGGCCTTCGCGATGCTCCTAGTCGCCGGACCGCCGGCAGGCGCCGCAGGGCGCACGCCGGCGGATCCGACGACATATCGGCGGCCACTCGGCAACGAGCCGGCCACGCTCGACCCTGCCCGTATCAACGACGTCTACAGCCGTTCGGTGGCTCAGCAGATCTTCGACGGCCTGGTGCGTTTCGATCAGACGCTGACGATCGCGCCGGCACTCGCCGAGTTCTGGCGCGCCTCGCGCGACGGGCTCTCCTGGACGTTCACGCTGCGCCGGGGCGTGCGCTTTCACCACGGCCGCGAGATCACCGCGGACGATGTCGTGTTCTCCTTCACCCGGATCCTCGATCCGCGCCTGCGCTCGAGTGCGGCCGAGTCCTTTCTGCCCATCAAGGGGGCCCGCGCGTTCCAGGAGGGCCGGGCCAAGACCGTGGCCGGTCTGCTGGCCGTCGACCCGCGCACGGTGCAGATCACGGTGGACGAGGCGTTCACGCCGTTCGTCTACGTCCTGGCGCTGGCGCCCGCGAAGATCGTTCCGCGTGACCTGGTGGAGGCTCAGGGAGAGGCGTTCGGCCTGCGCCCGGTCGGCACCGGTCCCTTCCGCTTCGCCCAGTGGGATCGGGGACGCTCGCTCGTCCTGGCCGCGAATCCCGACTACTTCGACGGCGCGCCCCGGCTCGGCCGACTCGTCTACCGGATCTTCCCCGGAGAGAACGCGGTCGCCATGTTCGACGAGTTCCAGAAGGGGCAGCTCGAGGACAGCCTGGTCCCGACGCCGCACTACAGCCAGGTGGTGACCGCTGCCGCCGCCGGCGACTACCTCTACGTGAAGCGGCCCATGTACAACCTGCGCCACTACGGCCTCAACGTGCGCATCAAGCCGCTGAACGACCGACGGGTCCGCCTGGCCATCGTCACCGCCATCGACCGGAACACGATCCTCTCCGAGATCTATCAAGGACGCTTCATCCCGGCGCGCGGCATCCTGCCGCCCGGCACGCTCGGCTTCAACCCGGCGCTCAACGTACCGACGCGGGATTTGCAGCGCGCGCGCGACCTCCTGGTCCAGGCCGGCTATCCCGGCGGGCGGGGCCTGCCGCCGCTCACATTCTGGTCGAGCGTGAAGTCCGAGCGTACCGTGCGCGAGCACGAGCAGATGGGCCGGGACCTCACCGCCGTCGGCATCCGCGCCGACTTCCAGTACCAGACCGACTGGCCCACGTTCCTCAAGATGGTCAGCGAGCGTCGCGCGCCGGCCTTCCTGCACGCCTGGTATGCGGACGTGCCCGACCCCGACAATTTCCTGCACCTGCTGTTTCACTCTCAGAGCCCGCGCAACTACATGGGCTACGCCAATCCCGAGGTCGACAAGCTGCTGACCGAGGCGCGGTCGGAGCGTGAGATCTCGCGGCGCGTGGAGCTGTATCGACGCGCCGAGCAGCTGATCATGGACGATGCGGTGGTCCTGCCCATCTGGCACTACTCCTACGAGCGCATCTTCCAGCCCTACGTGCGGAGCGTCGAGGTCAACGGCCTGGGCGATCCCTACATTCCGATGCGCAAGATCTGGCTGGATCCGGGGAAGTGAGCGCGTGAGCCCGATGACCGTCCGCGCCCGCTCGCTCCGCACGCGCCTGCTCTGGGGCACGCTGCTGGTCATCGCCGTCGTCATGACCGCGATGATGGTGGTCGTCGAGCATCGCCAGCGGACGGCGATCGTCGACGAGGTGCAGCGCCGCGGCGAGGTGCTCGCCCGCGGATTGGCCGCCACCGCCCAGGCGCCCCTGCTCCTCTACAACTTCACGGCGCTCGAGCAGAACGTCGCCCAGGCAGCGGCCGAGGACGACGTCCCCTACGCCATCGTGCTCGACGCCGACGGCCGGGTGGCTGCCCACAGCGAGCGACCCGAGCGCGTCGGACTGGTGATGCCCGGCGCGCTGGACCGCAAGGCCGCCGAGGCCACCGGCCCGCTCGTCCAGGAGGCGATCTCCGAGACGGGCGAGGGGTTCTACGACTTCGCGGTGCCGATCGTGGTGGGCCACCAGAAGTGGGGCACGGCGCGCATCGGCGTCTCGAAGCTGCGCATGGAGCGGCTGATCCGCCGGACGCGCTGGGAGCTGGGCGGCCTCACCGCGGCGACGCTGCTGCTGGGCGGGCTGGCGGCCGCGCTGGTGGCCCGGCGGATCTCCCGGCCCGTCCAGCAGCTCGCCGCCGGCGCGGCCGCGGTCTCGCGGGGCGAGCTCGATCTGCGCATCGAGCCCGCCACCGACGACGAGATCGGCGGCCTGGCCATCGCCTTCAATCACATGACGGCCCAGCTCCGTCAGCAGCGCGGCGCACTCGAGGACGCCAACCGGGAGCTGCGGCATCGCCTCGAGGAGCTGGCCGATCTCAAGAGCTACACCGACAACATCCTGGCCTCGATGACCAACGGCCTGGTCACCGTCGATCTCGACGGGCGCGTGGTCACGCTCAATCCCGCCGCCGAGCTGATGACCGGCTTCTTCGCCGGCGAGGCCACGGGCCGCTACTGCACCGACGTCTTCGCCGCCACGCCCCAGCTGGGCGAGATCATCATGGAGACGATCTCCACCCGCGCGGCCTATCCCAGCCTGACCGTGAGCCTGCGGCGCCGCAACGGCCGGACGCTCGCGGTCGAGATCAGCGCGGCGCCGCTCAAGGGAGGCGAGGGCAAGGATCTCGGCGTGATCGCGGTGATGCGCGATCTCACCGTGGTACGCGAGCTGGAGAACCGCCTGCGTCGCTCCGACCGGCTGGCCGCGCTGGGCAGCCTCGCCGCCGGCCTCGCCCACGAGATCAAGAACCCGCTGACGTCACTGCTGACCTTCAGTCGCCACCTCACGCGGCGCTTCGACGACGAGCAGTTCCGGGCCAAGTTCCAGTCGGTCGTGCCGCACGAGCTGCAGCGCATCAACGGCATCGTCGAGCGACTGCTCGAGCTGGCCCGACCCTCCCGCCTGAGCTTCGCGGCGGTGCGGCTGCCCGCACTGCTGGAGCGCGTGGTGGACCTGTGCGCCCACGAGCTGGACAGTCGCGGCGTCCGCCTCACGCGCGAGTACGCCCGCGACCTGCCGGCGATCTGGGCCGACGCCGACGCCCTCCATCAATCGCTCGTCAACCTCGTCCGCAACGCGCTGGACGCCATGCCGCACGGAGGCCGCCTCATCCTCCGCGTCGGCTGGGCCGGGGCCGACGACCTCGTCGTGACGGGCGGCCGCAGCCCGGCCGCCGGGCGGCGCGTGCAGATCGAGGTGGAAGACAGCGGGATGGGGATCGCGCCGGAGGCGGCCGACCGGGTGTTCAACCCGTTCTTCAGCACGAAGGAGAGCGGCACCGGGCTGGGGCTGGCGCTCACGCACAAGATGATCGAGGACCACGGGGGCCTCATCGACTTCCGGGCCGCTCCCAGTGGCGGCACGATCTTCCGGATCGCGCTGCCGCTCTTCCCCGATCCACCATCCGAAGCGGGGACTCACGGTGACGAGCTACGGTGATCGCTACCCGAGCGGTGGACGTTCGCCCATGACGCCCTCCCTGACGCTGGCCGAAGCGCTGGCCGAGGTGGAGCGGGCGCAGCGCGAGCTCGACGAGGAGCGCACGCAGCGGCAGCGCCTCGAGGACGAGCTGAAAGACGCCCGGCGCCTCGAGGCTCTGGGCCGGCTGGCCGGCAGTGTGGCCCACGACTTCAGCAACATCCTGGCCGTCATCTCGGGACACAGCGAGCTGATGCTCAAGCGCATGGATCCCACCGACGCGTTGCGCACCGGGGCGGAGTCCATCCGCAAGGCCGCCGTGTGGGGGCTGAACCTGACCCGGCACGTCATGGCCACCACGCGGTCGATCGGCCCATCACCGGACCTGGTCGACCTCAACGTGATCATCGCCAGCGTGGTACGGACGCTGCAGCCGCTGCTCGGCGAGCGCGTCGACGTCGTGCTCCGCCTCGAGCCGCGGCTGGCCCGGGTCAACGTGAACGTCGTCCAGTTCGAGCAGGCCATCATGAACCTGCTCCTGAACGCCCGCGACGCGATGCCGATGGGGGGCCGCATCATCGTGGAGACCGGCCACCTCGGTCACGACGCGGAGGCTGCCGAGCCGCCCTCGGTGATGTTCCGGGTCATCGACACCGGCTTCGGCATGGATGCCGCGACCCTGTCGCGGGCGTTCGAGCCGTACTTCACGACCAAGCCGCCGGGCCGGGGCACCGGTCTGGGGCTGGCCACCGTCTTCGCCTTCGTCAGTCAGAGCGGCGGGCGGGTGGACGCCACCAGCGAGGTGGGGCGCGGCTCGACCTTCACCATCTCGCTGCCGCGCGCCGCCGACGCCGAGGCGGCCACCGACGCGCCGCCGCCCGGGACGTCGACCGTGCTCGTCGTCGAGCCCGAGGCCGGCGTCCGCGAGCTCATCAGCGAGATCCTCGAGCTGCACGGCTACCACATCCTCACCGCCCGCGACCTGGACGAGGCGCTCGGCATCAGCCTGCGTCACGCCGGACCGATCGCGCTGGCCGTCGCCGATCTGCTGCTGCCCGGGGTTGCCGGCGACGGGCTGGTCCAGCGCCTGGGCCCCAAGCGGAGCGAGATGAAGGTGCTCTATCTCTCCAGCGATCTGCAGAGCACGATCGAGGAATACCGGGGCCTGGGGTCAGGGCGCGGCTTCCTGCACAAGCCGTTCACGGTCGACGCGCTGATCCAGAAGGTGGCCGACATCCTCAAGGGCGCAGCGGGCGCGGGGCCAGCGGTTACTGGTTGAGCCGGCGGCGCAGGAAGCCCAGGAAGCCCTGGGGCAGGAAGATCACCATCAGCACGAAGATGATGCCGACCGGAATCAGGTAGTACTCGAAGTAGCGCGACAGCCCTTCCCGGACCAGCAGGAAGAAGGCGGCTCCGGCGATGGGCCCCACCAGCGTGCCGATCCCGCCCATGACGTTGAAGATCACGACCTCGCCGGACACCAGGAAGAAGACGAAGTCGGGCGCCGCGAACTTGTTCTGGATCGCGTAGAGCACCCCGGCCAGGCCCGCGAAGAGCCCGGACAGCATCACCGCCACGATCTTGTAGCGCTCGACCGCGTAGCCGATCGCCCGGGTGCGCGGCTCGTTCTCTCGGATCGACTGCAGCACCATCCCGAACGGGGACTGCGTGATCCGCCGCAGCAGCAGGTACGACAACGTCACCACGGCCAGCACGAACCAGTGCAGCAGATCCGGCGTGAACGGCACCGAGCCCAGGCCGGGCAGGCCGAGCCCGGGCTGCCCGAAGGTGAGCCCGTTCTCGCCGCCCGTGACCTCGGTCCAGGTGAAGATGATCACGTAGAAGATCTGCGAAAACACGAGCGTGGTGATTCCGAAGTAGATCTCGCGCAAGCGGGTGGAGAAGTAGGCGACGAAGACGGCCACCGCGCCCGCCCCCACCAGTCCGTATACGATCGCCAGCCACAGATTCGGCGGCTTGACGGTGAGCAGCGCGGCCGCCGCCCCGTACATACCAAGACCGAAGAAGGCCGAGTGGCCAAAGGACACCATGCCGGTGTAGCCGATGAGGATGTCCGACGACATCGCCAGCAGGCCCCAGATGAGGATCTCGGTCACGAAGCGTCGCCAGAACGGCGGCAGGACCAGCGGGGCGATCGTCAGGAGCGTCACGACGACGGCGAAGCCGATCCAGTAGCCGCGATGCGACGGTGCGCGCGTCATTTCGGGGTGGGCACGAAGAGGCCGGTGGGGCGGAACAGCAGCGTGAGGATGAGCGCCACGAACGAGACGATCACCGCCTGGGCCGGGCTGACGACCAGCGAGGCGTAGGCCTCCAGCAGGCTGATGAAGATCGCGGCGAGGATCGAGCCGCCGAGATTGCCCATCCCGCCGACCACCACCACGATGAACGCGCGCAGCGTGAAGTCGGCCCCCATCGTCTGGGTCACGCCGCCCAGCGGCCCGAAGAGCACGCCGCTGGCCGCCGCCATGGCCGCGCCGATGGCGAACACCGCGGTGTGCACCCAGGGCACGGGGATGCCCATGGCCGAGGCCATGACCCGATCCTGGGTGGTGGCGCGGATCCAGATTCCGTATTTCCCGCGCTTGAGGAAGAGCCAGAGCGCGCCGATCATGATGCCGGCCAGCAGCGCGGTGGCCACCCGGTACCACGGGTATTGCAGGTAGAAGAGGTCGAAGCGGCCGGTGATCGGCTCGGGGAGATTGCGGGCCGAGGGTCCCCACTGCCACAGCGCGTACTTCTGCAGCACGAGCGACACGCCGAAGGTCGCCAGGATCGTGGTGAGCGGATCGCGGCCCAGCAGCGGGCGCAGCGTGGTGATCTGCAGCGCGGCGCCGAAGACCGCCACCACCAGCGCGGCCACGACCAGCGCGATCCAGAAATTGCCGGTGGCGGCGATGGTGCCCGCCCCCACGAACCCGCCCAGCATCACCAGATCGCCGTGGGCGAAGTTGACCACGTCCATGATGCCGAAGATCAGCGTGAGCCCCGAGGCCACCAGCGCCAGGATCATGCCGTTGACCAGGCCATTGACGGTCTGCACGAGGATCTGGTCGACGGGAATGCCCACGCTCACACCCCCAGGTACTGATGGATCACGGCTTGATCCGCGCGCAGGTCGGCGGCCGGGGCCTGGTGCCGCACCACGCCCTTTTCCATGATGTAGACGCGGCTCGACACGGCCAGCGTGAGCGCCACGTTCTGCTCCACCAGGAGGATGGCCACGCCCTCGCGGTGCAGCACCTCGACGATCTCGCGGATCTGCGACACCATGCGCGGCATCAGGCCTTCCGTCGGCTCGTCGAGCAGGATGATCTTGGGCTCCAGCATCATGGCGCGCGCGATGGCCAGCATCTGCTGCTCGCCGCCCGACAGCGTCCCGCCCGCCTGGTCACGCCGGTCGCGCAGCACCGGAAACGCCGCGTACACCTTGTCGAGCAGCTTCGCCCGCCGCGCGTCGTCCACGCCGGTGCGATCCAGACCGGTCCGGAGATTCTCCATCACGCTGAGCAGGCGGAAGATCCGCCGATCCTCCGGCACCCAGGCGATGCC
>Ga0111539_10001961_pt1 | contig 27463 bp, 25 predicted proteins | sample RhiMethybrSRZTD1_FD_79667 | JGI IMG/M metagenome (GOLD analysis project Ga0111539, IMG submission 79667) | Populus rhizosphere microbial communities from Tennessee, USA - Rhizosphere MetaG P. TD hybrid SRZTD1 (version 2) (version 2) | ecosystem: Host-associated > Plants > Roots > Rhizosphere >...
CGTCGGCAACAACACCGGTGACTGGGAATCCAAGGTGGACGGCTGCGGATGCACCGGCGGTGGCAAGTTCTGGGACGTCCGCAATGTTCGTGTCACCAGCAACTACGTGCACGACAACAAGAGTGTCGGCCTTTGGGCAGACACCAACGACAACAACTTCTTGTTCGAGGGCAATTGGATCGAGAACAACGACGGACATGCGATCTTCTGGGAGATCAGCTATAACGCGGCCATTCGCAACAACGTCATCCGTCGCAATCTCGTGGCCGTTGGACCGGAGCGCATTCAGTCGAAGGACAACTTCCCGGATGCCGCGATCTACATCTCAGAATCCGGCGGTGACGCACGGGTGCCTTATGACCTGGTGGGCAGCCCGACCATCGACATCGCGAACAACTTGATCGAGGACAACTACAACGGCGTGACGCTGTGGGAGAACGCAGATCGCTTCTGCGGGTCACCGGCGAACACGTCCACCGGGTACTGCACGTTGGTGAACCCATCGGTTGCCACGATCTCGACGTGCAACTCGACGAACATCTCCAAGTCGCCGTATTACTCGGACTGCCGGTGGAAGACGCAGAACGTCAAGGTGCATCACAACACGTTCAAGATGGATCGAGCGAACTTCTTCAACTGCTCGACGAGCATGTGTGGCCGTAACGCGGTTTTCTCCAATTACGGTACCTACCCGTCATGGTCGCCGTACAAGGCTGACACCATCAGCAAGGCGATCACCTACAACCAGGGCAACGCGTTCAGCAACAACACCTACGCCGGAACCTGGAACTTCACGGTTCTGGATACCGGGAACCTCGTATCGGCGTCGGCATGGAGGGCAGCTCCCTACAACCAGGACACAGGAAGCACGTCCGCCAGCTGAACTCGTCAACTGCGCGCTGGATACCCGGCCATCGGCCAAATTTGGCGGTCTTGAAAGTCACGGCTGTTTCACGCTATGTGCCCCCGCTTGTGAAGCCACAAGGCCCGACTTAGTGTTATTTCATGGCGGTGGACTTGTACCAGGTGGTACTTGGTGGTATTGCCGTCGCCATCATGGTGCTCGTTCCGATCCTGAGTGTGGTCTTCTACGATCTGCTGGCTGGAAGGTGGGACGACTCACTGCGGCGGTGGCGGGAACGGCGCAGTTCGGCGGCAGCTCATCGGCAGGCCGTACGAGAGCTGCGTCGCCAGCAGGGTGTCCCGATCGAGCAACTGGCTGCCGACTTGAGGCGATTGCGAGCCATTCTCGGTTCTGATGCTCACCGGTCTGCTGCCCACCAGATGGGCGACCGGCTGGCGTACGACAAGCTCCTACGACAGGTTTGCGGGATGCTCGAGATCGAGCACGAGCTGGACGGCGACTCGATCGGCTTCGAGCGCGATATCGAACGGATCCGCATCGAGGCCGAGTTGGAGCGCGCCGGTCTGATCTTGAGCGACCGCCGGTACGGTCAGGCGGCCTAAGCCAAAAAGAGGCGTGACGAGCGCCTATTCGACCCGGAGCTGCGCCCCGGCGAGTGTCATCGACGACTGATCGTGGAGTGCTGTTCGCACGCGCTACCAAACTTAAGATGCTTGAACCCGCACCACCCACCGAACCGCACCTGACCGCCGGACTCGGCGCGGGTTTGCTAGCGCGTGCGAACAGCACTCCACGATCTAAACCGGAATACTTCACGCCGGGCTCGCGTTACATTGGTGTCTTCAAATCGGAGAAGTAAATGATCGAAAGGATGCTCGCGATGTCACGCCTCGGCAAGGTCATCCAGAGCCACCGAGAGATCAATCGCACGCGCCGGGAGCTGAATCGCGCGATAGCCAACGCCTCAACCCCCGCCATGCGCGACGAACTGATTCTGGTTGCTCAGCGCGGTCAGAACGTCTTGTAACAGACCTGATCAGCAATGGCTCTCATCCACTGCGGATGAGAGCCTTTTTCATCTCTGCTAACAGCTAGGCGGCCGTTAGGTGCCCAACGATACTTCGGCCTAGCTCGGCCAGAGCCGGCAGCAGCAGTACCGCCCCGAGCACCAAACCAGCGCAGTTGATCATGAGGAATCCGCCTGTCCAGAGGCCCGCCGGGACGCGAGTCAGGCGCGCAAGCTGATCGGCGTCGGACTGTGGAGTGTGGTGCCGCCTGCGCTGCCTCATCAACTCCAGGACGGGTTTCGGCGCTGCCAGTAGCAACGTCCACGTCAGCACGTACGCAAGGCCAGCTTGCATCGAAGCCGGCAGATACAAGCTCACCAAGATCAGTATCAGCGCGCAGCCGACAACTACCACGAATCCGTAGAAGTTGCGGATCTGAAGCAACAACAGCCCGAGCAAGATCACGAATAGCCACAGCAACCCCAGACTGTGCCCCGCTATCAGAAGTCCAACGGCGCCCAGCCCGACCAAGGCTGGTCCGAGGTAGCCGGCCAGCAGCATCACCACCATGCCCGGGCCGCTTGGTCGGCCGCTCGAAACGGTCAAGCCGGAGGTGTCCGAGTGCAGCCTTATGCCCTGGAGGCGGCGGCCGGTCAGCAGCGCCGCCAGGCCATGGGCACCCTCGTGAGTGATCGTGACCAGCATCCTTGTGTACGGCCAGATCGCGCGCGGTACCACCAGAGCGGCAGCAATGGCGGCTGCCAGAGCAACGATGATTGGAGCAGGTGGCGGCTGGACTGGCGTCGCCCGCCGCCACACCTCTGATATCAGCTCCACGCTCTCAAGCATGACTGACGTGACCGCGGACTCGGTGGAAAAGGGTGAGTCTTAGAGGCTGCTACTCCACAACAGCCCAGTCGCGCCTCCTAGACGAGCCCCGAAGGCAATGGTCTGCGCGTCGGTAAGACTGCTGACGAAATCGATGATGCCGCGGCCCCTGCCCATCCGGGCCAGTTCGGCATCGGTGACATCCCCGCTCAGCCACTCTGGATGTTCCTTGGCAACCCTGGTGTACCCGTAGGTTGCAGCAGTCACAAAATCCAGCAGGCGTCGCGGCGCCCGGCTCGCATCAATGCGATCGGAGAGCCAATCGTCGAATGCCAGTACGAGGTGCTCGACGGTCTGCTCCTGCCCGCGCTGAAACATCGCGAGGTCCGGGCGATCCAAGATGAAGTACTGGTTGACAAACTTCAGAACTGACACTTCATGCCATGCCTGCGAATCCATGGCGACGTACCCTGATCGAACTGCGGGATTGGGATTGGGATGCACGGAACTGATGAAGTGCTCAATCCAGCGCGACGTGAACCCCGAAATAGCACGGTCAGCGGCCATCGATCCGTCGTACGGCGCAGCCAGCACACCGTCCACGAACTCTTCACCGACGGTCCCGATCGCTGTCGCAAAGATCTCCTCGTCGAAGATCCAGCCGTCTCGGTTCCTCAAGCGCCGGCGCAGCCTCTCTAGGCCGGCTCCTGGCCGCCGCCGAGCTTGGGTGATCTCGTCGTCATCAAGATCAGCAAACTCGGCACGGCCATTCTCCCATGATCGAAATTCGCCCGAGACCGGTGAGAACTGCAGCACACCAGAACGATGAAAGTCGTCTAGATCGTGAAGGGAATACGCGATGTCATCCGCTAGATCCATCACTGAGCACTCCAACGTTTGCCGGCCAGGTGGAAGGTCCGGAAATGCGCCAAGCGCGTCGAGCATCTGCTGCAGATCGATGATGTACGCCGAGAACTTGGCTGCACCGCGGCCGCGCGAATGTCCGGCGCCGCGAGGTGGGACTGGCCAGTCTGTGGGATGCGGATTTGGATAGTGGAGACACGCCCAGGGATATTTCAGTACCGCAGCTCGCGTAGCCGCAGCAAGATTGAGCCCTTGATCGCTGGGTCCTAGCACCTCCAGCTCGCTAAGTATCCGGAAGGTTTGTGCATTCCCTTCGAAGCCGTCGGCAAGGCGGAATCGTTCCCGCGCCAATCGATCAAGGACGCGCTCCCCGACGTGACCGAATGGTGGATGGCCAAGATCATGAGCATTGGCCGCTGCTTGTACCACAACATGATCGAGGCCGCCAAGATCATCGAGCAGGTCGTGATCTTCAGTGCGCAGCAGCTGCACCGCGATTGCCCGAGCGACAGCCGCGACCTTGATCGTGTGAGTGAGCCGGTTGTGAACTACTCCGCTGGTCGCCATCGAGGTGACCACCTGCGTAACGTCAGACAACCGCGAAAATGCGCTCGCGAAGCGTATCCGCTCCAGGTCTGTGCGGAACTCGGACTCGCCCGGCGGATACGGACGTTCTTGTTCCGGTCGCGACCTGGCCAGCCGGGCATCCATGGCTGGCACGCTACCGAAGGGCTCAGTAGTGTGACGTGGTACCAGCCGAACGATGGAGGGAACCATGAGCCAGCCTGTAGATCCAACAACGACTCCGGCCTGGGCAAGGCTGACCGCCCTGTACGAAGCATTGCAACCGGATCTGCGTGGCTGGTTCGCCGCGGATTCATCGCGGGCAAAGTCCTTCACCTTTCAAGCAGGTGACCTCTACGTCGACCTCTCCAAGAACTTGATCAACTCCGACATCTTAACTGCCCTGGTTGATCTTGCCGATCAGGTCGGCTTGGCGGATCGCCGAGATGCGATGCTGGCCGGCGAACACATCAACGTCACCGAGGACCGTGCGGTGCTGCACACCGCACTCCGGGATCCGGAGGGATCCAGCCTGGTCGTCGATGGTGTCGATGTCATCCCTGAAGTGCACAGCGTGCTCAACAAGATGTATGCCTTCGCCAACAAGGTCCGCAGCGGCGAATGGGTCGGCGTCACGGGCAAGCCGATCGCGACTGTGGTCAACATCGGAATCGGTGGATCTGATCTTGGTCCAGTGATGGTTTACGAGGCGCTCCAGCCGTACGTGAAACCGGGTCTCAAGGCACGCTTCGTCTCCAACATCGACCCGACTGATGTAGCGGAAAAGACTAAAGATCTTGATCCAGAAACCACGCTGTTCATCGTTGCCTCCAAGACCTTCACTACCTTGGAGACGCTGACCAACGCACGGCTCGCTCGTACCTGGCTTCTTGATGGCCTACGTTCCTCCGGTGCTATCGAAGAGGGCGATGAGGCGGCCAAGGCCGCAGTAGCCAAGCACTTCGTCGCGGTATCGACGGCGCTGGACAAGGTGGCTGCCTTCGGTATCGATCCGGAGAACGCCTTCGGCTTCTGGGACTGGGTTGGTGGCCGATACTCCGTGGACTCGGCAATCGGTACGTCAGTCGCGGTCACCATCGGGCCCCAGAATTTCACTGACTTCCTCGCCGGCTTCCATGCCATCGATCGGCATTTCGCCGAGACCGAATTCTCCAGCAACGTCCCGGCGCTGATGGGGCTACTGAACGTCTGGTACGTGAACTTCTTCAAGGCCGCTACTCATGCGGTGCTGCCGTACGCGCAGTACCTGCACCGGTTCCCGGCGTACCTGCAGCAGCTCACCATGGAGTCCAATGGCAAGAGTGTTCGGTACGACGGCTCGCCGGTGACTACCGAGACCGGGGAGGTGTTCTGGGGTGAGCCCGGCACCAACGGCCAGCACGCGTTCTACCAGCTGATCCACCAGGGCACCCAGTTGATTCCGGCGGACTTCATTGCGGTTGCCACCCCGGCGCATCCGCTGGTTGACGGCGACAACGACGTACATGAGTTGTTCCTGGCCAACTTCTTCGCTCAAACCGCGGCGCTGGCGTTCGGTAAGACCGCCGATCAAGTTCGTGCCGAGGGGACAGCGGATGCGATCGTGCCAGCCCGGGTGTTCCCCGGTAATCGCCCGACGACTTCGATCATGGCGCCCGAGCTGAGCCCACGAGTGGCGGGCGAGCTGATCGCGCTGTACGAGCACATCACCTTCACCGAAGGCGTGGTGTGGGGCATCGACAGCTTTGATCAATGGGGTGTTGAGTTGGGGAAGCAGCTCGCGCTGCAGATCCATCCCGCGGTCGCAGGCGATGACGAAGCCCTATCGAAACAAGACTCTTCCACACAGTCGCTGATCAACTACTACCGCTCGCAGCGCAAGTAGCCCGCTCACTCCTCGGGGCTGACCTAGCCCCGAAACTGGTCAGAAACTCCAAGGATCTCCGCCAGATCCCTGTTGTTGGTGACCACTTTCGTCAGATGGGGCGGCGTGCTTGACCAGGTCAGGACGCATTGCTCGACCCTGTCGTGAGAGTCGTGTAGAGGTGCCCGGGCAGGCGTAGCAAACTTAAGATGCTTGAAACGGAACCATCTACACACCGCACCTGAACAACTCAAGCAACCGCAGGTTTGCCTAGCCCGCCCGGGCACCTCTACACGACGGGATGCATTGGGCTTGGAAAAGATCAGCTAGCAGTGGCCGGAGCTTTGTTAAATGCAGCCTGCCGTTCCCGCTTGCTCTTGCCGAACGCCAGGTACAGCGACGGCAGTACGAACAAGTTGACCAAGGTCGCAGTCACCAAGCCGCCGAGGATCACTATCGCCATCGGGTGTTCGATCTCATGCCCCGGAATGCTGCCGGCAACCACCAGCGGTACCAGCGCCAAACCGGTCGCCAAGGCAGTCATCATGATCGGCGCGAGCCGTTCCTTGGCGCCCTGAATGACCAGCCCTGGACCGAACTTCACGCCCTCGTCCCGCTCCAGTCGCTCGAAGTGACTGATCATCAAGATCCCATTGCGGGCAGCGATTCCGAATACCGCGAGGAAGCCGACCAGCGATCCAAGCGAGAGCACCCGTCCGCTCATCCAGACAGCGATCGCGCCGCCCACCAGAGCCATGGGCAATAACACGAAGGTCAGCAGAGCCGGCCGGAAGCTGCCGAACGCCACATGCAGCAGCAGCAGTGTCGCGACGGCTGCGGCGATGCCGAAAGCCAGCAGTGTGTCTTCAGCGGCGTCGAGCTCGGTGGACTCTCCGATCACCTCCGCGTGGTAGCCCAGCGGGAATGTGACCCCTTCCATCCGCTGCTCGACCTCGTCGACCACCTCGTTCAGCGGACGGCCCGCTACGTTGGCGCCCACGTCGATGCGGCGCGACTGCTTCACCCGCTCGACCGCATTCGGCGTCGGACCCATCTGGACGGTGGCCACATCTTTCAGCCTGATCTTCTGGCCAGACGGTGTGTCCAGCTGCAGGTTCTCCACGTCGGTGACGCTGTCGCGCGCGGTTGGAATCACCGTGACATGGACGTCGTACGCGCGGCCGCCCGCGAAGATGTCACTGACCTCCTCACTGGCAATCAGGGCCGATGTCTGCCGACGGATCTCACCAGGAGTCAGCCCGACGGCTCGAGCCTTGGCAACATCGGTTTCAACGGTGATATGCGGCAGGTTGGTCTGGAACGACGCATGCGCGTCCTCGATCCCCGGGATATCGCCGATCTGCCCCTCGATGGCCTTGGCATGCTTTTGCAGCTCTGCGAGGTCAGGCCCGTAAATGCGCACCACGATGGACTCGCTGCTACCGGTCAGCACTTCCTTGATGCGCTCTCGTAGATAGGTCTGCACGTCGCGATAGAGCCCCGGGTAGGCCTCCACGGTCCGGTGCACCTCGTCCAGGGTCTTGTCGTAATCGACGTCAGGACTGACACTGATCCAGTTCTCGCCGAAGTACACGCCGTAGACCTCATCAGCCAGCATGGCCTGCCCGATATGGGACCCGCAGTTGCGCACGCCCTCGATCTCCTTGAGATCTTTGCAGGCCAGTACTGAGACTCGCGTTTCCTCGGCGACCGATGTGCTGGGCTCCGTCAGCCAGTGCATCAGGAAATCCCGTTCCTTGAAGTTGGGAAGCAACTGGCTGCCGAGTGTGGGCACGGCCAACACTCCGCCGACGAACAAGGCCAGGGTCAGTGCAATCGCCGGCAGGGGCTTGCGAATGAGGGGCGCCAAAATTGCGACATATGCCCGCTTCAGCACCCGCATCAGCGGTGACTCCTTGCTGGCCAACTTGCCACGGGAAAGCAGCAGCAGGCACAAGGCCGGTGTCACGGTCAGCGCAACCACCATGGAGACCAGCACCGCCAGCCCGTACGAGAGCACGAGTGGCCGGAAGAATGACCCGGAAAGTCCTTCCAGGAACAGCACCGGCACCACAGCAATCACATTGATCACGGTGGCGTAGGTGATCGCCGACCGGACCTCCACCGAGGCATTGAGCACGATATTGAAGGTCGATTCCGTGCTGCCTAAAGCCCGGGCTTCCCGAAGCCGTCTGACCACGTTCTCCACGTCAATGATGGCGTCGTCCACCACCACTCCTATGGCGACGACCAATCCGGCCAGCACCATGACGTTGACAGTGGCGCCTGCGGCGTCCAACACCAGAACGGCGGCCACCAGGGACAGCGGGATCGCGATCAAGCTGATGAACGCCGTACGCCACTCGAACAAGAAGGCGATGATGATCAACGCCACCAAGGCGATGCCTAACAGCATCGCAGTACGCAGGTTGTCAAGCGACTGCTCAATGAACGTGGCCGGTCGGAAGATCGTGGTGTCGACCGTGATTCCGGGCAATCCTGGCTGCATCTGCTGCATGGCCTCTTCGACGCCGCGCGTCACCTCAACGGTGTTCGCCCCCCGGTACTTCTGCACTACGAGCAGCAGTCCGGGTCCGTCGTCAACAACACCGTCGCCAATCAGAGGTCCCGGGTCAATCACCACTTGACCCAAGTCAGCCATTCGGATGACTTTGCCTTCACGTTCGATGACGGGGATCTTGCCGATCTGTTCCGGGTCGACAATGGGTTGCACGTGGCGGATGTTGAACCGTTGACCGCTTTCCTCGATGAAGCCGCCGGTGCCGACAACCGCGCCGTCGGTGTATTGCATGAGCCCAGATTCGACAGCGTCCGCTCCGGCATCCATGACCTGCCGCAGGGTGACGTCATGTTCAGCAAGCTTCTCCGGATCCACCTGGATGTGGCGTTGCGGGATACGTTCACCCCAGATGGCGACCTGGGCCACTCCGGGCACTCGAAGCAGGCGTGCCCGGATCTTCCAGTACGCGATCTCTGACAGATCGGTCGCGCTGACCGTGTCCGAAGTCAGGCCAATCTTCATGATGCGGCTGGTGGCCGACAGCGCCGGCATCATGAACGGAGGACTCGCCCAGGTCGGCAGTGTGGGGGTGATCTGCGACAACCGCTCCTGCACAAGCTGACGCGCTTTCAGCTCGTCGACTCCTTGCTCGAAGATCAACCGGATCGAGGACAGCTGGGCCACCGACTTGGACCGGAGTTCGGATAGGCCTTCGATGCCGTTCAATTGATCTTCGATGGGGACCGTGATCAACTCCTCGACCTCATTGGAGGAGTTGCCGAGCGCAATCGTTTGGATTTCGACCTGCGGCGGAGCGAACTCTGGGAAGACGTCGACCTTCGTATCGGGGAGTTGAACGAAGCCCAGAGCCAGGATGGACGCGGCTAGAAACAGCACGATCCAGCGGAACCGGAGACTGGCCTTGACGATGGTACGCATGAGTAGCCGCCTCTCAGTGCTTACCAGCGATGCCGAGTTCTGCACCCCAGAGCTCGATCGCGCCGATGGTTACCACCTGGGTCCCCGCTGGCGGACCTGAGCTCAGAATCACCTGGTGGTCCTCGCGCACCTCTTTTATGCCCACTGGCGCCCGCACGTAGGTTCGCGGCCCAATAACCGTGAAGACCCAGGGCTTCCCTGTCTTGTCGTAGACCAGGGCTGGATAGTCCACGGCGACGTCAGCTCCGCTCGCCCTTACCAGGCGCGTTTGCAGCGCAACTCGGCTCTCGGCTTCCTCGGTCAGGATGACCCTCGCCGGCTGATTCGGGCCTGGCGTCTCCACCGCGGCCGGCTCGTAAGGCTCGGCCAGCGGTACCTCGATCTCGGCACAGCCCGCCAATGACGCCGTGGCCGCGACTGCGACCACGAAGCCCAGGAGTGCTCTCCGGAGGGTCCTGCTGTTCATCAGGACACCGCCCCCGCTGCCACGGCCTCAGGTTCTTCCTCATGCGGTGGTGCTTCGTCGGCCCGCAGCGGAACTAGGTGTAGATACGCAGATGGCATGAGGAACAAGGCGACCACGAGCGAGCTCACCAAGCCGCCCAAGAGCACCAGAGCAAGCGGATGCAAGATTTCCAATCCGGGACGCGGACCGAATACGACGAACGGTAGCGCAACCGCTGCGACCGCGGCCGCGCTGATGATCAAGGAGCCGAAGGATTCCCTGGCCCTGCCGTACACGGTCGCGGCGTCATCGTCCTTTCCGCGCTTACCGTCTGGTCCCTGGATCGTGGTGAGCGTCACTGTGATGTAGCGAGCTGCCAGGCCTATAAGCGCAAGCATCCCGAGCAGCGCACCCAGGCCGAACGTCCGTCCGCCGATGAGTCCCGTGAGCAGGCCGCCGGTCAGCGACAACGGCAGTGCTGCAGTAGCCACCAGGGCAAGCCGCCAGCTGTTGAAGGCTGCCTGGAACAGCAGAAAGGCGGCAATGATGGCCGCAATGCCGAAGCCGATCACACGCCCGATCTGGATTTCGTCGGCAGTGGAATTGGCGATTACATCAGTGTGGTACTGGAGCGGCAAGTCCATGGTCGCGAGCTGCTGTTCGAGGTCCGCCACCACTGCTCCGACGCTCCGACCGTCAAGATCAGCGACAACGTCCATGCGCCGCGAAACAGCATCGCGATGAATGACCGGTGGCGACTGCGCGATCCTTACGTCGGCTATATCGCCCAACCGGACGTGACCACCACCCGGCCGATCAATGAGCAGCGACTGCACAGCCGCCACGCTGCTTCTCGTAGCAGGCGTTCCTAGGACGATGACATCGAAGACCTTCTGATCCTCGAAGACACTGCCAACCTGAATGCCCTGGAGCAATGTGGCCTCGGCGCGTCGTACGTCACCGGGCTTGATGCCGAACTGCTGGGCCTTGTCCAAGTCGACCTCGATCTCGATGGTCGGCTGAGTTGGAGAGGCTTCCACCCGCGGATTGACAACTCCGTCGATCGTGCCCATCAGCTGCTGGACTTTGGCAGCCTCAGCAGCAAGGACCTGAGGATCCTCGCCGTAGACACGGACGGCAACTGGGGTGTTCAGGCCCGTCAGGACGTCCAGTCCGTTGTCGGTCACCGTGTTGGCACCTGTGTTCAGGCTCCCGACCTCGCGCATTTCTTGGGTCGAGAACGGTACAACCTCGGCGGTCATACCCGGCACCTCGCGGACCGTGTCCTTGATCGAGGCCACTGTTGCGTCGTAATCGGCATCGCCAGCGATAGCGACCCAAATGTCGCCCGAGTTGACGTTGACCAGTTGATCTCCGGTGATCGCTCGGCCGATGGTCGCGCCGACCCCGGTGACCCCAGGCAGAGACCCCAGCGAATTGCCGATTTCGGTTGCGCGCTGCGTCATCGCCGGAGCAGAAGCGTCGGGAGCGCTCTGCAACTTGACCACAACATTGCGATCTTGGAAGGTCGGTGTCAGGGCGGTGTTGAGGAATGGCAAGATCGCGACTGCTATTACGCCGCATGCGGCCGCGAGCAGCAAGGCGGGACGAAGGGTCGCTGAAAACCGTTGCAGACCGCTCCGGTAGCGTTCACCGAGCCATGCCACGGGCCCGGATGATGCGCCGGCTTTCGGTTGCCAGCGTGCGAATATCAGGCTGTTCAACGCTGGCCCCACCGTTATGCCGACAATCAAGGCGGCCAAGACCGCCGTGGTGTACGCCGCCACCATGGGGCTGAAGAATGCTCCGGGCCGGCCTTCGAGTACAGCCATCGGAAGAATCGCCAGCAAGGCGATGATGCCGGCATAGATCAACGGCCGGCGTACGGTTGCCAGAGCTTGCTGAATGCCCACCCACGTCGGCTCGGCATCTGGGCCAACGCTCCGACCGCGCAGCCGACCCAGCACCGCAGCTTGCGGTGCAACCGCCTCGTCAACCACGATTGCGACGGCGGCTGCAAGACCCGCGATAACCAGAGCGTTGAGCCCATAACCCATGAGATGGAGTACCAAAGCGGCGCTGATCACCGACACCGGTACCGTGACGACTCCGACGATCACAGCCCGCCAGTGGAAGCGCAGCGCGAGCAGCGTGATGATCAACAATCCGGCACTGAGGGCAATCGCAAGAGCTAGATTGTCCGCCGCCGCACCTAAGTAATCGGATGGTGCGAACCACGACGTGTCAGTGTTGATTCCGGTCAACCCAGGGCGAAGTGCCTCGAGAGCGTCCTCGACACCTTTGGTGACCTCCGCGGTGTTGGCTCCGGGGAACTTCTCGACGACCATGATCAATCCAGGTCCACCGTTGACGACAGCATCCCCAATGAGCGGCTGGTGGTCGACCTTGACCTGCGCGACATCGCCGAGCGTGAGATTGCCGGCGCCCTCCACCGGAACCTTGGCGACCTCGGCAGGATCGGTCATCTTCTCCAACAGATGCCTTACCTGAAGCCGCTGTTGCGGCGTCTCAACGAATCCACCAGTGCCCGGAGTGGAGGCTTCCAAGAAGCTGAGCTGTGAGACGACTTGTGCGTTTCCGGCAGTGCTGACCACCTGGTTCAGCGTTACGTTGCGATCACGCAAGACCTGAGGATCGACCTGCACCTGAAGTTGTTGATCACGCAGACCCCAAATCGAGACGTTGGCAACGCCCGGCACTCCCATCAACCGCGGACGAACTGTCCAGCGCGCAATGACGGACTGCTCGATCGGAGTCAACTGCGTGGTCGACATGCCGATCATGGCCACGCGGTTGGCCGAGGACAGCGGCTGCAGCAGCGTTGATGGCTTGGACACTTGGGGCAGGGCACCGCCGTGAGCTTGACTTAGGCGCTCTTCAATCAGCTGACGGCCTCGATAGATGTCGGTGCCGGGCTCGAAGACCATCACGATCGAGGACAGGCCGGGCAGCGATTCCGATCGGATCACATCGACGCCCTCGACGCCATTGAGCAGGTCCTGCTCGAGAGGCACAGTGATCAACTGCTCGACTTCTTCAGCCGAGAGGCCGAGCGCCTCTGTCTGGATCTCTGCGTACGGTGGGCTGAACTCCGGCAACACCTCCAGTGATGTGTCCCGAAGTTGCACAATTCCCACGGCCAGCACGCCTGCGGCGGCAGCCAAAATCAGGAGACGAAACTTCATTACTCCAGCCAAGAACCGCGCCATCGTTCTCCTCATAACCGGTGTGTCGGGACAGTTGCGTCGGGGCAGACGACGTGACCGCGTGTTGTAGGCTTAATTTTGAGAGTCTGATAAGCGTTTCATATTTTCCTGGATTTTCACCGAGCAGATTGATTACGATTTCAAAACGCACTGAATTCCTGCTGGCGCGGTGATTACTGAGATACGGCGGGCCCTTTGGTATGCAAAAAGGGCCCGCCGGGCAGCACGGTTTGTGCGGCGAGTAGCGTGCAAAAAAAACCTGAGATAGGACGGGCGAAATGTGCATTTCGGGCGGTTTGGCGCTGCTCTCTTTAGGGTGTTTATCCTAGTCTGCGTCACGTTCTCGATTGGAGAAGGCGTGCTGAGCTGTACCTGGTGTTCATAAGAACAGGTGGCGGACGCCAGGGGCATTCCATACCAGACGAAGTTCCTATGTGCATTCCTTTCATCCAGATATTTAGTTTGTCTAGCTTTTGAATTTCCCATCGAGCCTTATAGCGGCACGCACGAAGCCCAAATGACTGCCTTGCCACCGAGGGCAATGGTGAGTTGCGGGCCGAGACGAGTATCCATGAGCGCCGTGTTGTCATTCCCCAGCGCTAAAGGTTGGCCGTAATGCTCGGAAAAACTGTCGGCGGTGCCGCCCATACTGAGGTTGTGGTAAATCCCACAACTCTGATGATCACAACGACCGAGCTGCGCAGCGTAGGCCCGTTCGATCTTGGCGAGGTCGCGATGATGGGCTTCGGGCATCGCGACGAGCGCAGCTTCGACGGCGTCATGCGCATGGCCTTCTGCCTGGACGGCGACTATGAGCGTCAGATCGGCGTTGAAGCTAGGCAGCGCGAGGACCAGATTGAATTGCGAGTGCAGTCAATCGACGATCCGCTCAACGATGCGGAAGTCGAAGCCCTACGCAAGCAAGTTGCCCGAGTCGTGTCGCTAGACCACGACGGCGAGGCGTTCCACCGGTTGTGCCTCGCTGATCCGGTGCTGGCGCGGGTTCACCAGCGGGCGCCAGGGTTCCGACCAGCCTTGTTCTACTCACCGTACGAGGCTGCACTCTGGTCGATCATCAGCGCACGCCGAGCACGCAGTCAGGCAATCACGCTGCGAGCCAGGATCTCGGAGCGATATGGAAGCAGCTTCGAGTTAGCGGGTACACCGACGCTGTGCGTACCGACTCCCAGCGCAGCGCTCGAGATCGAGTCGGTCCCGGGACTGCCGGCAGACCGGATCACGCGCCTGCACGCGGTGGCGCATGCCGCTCAGCGCGGCCTACTAGATGCGGAGCGCTTGCGAGCGATGTCCCCCGAAGAGGCGGAGAGCGAGCTGCAGAAACTGCCCGGAATCGGCCCGTTCTACAGTTCCTTGATCGTGATCCGCGCCTGTGGTCATGCGGACGTGCCCACGCTCGGAGAGCCGCGATCGAGGGCGGCGGTCCAGACCGCGTACGGGATTGATCATCCGCTCAGTGATGCCGAACTGCTCGCTCTCGCAAAGACCTGGCGACCTTTTCGGACCTGGGTTGCCGTGATGCTGCGAGCCGCCGCTTCGAACGAGAGGGCACAATGAGGCCGTGCCCGAGGGAGATACAGTCTGGCGGGCATGCCGGCGCTTGAACGAAGTGCTTGCTGGCCGCATCCTGACCAGATCGGAATTCCGCGTCCCATCCCTGGCGACAACGGATCTGGCTGGGGTTGGCGTACGTGAGGTGGTCTCCCGCGGTAAGCACCAGTTGTTCCGGCTGAGCAATGAGTTCACCCTGCACACTCATTTCAAGATGGATGGGGTCTGGAAGATCTTTCCCCGGGGGCGTCGTTGGAGTGGCGGGCCAGCCTTCGAAATTCGTGCTGTGCTAGCGACAGATGATCATGATGTGGTCGGATACCGGCTTCCGGTGATCGAGCTTCTTGCCACCGCGGCGGAGGACACCGTTGTCGGGCATCTCGGACCTGACCTGCTTGGATCAGATTGGGATCCGGAGGAGGCCGTCAGGCGGATCGCCGCTCAACCTGACCGCGCGATTGGGGAAGCATTGCTTGATCAGCGGAATCTGGCGGGTCTCGGCACCTTCTATCGAGCCGAGCTGCTTTTTCTTCAGGGCGTCCATCCGCGTACCCGAGTCGGTGAAGTGAGGAACCTACAGCGTCTCGTTGGACGTGCTCAGCAGCTGCTGTACGCAAACCGTTGGCGACCCGAGCAATCAACTACCGGTGATCTAAGGACAGATCGGCGCGCCTATGTCTACCAGCGAGCTGGGCAGCCGTGCCGGCGCTGCGGAACACCGATTTACTTTGACGAGCTCGGACCTCCCGGAGAAGAACGGCACAGCTATTGGTGCCCCAACTGTCAACCCGGTCCATGAGCGACGACGATCCTGTCGCTGTGGACGAGGTGGTCCGCGCATCGCACGGAGCGATGTTGGAGCGCGACTGGGACGCCTTGCGTCTGATGCTGCATCCCTATCTGCACTGGACGACGGCCGACGGTGATCGTCTACGCGGGCGTACCAAGGTGATGGCACGATTGCAGGCCACAGCCTCGCCCACCGAGCCGATCGCGGTTGAGCTACGAGACGGACAGATCTATCGCTGGCAGGAGCCGCCCGAAGGATCGGAGGCCTGAATGGCCGCCACGGGTGGTCGAGCGCGAAGGTCACCTGTCAGACAGTGAAATAATCTCGGCTTGTGTCTTCCCTTGCTTCGCTGCTGAGCACCCGGATCGAGGCTGTCACCGGCATTGATCCGGAGCTGCGGCCTGCCACCAGACCACAGTTCGGTCATTACCAGTCGAATGTGGCATTGCGCCTTGCCAATAGTGAAGGCAAACCACCGCGAGAGATTGCCGCTCGGATCATCGCCCAGCTTGAGATTGCCGATCTTTGCGAGCCGCCCGAGGTCGCCGGACCTGGCTTTATCAATTTCCGGCTCCGAACCGAGGTACTGGCACAGGCGGTAACCGATCAGCTCACCGACCCACAGGTCGGAGTGCCGCAGACCTCCGATCCCGAGGATGTGGTGATCGACTATTCGGCCCCCAACGTGGCAAAGCAAATGCATGTTGGACATCTGCGCTCTACCGTGATCGGTGACTGTTTGCGGCGAGTTCTGTCCGGTCTGGGCCACCACGCGATCGGGCAAAATCACGTTGGTGACTGGGGCACTCAATTCGGAATGCTGGTCGAGCAGATCCTCGACGAAGGTATTGACGCTTCCACATTGACGCTACCGGAGGCCGAGGCGCTTTATGCCCGGGCGAGCGCACATTTCCGCAGCGATCAGGAGTTCGCCGATCGTGCCCGGCGGCGGGTTGTCGCGCTGCAGTCCGGCGACAAGCAGACCCGGGATATCTGGCGCCAGTTGATCAACATCTCGCTCGCCGGTTTCAACGAGGCGTACGCCCGGCTCGGCGTACTACTTACCGATGACGATCTTGCCGGCGAGTCGATATACAACGATGATCTTCCCGAGGTCGTTGCAGAGCTGGAGCGCAGCGGAATCACCGTTATTGATGACGGGGCTCTGTGTGTCTTCATCGACGGGTTCGCTGCTCCCATGATCGTTCGCAAGAGCGATGGTGGTTACGGTTACTCGGCAACAGATCTGGCCGCCATCCGGCATCGCGTCCGCGACTTGCACGCCGATCGGATCATCTACGTCGTAGACGCGCGGCAGTCTGATCATTTCGACTTGTTGTTCGCGGTGGCGCGTAAAGCGGGGTTTCTGCCTGACCACGTGATCACTGAGCACGTCGCGTTCGGCACTGTGCTGGGTACCGATGGCAAGCCGTTCAGGACGCGCGATGGTACGGCGGTGACGCTCAACACTTTGCTGGACGCCGCCGAAGAGCAGGCTGCGCGGCCGGTCGCGTTGGCCGCCATCAAGTACGCCGACTTGTCCAATGGGCTCAACAAGGATTACGTCTTCGACGTCGGCCGGATGGTGCAGACAACCGGAAACACTGGCCCGTATCTGCAGTACGCCCATGCCCGTGTCACTCAGGTGCTGCGGAAAGCTACCGCGCGCGGTTACGGCGAGCAGTCGAAAGTCTTGGTGCTCGAGGAGCCAGCGGAGCAAACCCTGTCATTGCTGCTAACCCGGTTCGGCGATGTGGTCGAGGACGTCGGACGGACTCTTCAGCCACACCGGCTGTGCAATTACCTTTACGACTTGTCGGGAGCCTTGGCGATCTTCTACGAGCAGTGTCCGGTGCTGCAATCCTCAGGAGCGGTGCGGGACTCCCGACTCGCCCTGTGCTCAGCCACCAAGCGCGTACTCGCCTCTGGCCTCACGATGCTCGGAATCGAGCCCTTAGAGCGCATGTAGCCCCCCTCGATCGGTTGCCGAAACCTACGTGAACGTAGGTTTCGTGCGGTCTGCACACGTTGCAACCCATGTAGACCGCAGGCAACCTGTGCAGACCTTTGGGTCGGCGTTGCCTAAGGGCTCAGCCATCCCATCCGGGAGCTCAAGAAAGCCGCCCCACTTATCCACAGATTTTGCTTTGGGGAGTTCCGTACGACGCGGTGTCACCTCCAAAGTTGCCGGCATGAAGTCGAACTTGGGATACCTGCTCCGCTCGAACCGCGGATTCTTCAGCCGCGCTGAGGCGGTTGACTCTGGAGAGACCGATCGGACATTAGCGACCGCCCGACGCGAAGGATTGATCGTACGGCTGCGGCGCGGCATGTATGCGCCCGCCGATCTCTACAACGTCAGCGATGATGCCGGCAGGCATCTCCTGCATGCTCGCGCGGCGTTGGCAGCGCAACGGGGAAGTGCCGCGCTTACCGGCCCATCGGCCGCGGCGCTGCACGGCTTCGCGCTCTATCAAGAAGATCTCGCCATAGTTCACTTGCTACGACTTGATCGTGGATGTTCACACCATGCGGCGAAGATCAACCACCATGTTGTGACCCAAGACATTGAAGACGATCTTGGTGTTTATGACGGGATCACGGCAATAAGTCCAGCTCGTGCCGTCTGGGAAGTCGCCTGCCGGTCGAGCCTGGAGAGCGGCGTGGTCACCGCTGACTCGGCGTTACATCAAGATCCGCGACTCGGAGCAGCTCTCGGGGAGTTGCAACAGCGCTTCGCGTACTTTCCAGGATCGCGACGCGGGAGGCTGGCGATCAAGCTGGCTGACCCTCGCGCCGAATCACCCGGAGAATCTGTTACTAGGGTTTCAGTTCCATCGATATCGCATCCCTATGCCCGAGCTGCAGTATCACGTGATCGACAGTCATGGCGTGCGGGTGGGAATCTCGGACTGGTACTGGGAGCAGCAGCGGCACCTCGGGGAGTTCGACGGCAAGATCAAGTATCAGAGGCTTCTCCGCCCCGGTGAGACCGCGTCGGATTGCGTGATTCGCGAGAAGAAGCGAGAGGACACGATGCGTGCCGACCTCCGAGGGATGAGTCGGTTCATTTGGTCTGAGGTCATGCCTCAGAGGGCGCGTCGCACAATGGCAGATCTGGCCCAAGCCCTCGATCAGTCTTACCGGCTATACGTACGCGGTCGCACCATCATTGCGAGCTGAATCGGCCTAGCCAGCAGTTCAGGGCCCGCTGTCATCGGTGGCACTGCACCAACAACCGCCTAGGTCTGCATAGTTTTCTGACGGTCTGCATAGGTCGCAACCTGTGTAAACCGACGGAAACCTACGTGAACGTAGGTTTCGTCAACCGGATCAGGGACTGTAAAGGAGCGTAGTCGGGGTTACCGGAGCTCGTCCGGGTGAATCTGGCGGTCGGCGGCAAGCCAGGCGGCGCCGACGATGCCAGCCGTGTTCAACAGCTTGGCAGGCACTATCTCGGCATTGAGCTTGAGCTTCGGGATGAACTTGTCCGAGTTCTTACTGATGCCGCCGCCGATCACGATCAGGTCGGGCCACAGCAAGGCTTCGAGTCGCTCGAGGTACCTCTGCAGTCGTGGGATGTATTCCTTGTACGACAGACCGTGCTTTTCCTTGACGCTCGCGGCGGCGCGAGTCTCGGCGTCTTGCCCGTCAACTTCCATATGGCCAAGCTCGGAGTTCGGGACCAGGACTCCGCGATAGACGATCGCGGTGCCGATGCCGGTGCCCAACGTAACCATGATCACCAGACCCGGATGCCCTGCCGCAGCGCCATAGTGGACTTCCGCGATGCCAGCCGCATCGGCATCGTTGACCAGCAAGATGTCTCGACCGAGGTGACTCTCAAAGACCTTCTCAGCGTCGGCATCGATCCATGACTTGTCGATGTTTGCGGCGGATCGGGTCTTGCCGTGAGTCACAACGGCCGGGATGGTTACGCCGATTGGACCGTCGCCAATGATCTGCGAGAAGTTCTCCACGATCTCAGCGACGACCGCCGCCACGTTCTTCGGTGTTGACTTCTCGGGCGTCGTGATGCGAAGTCGCTTCGACGTGAATTCGCCAGTTGCAAGATCGACGGGCGCTCCTTTGATGCCGCTGCCGCCAATGTCGATCCCGAGCACGGGCGTGCTGCGTACCGATTCTTCGCTCATGCTGGGAGCCTAGCGATATCCGGCCGCTGCGGGGAGTGCCTGGGGTCCAGGCAAATCGGTCAAGAGCCGATTCGAAGGAGTACGTCGCTGATGTCTGACGCGGATTCGATCTCCAGCAACTCCGCCAATAGCAGCAGGAGTTGCTCCTGTTCCCCTGTGATGGTTCGGCCGTACGGGCCGCGATTACGGGCAACGTCGATGCCGATACGTATCAGCGCGAGCCTGAAGTCGTTGGATGTCTGTGATTCGACTCGGTTCAGGATCTCCAGGATTTGCCGCAGTCCTGAAACCACTGGCCGATCATCGAGCTCGAAGTCAAGCAGTAAGTCGGATCGGTCTTTGGCCATCGAAGTAAGGATGTCGCGCGCCGGCAGCGGCGTACGCAAGGCAACTGCAACGATCGTGTCCCAAAACGCGGCAAGCTCGTAACTCTTGAAGCGGTTATAGGTACCTGCGACGGCGCTCAACACCCAAAGCGGTCCGAACTGGAGCGTACGCATCTCAGCGGGTTTCAGATTCACCGGTCTACCGCCTTCCTGCGCCAACTATCCGCCCCTCACTGTTGGCAGACAAGCTCAAGACGTAACCAAGTACCGCTCCGTGTCCAAGATCACCGGCTGAGCTGTCTCAGGCACCAGGCGTAAAGACTCGGGTCGACGGCGTAGGCGTTGGAGAAATAGAAGCCGTAGTAGCGCCGGTAGACATCAATCCAATGGCTGACGTCTTGCCCATGGCGCTCTACGGCAACCGCCTCGAGCCATGCGGCATCGGTCGGTGCGTCGGCATACGGCTCCAGCTCGAGGAAGATCACCGCGCCTGCGACATCCAGCAACGGGTCGGCGTTCAAGGTGTGAGGGCTGAAATCGCCAATTCCGGTGACAACGGGACCGTTGGGGCCTTGACTGACATACGCGTTGGGTGGACAGACGTCACCATGCACCAGGGCCGGCGCGACCAAGCGCTGCGCGAGTTCGCCGTGCAGCCGGTTCCACATTTCACGAACCTCCGGTACATCGCGGTCCAGCCGGGTCCGGCTGGTCTGCAACGGGCCGGTGAGCATGTCGTTGAGAAGTTCTCCCAATGTGCTGAATTGCTGCGGCGCCCGGTCCCCGATGAGCCGGGCAAAACCGGGCACCGGGCTCGGCAGGTGCTGCAAGCGCTCGGTCGCATCGAGAAAGCTGATCAAGGCCGGTCGGCGTTGGGCGCTGTCGGCGGATTGCAGCCAGCTTGAGAAGTTGCGGCCCGAAAAGCGCCGGTCCACGCTATAAGAGCGCCCGTTGTACTCACCCATGTCCGTGATCAATGGCAGCTCGATGCCGATGTCGACGGCGCGCCAGCTCTCGTAGAGTGATCGCAGCTGCGCAGCAGTGGGTAGGGGCGCCTCGTGCCGGCTTCGGTAGATTCGCAGCACACGATCGTGATTGAGAGCGAATACCTCGCTCTCGCCTCCCGAGCCGAGCAGATGATCACGACCAGTACCGAATCTGGCTAGTAACTCTGCTTCACCTTGATGATCATCGCTACGTACCATCTCGACCGCGCGGTGCTGGCGCTCCGCAGCGCGGGCGTCGCGAGCCCGATCCAGCTGACCTATCGCTAATGCCCGCGCAATCTGGTCGTCAAGCTGGTGAGCAACAGCGTTCACCGGCCCTCGCGGTGTGTGAACATGCACGTCCGCTAGCCGAAGCAGCCGCTGGAGTGGACCCTGTTCAATGCGTACCGACTGGGTCTTCGCGTGCGGCACCATGTCGCGCACGTGAGTGAACCAGCCGTGCTCGGTGATCAAGGTCCGGTCGTCCCAGCCGTAGCGCAGCGTCCAGAAGTCAAACCACCGGAGCCAACGGGCACGTTTGGGCGCCGGGTGTAACGCGACGTCATCAAGATCGAAACCTGGCAGTACGCGTCCCAGAGCGAGCTCAACTTCATCGAGGGCGGCGACAGGTAAAAGCACGCTGGACGCGGTTGACTCAGTGTTCTCGCCGTCGCTGTCGGCGTGGCCCAGGATGTCGATGTCGACTCGGTACCAGCCAAGTGCTTTCCAGAGCAGCGATTGACTGGTCTTGACACCTTGCACCCGGTTGATCGGCACCGATTGGCTGGTCAGGTTGGTCAGGCCACGGGTGATCCGAAGCCCGCGTGGCGACTCAGCCAAGGTGAAGTTGAACATGCCGATCACCCGCCGCCAGATCAGCGACAGCATGCCGATCAGCAACGGAATCAAGGCGCCTAAGGCGAACGGGAGTACACCGAAGGCAATGGTGCTGACCAGGATGATGATCGAGATCGCGGTTGGAATCAGCCACTCGGTTGACAGCAGGAAGCTCACGATCAGGCGCTGTGGTGAGACCTGCACGAGTGGATGATCGGCCGCTCCCAGGTCGGTGAAGACATTCGCTACCGATTGTTGATCAAGGTCCTGGATGCTGGCGTGGTGGCCGTGCGCTCGAGTGAGCAGATAGTCGCGGAATCGAGAGGCCTTGCTGCGGCTCAGATAACGCAGCTTGGTAGTGCTATTCCCGGCGTCAAGGCGGAGCTCGGCGAGCCCGAAGATCCGGGCTGCGAGCGGCTGCACAATGTCGACCGACTGAAGCCGCTCGAAAGGAATCTTCGTCGATCTCTTGAAGATCGCACCGGTGTCGATGCGCAGTTCCTCGTCATCGATCACGAAGCGGGTGAAATACCAGGAAAAGAAACCGGCGATGCCAGCAAGCAGCACGACGATGGCAAGCACGGGAAGGATCCACACCAGGCCGCGAGGCTCGAACTGATTTTCGCCAGCGCTGCTGACGATCTCTCGGCCCCAGCCGATCGCAATTGCAACAAAGACCAACCAACCACGGACGAATGGTGTCAGAGGATGCGGCCGCTCTGTTGGCTTGACAGGCCCGGACGTCGGAGCTGGGTTAGGCGTGGCGGTATCCGGGTCCGAGCCTGTTGAAGGTCCGGGCGCTGAAGTGTGATGAGGCTGTGAGGCGCTCATAGCCCTGAGGCGTGTGCTTCGCCGAGTTCAGTGAGCCGGTCACGTAGTCGGATTGCTTCGTCCGGGGCGAGGCCCGGGATGCGCGCGCCGGTCTCCGGGCTAGCTGTCTTCAACGCAACCGAGGCTAGGCCAAAGGCGCGTTCCAAGGGGCCGGACTCCACCTCGACCAGCTGCATGCGGCCGTACGGGACCGCTATCAGGCTACGGAACATGACGCCGTGCGTAATGTAGAGATCATCTTCTCGTTCCACGTACCCCCAAGATCGCCAGCTACGGGTGACGAAGGCCAGCCTGATGATCACGATCACGACGGCGACAGCCCAGATGAGAGCCGAGATCCACCACTTTCCAGATGCCACTCCGACGATCACCGCCGGTATCGAGAAAATGATGGGCGGAATGATCAAGCTCGTAAGGATGCGCATCGAGCGGTACTTCGGGGATAGCCGCTTCCACTCGTACGCCGGCGGTGCGAACAGTTCTTCCATAGCAAAGCTCAGGCTACGTGGCGAATCCATACCTGCGGTGTCCAAACAGACGGCTTACGGCCGCGCACGGGGAAGGTGCGCGGCCGTTGAATACGAATTCTTGCTGGTGGACTTCTTGCCGGCCCACTTCTTGCTCGCTTTGGGACCGCGAATCGAGATGCCGCCAAATAATGCTACTCCCTTGATCACCAATGTTGGCGAGCCTGGCGCCGGATCGCCGATATCACGAACATCAGTACCGCCAAAGATTCCAGCCGTCTGATCTTGTACCTCTATGCCTGCCGGCACCTTGATGTCCAGGCCTCCGAAGCACCAGAAGCCCGAGATCTCCACCACCGAAGCTTCGAAGACCGCATCACGAAGATCAAGATCCATTCCACCGAAAAGGGCCAATGCCTGGATGTTCTTGCGCACTCGCCATTTACCGCTTCGATTCGCGCCACCGAAGATCGCGATCAGCCTGTCCGGCTGGACGTTCTGTCGCGTGGTGTCGATCGTGAAACGGCTCTGGGCTTCCGGGGCAGCGACGGAAGGGGGCGGATTGACCATCACCAGATCGCTTGTGATCGGGATCAGGTCGTCGAAGGTCTTGGCCGCCATAAGTTGATCGATGCGCTGGTCATGCTCCTCGCGGGTCAGGCGGCCCTCGGCGTACGCGGTGCTCAGCAAGGTGGCGACCTGCTCGCGGTCGGCGTCCGAGGCTCGCAGGTTGCCACTGGCGATAGGCCCGACATTCGTGGGTTCTGGGAGGGGCTGGCTCATGGTTCCACGCTAGCCCGGGCTGGATGACGGGGCCGAGAGCTGGCGAACCCTTCCAGGGCCCGCTCAGGCGAGCTCAGGGCATTCCCTGAGTGGCTGGCCTGCTTTGCTGGCTTGGGTCTGGCTTAGCTCGCTGCGTCTTCCGTGGATTCCCCGACCCCAATGTCGAAAACGTTGCCTTCCGGGTCGGTCAGGGTCACCCACTGTGTCCCATACTCGTCGAACTCAGCGACCTTGGTGGCGCCTAGAGCGACCGCCCGCTCGACCGCGGCCGAAAGGTCAGACGCCACGAGGTCAAAATGCATTCGGTTCTTGGTCTGGCGGGGTTCCGGTACGGCGAGAAACATCAAGGCGGGGAAGGTGCGGTCGTCAGAGGCTGGGATCATCGCGAAGAACTGGTTGGCGCCGTCCTTAACCGGGCGATCCAGCAGTGCCGACCAGAACGCCGCGATGTCATCAGCGCGTTGTGAATCGATGACAACCTGACCAAATCCGAGTGTCATGAGCGCCTTTCTCTTTGTGGCTTGGTTCTGAGCCTGCACCATTTGGTGGCAGGCCGCGTCCTGTTCCCATGACTTCTTTTCATCTCCTCCGAGGTGGTCCAAGCGATCCGCTAGACTCCAGCGGCGATGGGTCCGCTCGTTTGCGGATGTAGTTCAATGGCAGAACATCAGCTTCCCAAGCTGACAGTGCGGGTTCGATTCCCGTCATCCGCTCCAAATTGTTACCCCTGATCAGGAGCCGTTTTCGCGGATGTCTGGGCTCGACGACCGTTAAGCTCGGCTCGGTCGGGCCCTCGACCTGCCCCACGACATTCGGAGCGGGCCGTGATTGCGCTTGCTCAGCCGGGCGTCCAGGGCTGTCACGATCGCCTCGTCGGCGACCCGGCTGCTGTGCTGATAGATCAGGGCCGCAGCGCGGGAGTCGTGTCCCATGCAAGTCATCAGGTCACGCAGGCTGGCACCCGACTGAGCGGCCAGCGTGTTGCCGGTGTGCCGCAGGTCATGCAGATGGAGGTTGGGGACTCCAATCTGCTCGCGAGCCTCCCGCCGGCGGACTGCCGCATTGAAGTTTCCGCGATGCCACGGCTGCCCGTGTTCGTTGACAAACATCAATCCATCCGGGCCGTCGAGAGAGTAGGTGTCCAGGTGGTGCTGGAGTTCGGGCAGGATGGCGGCTGGGAAGGAAACATACTGGCTCCTGGAGGGGGAGCGGAACGACGCCATCTTCCGCCTCTGCTGCTCGCTGCGACGCTATTACCGCGACGACCCGGAGTTCGTGCTCGCCAACGCGGCCCTGGCCAACATCCGATGCGTTCCGCCGATGTCTGACCAAGAGCTTCATCAGTGCGTCGAGTCGGCGTTCAAGCAAGATCATGACACGCTCAGCCGGGAGGCGAGCGTCTGGGTCGAGATGCTCAATGCGAGCGAAGGTTGGGAGCATCCGATCCCCCTGCACTAAGCGACCAACCTGCCACCGTTCCCCGTGCATGCGCTGCCACCTGTGATCAAGAACTGGTGCGAGGCCGTGTCGCACGAGCTACAGATGCCGATCGAGCTGGCGGCTGGACTCGTCTTCGCGGTGATTGCGACGGCGTTCGTTGGTCGAGTCAAGATCAACGTCAAGCCAGGGTGGGACGAACAGGGCACGCTATATGTGATCGGACTCAGCCGACCCGGGACGATGAAATCAGCTCTGGCGAGACGAGCGTTCGCGCCAATTGTGATGGCTCAAAAGCTCATGGCGACGACAGCGGAAGAGGAGATCCGCCACGCGAGAGCTAGAGCCGAGGTATTGAAGGCGATCGTCGCTAGTCTCAAGAAAGATCTGGCCAAGCGACCCGGAGACCCGGATCTGCGGAACCAGCTCGAAGAGGCTCAGTTCAACCTCGACACGCACACCATCGACGCTTCCCGTGCTGACATTCAACGACGTGACTCCTGAGGCTCTAGAAACGCTCATATCTGAGCAAAGTGAGCGGATATCCCTGCTGGACTCAGAGGGCGGGGATTGGAGACGTTGCTGGGCGCGAGGTACGGGCGTGAAGGAACGTCCAACCTCGACCTCGTCCTTAGGCGTACAGCGGTAGCGAGCCGCACGGGTCAAGCGTGAGACGAAGATGATGGAGAACCCCTGCATGGTGATCGGCGGGATCGTGCAGCCGGCGATCTTCGAGGGGATCAAGGGCGTGCTTGATACAGAGGAGCGCGGCTTTATCCAGCGGCTCATTGTGTACGCCCCCCAAGATCGCCTGGGCGAGCGAGCTTTCGCACACAACCAGTACCCGATTGGATCGGCGACGCCTACCACGGGCTGGTGCTTAATCTCGTATGCAGGTTGTGGGATGTGCCGCGCGGTGGCAGCTTGACGCTCACGTTCAGCCCGCAGGCACGCGAGACGATCACGCAGTGGCAGGAGCTCGCGGAACCGAGGCTAGCCGAAGACGGCGATCTCGCCGACATGGCTGAGTTCATCAGCAAGCTCCCGGGAAAGGCAGCTCGGATAGCAGCGATCTTGCACGTCGCCAAGCACAGCGGTACGGGTGCCGACCCGTTCACCGAGCTGATCAGCGAAGAGACGCTCCACTCAGCGCTGGAGATCGCGAACCATCAGATCCATCACTTCCGCTTCGTCACCAGGCTGTCGGGCATGTCGCCGCTGGTTCGGCTAGCCGATCGTCTGGTGAAGCACATGGTGAGCCATAGCCTGACTGAGATCACTCGTCGCGACGCGCAGCGGCACCTCAAGACCCCAACTGCCGACGCTGTCGACCCCGTGCTGGATTTGCTCGAAGATCATGGGTACATCCAAGCCACGAAGATGACCAGGCGAGCGAGCGGTCCCGGTCGCGACCCATCACAGAGATACGAGATCAACCCGACCTTATGGAGCGGCGAGAAGTGACATCACGCGTGATCTTAATTCTGTCGAATCTGTCGAACTGTCTGCTCAACCGGGGCTCGCCAGCAGTGAATTCCAGTACTGGTTGGCGTACGTAAGTTATCGCCACGATAAGCCGACACGCTGGAAATGACAGCGGCCATCACGCAGCGTGGCCTATACGATTTCGCCATCGGCGAGTCGGATGGCCCTGGAGTGGAGTTAATGCTCGTCACAATGCAAGTCACTGATAGCGATATCGGGGTCCTTGTCGTGGTCATACTAATCATTGCTCTTCTCGTCTGGTGCTTCTCCTAGCGATCATCCCAAGCCCGCCCGCGTAGCGGCGGTCGGCATTCGGCCTCGAACTCTAGGTGCGATGCAAACGCACGAGCGATACTGCTGAGTCGTCGATCGGATCGGCATGGCGATGCACGATCTTCCACTCGGTTCCCTAGATCAACTTCTCGACCCCGGCCCAGTGATCAACAGCGCTTGATCAAGAAATTCGCAAGATCACATTGTCGACTGTGTCAGCCAGGCCGTAGCTCCCGGTGTGCCGGGCATCATGAACAGTGATGGGACGCGCTCCCGCGGCCTCACAGCGCCCCCAGGGACTTCCTGTTGAGAGTGCGAGGATCAATGGGGGTGCCGTAACGACCTGTGAAGATCAGAGCTGGCATGTCTTTCGTTTGCTGCCAGATCTCGCCGGCAGCCGC
>Ga0111539_10001966_pt1 | contig 27438 bp, 21 predicted proteins | sample RhiMethybrSRZTD1_FD_79667 | JGI IMG/M metagenome (GOLD analysis project Ga0111539, IMG submission 79667) | Populus rhizosphere microbial communities from Tennessee, USA - Rhizosphere MetaG P. TD hybrid SRZTD1 (version 2) (version 2) | ecosystem: Host-associated > Plants > Roots > Rhizosphere >...
GCTGCAGTGCGGCTACTGCACGCCGGGCATGCTGATCGCCGCCCGCGACCTGGTGCGCCGCAAGGGCCGCGTCTCCCGCGCCGAGATTCGCACGGAGATGAGCGGCAATCTCTGCCGTTGCACGGGCTACATGGGGCTGATCGATGCCATCGAGCGCGTCATGGCCGACCCCGCCACCCCCGCGCAGGCGGGGATCCCCGTCACATCATGGCTGGGACCGGCACCCGGCCCGAGTGCCAGCCCTACCGCGCCGCCGCCACCCGGCAGGCCGGGCGTCACCGCCAAAGCCGACCCGCCACGTCCCGTGCCGGCGCGAAAGTCGACAACCACGCCCATCCGCGTCACCGTCGGCCAGCTCGAGGAGGTCGCCGGCGCAACCCGCATCTCGCAAAGCTTCGTCCTTCCCCACCCCCGCGAGGCGGTATGGCGGCTCATGTCGGACGTGGAGGCGGTGGCGCGCTCGATGCCCGGGCTCACGCTCGCCGGCCCGCCGCAGGGCGACAAGGTCGGTGGCCGCCTGGAAGCCAGGATCGGCCCCATCGCCGCCGGTTTCGCCGGCGAAGGCACGGTCCGGCAATTCCCAGCCGAATACCGCCAGGTCGTCGAGGGCCGCGGGGCCGACAGGAGGAGCGGCTCGCGGGCCTCAGGCAGCGTCGACTATCGCCTGTCCGCGGTTGCCGACGAGGCGGGCCGCGACGCCACCCGCGTTGACGTGGTCATCGGTTACGCCCTGACCGGCGCGCTCGCCCAGATCGGCCGCAGCGGCCTGGTGCGCGACCTCGTGCGCCGCATCGGCGAGGCGTTCGCCCAGAACCTCGATACCCAGTTGCGCGACCCGGCAGCCGCGCTGCCAAGTCCCGAGATCGGCGGTCTTATGCTCTTCATGCAAGCCCTCGCCGACCGCATCCGCTCTTTGCTGCGCTGGCGGCGGTAGCCGAGGCGGCGCGGAACACGTGGGCAAAGCCATGAAAGCGCCAACGCCATGAGCGACAGCCCGGGCAACGCGCCGCGTCATTGGCGGGTTATCGCAACCGTCTTTCTTGGGATCGTCTGCGCGTCAGCCATGGCAGGTCCGTCATCGAGCCAAGCTCCCACGCCACCGGGGCCCGTCGTCACCGGCGCCGAAGCGTTCGCGGCGTCGCGCTTCGCCGCCGTCGCCGGCAAGCGGGTCGGTCTCCTCACCAATCACACGGGCCTCGTCCGCGGCGAGCATCTGGCCGACCTGCTGAGCAAGGCGCCCAACGTCAAGCTCACCGCGATCTTCGCCCCCGAGCACGGCTTCCGCGGCACCGCCGAAGCCGGCGCAAAGGTGCGCGATAGCGTCGATGCCAAGACCGGCGTTGCCGTCTTCAGCCTCTATGGCGCCTCGCGCAAGCCGACCGCGCAGATGCTGCGCAACGTCGACGTGCTGGTGTTCGATATCCAGGATGTCGGCGCCCGCTTCTACACCTACATCTCCAGCATGGGGCTCGCCATGCAGGCGGCGGCCGCGGCGCGCATCCCGTTCGTGGTTCTCGATCGGCCCAATCCGCTCGGCGGCGACTACGTCTCGGGCTTCGTCCTGGAGCCGGCGCTGCGCTCCTTCGTCGGCCAGTATCCGATCCCCATCGTGCACGGCCTCACCGTCGGCGAGCTCGCCCGCATGATCCAGGGCGAGAAGTGGCTGGACGGCCTCGACGGCCTGCAGCTCAGCGTCGTCGCCATGCAGGGCTGGCAACGGTCGATGCGCTGGCCGCAGATTGAGCGCGCGTGGGTGGCAACCAGCCCCAACATCCCCGACTTCGACGCCGCGCTGGTCTACCCCGGCATCGGCATGGTCGGCGAGACCGACGTCAACGAGGGGCGCGGCACGCCGACCCCTTTCCGCATGTTCGGGGCGCCCTGGCTGGATGGGGCCCGCATGGTGGCGCGGCTCAATGCGCTCGACCTCCCCGGCGTGAAGTTCGAGGCAGCGGTCTACACGCCACGTGCGATCTCAGGGGTGGCGGCCCGGCCGCGCTTCGAGGGGACGAGGCTGAACGGCGCACGCATCCTCGCCACCGACATGGCGCGCGTCGAGCCGGTCGAGATCGGCGTGCACGTGCTTGCCCTCCTGGCCGCCGAGGCCCGATCGCAGAGGTCCGTCCGACTGTTTCGCAAGCTCGCCATGTTCCACGCCATCGCCGGCACGAAACGTCTCCACCGGATGCTCGAATCCGGCAGCAATGGCGCCGCCATCGTTGCCGCCTGGCAAGCCGAGGTCGCCCAATTCAAGGCCCGCCGGGCACGCTACCTTCTCTATAGGTAGCTCTCCGCTCAGCCACGCCCGGGAAACTCGATCAGCGCGCTCCAGCAGCCTGCGTCCTCATCCACCGTGCAGGTCAGTGTCGCGCCCTGCACCTCGAGCAGCAGGCGGGCGAGGATCACGCGCAGGCGGCCAGGAAGGGGGTCAGACCCCCTGCGATTTGCGTCGCGAAATTCTGAGGTGGTCGAGGCAGGGGGTCTGACCCCATGGACTCGCCTCGCCCGGATCTCCAGGCTGCGCTGGCCGCCATCGCGCCTGCCGGTCACCTCGATGCTGTCGGCGGCATCGACGTGCCCCAACGCCTCGAGCAGGAGATGTTCCAGTGCCTGCACCGTCGGGCGCCGCTCGCACAGGATGTCGCAGGTCGCGCAGGTGGTCAGCGCCAGCCGCGGCTTGATCGGCCCGGATAGGGGTCTGGCGTCCCGCCACGCATCGCGCAGCAGCGTCGTGGCAGAGAGCCGCTCGCGCTTGCCGGCACGCCGATCGGCCATCAGCGCCGTCATCGCCTCGGCGACCGCCAGCGCCTCCTCCGAGGACTTCAACAGCCGCCCGCCGCTCTCGCTGATGTGATGGGCATATTCCTGATAGCGGACGTTGCCCAGGGGCCCATGCAACTCGCGCAGCATCACGTCGGAGAAGCCGATCACGGCGTTGAGCGGCGTGCGCAGCTCGTGGCTCATCTGTGCCATCAGCTCGCTCAGGCCGGCCCGCGAAGCAGCGGCGCCGCCCGGCTGGCTTGCCAATTCCGCGCCGTCCCGGCCGGACAACGTCAGCAGCGCGGCGGCCGCCCCGGTCGCCATCAGGAACGCCAGATGCCATGCCGGGAAGCCCGCGATGCTATCCCCGGCGGCAACGGCAGGGGCGTGCCAGGCGGTTGTCAGGACGATGCCCAGGCCGGCCAGATAGAGCACCGATACCGCTCGCCCGACGTCCAGGCCTTGGAAATTGCATTGCCGCAGCCGCGCCCGCAGGCGCGTCAGCGCTTCATCGATGCCCATCGCCGCCGTCGTCCAACGCATGGACGGAGTCATCGGCGGACGGGGTGACGTGCCCGGCGTCATCCCTTGCCCCTCGACCGAAATGTAGCGAAATGCTGTGCTACCCGAACGGATCCGACCGCGAACACGTGCGACGAATCACAGCCTCACTGTGACGTGAACCGAGTGGTGCTGTCGAGAGTCGCGAGCGCCGCGCAACGAAAAATATACGTCTGTGACCGCCACGACTCTACTCCAGCATCTTGCCGACGATCTCGGACGTGTCGCGCGACAGCGGCTTGGTCCTGGCGACGCGCTGCAACGCCTGCTTGGCCAGGCGACGCCGGTTGACCTCGAGCGCCTTCCAGCTGCGGAAGCCTGAGAGCAGGCGGGCTGCGACCTGGGGATTGAAGGCGTCGATCTCGAGCACGCGCTCGGCGGCGAACTCGTAGCCCTTGCCGTCCGGTCGGTTGAAATTGACGGGATTGCCCATCACGAACGCGCCGATCAGTGCGCGCACCTTGTTCGGGTTCTTGATGGAGAACAGCGGGTGGCGCGTGAGCTTTACTACCGTGGCGAGTGCCGAGGGCAGGGGCGAGGCGGCCTGGTAGGCGAACCAGTTGTCGATGACGAGATGATCGTCCTTCCAGCGCTCGTAAAACCGCTCGAACGCGGCCGTGCGCTCCGGCGCACGCAACTCGGAGAGCATGGCCAATGCGCTCACCTCGTCGGTGGCGTTGCGGGCGTTGGAGAAATGGCCGGCAACACGGGCGATGTCCTCGGGGCGGCCGCGGCTGGCCAGGTAGCCGAGCGCCACATTGCGCAGCGCCCGCTTGCCGGCAGGCTCCGGCGCGGGCGAGTAGGGTCCCTTGGGCTCGTACTCGCGATATGTATCGACAAGCGCACGGTAATGGGTCGTGCCGATCGCCTTGCGCAGCTCCTTGCGTGCCTTGTGGATGGCGAGCGGGTCCACGTCGCGAGCCATCACCCGCGCCAGATCGCTTTCGCTGGGCAGGAACAGGAACTGGGCGCGATAACCGGGCGCCAGGCTCGCGTCCTTCAGCGTGACGCCGAGCGCCGCCACGAAGCCCGCCGGCTTGCGCGGCCGTTTGCCCGCGCGAATGGCCTTCACCGCCTCGACCAGAACGCGGGTTGCATAATCCTGCGCCGCCTGCCAGCGATTGTAGAGATCGCTGTCGTTGGCCATCAGGAACTCGAGGTCCGCATCGCCCAGCTCGACGGTCAGGTTGACCGGCGCCGAGAAGCCGCGCAGCAGCGAGGGGACCGGCCGGGACGGGACATCGCGGAAGCGGAAGGTTTCGGACCGTTTGCGGAGCTCCAAGAGCCCGCCCTCGAGCCGCTGCCCGGAAGCCAGCGTCAGGTCGATGTCCTGGCCGTTGCCACCCAACAGCCCCAACCGCACGGGGATGTGCAGCGGCTTCTTCTTCGGCTCGCCCGGCGTGGGCGGCAGCACCTGCGAAATCGTGAGATCGGCCGTCTTGGCGCGGGCATCGTACTTGAGCTGGCAGACGAGCTCGGGGGTGCCGGCCTGGGAATACCAGGTCATGAACTGCCCGAGGTCCTTGGCCGTCGCGTCCGCGAAACAGGCGACGAAGTCCTCCACTGTGGCCGCCTGGCCGTCGTGACGCTCGAAGTAGAGGTCCATACCCCTGCGGAAACCCTCCCGCCCGAGCAGCGTCTGGAGCATGCGCACCAGCTCGGCGCCCTTGTTGTAGACGGTGGCCGTATAGAAGTTGTTGATCTCGATATAGCGCCCGGGGCGCACGGGATGGGCGAGCGGCCCGGCGTCCTCCGGAAACTGGGCCGCTTTCAGGGTGCGCACGTCGCGGATGCGTTCCACCGTGGCCGAGCGCTGGTCGGCGCAGAACTCCTGGTCGCGGAAGACGGTCAGGCCCTCCTTGAGGCAGAGCTGGAACCAGTCCCGGCAGGTGATGCGGTTGCCGGTCCAATTGTGGAAGTATTCATGGGCGATCACCCGCTCGATGGCCGCGAAGCTGGCATCGGTGGCGGTCTCCGGCGATGCCAGGATCAGCCCGTCGTTGAAGATGTTGAGCCCTTTGTTCTCCATCGCGCCCATGTTGAAGTCGGACACGGCGACGATGTTGAAAACGTCGAGGTCGTACTCGCGCCCGAAACGCTCCTCGTCCCAGCGCATCGACCGCTTGAGGGAATCCATCGCCCAGGCGCAGCGGTTCTCCTTGCCGGGCTCCACGTAGATCCGCAGGTCGACCTTGCGCCCCGAGGCGGTGACAAAGTCGGAGGCGTAGGAGGCAAGATTGCCGCCGACGATGGCGAACAGGTAGGAGGGCTTGGGATGCGGATCGCGCCACACCGCGTAGTGCCGTTTCCCCCCGGCGAGCGTGCCGCGCTCGACGGGGTTGCCGTTACCGAGCAGCACCGGAGCCTCCTCGCGATCGGCCTCGATGCGCGTGGTGTAGGTGGCAAGCACGTCGGGGCGATCGAGGAAGTAGGCGATGCGGCGGAAGCCCTGGGCCTCGCACTGCGTGCAATAGACGCCGCGCGATAGGTAAAGGCCGGTCAGCGCCTTGTTGGCCTCCGGATTGCAGTAGGTGACGATCTCGATGGTGAAGGGGTCGCTGGGCGGTACGCCGATGACGAGGTCCTTGTCGGAGAGGCGGTAGTCGCCGGCGCCGAGCTGGCGCCCGTCGAGGCGCACGCTTTCGAGCTCGAGCGTCTCGCCGTCGAGCTGCAGAGGACCGGGGTCGCCCTGCCAGGCCGGATTGCGCCTCACCTTCAGGCGTGCAAGCACCCGGGTGCGCGTCGGATGCAGCGACACATCGAGCGCAACGGTGTCGATCAGGTAGTTGGGCGGCCGATAGTCTTTGAGCAGGATCGGGCGCGGCGTGTCGGTTTTCATTTTTTGGCTTCCAGCGCATCAGGGCCGACGCGGGGCCAGAGCTTAGGGCACCGTCCGGCGGCGCGCCAGCAATCCGCCCTCAGCAGTCGTCCGCTGCAGGCGGGGGAGTGTCTGCACCCCTGCCGTCACGCCGCGCCAGGCATGCACCGTGGATCCTCTGGCGAGCCTCGATGAGCCGAGGATCGGCAGCAGCCCGCGGAGCATTGGCAACGACCGGCGCCCCCGATCGAGCCCGCACGCTCTCGTTGATCTTGACGAGGAAGGCGGCGACCGCGATTGCAACCGCCGCTCCCGGCCTGGCATTGCAGGGCCCCTTCAGTTGCATCAGCGCGTATCTCGTGACGGACGAGCCGGAATTCCCTGCCGGCCAAAGCTCCAGCGTCGCCACTCGCGCGCCGGCTTGGCGCACCGAATAGAGCCGCGACAGCCCCTGCACGACCCTGCCCGCGTAGGTGCGCACGCAATGGTGCATGGTCTGGCCTTCGATGTAGATGTCCTCGCGGGTCTGCAGGGCATGGAACGCGAAGCCCTCGACCTCCAGGTGCGACGGCAGCGGAGCATAATCGACCGCCACCCGCCAGTCTGCAGCCATGGCGGCGGCCCCGAACGACCGACGCGCGATCTCGGCATGCCAGCGGTCGGAAGCCGCCTTCGCTTGCTCGAAATTCCATCGCGTGTTGAACGAGGCGCGATTGTTGCCGGCAAAGTCGGCAACCTCGCCGAGGTTGCGGCGGGCCCTGCTGCCGTGGAGGTTGGCAGCTGCCCAGGGAAAGAACCGCTCGACGTCGCCGGAGTGCTGCCACATGTACATGCGCCAGCGCGCGATGTCGTCGAGCCACCTACGCTGGTCCTCAGGCACCTTGGGGATGCTCTGCGCCAGCGCCGTCGGCGTTATGCCCGAGAGGGCCTTGAGCACGCCCCAGTGGTCGTGGCGCAAGGCGCGGCCCGACAGCGCCCGCAGCGGTGGTGCGAGGGCGTAAGCCTTCATCAACTCGTTGAGGCGCGGACCGTGCCCGGACGCGGCAATGAACCGGTGGGCGACCCGCAGCCGCTCCTTCCTGTAGATCAGCCGCGCGCCCCAGGCGGCCGTCACCACCAGCGCCGGCGCCTGCCTGATGTAGTCGATGGCGTACGGATTGAGGGCCGCCAGCAGCGTGGCCGGCAGGTGCAGCCTGCTGTCGCTGAACAAGCCGACCGCGGCCTCGCATGCCCGCGGGATCCATGCGTCGTTCTTGATGAGCCCGTCGCGCGCCATGCTGGGCGCGAGCCATTGCAGGGCTGTCATGTCCTTACGCATTGCACGCGGCGTCCACGCACCGAGGAGACCACGCCCCGCGCGCGGGAAACCCTGCGCGCCCCGCCGGCTCAATGCCCAAGATTTATGGCGGAACTGGCGCGGGTTGCGGGCAATAGTGAGAAGTGTGGTGGCGCTCGCGAGGCAGGCGGTGCGGCGGGCGCGATGGCAACGCGCCCGTGACGTTACAACATCGCCGGCAAGCTCAACCTGTCAGCTGGTCGAACAGCAGCTTGACGTTGAGCGCGATGATGGCGGCGGCGATCAGCGCGGCGAAGCCGATCAGCCATGCGGGCGTCCTGAGATCGCCCATCTTGGCGCGGTCGGCCGTGAACTGGACAAGCGGCACCACGGCAAAGGGCAGCTGCAGGCTCAGGATCACCTGGGTCAGAATGAGCAGCTTCCCCGTTTCCTGCTCGCCGTAGAAGATCGTCACACCAGCCGCAGGGATGATGGCGATGGCGCGCGTCACCAGTCGGCGCAGCCAAGGTTTCAGCCTGATGTCGAGGAAGCCCTCCATCACAGCCTGGCCGGCCAGCGTCGCCGTGACCGTCGAGTTCAGTCCGCAGCACAGCAGCGCAATCCCGAAAAGGGTGGGCGCAATCGCTGAGCCCAGCAGCGGATGCAGAAGGGCTTGCGCCTGGCTCAGCTCCACCACGTCGGTCTTGCCTGCCTTGTAGAAGCTCGCCGCCGCCAGGATCAGAATCGAGGCGTTGATGAGCAGCGCAAACATCAGCGCGACAGTGGAATCGATGGTGGCATACTTCAAGGCCTCGCGTTTCTCAGGCGTGGTATGCCCGTAGGCGCGGGTCTGCACGATGGCCGAGTGCAGGTAGAGGTTGTGCGGCATCACCGTGGCGCCAATGATGCCCATGGCGAGATAGAGCATCTCTGGGTTGCGCACGATCTCGGTGGTCGGCGCGAAACCCCGGAACAGCGGCCCCCACTCCGGGTTGGCGAGCGCGATCTGCACCGCAAAGCAGGCGGCGATGACGCCGAGCAGGGTGATGACCAACGCCTCCAGATAGCGAAAGCCGATGCGCTGCAAGTAGAGGATCAGGAACACGTCGAGCGCCGTCAGCAGCACGCCGATCTCGAGGGGCACGCCGAACAGGAGGTTGAGGCCGATGGCCGTGCCGATCACCTCGGCGATATCGGTGGCGATGATGGCGATCTCGGCCGCCGCCCACAGCGGATACGCCGCCCAGCGCGGGTAGGCATCGCGGCAGGCCTGGGCGAGATCGCGCCCGGAGGCGATGGCGAGGCGCGCGCACAAGGCCTGCAGGACGATCGCCATGATGTTGGAGATGAGGGCGACGACGAGCAGCGTGTAGCCGAACTTGGAGCCGCCGGCGAGCGAGGTGGCCCAGTTGCCGGGGTCCATGTAGCCAACCGCCACCAGATAGCCAGGCCCGAGGAAGGCGGCGAGCCGGCGCGCGCTGGTGGTGCCCTTGATGCTGATGGTGCGATGCACGTCGGAGAGCGGCGCCTCGCCCCTCGCCCGGCGCCAACCTCGGCTCTCCTCGGCGCCATCGGCGGTCGTTGCCGCCTGATCCAGTCGCTTCAGCATCCACCTCTCCGCGCCCAGCCCATCTCCCGAGTCCGGCGGCGGAGATTATTGCTTTTGCAAATCATTCGCAAGTAAGAAACCGAATGCCCGTGGATGTCAGGCGTTTGGATCAGACGCGGGCGACCTCGAAGGTGGAGGGATGGAACAGCTCGGCGATTGTTATGAGCCGATCCGACAACCCCTGCTTGTGGTGCTGTTGCAGGAAATACTCGAGGCATCGGCGATTGGCATCGACGCCGTACGGCCAGAAATCCGTCCCCATCAAGGCTTGCGCTTCGTGCAGCTGCTGGTCGAGGAACGGCAGCATGGCCCGGCTGGCGGACGTGTCGGTCAGCCTGGCAAAGGCCAGCGCCTTGGCCTGCTCGAAAGCCTTGAGGACGGCGGCCGGCAGCCAGGGGTGCTGCTCCACGAGCGTCCGGCGCACGCCGATCAGGTGCATGATGGGAAAGTTCATCGTGCGCCGGAAATTCTCGATGGCGGCGCGGCGGGGATCGGGGAAGAGCCAGGCGACTTGGCGATTGGCGGCCGTCATCGCCGAAGGGGTGCGCGGGCCGATCAGGGCGTCGATGTCGCCGGCGAGCAGCAGCTGCGACAATGAGCGCCCCGCCGGTGCTTCCGAGACGCTTACGGGCAGGGTGATCGGGATTTTCTCCGGCCGCCCCGGCTCCTCGAGGCCGCCTCTCACCCAGCGGATCGATGCCGGCGCCACCTGGAAATCGTCATCGAGGAAGGCCCGTATCCAGACATTGGCGGTCAATTGATATTCGGCGAGCCCGACCTTGCGGCCCTTGAGGTCGGCCGGCGTGCGGATGCCCCGGTCGGTGCGGATGTAGATGCCCGAATGCCGGAAGGCGCGCGAGGGAAACACGGGCACGCCGACATAAGGGTTGTCGCCACGAGCAGCCCTCACCGTGAAGCTCGAAAGCGACAACTCGGCGATGTCGAACTCTGCGTGCCGGAACGCCCGGAAGAAGATCTCCTCCGGCTCGAGGATCATGAACACGGGCGCCACCCCATCGATGGCAACCGCGCCGTCGACCAGCGGGCGCACCCGATCGTAGTCGCCGGTGGCGATAGAGAGCTCGAGCTTTGGCATGGGCCTGGTCCTCCCGCCGACGTCTCACCCGTGGGCGCCTATTTCGGTTTGATACCCGCGGCCCGCACCGCTTCGGTGGCACGTTGTGTCTCCGCGCGCAGGACCGACGCGAACTCCGGCGGTCCGGCGCCGGCTGGCTCGACGCCGACGACCGCCAGCTGCCGGACGACTTCGGGCTCCCTGACGACCGCCAACGCCTCGGCGGCGATCTTCTCGACGACTGGGGGTGGCGTGCCGGAGCGCCCGAAGATGCCGATGACCGGCGCGAAGTCGAAACCGGGAATGAACTCGGCGAGCGAGGGCACGTTGGGCGCCTGCGCCGAGCGCTGCGCGCCGTTGGTTGCCAGCAGCCTGACCTGGTTGCCCTCGGCGGCGCCGCCGAGCGAGGGATAGGCTGAGAACAGCACGTCGATGTGGCCGCCGAGCAGCGCCGGCACCGACTCGCCCGTGCCCTTGAACGGAACGTGGACCATGACGAGCCCGAGCGAGGCGTTCATCGCCTCCATCGACAGGTGATGCGTGCTGCCGACGCCGGAGGACCCGTAGTTGAGCTGGCCGGGCCGCGCTCGCGCGTAGGCGATGAACTCGGCCATGGTCGCTGTCGGCACCTTCGGGTGCACGGCAAGGAAAAGCGGCGCCCGCGCCAGCATGGCGATAGGCAGGATGTCGCCGGGACCGTACGAGAGGCTGGCGTGGAGCAGCGGATTGATCGATAGGATGGCGCCGTCGGTGACGAGGAGCGTGTAGCCATCCCCGGGCAAGCCCAGGAGCGCGGCGACAGCCACCCGGCCATTGGCCCCCGGCCGGTTCTCGATCGGGACGGATTGAGCCAGGCGCTCCTGCAGCCGCCGGCCGACGATGCGCGCGACGGTATCCGGCAGGCCGCCTGCCGCATTCGGCACGAGAAGCTTGATGGTTTGACCAGGGTAGGGTGTCTGGCTCCGCGCCGGCCAGGCTGCAAGCGTGCAGGCCACGAGCATCGCTGGCAATGCGATCAGCGCGGGCCGGCAAGACCGAAACGGCATCGCTTCCCACCTCTGAGCGTTGGCGAGTGCCAAGCTACCACGCGCGGGCGAGAGGGTTCAGCTGCTTTCTGCGCGCAGCCGATGCCGCGCTGCAAAGCGCAATCTATGAGAGGAGTGCTAGCGCCCGCCCCGCGCCGGACCGCCGTAGTAGCCACCGCCGAAGAAGCCCCTGCCGCCCTTGCCGCTGATGATGGCGTTGGCGATGACCGTGCCGACCACGGTGACGATGATGCCGATGACGATTTGCGACATCCAGCCTTTCATGCGGCGTCCCTCGGCACCTGCCCGTTGCGGTTTCGGAGAAACCTAGAGGAGGTCGACGGCGGAAATTGGACGCGGGCCGCAGCACGCCCTACTGCAGTGCCGGCTCCTTGCGCAGCGCGACGGCCTCCGCCTCCTCGCGCACCTCGCGCCACAGGGTCTCGGCGACCTCCGGGTCGAGCGCATAGGGCGGATCGTCGTCGAACTTGAGCAGCACCAGCCGCTCGTGCCGCGCCGTCCCGACGGCCCACTGCTTGGGGATCTTGGTGAACTTGGCACCGTTGGCGCCAGGCACGCTCTGGGCGAGGAGCCCCAGTACGGGCGCCAGATCGGCGGCGATGTCGATGGGCAAGCTGAGCGTGTGCTTGTCGCCCCTGGCATTCACGAAGGTCAGCTCGAAGGCGCGCCGATCCTCGCTGGTCTTGGTCTGCACCAGCGATTGCGCGGCAAATCTCTCGGACATGTCAGCCCCCCAATGGCCGTATGTCCGATGATGCGTCGCGAGTCGCAGCCGCGACAAGGGGGGTGCGCCGTTAAGCGGTGAGGGTGTTGCGCAAAGGTGCGCCGGCGGCGGGACGATGCCGCCACCGGCGCAGATAGACTGCCAAAGCCTTCGACGTCACATCCGGCCGAGCCAGTCGTCGACGTCCTTCTTCACCTGGTCCTTGGCCTGGCCGTAGCGGGCCTGGATCTTGCCTTCGAGCTGTTCGCGGTTGCCGTTGATCTGGGCAATGTCGTCGTCGGTGAGCTTGCCCCATTTCTCCTTCACCTTGCCGGTGAGCTGCTTCCAATTGCCTTCGATGCGATCCCAATTCATCGACAGTTCCTTTCTTGGATGTTCTTGAAAGAGGTTGCTTGAAGCCCGGCGCAGGGCACGCCGGCCTCCCACATCACCAACGCGCCCGGGCCACCCAGGTTCCGGCCAAGCTGGCGCCAGACGGCAAGCGGGGGTCAGATCCCTCGCCCGGCCCTGGTGTGTTTTCCGGACCCTCAGGGGCGAGGGGTCTGACCCCCGTTGAGCGCCCCGTGCGCGGCGGCGAGGGCAGCCATCTCGGCGCGCAGCTCGGGGATGCCGGCGCCGGCTTGCGCGGAGGTGGCAACGAGGCGGGCAAATGCGGCCGCGTGCTTCGAGAGCTCGGCGTGAGTCTCCGCCACTACCTCGGCCAGGTGCTGCGGCTTGACCTTGTCGGCCTTGGTGAGCACGGCCTGGTAGGACACGGCTGCTTCGTCCAACAGCTCCATCAGGTCGAGGTCGACGCGCTTCAGGCCGTGGCGCGCGTCGATGAGGAGAAACACGCGGCAAAGCGTCGGCCGGCCGCGCAGATAGGCCTTCACCAGCCGGGTCCAGGCCTCGACCTTGGCCTTCGGCGCTTCGGCAAAGCCGTAGCCCGGCATATCCACCAGGTAGAGGGCGACGCCCGGCGTCTCGAAATAGTTGAGCTCCTGCGTGCGGCCGGGCGTGTTGGACGCGCGCGCCAGCCCGCGCCGCCGGACCAGCGCGTTGATGAGGCTCGACTTGCCGACGTTGGAGCGACCGGCGAACGCCATCTCGGGCCGATCGGCCTCAGGGAGAAACTGCAAGGCCGGAGCACTCTTGACGAACTGCCAGGGTCGCGCAGCCAGCGCCTCTCCGGCGTCCAGCTGCTCTGGCGTGAGCTCGGCGGGCTGCATGGGCTCCTCTGCCTCTCCCCGCGAGCGGGAGAGGAAATCCGCTCCCCTCAAGAGGGCTCCTTGCCCCGCAGGATCTCGCGCGCGGCATCGATCTTGGCGGCGATGGCGTGATCGGAGCCGTTGAGGTCGGTTCGCCGCTGCTTGGACTGCTTGGCGAGGGCAGCGTCGATTTCGCGCTCGCTGGCGTCGGAGCGCAGCCCCAATGTGCTCAGCGCCTGCTCCCTGGTCATGGTGCCATCGCTCTGCGCGGCTTTCGTGGGCCCATCCTCCGTCCTCGGAGCGCGCTTGAGCACCTTGCCCAACGATCGCTGCACGGTGGATGATGCGCCGGCGAAACGTTCCTTCATTTTGCCGACGTCGACCGTTTTGCCGATGTCGACGCCCTTGGCCGCCGCCAGTCGCGCCCGCCACTTGTCCGCGCCGAGGTTCTTCCACAGATGGATCTCGGTGTTGTTCTTGCGCATGATGGTATACTGCTGGATGAGCGAGAGCACGTTGTTCCAGGCCCAGTAGATGACGAGGCCCGAGGGAAACGATGCCAGCATGAAGGTGAAGATCACCGGCATCCAGTTGAAGATCTTCTGCTGCATGGGATCGGGCTGCTGCGGGTTCAGCTGCATCTGCACCCACATGGTCATGCCCATGATGAGCGGCCAGACGCCGACGTGCAGCATCTCCGGCACCTGATAGGGCAGCAACCCGAACAGATTGAACAGCGAGGTCGGATCGGGGGCCGAAAGGTCCTTGATCCAGCCGAAGAACGGCGCGTGGCGCATGTCGATGGTGACGAACAGCACCTTGTAGAGCGCGAAGAACACCGGGATCTGCAGCACAATGGGCAGGCAGCCGGAGGCCGGATTGATCTTCTCGTTCTTGTAGAGCGCCATCAGCTCCTGCTGCTGCTTGACGCGGTCGTCTTTGAAGCGGTCGCGGATCTTTTCCATCTCCGGCTGCAGCTTCTTCATCTTGGCCATCGACTCGTAGCTCTTGTTGGCCAGCGGGAAGAACGCCGCCTTGACGAGCACGGTGGTGGCGAGGATGGCGAGACCGTAGTTGCCGAGCACCTGGCTCAGCCAATGCAGCAGCTTGAACAGCGGCTTGGTGATGAAATAGAACCAGCCCCAATCGATGAGCAGGTCGAATTGCTTGGCGTTGAGCTTCTCGCGATACTCCTCGATCAGCGTCATTTGCTTGGCGCCGGCGAAGAGATTGCCTGTCGCCTGCCTTCTGGCGCCGGACGGGATCGTCACCCCACCCTGCAGGTAGTCGGTCTGGAAGAACTCTTTGCCGCCGACCTTGCTGCCGCCGAGCTTGGCGTCGTAGACGGCCTTCGGGTCGGGTACGAGGGCAGCCGCCCAGTACTTGTCGGTGATGCCGAGCCAGCCTCCGGTCGTCTGCTTGAACGTCTTCGTGCCACCGTCCTTGAGCACGTCGGCATAGCCGAGCTCCTGGAGTCCCTTGTCGCCGAGCACGCCGATCAACCCTTCGTGCAGGATGTAGAAGCCCTCGACCTTCGGCATGCCGTGCCGCGAGATCAGCGCGTAGGGGTGCAGCGTGACCTCGCCGGCGGACTTGTTCTCCACCTCGTCGGTGAGCGTGAACAGGTAGTTGGCATCGACCGCAATGGTGCGGCGGAACACCAGCCCCTGCCCGTTGTCCCACACCAGGGTCACCGGCGTGGACGGCGTCAGGGCGACGTCCTTTTCCGCCCTCCAGAGGGTATCCGGACCGGGCATCGCCTGGGCGACGCCGGCGCCCGCCACCCAACCGTATTCGGCATAGTAGGGATGCGGCGCGCCGGAGGGCGAGAACAGCACGACGTTGGCGCTCTTGGGATCGACCGTCTCGTGGTATTTGACCAGCACCAGGTCGTCGATGCGTGCCCCTTTCAGGGCGATCGAGCCCTTGAGGCTCGGCGTATCGACGCGATGGCGTGCGCTTGCCTGCAGCGCGGCCTCGCGGGTCGGGGCCGGCGCGGCGGGGGCCGCCACCGACGGCGCGGCCACGCCGCCGGGCTGGGACGGCGCGCCTGGGGCGGTCTGGGGTGCCACTTTCGGCGCTCCCGGCTGCTCCTTGGTCTGCATCTGCTCCTGCTGGATACGCTGGCGGCGCTCCTGATCCTCCTTGACCTTCGGATTGGCATAGAACACCTGCCACATGAGCAGCACGCCCACCGACAGCACGATGGCGAGAAGCAGGTTCTTCTGGTTGTCCTGGTCCATGAGCGTCCGACGCTTCCTGTCTGGCGGGCTTGATTTACCGCTGTCGCGCGGGAGCCCGATGCACGCGTTCGAGTGCCTTGACGAGATCCGCCACGATCGCGGCGAATGCCGAGGTCAGTGCCGGCTTGCGCGCGATCAGCACATAGTCGAAGTCGCCCCTGGCATGATCGGGGCTCACGCCCCTGACCGCCGCCTTGAGGCGCCGCCTGATGCGATTGCGCTCGACCGCCTTGCCGATCTGGCGGGTGACGGTAAAGCCGAACCGCGGTCCTTGCTCCCCGGCAGGCGGACCACCGTCTTTCCGATGGCGTTCCTTGGCCTCGAGCACGAACGCCGGTCCCGCCCAGCGCGCGCCCTTGCGGACGCGCAAGAACTCGGCCCGCATCTTCAGTGTCGTCACGCCCGGCGCTGCGCCTTTTGCCGCCTTCGCCCGTGCCCTGGCCATTGGCCACCCACCGCTGCCGGCCGCCACCTCATGCGGAGAGACGCTTGCGGCCCTTGGCGCGCCGCCGGGCTACCACCCTGCGGCCACCGGTCGTGGCCATGCGTTTGCGGAAACCATGCCGGCGCTTGCGCACGAGCTTGCTTGGCTGATAGGTGCGTTTCACGTCCGGTCTCCGTTCGCTGCAAGCCCTTGCAGGGAAGAGGTAAAGTCTCGGAAGCCGGCCACCGGGCCAAAGGCGCGAGACTGCGGTTCCGACCTGAAACCGATCGGAAGTTTGGGCGCTTATAGGGTTGGAGGCCGGCGCAAGTCAATGCGACCGAAACCCCTGTACAGGCCATGCAAAACCCATCAATTCTTTTCGCCTCCTCTCACGTATGCTTGACAGCCACGGCAAATCTGGCTGCCAACGCTTAACTGGAACCTGTCCGCGTCCGTCTCAACCACGCAAAGCCCCGCGCCCCTAAACCGATGGAGAACAAGAAACCACTGGATCCCACGGCCGCAGGCCGGGACGGACGCTCGCCCGCGGAAGATGGTCCTCTTGCCGATCCCCTGGCTGTCAAGGCGCACCCCGCGCTCACCTTGCTGAAGCGTTTCGGGCCGCTCGCCTGCCTTGGGGCGGTCATGCTGTTGGTGCTTGCCATGGGCTGGCATCGAGAGGTCACGCTCGAGAACATCGTGGCGCTGCGCGACCGCTTCCACCACATGCTCGACGCCCACAAGGTGCTGTCGGTCGTGCTCTATATCGCGTTCTACATCTGCGTGGTGGCGCTGTCGCTGCCGGGCGCCTTCATCCTGACCGCAGCCGCCGGCTTGTTGTTTGGCTGCTGGCTTGGCGGGGTGGTGGCCGTCATCGGCGCCAGTGCCGGTGCCACCTTGTTGTTCCTAGTGGCACGGAGCGCTTTGGGCGAAGGGCTCACCGCCCGCGCCGGGCCCTGGCTCGCCAAGCTGCGCGAGGGCTTCAAGGAGGATGCGCTGAGCTATCTCCTCTTCCTGCGGCTGGTGCCGGCATTTCCCTTCTGGTTCGTGAATATCGCCCCGGCGATCCTCGGCGTGCCGCTCAAGACCTACGTTGTCGCCACATTTTTCGGTATCATTCCAGCGACGTTCGCCTTTGCGGCGGCGGGTGCGGGTCTCGACAGCGTCATCGTCGCCGCGAAGGCCGAATATGCGGCATGCGTGGCGCTGAAGGGGCCCCAGGCCTGCAAGCTCAGCATTCACGTGAGCTCGCTCATCACCAAGGAACTGGTGCTCGCCCTTGTCTTGCTCGGGCTTGTCGCGCTCATTCCCGTCGCCGTCAGGAAATGGAGGACCGCTCATGCAGCAGCCAAATGACCGCGCGGCCGGCATGCTGCGGATCGGCTCCGCCGGCAACGGCGGTGCGGACCGCGAAGCGACCGCCGGTAGCGGCACGCTGGTCTCCACGGCGAGCGGCGACGTGCGCGTCGACCTGTGCGTGATCGGCGCCGGTGCGGGCGGATTGACGGTCGCCGCCGCTGCCGCCCAGCTCGGCGTCTCGGTGGTGCTCATCGAGAAGCACAAGATGGGCGGCGACTGCCTGAACTACGGCTGCGTTCCTTCCAAGGCGCTCATCGCCGCGGCGCGGCGCGCCCATCTCATGCGCACCTCGGGCCCCTTCGGCATCGTGCCGACCAACCCCACCATCAGCTACAAGGGCGTGCACGACCACGTCCACCGCGTCATCGCGTCCATCGCCCCCAACGACTCCGCGGAGAGGTTCACGGGCCTCGGCGTGCATGTCATCCGGGCGGCGGCCCAGTTCATCTCCCGCGACACCGTGCTCGCCGGCGAGCATCGCATCAAGGCGCGCCGGTTCGTGATCGCCACCGGCTCCTCGCCGGCCGTCCCGCCGATCCCGGGCCTCGATGGCGTGCCTTACTTCACCAACGAGACCATCTTCGATAACGGCGCGCAGCTCGATCACCTCGTCATCATCGGCGGTGGGCCCATCGGCCTGGAGCTGGCCCAGGCCTACGTGCGTCTGGGCAGTCGCGTCACCGTGCTCGAGGCCCTCAAGGCGCTCGGCAAGGACGACCCCGAGCTGTCGGAGGTGGTCCTGAAACGTCTGCGCGCCGAAGGCGTCGAGATCCGCGAGGGCGCGCTGGTCGAGCGCGTCACCGGCGGAGCGCGACTGATCGACGTGCACATCTCCGAGGGCGGGGCGCCCGGCGTGGTGCAGGGCTCCAACCTGCTCGTCGCCACCGGCCGCAGCCCCAACGTCGCCGGTCTCAACCTGGAGGCCGCCGGCATCAAGTACGACAAGCGGGGGATCAAGGTGAGCAAGGGCCTGCTGACCTCCAATTCCCGCGTGTTCGCCATCGGCGACGTCGTGGGCGGAGCCCAGTTCACTCACATCGCCAACTATCACGCCGGCATCGTCTTGCGCCGAGCCCTGTTCCGGGTTCCCGCCACGGCCGACAGCGACATCTTCCCCTGGGTGACCTTCACCGATCCCGAGCTCGCCCACGTAGGGCTCAGCGAGGACGCGGCCCGCAAACGCAATGGCCGCCTGCGCGTGTTCCGCTGGCCCTACAGCGAGAACGACCGGGCGCAGACCGAGCGCGACGCGGAGGGCTTCGTCAAGGTCGTCACCGACCCCAAGGGCAAGATCCTGGGCGCCAGCATCGTCGGCCCGCACGCCGGCGAATTGATCCAGATGTGGTCGCTGGCGCTGACCCAGCGCCTCAATATCAAGGCGATGACGCAATGGATCTCGCCCTATCCGACGTTGTCGGAGATCAACAAGCGCGTGGCGTACGGCTATTATGCCACGGCTGCGGCCAGCCCATTCGTGCGCAAGTTGGTGAGCTGGCTTGCCAAGCTCGGATGAGCGGCGACCAAGGATGAGGTGGACGCGTGCCGCGCGATACCATCGGTGAGGCCCTGCAATGGCCCGGCAGGCTGTGGCAGCGGATCAAGTCGATCCTCTCGCCGCTGCAGGCGACGGACGAGCGCCGCGGCATCGGCCTCTCCGCCAAGCTGCTGCTGCTGACCATCACCTTCGTCATGCTGGCGGAGGTGCTGATCTTCGTGCCTTCCGTCGCCAACTTCCGCATCACCTGGCTGACCGACCGCCTCACCGGCGCCCAGCTCGCCGCGCTGGCGGCGGACGCGGGGCCCGGCGGGGTCGTTCCCGACCAGCTGCGCACCGAGCTGTTGCGTGCGGCCCAGGTGCGGGCCGTCGCCCTCAAGCGCAGCAACGAGCGCCGGTTGGTGCTGCCGCCGGTGGTCGCCTCGCCGATCGACGACACCTACGACTTTCGCGCCAGCTCGCGGGCGGGGGGCGTGTGGAACGAGCTCGGCCTGCGGCTGCGCCTGATCTGGGATGCGCTCAACGTCTTCGTGGCGAAGGAGGGCCGCATCATCAGGGTGATCGGCGAGCCCGGCATGGGGCCCGGCGACTTTATCGAGGTGGTTTTGCCGGAGGCTCCGCTGCGGACGGCCATGATCCGCTACGGCCTCAACGTCATGGGGCTGTCGGTGATCATCTCGATCATCACGGCGGCGCTCGTCTATTTCGCGCTGAACGGCCTGTTGGTGCAGCCGATGATGCGCATTACCCGCAACATGCTGCGCTTCAGCCAGAACCCCGAGGATGCCAGTCGCATCATCCAGCCTTCGGCCCGGCAGGACGAGATCGGCACTGCCGAGCGCGAGCTCGCCCACATGCAGGTGGAGCTCACCCAGACCTTGCAGCAGAAGAGCCGGCTTGCCGCGCTCGGGCTCGCGGTGAGCAAGATCAACCACGACTTGCGCAACATGCTGGCCAACGCCCAGCTGATCTCGGACCGGCTGAGCAGCCTGCCGGATCCGGCGGTGCAGCGCTTCGCCCCGAAGCTCATCGACTCGCTCGGCCGTGCCATCACGCTGGCCGACAGCACGCTGAAATTCGGGCGCGCCGAGGAGGCGCCGCCAAGGCGCGAGCCGCTGCCGCTGCGGCCGCTGGTCCACGACGTCGGCGACGGCCTCAGCCTGCCCCGCGAGGGCGCCATCGATTGGACGATCGAAATGCTCGAGGACCTGCACGTCGATGCCGACCGCGACCAGCTCTACCGGGTCCTGAGCAATCTCACCCGCAATGCCATGCAGGCCATCGAGCAGCTCGAGACCGGCAAGGGCCACATCCGCGTGATGGCGCGCCGCGACGGCAAGCGCGTGGTCATCGAGGTCTGCGACGACGGGCCCGGCGTACCGGAAAAGGCGCGCGCCCATCTGTTTCAGCCGTTCCAGGGTTCCGCCCGCAAGGGGGGCACGGGCTTGGGGCTTGCCGTGGCACAGGAGCTGGTGACCGCGCACGGCGGCACCATCCGGCTCCTCGACGCGGCGAAGGGCGCCGCCTTCGAGATCGACATTCCCGACCGGGATCATTGAGGGCACCGCGGGGCGCCAGTGCAGCACGTCTACGATCTGGCCATCATCGGCGGCGGCATCAACGGTTGCGGCATCGCCCGCGACGCGGCCGGCCGCGGCCTCTCGGTGTGCTTGTGCGAGATGGAGGATCTCGGCAGCGGCACCTCCTCGCGCTCGACCAAGTTGATCCACGGCGGGCTGCGCTATCTGGAGCAGTACGACTTCCGCCTCGTGCGCGAGGCGCTCGCCGAGCGCGAGGTGCTATGGCGGATCGCGCCGCACATCGTGCGGCCGCTGCGCTTCGTGCTGCCGCACCGGGCGGGCTTGCGGCCGGCCTGGATGCTGCGCATCGGGCTATTTCTCTACGACCACCTGGGCGGCCGGCGGAGGCTGCCCGGCACCCGCGTGCTCGACCTGGGGACCGACGCTGCCGGCGGTCCGCTGAAAGCAGGCCTTTTCACGAGGGGATTCGAGTACTCGGACTGCTGGGTCGACGACGCTCGTCTCGTCGTCCTCAACGCACGCGATGCCGCCGATCGCGGCGCCACGATCGGCACGCGCATGAAATGCGTGGCGGCCAAGCGCGACTCCGGGGCGTGGTCGCTGACGACGGTCGATGCCCGCACCGGCACCACGCAGACGCTGGCGGCACGCGCGCTCGTCAATGCCGCCGGACCTTGGGTCGGCGAAGTCGCGGCTGCCGGTCTGGGACGCAACACGCCCGGACAAGTGCGCCTGGTGCAAGGCTCGCATATCGTCGTGCCGAAGCTCTTCGCGCACGACAGCGCCTACATCTTCCAGAACCCGGACGGGCGGGTCGTCTTCGCCATCCCCTACGAGGGCCAGTTCACGCTGATCGGCACGACCGATCGGGACTATCGCGGCGATCCGGCCACGGTTGCAGCCACGCCCGAGGAGATCGCCTATCTGTGCGATGCGGCCAGTGCCGCCTTCGCCAAGCCGGTGCGGGCGGCAGACATCTTGTGGACCTACTCGGGCGTGCGCCCCCTCTACGACGACGGGGCAAGCGAAGCCAAGGCCGCCTCGCGAGACTACGTGCTGGAGATGGATGCGAAGCCGGGGCTGGCACCGCTGCTGTCGGTGATCGGCGGCAAGATCACCACCTATCGCCGGCTGGCCGAAACCGTGCTGGAGCGGCTGGCCGCGCACTTGCCGCGCCGCGAAGGTCTGGGGACGGGCTGGACGGGCACCACCCCCTTGCCAGGCGGCGAGTTCGATCCCGAGGAGATGCCGCAACTTATCGCCCGTCTCGCACGCAGCCACCCGTTCCTGACCGGGGCTCATGCCGACCGCATGACCCGCACTTACGGCACGCGCGCGGCGCAGGTGCTCGGCAGCGCGAAATCGACCTCCGATCTCGGCCAGGAGTTCGGCGCCACGCTTACCGAGGCCGAGGTGCGCTATCTCGTCGAGCGAGAGTGGGCCTGCACCGCTGAAGATGTGGTCTGGCGCCGAACCAAATTGGGCCTGCACCTCTCCACCGCCGAGATCGCCGCTCTCGATGCCTGGATGTTGCCTCGGGTGCATGCGCGGTAAGGGCGACCCGCCCGCGCGTCGCAGCCCCCAAAGTCGAAGTCGGGAGGAGAGCCTCCCGCCACAGAGCCCCCGGTCGTCCCCCGGAACGAAACTTGGGCATGGGCGTTGCACACATTGGTATCTGGCCGTCCGGGAGAGAGCCGCGGCTCGTGTGGGGTGGCGCCGCGATCAACGGGAGGCCCGATGTGGGACAGTCGGTAAAGCCTAGCGGTCGCAGACAGTGGGCTGGCCGCCATGATTACGAGTGAGCGGCACAAGGCCGCATCCGGGGTGGAGATTTGCGCTGGTGCATGGTGCGACCGGGGCCTTACCAAACGAGAGTCCGAGGGGAGCGGGCCCAATCATGGAAAATCTGCGCATCATCGTCGTGGAGGATGATGTCTTCATCCGTCTCGATCTGATGACGCACCTGCGAGCCGCCGGGCACACGATCGTCGGCACCGCCGATTCGGCGGCCGAGGCGGTCCGCGTCGCCGGCAGCGAGCATCCCGACCTGGTGCTGATGGACGTGCGCCTGGTGGGCGAGGGAGACGGCATCGAGGCTGCCACCGAGATCTGGCGCCGCTTCGCGGTCCGCTCCCTGTTCGTCTCGGCAAATCTCGATGCCGGCACGCGCGCCAGGGCGGCCGCGGCCAATCCGGTCGGCTTCCTCGAAAAGCCGTTCAGCCCGCCCAATCTCCTGGCCGCCGTGGTCGCCAACGGCGCACGCTGAGAGCAGCGGTCTGGATCAGCGCTCGAGCCGCGCGCCATGCCCGCCGACGACAGTCAGCCCGAAGACGTAGGCGCGCGCGTAGTCCTCCAGCGTGTCGTAGCGGCCCGAGCCGCCGCTGTGGCCGCCGCGCATGTTCACGTAGAGCACGATCGCGTTGCTGTCGGTCTTCAGCTGGCGCAGCCTCGCCACCCACTTGGTCGCTTCCCAATAGGGCACGCGCGAGTCGTTGAGGCTCTGGTAGATCAGCATCGGCGGGTAGGCCTGGGCGCGCACGTTCTCGTAGGGGGCATAGCCGCGGATGTTGTGGAAATCCGCGGCGTTGTCGATCGGGTTGCCGAACTCCGAGAAGCTCGACTCGGTGAGCGGCAGCGTGCGGTCGAGCAGTGTGTTCAGCGTGTCGACGAACGGCACCTCGGCATAGATGGCGCCGAACAGGTCGGGGCGCATGTTGGCGACGGCGCCCACCAACGTGCCGCCGGCCGAAGCGCCGGACGCGACGATGCGACCCCGCCGGGTGAGCCCGCTCCTGACGAGATGCTCGGCGACGGCGATGTAGTCGGTGAACGTGGTGGTCTTGTTGGCGAGCCGGCCGCCATCGTGCCACGCATCGCCCTTCTCGCCGCCGCCGCGCACGTGGGCGATGGCATAGACGAATCCGCGATCCACCAGCGACAGCCGCTCGGTGCCGAACTCCGGGCTCTCGATGTCGCCGTAGGCACCGTAGCCGTGCAGCCACGCCGGCGCCGAGCCGTCGAGCTTGGTGCTCTTGTGGTAGAGGACGGTGACGGGCACGCCCGTGCCGTCCGCGGCGGGAGCCACGAGACGGCGCGTCACGTAGCGCGCGGGGTCGTGGCCGCTCGGCACGTCCTGCACCTTGCGCAAGGTGCGCTGGCGCGTCTCCAGGTCGTAATCGAACACCTGCTTGGGCTGCGCCAGCGACTGGTAGGTGTAGCGCAGCCTGCGCGTGCCCTGCTCAAGGCCCGTCTGGATCTCGACCTTGGAGGGCTCCTCGCCGAAGGCGATGGCATGCTCGGCGCCGTCCGACCAGCGGCGGATGCGGATCTGCTGGCGGCCGCTGTCGCGCTCGCGCGCCAGCCAGACGAGATGCTCGCGAAACGCGATGAAGTCCTCGATGACGCGCCCGGGCACATGGCCGACGATCTCGCGCAGAGGCGCATCGGGGAGCGCCGCCAAGGGCTTGTCGACGATCTTCCAATCGATGGCGCCGTCGGCATTGGTGAGGAGCACCAGGCGGTCGCCGAGGTCCGTCGCCACGTACTTCTGGCCCTGCTTGCGCTCCGTGATGGTCCGTGCCGGCCCGGTCGGATCGGCGAGATCGACCAGCTTGACGTCGGCGGTCGAGAAGTCGCCGGCCTCGATCACCAGGAAGCGGTCGGAGAGCGTCAGCCGCAGCGACACGGAAAAGCCCTCTGCCATCTCCTCGTGGACGAGGTCGTCCTCGGCGGGCGGCGTGCCCAGCCGATGGCGAAACACCTTCTGCCCCCATTTCGTCGGATCGCGGCCGACGTAGAATAGCCACTGACCGTCCTTCGACCACACCGCGCCGCCGCGCACCTCGGGGATGGTATCGGCGAGATCCTGTCCGGTCGCGATATCGCGGATCCTCAGGGTGTTGCGCTCCGCGCCATCCTCGTCGACCGAGTAGGCAAGCAGCTTGTGGTCGGGACTGACGGCGGTCTCCGCCACCGAGAAGGCGCGCCGGCCGCGGGCCAACGCGTTCTCGTCGAGCAACACCTGCTCCGGCCCGCCTTCGCGCGGTCGCCGGCAATGTAGCTTGCGCTGCGAGCCTGTCGGATAGCGGGTGTAGTATTCCCACGCGCCCCACGGTTCCGGCACGGCCTCGTCGCGCCGGCTCACTCGGCCGCGCATCTCCGCCACCAGCCGGCGCTCGAGCGCGCGGTTGGGAGCCAGCATGGCACGCGCGTACTGGCTCTCCGCCTCCAGATGCCTGCGGATCGGCTCCTCCAGCGCCTCCGGGCGCTGCAGCACCTCCTCGAGCTTCTCGGTCTGCAGCCACGCGTAGTCGTCGACGTGGGTGACGCCGTGATGCTCCGAGGTTAACGGCTTGCGCTCGGCGACGGGCGGGGCAGGCGGCCCTTCGGCACCCGCCAGCTGCTGCGAGAGCAGGGCGGCCGCAAACCCGAGCACAAGACTGAGAGCCAGGCTTCTTCGCATCGATCCCTTCCGGCCAGCCGATCCAAGGCGAGGCAAACAATCGGCAAAAGATGGCAACGTTGCGTCGGCGCAGGCGCCTGCCGATGCTACTTCGACGCAGGCTGCCGGGCCGACATCGCGGCCTGCTGATGGTGAACGAGGCCCGCCCGCGCCAGCCAGTCGGCCACCGCCTGGCCGATCACCGCGCTGCCCTCGCGCGACACATGACCGTCGCCGCTCAGCCGGCCGCTCGCCGCGCGCTGCAGAAGGTACAGCCGCGAGACCGGATCGGGATGGGCCTGGAACGTCGGGGTCATGTCCAAGTAGGGCGTACCTCTGCCGGCGGCCGCGGCCCGCACCACCGGCTCCGTTACGGACGGCGTGCGCGGGTCCATGCAGTCGGCGGCCGGTATGAATATGACCGCCAGCGCGACGCCGTGCGACTTCAGGAGTGCCTCCATGTCGTTGAAGAGCCCGGCGAAGCGCTTGGCCAGCGCCGGGTCGTCCCCCGAAGGTGGCGCCCAGCCCGTGCCTCCGCGGATGCCGCCGCGCGTATCGACGCCCGCCAGCTTCAGCTTGACCCCGGTCTTGATCCGATCGCCGAGCTGCACGAGCGCGAGGTTGCGGCCGAACGTCTTCAGTGCATCGACGACGCCCCAGGTGTCGCGCGGCCGTTTCCTGGCGTCGCCCTTCACCTTCAGCAGATCGCGCAGGTCGTTCTCGAAAACGGCCAACACCACAAGCTGCGGCTTGAAGGCGATGGCCTTGTCCTTGAGGTAGGCGAGCTCGTCGAAGATCGTGTAGCCGACGATGCCGGCGTTGAAGACCTGGAAGCGCTCGTCGGACTGGTCGCGTCGCCTCAGGTAGTTCTCGGTCCAGGCCGGCCACGTGTCCTCATTGGCCAGGAACGGCCCGAAGGTCTGGGAGTCGCCTATGGCGACAATCCGGAAGGCCTTGTCGGAAGGCTCTTCCGTGTTGCGCAGGCCGACGCTGTTGGTCTGCACGTGGTAGGGGCGATGGAACCACGTCGCCCAATGGCCGTCCTGGCCGGGCACGAGATCGCCGAAACCGCGGTGCGAATAGTTGTAGCGAGACAGGCCGAGATTGTCCCCGGCGGCAAAATCGCCGGAGCGCGGACCCCAGTCGTAGATGCGCACCAGCAGCTCGGCGCCGAGCAAGCTGCCCAGAACGATGAGCGTGTAGACGCCCCAGGTGCGCCAGTTCATCGCGTTGGGTGAGATGCGCACGACCCGATGTCCCGGCTATGGGACCCCCCAAAGACTTCGATTGCGTTATTAGCATAGCTTGCCGCCGAAAGTCGTTGCTTTGGTGGCAAGTCCCGGCGGTGCGGCGCCAACCGGCAAGCGTGCCTAGGGTGCTGCCGATCGGTCGCCTGCGGCAAGGACGCAGCGGCAGATGCCGTCCGCGAAGGCGACCACCGGCGGGTCGTCGCGGCTGCAGCTCTCCAGGCGCTGCGCGCAGCGGGGATGGTAGTGGCAGCCCGGCGGCGGACGCTCGGGCGAGGGCACGTCGCCCAGTGCGACAGGCCGGGTGCTGCGGCGCGCCGGGTCGAGGGAGGGAATGGAGGCCAGCAGTGCCTTGGTGTAGGGGTGGCGCGGCGCGGTGAAGATGCGCTCCGTCGGCCCGGTCTCGACGATGCGGCCGAGGTACATGACGGCGACGCGGGTGGCAAAGTAGCGCACCGTGCCGAGGTCGTGGGTAATGAACAGGTAGGTGAGCCTGCGCTCGGCCTGCAGGTCGGCGAGCAGGTTGAGGATCTGCGCCTGGATCGACACGTCGAGCGCAGAGGTGGCCTCGTCGCAGATCAGCAGCACCGGGTCGAGGGCCAGCGCACGGGCGATGCAGATGCGCTGGCGCTGGCCGCCGGAGAACTCGTGCGGATAGCGCCACATGGTCTCGGGGTCGAGGCTCACTTTGCGCATCAGGTCTGCCACGCGGGCCGTGCGCTCCTCGTAGTCCGCTCCGATGGCGAAGGCATCGAGCCCCTCGGCGATGCAGTCGCGCACGGTGAGCCGCGGGTCGAGGGCGGAGCCCGGGTCCTGCATGACGACCTGGATCTGGCGGCGGTAGGCGCGAAAGCTATCCGCCGACAGCACCGAGAGGTTGACACCCCGGAACCAGATGTTGCCGCCGGTGGCCTCGACCAGCTGCAGGATGCTGCGCCCCACCGTGGTCTTGCCGCAGCCCGATTCGCCCACCAAGGCCAGCGTCTCGCCGGGGAAGACGGTGAGGTCGACGCCGTCGACGGCGCGCACGTGGCCCTTGACGCGCTTCAGCACGCCGGTGCGGATCGGGAACCAGGTGCGCAGGCCGCGAATTTCGAGCAGCGCCTCGGCGCTCAGCACCGTCATGGCCGCATCTCCTTCTCGACGAGATGGCAGCAGGCGGCCTGAGTTGCAGACACTCGCGTGCGCGCGGGCTCCTCGACGGGGCAAGGCGCGAACGCGAACGGGCAGCGCGTGTGGAACCTGCAGCCTGACGGCCAATGCCCGGGGCGCGGCACGGCGCCCTTGATCTCCTCGAGCCTCCGGCCGCGCGCCTCGGGCTTGGGAATGGCTCGCAAGAGCCCCTGCGTGTAGGGATGCCGTGGCCGGCTCAGCAGCTCGAGGCGCGTGCCTTCCTCGACGATCTGGCCCGCATACATGACCGCCACGCGGTCCGCCACCTCGTTGACGACTCCGAAGTCGTGGGTGATGAGCAGCACCGCCGTGCCGGTCTTGGCGGAGAGGTCGCGCAACAGCTCCAGAATCTGCGCGCGGATGGTGGCATCGAGCGCCGTGGTCGGCTCGTCGGCGATCAGCTGCTTGGGGCGCATGGCCATGGCCATGGCGATCATCACCCGCTGCTTGAGCCCGCCC
>Ga0111539_10001967_pt1 | contig 27436 bp, 25 predicted proteins | sample RhiMethybrSRZTD1_FD_79667 | JGI IMG/M metagenome (GOLD analysis project Ga0111539, IMG submission 79667) | Populus rhizosphere microbial communities from Tennessee, USA - Rhizosphere MetaG P. TD hybrid SRZTD1 (version 2) (version 2) | ecosystem: Host-associated > Plants > Roots > Rhizosphere >...
AACCGCTCCAATCGTTCATGATCAGCTGCGCTGATCGAAATCCGCTCGATCTTCCTCATCGGCGCAGACTCGCAGGTCCACGCCGATTTGTGAATCGTCTGTCAGCGACAGAACACTAGCTGGGCGGCGCTTCCCGCCCGCGTCACAAGGCAAGGTTAGGGTCCCGGCCTTCAACGGCGAACCGTGCGCTGGCGTCCACACCTGCCTTGCCCTGGACCGTTCAGCCGCCGCCGAACAAGTTGAGCAATTTTCCGCGGATCGAGAATGCCTTTTTGGCCTGCTGCGCGGACGGCTGCACGTCCTGCGCGCTCCATTGCAGCGCGCTCTCCCGCGCGGACAGCGGGGCGACGACGGCCGCGAGATTGATACCCGCGAGAGCGTCGTTCTGATACGCGCCGGGTGCGGCATTCGCGCCTCCCTTGACCCGTTCGGCCACGCTCGCATGGATGCGTTCGAACGCCTCAGCCCGATCCTTCAAGGGGGTTCGGGGCGCCTTCCCCCGCGCCTTGAAGATGCCATCGAACGAGTCGTGAAGCTGTCCAAGCGCCCACCGGCTGGAAACATCACGCCGAGCTTTGAGATAGTCGAAATCGATCCCCAGCATCGGCTCGACTTCGCTCGCCATCCACGCCAGCGTGATGTCGGATAGCCCGTGCTCGGGATAGCCGCCTCCCACGTCCGAGTGTGCGCCCGCGAACCAGACCTGCTTCAGGACTTGTCCCCGCGCCTTACCTGCCGGCTTTTGGTGCCAGATCGTGGGGCCGAAGTCTTTGCGCTGCTCGTCGAGCGCCAGCGCATGCAATGCAAGCTCCACGCGCTCGCCCAGGTCGGTATTGTGGAATGCGTAGTAGTCGCTGAACACAGCATCGAGATTGCCTGGAACTCCGAGCGACCCGACCGTATCCCAGACGCCGACGCACTTGACCACGACGTTCTCATGCCGGCCGGCGAATTGCGGAAGCGGGTTGACATGGTTGGGTTTATCGACGGTGCGGTAGCCGTCCCACAACTCGAAGAAGCGGTCGAGATCGCGCTTGCCGATCAGTCCAGCATAGCCGATCAAGCCCGCGGTGCTGCGGGCCGTATAGGCCCCGCGTGAAAATCCGAACAGGAAGATCTCGTCTCCGTCGTTGTAGTTGTTGCAGATGAACGTGTAGGCGTCGCGCACGTTGTGCGACAGGCCGAGGCCGAGACCGCCGGCTTTGATCTTGTCGAAGAGGTTGCCAACGCTGCCGACACCGGACTGGTAGTAGACGATTTGCGCGATCTCCCGGCCGCTACGGGTATCGGTGGGCAGGATCGCCCAGGCAAGGCGCGAGACGTTGGTGTAGCCGGCACCCGAATCGGCGTCGTTCCACGTTCCATCGCAACAGACGACCAGCCGCTTCTTGCTGGGCATGGCGCTCTCCCTCAGATGGTTGGCGAGCCTGTAAGCAACCTATCTGAAGGCGGCCCCGGCGAGAAGCGCTTGACCCCGCCCGGACATCGCTTCAATTTCCTGACCTTGCGCCGATCCGGGGCCAGCGGAGAACCAACATGACCTTTCGCATCGCGGTGGTGCAGCCGATCTGCCATAGACCGGGACAGGACGCCGACAACGTCCCGGAGGCGGTCCGCTATGTCGAGCGCGCGGCCGCCGAGGGCGCCGCCTTCGTCTGCTTTCCGGAAACATATCCGGGTCCGTGGCGGATGCCCGCCACATTCGATCCCACCGCCGCCGTGGCGGAAGCCGCCGCCAAGCATGGCGTGCACGTCGTGTTCGGCACGCTCGAGCCGATCAGCGACAAAGAGGCAACCGCCTACAACCTGATCTGCATGGCCTATCCGGACGGTCGCAAGCCGGTGCGCTATCGGCGGACCCACCCTAACGGCCCATGGATCTATACCGGCGGCACGGCGTGGGAATTCCAGTACACGGCCGGCGACGAGTTTCCGGTGTTCGACACCGCGCACGGCAGGGTCGGGCTTGCAATGTGCAGCGAGGTCTACGTGCCGGAGGTTTCGCGGGCGCTTGCTCTGCGCGGCGCCGAGCTGATCTTCATGCCCGCCGGCAAGGACAAGGGGAAGCTGTGGGCCACATGGCGCACGCTGATCTGGGCCCGTGCGATCGAAAATCTGGCACTGGTCGTTACCACCCAGAACCTGTTCCACCACGGCGAGCGCGGCTTGGCGATGGTGGCGGCGCCGGAGGAGATTCTGTTCGAGAGCACGGCCGTCGGCATGACGGTCGTGGACGTCGGCCTCGAGCGCATCCGGGCGATGCGTGCGAGCCGCGACGAGGTCGGCTCGTCGAGCGAGTTCGCCGCCAAGCAGGGCGTGCTCGGGCCGCAGTGGCAGCGGCCGGAGCTCTACGATGCATTTTATCCACGCCCGCTGCGCGAAGCGGCCGAGTGACGCGTGCCCGAGCAGGCCTCCATCGCCGCGCAGCTTCGCCCGCAGTCGCGGCCCCTCGACCTCGGGCCGCGCCCGCATCTCGGCTACACCGCGAGCCGGCTTGAGCGCGTTGCCGAGCGGCGCACCGACGCCGCCTTCCTGGTCGAGCTCGAGACGCGCCTCGATGCCGGCGCCTACGCGATCGGCGGCGAGATGGTGGTGCTCCGCGGCGGCAGCGGCGGCCTCGATCCGTTGTTCACGCCGACCGAAGCACGCGCGCTCGCGCCGGCACGCGAGATGGTGTTTCTCGGCCTGCTCGGGGAGGCCGGGCGCTTCGGCATCGGATTCGACCAGACCGCCCTCGAGGCGTTCAAGGGCGATCCACGCTTCGTAGTGACCGACCTTCGTTCGATCGCGGTTCAGGGCCTGGTGGCGGCCGAGCACCTGCCGCCGCTGGCGGAAGCCAAGGCCCTGCTGCATTGGCACGCCCGCCATCGCTTTTGCGCCAATTGCGGGGCGCCGTCGCAACTGGTCTGCGGCGGGTGGAAGCGCGAGTGCCCGGCGTGCAAGGCCGAGCATTTTCCGCGTACCGATCCGGTGGCGATCATGCTGGCGATCGACGGGGATCGTTGCCTGCTGGGCCGCCAGGCGCGCTTCCTTCCGAACATGTGGTCCTGCCTGGCAGGCTTCGTCGAGCCCGGCGAGAGCATCGAGGACGCGGTGCGGCGCGAGACCCGGGAGGAGGCCGGGATCACCTGCGGGCGCGTCGCCTATCTCGCCTCGCAGCCTTGGCCGTTCCCGATGAATCTGATGATCGGCTGCTATGCCGAGGCGATCTCCACCGAGATCGTGGTGGATCGTTCGGAGCTCGAGGACGCGCGCTGGTTCGATCGCGACGAGGTGGCCGCCATGCTGACGCGGCAGCATCCGAACCGGCTCGGCACGCCGCCGCCGGTCGCGATCGCGCACCATATCATTCGCGGCTGGCTCGAGGCGGATGGAGACGTCTGGCGCTAGCGGCGCCGCAACGGCGCGCGTCGTGCCGAGGACGCTGTGCGCCGGCATCGCCGTGCACGATCACGTCTACCGCGTCGTTCGCTTCCCGGTCCCGGGAACGAAGACGCGCGCGCGCGAATTCGTGGCGACCGGCGGCGGCTGCGCCGCCAACGCGGCGGTGGCGATCGCCCGGCTCGGGGGCGAGGCGGCGCTGGCGGCGCCGCTCGGCGGCCCGGTCGGAGAGGATGCGATCGGCGACGCCATCGTCGCCAATCTGCGGCGCGAGCGCGTGGACTGCACCCGCGTCGTTCGTGTCGACCGCGCGCGTTCGCCGATCTCGGCCATCTTGGTGGACGCGTCGGGCGAACGGCTGATCGTCAACGATCGTGACGAGCGCCTCTCGGATGCGCGGCCCGCCGATCCTGGCGATGCGGTCGCCGGCTACGACGCTTTGCTCGTCGACAATCGGTTCGCCGAGTTCGTATTGCCGCTATGCCTGGCGGCGCGGGCACGGGGCATGCCCGTCGTTCTCGATGGCGACCGTCCGACGCGCGCATCCGATCAGCTGCTGCAGGCGTGCACGCATCTGATCTTCGCCGCCGACGGATTGCGTGCGACGGCCGGGTGCGACGAACTCAGCCAGGCGCTGCGTGCGATCGAAAAATCCACTGGCGCATTCGTCGCCGTGACCGACGGGCCGCGCGGTACCCAGTGGCTCGACCGAGGACAGCTTTGCCACTCGGCCGCGCATCCGGTCGAGGTGGTCGATACGCTCGCCGCTGGCGACGTCTTTCACGGCGCGTTCGCGCTGGCCCTGGCCGAGGGGCGCGCGGCAGTCGATGCGCTCGGGTTCGCGGCCGCGGCGGCGGCGGTGAAGTGCACGCGGTTCGGCGGAATCAACGGCGCACCGACGCGCCTGGAGGTCGAAGCATTCCTGACGAAACGCGCCTTTGCGGCGGATGAAAGCGCTCCCGCCGCGTAGCGCTCAGGTCGAGGCGGCGACTTTGTCCGAAAATACGTGAGCCATCGGGCGGAATTCGAGCTCGCGAGTTTGGCTGCGGATTGGCGAACGAAATGCAGCTGCAGCGTATTACCAAAAACGCGGTCGCGAAAAAAACTCGGACATTATGTTAGCCGACCGACGTAAGTAGAAGATTCGTCGTTCGCCGTCTGATTTAAGCGATTTTTGGCTACAAACCGTGGGAGCTTCTAAATAGTCATAGGCTTTGCTGGATTAACTCACGATCACCATTGGTCGTATTTCATGTAAGTACGCCGTTAACCAACGCCTGATTTGCTGACGACGCGAGTTAACTCTGGCGCAACCGATTGCTGTCAACGTTCGATGCACGATCCGGGTTAGGCGCGACTCAAAAAGTGCCGCCGGATCCGCGCAGACAGTGTTGTTGGATCATAGGAGTCCACCATGACGTCTCTCGTTGCCCGTTTCTTGAAGGATGAGTCGGGCGCGACCGCCATCGAGTACGGCCTCATCGCCGCGGGCATTTCGATTGCCATCATCGTGACCGTCAACCAGCTCGGCACGTCGCTGAACAACGTGCTGGACCTCGTCAGGGCCCAGCACGACTCGGCGCCCGGCGCGACGGGCGCGGCCTCCGGCAGCGGCGGGTAGTAGCTGGCTCCGCTCGCCCGGTGCCCTTCGCTTTTTGCTGTTCGGCTTGCCGGCCGCGTGATGCGAAGCCGGGGTCTGCGATGATCAGCAGTGCGCTCATCCTGCTTCTGTTTCCCGCGCTGATGGCGTTTGCGGCCGCCAGCGACGTTCTCACCATGACCATTTCCAACAAGGCGGTGGTCGCGCTGACTGCCGGCTTCCTTGCGCTGGCGTTGATGACCGGACTGAGCTGGCCGGTCATCGGCAGTCATCTGGCGTCCGGGGCGCTGGTGCTCGTGGTTGCGTTCGGGTGCTATGCGGCCGGCTGGGTCGGCGGCGGCGACGCCAAGCTTGCTGCCGCGGTCGCGCTGTGGTTCGGATTCGATCACATCGTCGTCTATCTGCTGTACGCCGCCCTGCTCGGCGGCTTGCTGATCTTGCTGGTACTGAGATTTCGCAGCGAGACGTTGCCAGCCGTGCTCGCGCGACAGGATTGGGTCATGCGCCTGCATGACCAGAACACCGGGGTCCCGTACGGCATAGCGTTGGCCGTCGCCGCCTTGGTCGTTTATCCCGACACGATCATGATGCGCCAGCTCGCAATGTGAGCGTCGGACCGAGCGGCGCCGGCGTCGCAAGGGTCCGATCTTCGGTCCGGCACCTCTCCGGCCATGGACCGTTAACGTTAACGCCGGGTCAATTGCCTCGTCGGCGCGCCAACCAGGCGTGGCAACCGCAGCAAGGCCGCACCTGCGGGTCCGGCCGAAAGCTGCACCCCTCATCCTCGAGGTCGGGCGCCTTCACCGCCTGGTCGGGTCGTGTTAGCAGGCGCTCGCTGGGCAGGATTCTTGATGACGACGGTTTTCGTTGCGGCCGGCGCCGGTGCTCCGGCGATCCCGATCTGGTTCGTCACGGCCGCTACCTATGCCGCCGTGCGCGATCGACTGGGTGCACGCGGACAGGCGTTCGCGGACGCGTCCGGCTTTGAGCCGAAGCCCGGGCGCCACCTGTTGCTTCCGGGGGACGACGGCCCGCTCGCGGGCGTGCTGTTCGGTCTGGATGCGGCCGACCGCCCCGCGAAGGACCTGTTTCTGCCCGGCAAGCTGCCTCCACTGCTGCCGGGCGGCGTCTACCGCTTCGTGAACGCCACCCACGAAGAACGGCTGGCGGCGCTCGCGTTCGCGCTCGGCGCCTACCGCTTCACGCGCTACCGCAAGGGCGACGACAAGGAGGTGCGGCTGGCCCTGCCGTCGGGCGTGGACGGCGCCGACCTCGCCCGCATCGTCGATGGTGTCACCTTGGCACGCGATCTGGTCAACACGCCGGCGAACGACATGGGGCCGGTCGAGCTCGAGCAGGCGGCGCGCACGCTGGCCGAACGTCACGGCGCAAGCATCCGCGCGATCGTCGGCGAGGATTTGCTCGCCGAGAACTTTCCGTTGATCCACGCGGTCGGTCGCGCCTCGGCACGCGCGCCGCGGCTGATCGACCTTGCCTACGGCGATGCGGCCGCCCCGAAGGTGACGCTGGTGGGAAAGGGCGTGTGCTTCGATACCGGCGGTCTCGACCTCAAGCCGTCGTCGGCGATGCTGATCATGAAGAAGGACATGGGCGGCGCGGCCACGGTGCTGGCGCTCGCCCATATGATCATGGATCGTGGCCTGAACGTCCGCCTGCGTGTGCTGATCCCGGCGGTCGAGAACGCGGTCTCCGGCACTGCCTTCCGGCCGCTCGACGTCTACCGCTCGCGCAAGGGGCTCACCGTGGAGATCGGCAACACCGACGCCGAAGGGCGGCTGGTGCTGGCGGATGCGCTCGCGCTCGCCGACGAGGAGGCCCCCGACCTCATGGTCGACATGGGCACGCTCACCGGCGCCGCGCGCGTCGCGCTCGGGCCTGACCTGCCGCCGGTCTACACCCATGACGACGAGCTCGCCGGCGCGCTGCTGAGCCACGCCGCCAGCGAGAATGATCCGCTGTGGCGGATGCCGTTGTGGCGCCCGTACGACTCGATGCTCGATTCCAAGATCGCCGACCTCGGCAACGCGCCATCCGGCGCGTTCGCCGGCTCGGTCGCCTGTGCGCTGTTCCTCAACCGGTTTGTCGAGGCGGCGAGGAGCTGGCTGCACGCCGACATCTACGCCTGGAATCCGACCACGAAGCCGGCGCGCCCGGAGGGGGGCGAGTGCCAGGGCGCCCGCGCCCTCTACGCGCTGTTGTGCGAGCGCTATGGCTGACGCCGCTCTGGCTTGCAGCATTAACACTCTTGGCTAATAGATACGGAGCCGAAACAATTGCGGGGCCGCGGCCATGGCGGTGGAGATCAGGCCGGCGCTGGCATTGCGCCTGCTGCGCGATTTCGTGCTCGGGCTGGTCACCGATGCGGAGCCCGACCTCTTGGCTCGCCAGCTCGCGATCCTGCTCACCATCTATCTTGAGCCGCCGCCGCACACGGTGCGCGCGCTCGCGGTCAAGCTCGGGGTGAGCAAACCGGTGATCACGCGGGCACTCGATTCCATGGGCAAGCTCGATCTGGTCAGCCGCCGCCGCGACGACGCCGACCGCCGCAACGTGGTGATCCAGCGCACCGTGAAAGGTGCCCTCTACGTGGAGATGCTGGGGGACCTGCTGTCGCGCAAAGCCCGGGAGCTGCCGCGGTGACGCTCGATCCGCGCCTCACGCCGGCGCGTCCGGACCTGGCGGCCGCGCATTTGCGCGGGTGCGTCGAGGCCGACCGCTTCGTCGAGGGCGAGGTGCGCCTGGTGACCGCGCCGCAGGCGCCGGTGCGTCGCGCGCCTTCGCCCGAGGCCCCGCTCGATACCGAGGCGCTCGCGGGGGAGCGCGTCACCATCTATGAGGCGACCGACGAAGGGTGGGCTTGGGGCCAGCTTGCGGACGACGGCTATGTCGGCTGGCTGCCCGCGAGCGCGCTCGGTCCGCCCGGACCGGAGCCGACCCACAAGGTCGCCGCGCCACGGACGCTGGCGTTCCCCGGACCATCGATCAAGCTGGCGCCGCTCGCCGGGTTGCCGTTCGGCGCGCGGGTGGCGGTTGTCGGCACCGCCGAGCGCTTTTGCCTGACGACCCATGGGTACATCCCGGCCCCTCATCTTGCTCCGCTCGGCATTGTAGAGCCGGATTTCGTGGCGGTCGCCGAGCGCTTCCTCGGCACCCCCTATCTGTGGGGCGGCAAGTCGAGCCTCGGCCTCGACTGCTCCGGCCTGGTGCAGCTCGCGCTTGCGGCCTGCGGGATCGCCTGCCCGCGCGACGCCGACCTGCAGGAGCGCGCGCTCGGCGCGCCGGTTTCGTCGGCGGATTTTGCCGGACTTGCGCGCGGCGACCTGGTGTTCTGGAAGGGCCATGTCGCCGTCGTGCGCGATCGGCAGACGCTTGTTCACGCCAACGCCTTCCACATGGCGGTCGCCCACGAGCCGATCGTGGAGGCGATCGCCCGCATCCGGACCGCCGAGGGGGCGCCGACGTCGGTGCGGCGCCTTCCCCGTCGGGGCGAGTAACCGGTCATTAAGGTTAACGCGGCATGCTCGTCGTCGGGCTGGTAGCGTTGGAGTCACCGCATGTACGTTGAAGCGATTACGCTTGCCTATGCGCTCGCCGCGGTGCTGTTGAGCGGCCTGTTCTTCGGAACGGTGTTGCTGAAACGATAGCCGGGACGACGTGCCTACGGTGCCTTGGCGCTTGGTGCGCGCGAGGATTTGCCGCGCCGCACGGCGACGATTTCCGCCACGATCGATATCGCGATCTCGTCGGGTGTGATGGCGCCGAGGTCGAGGCCCGCCGGTGCTTTCAGCCTGGCCAGACGCTCGGATGCGACCCCCTGCGCTGCGAGCGCGGCCCTGAGGGCCGCGGCCTTGCGGCGGCTGCCGACAAAGGCGACGTAGTCGACCTCGGCCGCGAGCGCCGACCGCAACGCCGCCTCATCGCCGCGCCCTTGCGTCGACACCACCACATATCGCGCGCCCGCGTCCTCGGTCGGGACCGCATAGGCGTCGACGCGCCGGTCGGCGTCCGCGAATGCCGGCTGTTCGGCTGCCGGCGCGCAGACCGTGACGGCGAACCCCGTCCGCCGCGCAAGATCGGCGACCGCGACCGCAACCGGAGACGACCCGCAGACGATCACCTGCGGCCGCGGCAGGACCGGCTCGACGAAGATGTCCATCGTGCCCCGGCTCGGACACATGTTCTCGGCGAAGCGCACGCCGTCGTGCTCGTCGCCGGCCCTTACGCCCTGCTCGTCGAGCGCGTCTCCCGGCTGCACCGAGACGAGGCGAGGCTGTCCATCGGCGAGCGCGTCCTTGGCGGCTTTGATCACCGCGGCCCGCGCACAGCCGCCGCCGATCCAACCCGCCGAAATGGTGCCGTCCGGCAAGATCACCGCCCTGGCGCCGGCCTTGGCGGCGGTGGCCGCGACAGTGCGCACGACGGTCGCGAGCGCGAACGGCTCTCCGGCCGCCTGGCGGGCCGAGATGACGGCGAGGATGTCGGGCGCTTGCGGGCGCATCCTCATATCTTTGCCAGGTACGGCTCGAGCGCCGCCAGGCTCTCGAGGCTGTGGGCGGGCGCGAACAGGTCGACATAGGGCAGCGCCGCCTGCATGCCGCGCGCCTGCGGGCTGTAGTCGCGCCAGCCCAGCAGCGGATTGAGCCAGACGATGCGGCGGCAGCGCCGGCGCAGGCGCCGCATCTCCTCGCCGAGCCGCGTCGGCTCGCCGGTGTCGTATCCGTCCGAGACGATTATCACGGCCGTGCGCGAGTTGATGACGCGACGGGCGTGCCAGCGATTGAAGGTGGCAAGGCTCTCGCCGATGCGCGTGCCGCCGCCGATGCCCTGCGCCATCAGGGCGAGCCGATCGACGGCGCGGGTCACGTCGCGGTCGCGCAGCGAGGGCGACACATGCGCGAGTCGCGTGTGGAACACGAACGCTTCGGCTTCGTGGAAGGCGTCGACCACGCCGTGCAGGAAGCGGACGAAGAACGCGGTGTAGAGGCTCATGGAGCCGGAGGCGTCGAGCAGCAGCACCAGCCGGAGCTGCCTGCTTTTGCGGCGACGCCATGCAAGCTCCACCGGCGTTCCGCCATGCGACACGTTGCGGTGGATGGTGCGACGCAAGTCGATGCGCCGCCCGCGCCGCCGGATCTGCTCGCGGCGAACCAGACGGGCGCGCATCACGCGGGCAAGGCGCGCCGCGAGCGCGTGCGCGCGTGCGATGTCGGCCGGATCGACGATGTGGCGCAGGTCGGTCTGGGCCAGGCTTTCCGACCGCGAGGCGCCTTCGCGCCGCCCGCGGCCGGAAAGGTCGCCGTCATCGTGGCTGCCGCGCTCGACGTGATCCGGCAGCCCGGGTGCACCCGGCGGCGCGGCTTCCGCGAAGCGCCGCAGCGGTGCTCGGCCGTCGCTTGCAGCGCCCGCGAGCGTCCGCCGCCGGCGCATTCCATGGCCGCGCCAGAACGCGTCGAAAATATCGTCGAAGCGCTGCCAGTCGGTGTGGGTTGCGCAAGCGAGCGACCGCAGTGCCGGCTTGAGCGATGCCGGGCGAGCGGCCGCCGGCGATGCCAGGATCGCCAGCGCGTCCCGGGTCTCGGCCAGCCCGATCTTGAAGCCGTTGTCGCGCAACGTGCGCGCAAAGCCGGCGAGCCGCCGGCGGACTCGGGCGCCGACGCTCGGCTCGTCCCCGTCGGGTGGACGACCTGGATTCCCGCGGTCGCGGGCATGCGCGGACCAGGCGTCGCTCATCACGCCACCTTGCCGAGCAGCCGTTCGGCGACCTCGCGGGTGAGACGGGCGCGATCCTCATGGGTCTTGAGCAGGCAAATCATGGTCTCGTGCACGGCTTCCGGCTCCTGCCGCAGGTCGTGAACCTCGAGACCGGCGAGCGTCGCGGCCCAGTCGAGGGTTTCGGCGACGCCTGGCACCTTGCGCAGATCCTCCTTGCGCACCGCTGCCACCACGCGCGCGACCTGCAGGGCGAGCGCGGCATCGATGCCCGGCGTCCGCGCCAGGATGATTTTCGCCTCGCGGTCGACCTCGGGGAAATCGACGTAGTGATAGAGACAGCGTCGGCGCAACGCGTCCGACAACTCGCGCGTCCCGTTGGAGGTCAGCACGACGCGCGGGATCGATGTCGCCTTGATCGTGCCGAGCTCGGGAATGCTGACCTGGAAGTCCGACAGCAGCTCGAGCAGGAAGGCCTCGAACTCCTCGTCCGCCCGGTCGACCTCGTCGATCAGCAGCACCGGTGGCGTGTCGCGGCGGATCGCGGCGAGCAACGGCCGTTCGAGCAGATACCGTTCGGAGAAGATGTGCTCCTCGTTCGCGTCGGCAGCTTCACCGATCCCCTCGCGCGCCTTGATGGCGAGGAGCTGACGCTGATAGTTCCATTCGTAGAGGGCGGCGTTCTGGTCGAGGCCCTCGTAGCATTGCAGGCGAATGAGCTCCGCTTGATGCACGGCGGCGAGCGCCTTGCCGACCTCGGTCTTGCCGACACCCGCCTCGCCCTCCAGCAGCAGCGGCCGCTTGAGATATTCCATCAGCCAGAGCGCCGTCGCGATATCGCGGTCGGCGACATAGCCGACGGCCGCCAGGCGGTCGGAGATCTGCGCACGATCGAGGGTCGGCACGCCGGTCTCTTGCTTCGTCATGGGCGGGCGCGCAACCGCCGCAGCGATTGCGGGGGTTGCCGCGCGCATCCGCTAACCTTCCAGAAAAGATGGATTGCGGTGTCAATCCTCGCAACCGCCGCGGCGATTGCTCGCCCGGCATTGACGGATCGCCCAGCGGCCTCAGGCATGCAGGCCGAGCTTGTCGGCCGCCGCCCATGTGCGCCAATGGTCGTGCGGCATCGAGATGTGGGTCGAGCCCAGGAACTTGAAGGCGTCGTTGACCGCATTGGCGAAGCACGGCACGCCGCCGACGTTCGGGCTCTCGCCGACGCCCTTCGCTCCGATCGGATGATGTGGCGATGGCGTGGTCGTCCAATCGGTCTCCCACTTGGGCGTCTCGACCGCCGTCGGCAGGAAGTAGTCCATGAGCGAGGCGGTGGTCACGTTGCCTTCGGCGTCGTAGTGGATCTCCTGGCCCATGGCGATGCCGAAGGCCTCGGTCAGGCCGCCGTGAATCTGGCCCTCGATGATCATCGGATTGATCCGCGTGCCGCAGTCGTCGAGCGCGTAGAACCGCCTGATCTTGGTGGTGCCGGTGTCGACGTCCACGTCCACGACGCAGATGTAGGCCCCGAACGGAAAGGTGAAGTTGGGCGGATCGTAGTAGTTCACCGCCTCCAGTCCGGGCTCCATCCCGGGCGGCACCTTGTTATAGGCCGCCCAGGCCAGTTCGGTCATGGTCTTGAAGCGTTCGGGCGCACCTTTGACGCGGAAGCGGTCGACGTCCCATTCGAGATCGTCGTCGTGCACTTCGAGCATGTAGGCGGCGATCATCTGCGCCTTGGCCTTGATCTTGCGGCAGGCCATCGCGGTTGCCGCGCCTGAGACCGGCGTCGAGCGCGAGCCGTAAGTCCCGAGCCCATAGGGCGCGGTGTCGGTGTTGCCCTCTTCCACCGCGATGTTGTCGGCCGGCAGGCCGAGCTCGGTCGCAATGATCTGGGCGTAGGTGGTCTCGTGGCCCTGCCCTTGCGACTTGGTGCCGAGCCGGCAAATTCCGCTGCCGGTCGGGTGGATGCGAATCTCGGCGGAATCGAACATGGCAATGCCGAGGATGTCGCAGGCGCGCGACGGGCCGGCGCCGACGATCTCGGTGAAGAAAGCGACGCCGATGCCCATCAGCTCGCGCGTCTCCCCGCGCCGAAAGGCGTCTTGCTTCGCCTTCTGCTCGGCACGCAATTTCTTGTAGTCGACCGCCTCCATCGCCTTGGTCATGGCGGCATGATAGTCGCCGGAATCGTATTCCCAGCCCATTACCGACGTGTAGGGAAACTGCTCGCGCCGGATCAGGTTCTTGATGCGGAACTCGGCCGGGTCGAGCCCGAGCTTCTGCGCCATGATGTCCATGGCGCGCTCGATGCAGTACGCCGCCTCGGTGACGCGGAACGAGCAGCGGTAGGCCACGCCACCGGGCGCCTTGTTGGTGTAAACGCCGTCAACGAGCACGTGCGCGGCTGGGAAGTCGTAGGATCCGGTGATGATGCTGAACAGCCCGGCCGGCCACTTGGTGGCGTTGGCGCAGGCGTCGAACGCGCCGTGATCCGCGATCGTGTAGCAGCGCAGCGCCGTCACCTTGCCGTCGCGGGTGGCGGCGATCTCGGTCTGCATGTGGAAGTCGCGCGCGAACGCGGTGGTCGACAGGTTCTCGATGCGATCCTCGGTCCATTTCACCGGTCGCCCGGTGACGATCGAGGCGACGATCGCGCAGATGTAGCCCGAATAGGCGCCGACCTTGTTGCCGAAGCCGCCGCCGATGTCGGGGGCGATGACATGGATCTTGTGCTCAGGGATCTTCGAGATCAGCGAGCCCACCGTGCGGATGACGTGCGGCGCCTGGAACGTGCCCCATAGCGTCAGCTCGCCCTTGACCTTGTCGAACGAGGCGACGCATTGGCAGGTTTCGAGCGGGCAGGGGTGGCAGCGCGGATAGACGATCAGCTCGTTGATCGTCACTTCCGCCTGCTCGAATGCCGCGTCGGTCGCGGCCTTGTCGCCGGCAGCCCAGGAGAACACGTGATTGTAGTGCTTGCGCTTGCCGTGCGCGCCGTCGGTCTTGTCCTTGATGTCCTCGCGGATCACCGGGGCATCGGGCGCCATGGCCTTGAGCGGATCGACATTGACCGGCAACGCCTCATATTCCACCTCGACGAGCTCGGCGGCATCGGCCGCGACGTAGCGGTCCTCCGCGAGCACGAAGGCGACTTCCTGATTCTGAAACAGCACCTTGCCGTCCGCGAGCACCATCTGGACGTCGCCGGCGAGCGTCGGCATCCAGGCGAGATTGACGGTCTTGAGCGTCTCGGCGGTAAGCACCGCGACGACGCCGGGCAGCGCCGCGGCCTTCGAGGTATCGATCGACTTGACGCGCGCGTGCGCATGCGGCGAGCGCGTGAAGTCGCCGTAGAGCATGCCGGGTAGCTTCAGGTCGTCGACATAGTTGCCCTTGCCCTGGACGAAGCGGATGTCCTCGACACGCTTGCGCTTGCAGCCCATGCCCTGCAGGGCCTCGGCGCGCTGCGCGGAGGTTTGTGGCTGGTCGTTCATTCGGCGGCCTCCTGGAACGGTGTGCCGTTGATCTTGGCGGCAGCGTATTGAATGGCCTTGACGATGTTCTGGTAGCCGGTGCAGCGGCAGAGGTTGCCGGCGATGCCGAAGCGGATTTCCGCTTCCGACGGATTGCTGTTCTCCTGCAGCAGCCGGTAGGCGCGCAGGATCATCCCCGGCGTGCAGAAACCGCATTGCAGGCCGTGCATCTCGCGAAACGCATCCTGCAGCGCATGCAGCGTGCCGTCGGCGGCCGCCATGCCCTCGACGGTGCGGATGTCAGCGCCGTTCGCCTGCACGGTGAATATCGTGCAGGATTTCACCGACTTGCCGTCGAGATCGACCGTGCACGCGCCGCAATGGCTGGTGTCGCAGCCGATATGCGCCCCGGTGAGGTTCAACTGCTCGCGCAGGAAGTGGATGAGCAACGTGCGCGGCTCGACCAGTGCATCGACGGTCTTGCCGTTCACTGTCATCGTGACCTGGGATTTGGCCATTCGCTTGCCTCCCGGACGTCAGGCGCGTGCGCGCGTTTTGGCGCTGGCGAGCGCGCGGGCGAGCATTACGCCCGCCATCTTGGTGCGGTAGTGCGCGGGCCCGCGGGCGTCCGAGGCGGGCGAGGTGATCGCCTCGGCGGCCGCCACCGCCCGCTTCAGCGCGGCGGCATCGAGCTTCGAGCCGACCACGATGGCTGCGGCTTCCGCGGCCCATAGCGGCGTCTCCGCCACATTGGTGAGGCCGATCGAGCAGCTCCGGACCGATCCGCCGCCGTCAACCGTCAGCACCACCGCGGCCGCGGCGGTGGCATAGTCGCCGACCTTGCGCTTGAGTTTTTCGTAGGCGAAGCCGTGCCCGTCCGCCGGAACCGGAATGCGGACTGCGGTGACAATCTCGCCCGGTTCCAGCGCGGTGAAGTAGGCGCCCTGGTAGAACTCGCGCGCCGCGACCCGTCGCTCGCCGCTTTTGCCGGCGATATGGTAGGTCGCGCCGAGGCACAGCATCACCGCCGGCATGTCGTTGCCGGGATCGCCGTTGGCCACGTTGCCGCCGAGGGTGCCGACATAGCGCACCTGCGGATCGGCGACCTGCAGCGAGGTCTCGCGCAGAATCGGGATCTTCGCGCTCAACAGATCCGAGCCGGCAAGCTCGTGCTGCGTCGTCATGGCTCCGATGACGATGTCGCCGCCGTCGGCGCGAATGCCTTTGAGGTCGGCAACGCCGGCGAGGTCGACCAGATGGGCAGGGCTCGCGAGCCGCAGCTTCATCATCGGAATGAGGCTGTGGCCGCCGGCGAGCGGCCGCGCGTCCTCGCCGAGCGAGGCGAGCAGGCTGACCGCCTCCCCGACCGATGCCGGCCGGTGATAGGCGAACGATCCAGGTATCACGGACATCCTCCCGGGGCGCCTTGTCCGTTTCAAGTCCGCGGTCGGGGCCGCGGCCTGCCGGTGCTGGCGCCGTCACTTAGTCTTGGTTGGTCGACAAATTTGCGGCGCCTTGCCCCGCGGCAGCAACCAGCTGTGCACGAGTGGAGGAGGGTGCTGCACGAATAGCAACGGGTTTGCACGAACTGCGTCAGGCTTGCTGACACAGTTCACGGCCGATGAGGGCCATCGCGGCTCCCGACCGCGAGCCTGAAAACTCGCTATTGCGGGGCGAGATGGTGCCGACGGCGCAGACCGGCTCCGGACTCCGCGCCGCTTGCTGCCGCCACCCGCGATCGCAGCCAGCCGACACGGCTGCGGCTGACCGGAACCGAATAGTGACGGGCGGCATCCATCTCGACCACTTCGCTGTCGCCGGATCGCCTGTACCCGATCACGCGCTCGATATTGACGATGTGGCTGCGGTGAATGCGCACGAACCGGTCATTGTCCAGGCGCGATTCGACATCGCCGATGGCGAGCGGGCAAAACAGCTTGTCGTTGCCATTGAAGATGTAGGTGTAATGGGCATTGGCGTGGATCGCGACCACGTCCTCGACCGGGACGAAGTGCCTGCCGCCGTCGCGTTCGATCGGCAGGTGTCGCGCAAACCGCCGCGGGGGCGCGCCGGCGCCGCCAAGCGGCGCGTACGAGCCTCGCCCCAATTCGACGCTCGCGACGGCGTGCTCGCCCGGCGCCGCGGCAGCGGGCGTTGGCACGGCGACCGCCGCCGTGGCGCTCGCACTGCCGGTCATGCGCTGCAGCGAGTCCACCGCACCACGCGTCTGGTCCGGCATCAGCACGAGGAGAAATACCCCCGACAGGCCGAACGCGACGATCGCAACCACGATGGCGAGCAGATCGGTCGACAATGCCGGGGCCCCCAACGGCGCCGCCGCGTGCGGAAACAGCGTGACCCCTTCCATTGCCGTATAGTGCATCCCCGAAACGGCGATGCCGAACGCGATCGCCGACAGGAGCAGCGGCGGTCGTCCGCCGCGGCCGGTTGCCAGCCAAAGCGCCAGCCCGGACGCCGCAATTGCGATGGCCAAGCTGGCCGCCACATAGGCCGGCGCATGGATCATGCGCGTGCTGGCGTGCAGGGCGTTCATGCCGATGTAGTGCATCGTGAAGATGCCGCCGCCCATCAGGCCGGCGGACAGCGCCAGGCGGAGGCGGGTGAGCGGCCCCGAGCTGGTGGCGTAGACGGCGACGCCGACGACGATCACGCAGACCAAAAACGACAGCAGCGTCGGGAACACCAGGTAGTCGACTGGGAACGGCAGCCGCACCGCCAGCATGGCGACGAAGTGCATGGTCCAGATCGCCACCGCCAACGAGAAGGCGCCGCCCGCCAGCAGCAGCCGGCGCCGCATCCCGTTCGTATCGGCGACCTGCACGGCCAAGCTCAAGCCGACATAGGCGCCCTGGACCGCCATCAAGGTCGACAGCAGCACCAGCCACGGCTCGTATGTCACGCCCATGGTCGTGATCCCTTGGCCGGCATAGGACGGTTGCCCCTCCGCAATCCGTTCTGCAACAACTATAAACGACGTTGCGGCCGAGGCCGAGACTTCACCGATTTTTGTGCGTGGCGCGTCGTTCGAGCGGCACCAGGCACGCCGCGCCCGCGAGGCCGCCTTGAACCCTAAAGCCGCTCCCGGTCCGACGCTGCTTTCGCCGACCGTCGTCGGCATTCTGTGCGGTGCCGGCGCGGCCGCGAGCTGGGCCGCCGGATTCGTTGCGGCGCGGCACGGCGTCCTGATCGGGCTGGCGCCTGCCGATATTGCCCTCCACCGTTTCGTGTGGGCGGGGCTCCTGCTGCTGCCGATCGTGTGGCGGGCCGGCCTCGCCGATTTCGCCAGCATCGGGTGGGGTCACGCACTCACCATCTTCGTGCTGGCCGGCCCGATCCAGTCCTTCCTCAGCGCCACCGGCTTCCTGCTCGCCCCCCTCGGCCACGGCGCCGTCATCCAGCCCGGCACCTCGGCGCTCGGCGGCCTGTTGCTGGCGACACTCGTCCTGCATGAACCGCTGCGGGGCCGCCGCGTCGCCGGTGCCTTGGCGATCGTGATCGGGCTGCTCCTGCTCGGCGGCGAGGCGGTCACCACCATCGGGGCGCACGGCGTCGCCGGCGACCTCGCCTTTTTCGTCGGCGGCGTCCTCTGGGCCGTGTTCGCGACGGTGCTGCGGCTGTGGGACATCCGCGCGCAGCGCGCCGCCATCGTCATCAGCGTGCTGTCGCTGGTGATCTACGCGCCGCTGCACGCCCTGGTGTTCGGCTATGCGCGCATGCTCGCCGTCGGGATTTGGGAGAACTTGCTGCAGGCGGCGGTGCAGGGCGGCCTTGCGGGCGCGCTCGCGATCCACTTGTTCGCCCGTGCCGTCCTGCTCTTGGGGGCGGGGCGAGCCTCGGCTTTCCCGGCGATGGTACCCCCGGCTACGCTCATCATCGGGCTCCTGGCGTTGGGCGAGGTACCGACCCCGGCACAGCTTGCCGGGCTTGCCGCGGTGCTGGTCGGGTTCCTGCTCGCCCTCCGGCCGTGAGTCCACGAGGCCACAGCCGCCGGCCGAATGATAAAAGTGCCAGGATGCCGTAGGATTCCGGATGGATTCCCACAAATTTTCATGAAATGCTGCACGCGATCGACGACCGATTCAGGTCTCGCAGCGGCGTGGAACGCAGACACGCAGCTCGCACGCACGGGAGCCGGAGGGAGGGTAACCTCGAAGCGGCTATCCGACTTTTGCAGCGGCCACCACCTCACGGTGCGTAGGTAAGAGCGTGGCCTTCAGCCGGAGTGGCGCCCGGCCTGCGAGGGAGGGGGCTCGGTCATCGATCGTCTTGGAGGTGAGCCCCGCTCCCACCCTGGGAGCGGGGCTTCTCGTTGGGCTGCAGCTGCGTGCGCCACGCCGCAAGCTCGAAACCGCCCCTGCTGGCATTGGAACTTCCGAGCCGCGACAAGGGTTTTGCTGTCGGTGGCCTTGGACCGGCGGGGATCGAACCATGAAAGTCATTGCCTTTGTGACGGTAGCGGTAAGCGTGCTGCTGGCGCAGGCCGCGCACGCGGCGCCGCTGACGGCCGATGCGATCAATGCGGCCGAATGGTCGCAGCCGCGTGGCAAGCAGGGCCTCAATCCGACTGTGCTCAAGGCCCAGGTCCTGCTTGGGCGGGCGGGCTTCTCGCCGGGCGAGATCGATGCGCGCGGCGGCGAGAATTTCAGCAAGGCGCTTGCCGCGTTCCAACGGCGTCACGGGCTGGAAGTCAGCGCCAAGCTCGACCAGGCGACCTGGGCGAAACTCACCGAAGCCTCACCTGAGCCGGTGGTGACGGAGTACGAGATCAGGGCGGCGGACGTAAAGGGACCGTTTGTCGAGAAGATCCCGAAGGATTTCGAAAGAATGGCCGAGCTCGAGCGGCTGTCCTACCGCTCGCCGCGCGAGGCCTTGGCCGAAAAGTTCCACATGTCGCAGGACCTCTTGAAGGCGCTCAATCCGAAGACGGCGTTGGACGAGCCGGGCGCCACCATCGTGGTCGCGAACGTGGCGCGCGAGCCCGATCGGCGTGGGCGCAAGGACCCCAATAACGGAGCGCGCTCGGACTCCAACAACGGAGCGCGCTCGGACCCCAATACCGGAGCGCGCGCAGAGCACCGGGCGAGCGGTGCGAAACCGGCCCGCATCGAGGTAAACAAGTCCGATCGCTCGGTGCAGGTGTTCGCCGAGGACGGCAACCTGATCGCCTATTACCCGGCCTCTATCGGCAGCAGGGAAAAGCCGGCGCCGAGCGGAATGTTCGAGGTGCGGGCGATCGCGCAAAATCCGACTTATCGCTACAATCCCGAATACGCCTTCAAGGGACAGAAGGCCAAGGAACCGGTTGAGATTGCGCCCGGACCGAACAACCCGGTAGGTCTCGTCTGGATCGCGCTCAGCCTGGAGGGTTACGGGATCCACGGTACGCCGGATCCCGGCAAGGTCAGCAAGACCTACTCGAATGGCTGCGTGCGGCTCACCAACTGGGACGCGCTCGCGCTCGCCAAGGTCGCGCGCAAGGGCATGCCGGTGGAGTTCCTGGACTGACAGGTGGGGATCGGAGCCAGCGCGGGCGATTACGCCGCCTTGCGGCTCGCCAGGAACTCGCCCATGCGCTCCAGCGCCTTGCGGATGTTCTCGGTCGAGTTGGCGTAGGACAGGCGGATGTAGCCTTCGGCCAGGATCCCGAAATCCGGGCCGCCGATCACCGCCACGCCGGATTCCTCCAGCAGCGCGGACGCGAGCGCCTTCGCCTTCCAGCCGGTGCGCTTGACGTTGGGGAAGGCATAGAACGCGCCCTTGGGCGTAGCGCAGGAAATGCCGGGCAGGCGGTTGAGCCCCTCGACCACGACGGCGCGGCGGCGGTCGAACTCGGCGATCATCTTGTGGCTGGCGTCCTGCGGTCCCTGCAGGGCCGCAATGCCGGCATGCTGCGCCGACGCATTGACGCAAGAGTGCAGGTTGACCGCGAGCTTGCGCGCGTAATCGTAGAGCTTGCCGGGCCACACCGCGTAGCCGAGCCGCCAGCCGGTCATCGCATAGGTCTTCGACCAGCCGTTGAGCAGGATCAGGCGATTGCGGATCGCCGGGTAGGTGAGCAGGCACACATGGGTCTCGCCGTCGTAGACCATGTGGTCGTAGATCTCGTCCGACATCACCGCCACGTCCGGCCACCGCTCCAGCCCGGCGACGAGCTTGTCGACCTCGGGCTTCGGGGTGACGCCGCCAGTCGGGTTGGCGGGCGAGTTGAGGATCAGGAGCCGCGTCTGCGGCGTGATCAGCTTGAGCGTCTCCTCGGCCGAGAAGGCAAAATTGTTCTCCTCCCGAATCGGCACCGGCACCGGCCGTGCGCCGGTGAACTCGATCATCGAGCGATAGATCGGAAAGCCGGGGTCCGGATAGAGGATGTCGACGCCGGGGGCCCCGAACATCAGGATCGAGATGAACATGGTGGGCTTGCCGCCCGGCATGATCATCACCTCATCGGGCGAGACCTCGACCGCGAACCGCTTGCCGAGGTCGGCCGCCACCGCTTCCCGCAGCGGCTTGATGCCGACCGCCGGCGTGTAGCCGTGGTGGCCGTCCCGGAGCGCCTTCACGGCCGCCTCCACGATGTGGTCGGGGGTGCGGAAATCCGGCTGGCCGATGCCCAGATTGATGATGTCGCGCCCCTGGCTCGCAAGATCGGTCGCGCGCGCCAGCACCGCAAAGGCGTTTTCCTCGCCGATCCGGTCGAAGTCGGGCACGGTCTTGAGCATCGTCTCCTCCCGGCGCAGCTCGCGTGCGCGTTGCGCACAGCCGCATCTAGCTGAAACTTTCACGGAAAATCAAATACATATCGCCTTGCGGCGGTTTCGCCCGTTGCGTGCGGCGCGCAGACCGCTATTTTGGCGACATTATGGGCATATGGCTCGAGCTCGCGATCGTCATCGGGCTCGTTCTCCTGAATGGATTATTCGCGCTGGCGGAGATGTCGGTCGTCTCCTCGCGCCGCCTGCGGCTGCAGCAGATGGCCGAAAACGGCAATCTCGGTGCGGCGCACGCGCTCGCGCTGGCCGAGAATCCCGGCCGGTTCCTGTCCGCGGTCCAGGTCGGAATCACGCTGGTCGGCATCCTGTCCGGCGCATTCGGCGGCGCCACGCTCGGCGCCCGGCTGGGGGCGCGGCTCGACGAGTTGGCGTGGATCGAGCCCTACGGGGAGCGCATCGCCTTCTTTGCCATCGTGATCTTCATCACGGCGCTCTCGGTGATCATCGGCGAGCTGGTGCCCAAGCGGATCGCGCTGTCGAACCCCGAACCGATCGCGGCGCGCGTGGCGCGGCCGCTCGAGGTCGTGGCCGCCATCTTCACGCCGTTCGTGTGGGCGTTCGAGCGCTCGACCGACCTGATCCTGGCCATGCTCGGCATTCGCGAACGCGAGGGGATCAACGTCACCGAGGAGGAGGTCAAGCTCGCGATCTCGGAAGGCACCGAGGCCGGCGTCATCGACCAGGTCGAGGAGGACATGATCCACGGCGTGCTCGAGCTCGCCGATCGCACCGTCGCTTCCATCATGACGCCGCGGCCGGACGTCTATTGGATCGATCTCGACGACGATCCCGAAACCATCGCTCGCGATGTCGCCGAATGTCCGTTCTCGCGCATCGTGGTGGCGCGCGACGGCGACATCAGCCATCCGCTCGGAGTCGTGCAGAAGAAGGACCTGGTCGCGGATCTGCTCGCCGGCAAAGGCATTCCGATCATGCCGCATCTGCTCGAGCCGAGGCACGTGCCCGAGACCATGCCGGCGATGCGGCTCTTGCAGATCTTCCGCACCGTGCCGTTGCATGTCGCGTTCGTGATCGACGAGTACGGCGACTTCCTCGGGCTTGTCACCTTGACCGACGTGATGAGCGCGGTCGCCGGCGACCTGCCGGAGGAGCATCGGCCGACCCCGCAGGAGTTCGTCAAGCGCGAGGACGGCTCATGGCTGGTCGACGGCCGCGCCGCCATCGACGAGCTGAAGGAGACGCTCCGGCTCAATATCGAGCCGAACGGCGACTATCACACCGCCGCCGGCCTTGCGCTCGAGCGCTTAGCCCGCATCCCCGAAGAAGGCGAGCATTTCGAGCTCGACGGCTGGCGGGTCGAGATCCTCGACATGGATTCCAACCGCATCGACAAGCTGCTGTTCATCCCCCCGTCGCAAGCGGAGGCCGCATAGGCAAGCGGCGTTCGTCGGCTCAAAGACGTGATTGATTTCTTAGCTGGCGTTGGCCCCGCTCATTCCCGCACAAGCGAGAAGCCGGGGGTACGCTGGGTGCCCGCCGTTGGGGGGCGAGCGGAGGCGAGAGGAGCACCCGCATGGCCGGTGGCGACGCAGACGCTAAGCTGGAAAGTCAGAGCGGGATTTCACGGCGCGTGCTACTGGCTGGCCCGATGTGGCGACCGTGCTGCCGATCGCGGCCACAGAACCTGCGGCAATGGCCGCCCATTCGTTCCCGCCGCGTGCGCTGCCGGCACGCGCATTGCCGGTTCCCGATACGGTGAGCGCGGCGCTCAAGCCTTTCATTGCCGCGCCCTATCCGCCGGGCTGGGACGTCGCGCCGCAAACCGCCGCCGCCTGGAAAGAGCTGGTGGCGCAGAGTGCCGCTGCGGTTGCGCCCGATATCGCAGCCATTCGCCAGCGCTTCGACATCACGGTCGAACGGAGCGTGGTCGCCGGCGTGCCCGTGTTCGTCATTACGCCCGTCAACCTTCCGCCCGCCAACCGCGATCGCCTGCTCGTGCATGTGCATGGCGGCGGCTACGTGCTCTATCCCGGCGAAGCCGGCGCCGGCGAGGCGATGTTGATGGCCGCCTATGGCCGGTTCAGGACGATCTCCGTCGACTACCGGATGGCGCCGGACTTTCCGTTTCCCGCCGCCCTCGACGATGCGATGGCGGTGTGGCGGGCGCTTCTGGCCGGCAACGATGCGCGCCGGATGGCGATCTTCGGCAGCTCGGCCGGTGGCGGGCTCACGTTGGCGATGGTCTTGCGCGTCAAGGCGGAAGGGTTGCCGCTGCCGGCGGCGATCGCGCCCGGAACTCCTTGGGTCGATCTGACCGGGGACGGCGACTCGATCATGGCCAATGCCTATGTCGACAATGTCCTGGTCGCGAACGCGGGCTGGGCCGCCGCCGCGGCCAAGCTCTATGCCGCGGGTCGCGATCTGCACGATCCGCTGCTGTCGCCGATCTTCGGCGATTTTTCCGGCTTCCCGCCGGCGATCCTGACATCCGGAACGCGCGACCTGTTCTTGAGCGACACCGTGCGCGCCCACCGCAAGCTTCGGCAAGCCGGCGTCGAGGCCGTGCTGCAGGTGTTCGAAGCACAGAGTCATGCGCAATTTCTCATGCCGTTCGTGCCCGAGACCGAAGAGGCCCTGACCGAAATCGCGCGCTTCTTCGGCATGCATCTCGCCGCCTGACCCCCGGTCGCGGCTCTGCTCACACCCGATCATTCATCCTTGTGCTTGATCCCGACCTGCGCCGCACCTGCTATTCGGCCCCGGCGCCGATAGCGCGGCCCACGCGGCCATGCTCGGCAGCGGCTTGTACGGCTTTTCAGGTCGTCAGCACGCGTAGAGTCACACAGTGTCAATGGACCTACTCGCTCGAACGAGCCGAGCATTTCCATGAATCGTTCGGCTTGAACGTACTGCGCTCGGTCAGTGCCAATACGAATGGTCGAGGGCACTTGGTAGACTGGGCGCGTCGTAGAAATAGCCGCGCGCGAACGGCTCGAAGATTTCATCAGGCCCCGCCTGCACTCCAAGCGCAGCGAGCAGCGGACTCAGCGTCCGACCATACGGATGCCGAGAAAGAACCTCGCCGTCGCGGCACGTGAAGCCTTCGTAAAAACAGGTTCCGCCGGAGCAGTCGGCCTGCATCCAAACAAAAGTCAATCCCGGCCAGCGGCGGCTGAACTCCGCCAAGTCCTCCTCGATGGTGTTGATCGGCGCTTCGAGCCGCTCCACCTCGTCATCGGTTGCGCCACGCTCGTAATCTGGAAACGAGAGCCCGATGCCGGTGAAGGGGGCCGAGATGCTCTTGCCCCTTGCCAGTGGCCAGCGAGCCAGGGCGTCGTCGATCAGTGCCTCGCGCGCCGTCGCGCAGGCGGCGAAGAAACCGAAAAAGCGGTATGCCATCGGGCCCTCGGCGCTCGTCCCTCAAGGGGCTCAGTTCATGAACGAATATCTCAGGTCCGCGCGCCGCGTTTCCTCGCTGCCGTCGCCGAGCGTGCCACTTGCGCTAACATCAGTGCGCGCGAAGTGCTCACGTTCTCTCTTGAGCATCTTAGGGCCCGTCGAGCGTCTTAGGTGTCCGGAAGGGCCCCTTGGGCGGCCGAGGGGCGCTGGGTGCCCGTGAACTTCCACCGCACCAGAGCCCAGGCGGCGAGTGGCAGCAGCGCCGGCGCCACCAGCACCGCCGCGGTCGTCATGCTCAAGAGCAGATCTTTCGAATATTCCGGATCGGTGTAACGGACGATGCCGAAGAACGCGCCGGCGAGCAGCCAGAGCGCCGCGCTGGTGAGCAGCAGCCGCGATGTCAGCGGCTTGCGCGGGTTGAGGAAACCGGCAACGAGGTTGATGAGCGAGGCCAGCAGGAAGACGAGTATAACGTACAGGATGACGGCCCCCACGTTGCCTTTCCCGCCGCCCATGAACATTGCGAAGACGAAGAAAAAGTACGTGGCGGCGAGGCCGAGCAGCCCGCCGAGCACTCCGACAGCAGCATAGAGGACGCGCATTCGGACGCCCCCGGCCTGCCTACCTAGTTCGCGCGCGGATCGGTCACGCGGCCGGCAAACAGCACCGACCCATTCCTGAGGTCGTAGACGAAGAACACGAACGGCCGATCCACGATGAACTGGAGAGGCCGCTTGTCCGGATCCTGCTTGCCCGCGCCCGGCGCAACGACGACCGCGGTGGCAGCCGCCGCTTCGGTCCCAAGCTCGTCGACATCGATCTTCACGCGGTGCGCAATCTGATCGATGAAGAAACGGTCGCCGGCAGTGCGGGCCATGCGGGTGAATTCGGCGCTGCGGGCATCGAAAGGCCGGTGCATGCCGAGGCGCTTGAATACCTCCACGAGGTCGGTCCCGAACGAGACCGTGAACCTCGGCAGCGCCAGTTGGACGCGTTGCGGCCGCGCGTCCGGCAGCTTGCTGAACACCGCCTCGAGGTCTTGGGGATCGAGGCCGAGCTGCGGGCCCGAAAATCGATCTGCTCGGTCGGCGATGATGATGACCATGCCGACCATGGGGTCGGCATAGGGCAACCGCACGGCGCGCAGGCCCGGAGCTTCCAGGACGGCGAAGTCGCCCTCCTTGTGCATCATCGGCACGGCGGCCTGACGGCCGCTTGCGAGCGTGAATGCGGCATCGCGGGTGCCGCCCGGGTCGAAGGGGGTGGCCCACGCCGCCTTCATGGCGACCGCATTGAGGAGGACCAGGGAGAATTTGGCCGGCAACCGGTCGAGGATAGTCCTGATGCGACCGTCGGTGCGCTCGCCCACCCATTGGTTGATCGAGGAAAGGGTGGCGTCGCTGAGGAGCTGGGCGCCAAAATTGACCACGAGGTCGGAGATGTAGTCTGGGGCGATCTGACTGCTGCTCGGGCCGAGCGCGAGCGCGTTGGCGATCTTGAGCTCGAACCCGGGCTTGGCCCCGTCGCCTGGCGGCGCCGGCCCCGTGCGGTTGGCCTGCACCAAGTTGCGGGTTATCGCATGGACCTCGGCAATGTCGCGGGCCGCGAGCCGGATGTTGAACACCTGGCGGAGCTCGCGCTCGGTCTCCCCGCTGGCGCCGAGCAGCGCCATCGTCATGGCGCTTCCGACCGAGTAGGGCGAGAACGCAAAATTCTTTCCAGCCGCACCCTCCAGCTTCGGGATCTCCATCAGAACATGCAGGCCCGTGAGGTTGTAGGCCTCCTGCAGCGCGATCAGCTTCGCGCGGTTGGCGCTCTGTTCGGGCGTCAGGCCTTTCGAAGCGGATGGATCGGCCGGCGCCCTGGCGGCGGCGTCGGCGCCCGGCGCTTTGGCCTGGACGCCGGCGACGCGTGCACGGCCTTGCTTGGCGGCGGCATGGTCGGCGTTGACCGCCAGGGCCCTTTCATACATCGCCAGCGCTTCACGCGACCGCCCGAGCGCCTCGAGGATTTGTCCGCGCGTCGTCAGGCCGGTGTCGTAGTTGGGCGCCGCCGTCAGGGCCTCGTCGATGTCGGCCATCGCCTCCATGAAGCCCCTGAGCTTGAGCTGGGCGTTGGCGCGATTGTTGAGCGCGACGGCGTCCCCCGGAGCGCGCGCCAGATACCGATCGTAGTCGGCGATCGCGGCGGCGTAGTCCCCCTTGCCGAGAAAGGCGTCGCCGCGGTAGCGATGAATGTGCACCCAATCTGGGTCGAGGCGCAGGCCCGCGTTGAAATCCGAGATCGCGGCAATGTAGTCGTCGAACTTGAGAAGGGTTCGGCCACGATAAACATAGCTTTTGGCGTACGACGCGTCGATCGCCAGCGCGCGCGTCAGGTCGTCGAGCGCCTTACGATATTCCTTGAGAAAGAAATACGTTGTGCCCCGGTTGTAGTGGCTCAGTGGTCCGGCGGGATCGAGCCGGATTGACCGATTGAGGTCGTCGAGCGCCAGATCATAGTCGCCCTTGTTGAGATAGGCGCCGCCGCGATTGCTGAGAACGAGTGCAAGCGCCGATCGCGCAAGTCCGCCCCGCTCGATCAGGCCGGTGCAGGCGGCGATCGACGTCTCCCATTCCTCCGCGTTCGCGCACACGTCCGAGTCGTCGGCCCGGCTCGGCGTTTGAGCAATCAGCAAAGCGGCGAGTGCGACAATGGGAAGGCGCAGTGCGCCGAGGAGCGAGACAAGACCGCCGATACCGCGTGGACGTTTCGCCGCGGCACTCATGAGTTAGCTCCCTGAAGGCGTTGCCGTGAATCGGATCGCGTCTCTGGTTCCTTTTTGACCCGAAGCTCGCAATCGCAGCTCGCGGCACTGACGTGCGAACGTCGGGCTCTGGGTCCTAGCGCACATGATTTCAGCTTGCGTCGTCATGCGCGGGCTTGACCCGCGCATCCATCTGCTTTGCGGGAACCCCCTTGCGAAGATGATGGATTGCCGGGTCAACCCCGGCAATGACGATGAGGTGGCTCGAGATAAGATCATGCACTCTAGAGTCGATGGGGGTTGCCGGTGACGAGGCGGCCGGCGCCGACCACGTCTCCGTCTCTCTCCCAGGCGATGTGGGAGC
>Ga0111539_10001970_pt1 | contig 27408 bp, 26 predicted proteins | sample RhiMethybrSRZTD1_FD_79667 | JGI IMG/M metagenome (GOLD analysis project Ga0111539, IMG submission 79667) | Populus rhizosphere microbial communities from Tennessee, USA - Rhizosphere MetaG P. TD hybrid SRZTD1 (version 2) (version 2) | ecosystem: Host-associated > Plants > Roots > Rhizosphere >...
CCATCATCGACCGTGTGCTCGCACGCGGCAGGCTGATAGAACTACGCGGCACGTCCTACCGGACGCGCCACCTCAAGAACACCAAGGACGACGGCGCTCAACCCCTCGAGCAGAGTGCCAAAGTTTCCGGAATCAGCGGGCCAGAGTTTCCGGAACCCACAACAGAGCCAGCCGAGCAACATCGCCAGCAGGCACGTGAGGACCGCGATGGCAGCGAGTTTCCAAGCCAGATAGGCAATGCCGACGAGCAAGTCGAACCAACCGTGCTGTCGAATTCCCTTGGAGCAGCCCGCAGCGAATCCGCGCACAGCTGCTGAAGCGAAGAACAGTGCGATGGGCCCACCGATTCCTATCGCGACCATCTCTTCGATGCTCACCGGTCTACTCCACGTCGCATGAAGGCCTCATGCCTGGCTAACGTCTCTGACGCTCAGCCGCCGGCGCCGCTTGGGGCGCCGGTCGGCTGCTGCGTCGTGTTGGCTTGCCGTCGATCAGCGTCGCGAAACCGCAGTCGGCGACGGTGAGCCTCATCGAACAGAGGAGTCAGCAAGTAGCGATACGCCGAGCCCTTGAAGCCCTGGTTGTCGAGTGCGCGCACGGCGCCGTCGACACCGAACTCGGCGACCATGGCTTCAAGCACCCGCTGCGCGTCTGTCTGCGCAACCTTGCGCGTCTCGTCCCCCCAAGCGGGTCCTTTCTGCGCGATGATCGACGGCACGATGAGAGACTCTCTGTTGTTGTCGCGGTGCGTCATGAGTTCACCCGGTCAAGCCAACGTCTTTGCCCATCAGGCGCGAGCGGCACGGTCGGTTGCTCTTGAACCTCGGTTGCGCTTGCGTGCCGCTCGTCGCTTGCTTGGGCTTGTTGGGTGGTCATCGAATCCTAGCCCGAACAGCGGCAGCCTCGACCATGATCTCGGCCCACGCGTTGGACCGATGCAGGACTGGGACCCCGCCGCTCGATGGCAGGGAACTCGCCCGTGAATCGTAGAAGCGGTTGAACTCGGCAAGCAACCGAAGCTCGGCTGCCGTGAACGCGGATCGGAACGCCGGTGACTCGGGCAGGTACGAGTCGTCGAACCACATGCAGACCAACTCCGCAGGCACGTTGCCGATCGGCACCTCGCGCTCATACCTCTCTTGAGCAGCAGCATCACCGAGCAGCTCAAGCAGCTTGAGGATGCCAGCCCGGACTTGATTCTGATCGAGGCCCGTCACCTGATCCACCCAACGTCTTTCACGCTCAGGCGCGAGCCGCGCGCGATGCGCTTGATCTCGCGGTTGCGTGATCGCGCGGCTCGTCGCCTGCTGCGTGGAGTTGGGCAGCTTACTACGTTCCGCCGACGAAGTAGTCCTCGACGCGACCATCCTTGTCGATCCAGACGTAGCAGATCGGTTCGCCGAACCTGAAGATCAGGACGCGGTTCGTGATCGGCCGCTCCTTGCGAGACCAGCCCTCCACGTAGTAGTCAGCCGGCGCGCTACTCCGATCGAATACCTGGTCTGGCTGACGGCCCAGCAGACGGATGATCTCGGGCTCGGTGAGGCCACGAGCGAGCTTGGACTCAATCTCCCGGTGCCCGAAGGGATCCCAGAGCCACAAGGCAATGACGAGCACCGCGATGCCCCCGAGCATGAGGGCTACGAGGACCGCCCAGAACTTGTCCAGCATGCTCCAGCTGCGCGCCATGGGTCTGCCCAACGTCTCTGCCGCTGAGGCGCGAGCCGCGTGCGAGGGCGTCAGCTCTCGTGGTTGCTCTGGTCGCGGCTCGCCGCCTCCTGCGGCTTGTTGGGCGGCGATACTACCTCATCCATCGCTCGGGATGCGGGTATCCGAGGCTGCGCGATCGCTCAAGGTCGTCGAGTGCACGCTCGTGCGCGGCTCGAGACACACCAAGATCGTCAACCCAGGAGGCCATGAAGGACGTTGGCACCACCAAGAGATCGAAGGGCAGGCACAGCGGGGTGCCCAGCCCGAGCAGCAGCGCTTGAACTACTCGAGAGTCGTGAGAGGAACCGTAGCCAGCAGTGAAGGTCCCCACCCACGTCCCGGTGAGAGAACCGATGGGCGCATCACGTACGATGGACGATGCACGTCGTGCGTGAAGCTCGCCCAACGCGGCATCCCACGACTCCACATCACGATCCATGCATGCGACGTCGTGACGCGCAACCCAGAGAGCGACTGCCTCACCGCGTGCTCGGCTTGCGTGCATGTCATCGATCAACACCGTCAACTGGTCGCAGTTGAAGCCGAACCTGTCGGTCTCTACGGCCTGCACAAAGCCGCAAGATGACACGACGACGGAACCCGTCACAATCACCGCGCAACAAGCCAATCGTCGTCGCCGCATGGCACGTCCGCCCAACGTCTTTGACGCTGAGCTGCGAGCCGCGTGTCGAGGGCTCTTGCCTCGCTTGTTGCGTCATCGCGGCTCGTCAGCTCCTGCGTCGTGTTGTGCAGCCATCCTACTGCAGATCAGTCGCGAAGACTCTCGGTGCCCCGAGGCTGGCGGGGACTTGAGAGCAGGCCGACCATCCACACGACAGCGCCGACTCCGCCGCCTATCACTGCCAGCGCAACAAAGCCACAACCGGTGCTCGGCCCGGTCCAGCCGAGAGCGTCGGTGATGCAGAGTACAGCGAAAGGAGCGATCGAGACCGCGAGGATCAGAATGCCAATGCTGCTCATCCTCGACATGCCTACCTCGGTCATGGCGCCAGCGGGGTCTGCACAACGTCTTTGCCCATCAGCCGCGAGCGCCGCTGCGGCGCTCGTCGGCTGCATGGGCTTGTTGGGCAGCATCATCGCGGCCCTCCAGAACTCCGCAAGCAGAGGGATCAAGGGCGGTGCTTCGTCAGACGGCCTCGCTCACGATCTGAGTACAGGTCGGGTCGGCTGTGCCATTCGTGGTCGATCTCCCGCATGACCAGTGCGCAGTCCAACTCCACGGATCCGGCTGGAAACCGACTCGCGTCGTCGAAGAAGCACGATCGGGCATGGGTGACCTCCAGCGGATCGATGCTCCACCTCAGGCTTTTCAACTCCATGCCGTGGTAGTGGCCCTCGCGGTGCGTGGCCGAATACCCCGTGGCACCAAGTGAGAAGAACCCTGCCGCCTCTGCCAGCGATGGAAAGATGCTGGATGTCGGCAGCCGCTCCGCCGATCGGCCCGAGAACGCGACCTCCTCGCCGCCATCATCACGGACAATTCGAACCGACACGGCCCCCGGCGCTTCGCGGACTTCGAAGACACTGCGGTTGAAGATGCCAGGGAAGACCCGCCCGCCAAGTGCCTTGTTGAACCACGAGTTGGTGTCGCGGCGAGGGATGAAGACTCCCTCTCGCCGCTCACCATCCTCGTCCCACTCAACCGCCACGCGATGGGCAGCATTCTCCGAGGTCATGCCAAGCCACGATGGCAGGAACGCGGGCCGCAAGGCCCTGAAGCGAATCATGCAGACTCCGCCAATCCCACGTCCGCAGTACAACTTGGGCCGGAACGGCGACGGGATCGCCTTGGCAAGCACGCTCGGATCGATCCGATAGTTGAGCAGCACACGACGTGCGATGACGCCTCGGATCGTGTCCAGGAAGGTCATGGATGCGCCACTCTGTCTGCCCAACGTCTTTGACGCTCAGCCGCCGGCGCCGATTGGGGCGCCGGTCGGCTGCTGCGTCGTGTTGGGCAGACATGCTACAGGATTCAGCAGGCGGGTCATCTGGCGCCTCCGCTCGAATGCCCCGCGCCTCGCGCTGTCCGTCTTGCCCGCCACGACAGCACGAACAACATCCCCAACTGAGCGGCTACTGCGTGCGGGATGGCGAACAACACCGAGAAGCAGCAACCCACTCCGGCCGTCGACGTAGACGGCCAGCGCGACAAGGCAGAGCACCAATAGCTCGGCAGAAACAGGATTCCGATCGCCCAGCCCAGCCTGCGCTGCGTGGTACCGATCAAGAAGGCCAGTAGTAGGAAGGCACCGTACAGGCCCAAGGTCATCGAGTCGCGCTCCTCCGCGAAGAACTGCTCGGCGAGCACTCCCATCGCTACAGCCACGACCGAGCCGGCGACGAACCGTGGCGCGCTGAATGGCAGCGGGGATGGCTCTATTGGGGACAAGGACGGTTCTGCCCAACGTCTCTGGCGCTGAGCCGCGAGCGCCGCTGCGGCGCTCGGCGGCTCCTACGCCTTGTTGGCCCGCTACTCTACCTCGAAGAGGCCGAGCCAGAAATCAGGCGCAGCGCTTGGACTGAGCCTCCGCAGAGTCTTGACCAGTGACTTTCGCTCCGCGGGCGAAAGAGGGTTCTCCTCCAGCTCCGAGTCTTGCCGACCACTCGACAATCTGGACATCTCTTGCATGGTTGCTGCAAAAGCCGCGAAGGAGTCGGAAACCAAGTTGGGCTCCCAGGACCCCTCACCATGCATCGCTGTGAAGACTGGGAACTGGGGGTCGTCGGCATCGACGAACAGAGGATCACCACAGAGAGTCTCACGGCCGAACACGACCCAGGATCGCTGCCAGTCTCCTGGCCGATTACCGCACAGATCCTCGCCACCGGGAGAGTGGGCGTAGCCAACCTGCTCGCCTGGAATGGCGGCAGGAGGAAACAACTCAACGCCTGCCATCCCGATCGTGACCTCCACAGGCGCGAAGGATTCCAAACGCTTGATGAACTCCGTCAGGTGGGCACTCATGCGTGTGCAGGTCCCCGGTCGGGCCAACGTCTTTTGACCATCAGGCGCGAGCCGCGTGCCTTGTGCGTTGATTCGCTGGTAGCGTCATCACGCGGCTCGTCGCTTGCATGGTCTTGTTAGCCAGCGCATCACCGCTGGGCAAGCCCCTTGGCCTCGGAGACGTGATACTCAAGGAGGGCAATTGGTTCTGAAGTGCGGCGCCCAGCCTGATACAGCTCCTTGGTGGCCACCAGCATGTCCTGCATGCGAGCGAGATGCTGCGCGAACGCCTCGCGCGTCGTCAAGGCACCTGACTCTGACGCCGATTCTGCGAGACGCCGAGACCAAGTCGCCCGCGAGTCGCAGTCTTGCAGGGTCTCGCACGGAACGCTGGACAGGCGCTCCCACACGGCCTTGGCAGCGTTGTGGCGCTCGGTTGCCAGTTGCTTGACGACCGGATCCTGCGGGGCGTGCGCGGGACCAAAGGGCAGAGATGCCATCAAACCGAAGGCGAGAACCCACGAGAATCGATTCGTCATGCTGTCTCCGGGCCAGCGACGACGGCTGGCCAACGTCTCTGCCGCTCAGCCGCGAGCGCCGCTTGGGGCGCTCGTCGGCTGCTGCGGCTTGTTGGGCCGACTACTTACCACCGACGCTCTGCCTTGTCTTGATCTCATCTGCCACGCGGCGCGCCGTAGCCTCGTCGTTGAACCCGCGGTCGATGAAGTAACCGTCGCCGTGGGACTTCTCGTCGAACGACCACACCTTCCGGCCGTCCCAAACAAGGGCCACGGACTCGTGGCCCGCTGCAAGGTCCCTGATCCAGATCATGTCCGCATCATCGACTGAGAACATGACCGTCCAGATGCCCGCGACCACTACTTGGCCGGCGTGAACGTCCTTGAACCGAACATCTCGTTGCTGAGTCCGGCCATCCACGCTCACAACAACGGGCAGCCGTGGGCTCAGCATGGCCTCGCTGCTCGAGGCATGCGGCAGCGCACACGCGCCAAGCAGTACCACGAGATTCAGGCTCGCCAGCTTCATGGAGGTTCGGCCCAACGTCTTTGACCTTGAGCCGCGAGCGCCGCTGCGGCGCTCGTCGGCTCCAAGGTCTTGTTGGGCAGTCTACCGCAGTTGCCCCCGGATCGATGCCAGGAGGCCAGTCGCGTCCATCCAGCCGGACTCCGCGACCACCTTTGAGCCGTCGAACACCCTGAGCTGCACCTCAAGCGTCTGCCGGCAATCGATCATGCCCCGCAATGCCACATCCGTCGTGCGGCCGCCGGAGCCATTGAGGGCGAGCCGCACCTGGCACCTGAAGCGATCTCCAGTGCCTGCACTCAGCTTGTCCGAGTCCAACACGTAGTACGGTCCTGCGGGCGCCACACGGAGTTGGCCATAGATACCGTGCGCGACCGCGAGCGCGCGAATGCTGTCCGGTGCGTCAACGGCGAACGTGACCGTCGAATAGGAGAGTACGGGCGGTGGGTCGATCCTCGTACGGCCCCCAACCACTACCTCAACGATGTTGGAGTCAAACTGAATGACCTCGGGGATGCGAGAACACGACCCACCTGCGGCCGCCACCAAGGTCAATGCAGCTAGCCAAGACGCACTACCCATGATCTGCCCAACGTCTTTGGCCATCAGCCGCGCGCCGCTGCGGCGCGTCGGCTGCATGGCCTTGTTGGGCGGCGCTCACCGCCCGAGTTGCTTGGGTAGGTCGACAACATAGAGTCCCCACAGCTCTTCAAGCGGAACGAGCCGCCGAGAGCGCTCGCTCATCGGTGAACCCTCTGTGAACGGAAATGGGTAGATGGAGAATGCTCGATCTCCGGGCACTTGCCGTACATCGGCCCGCCAGCTACTCCAGCGGCTATCGGCGTAGAAACGCTCGAGATCGCCACGCATGAGGAACCAGAGCCATTCGGAGTAGGAGGCGGCCACATCCTCCCATCGCAAGGTGTCTGGAGCGAAATAGAAGACGTGACCGGCTGGGCCAGGGATGCCGCCGCCGTTGAGCGCGAAGAACCCGCCTAGGGCATCGTCACCGACGAGCAGGGCTCCCGGTAAGCGATGGGGTGGCTGCCCGAGTCGATTCCACGTCTCGAGCGATCGCGGCAGGCGGTTATGCCCGCCGCCGAGCACGCGCACCCAACCGTCGTCGATCAGGATGCCTCCCGACTCCAGCGCTATCGCCCCCATCGGCGATCGACTGGTCACCTGTAGCGCGAGCAGCGTGCGGCGACCGGCGGCTGGATCGACGTCAAGCAGCTCGACAGTGTTCTTCGCACCGCCGATCCACTGCCGCACCTGAGCCATCCCTGGCTCAGTCGTGTCCACCAGCTGTTCAATAGTCTTGGGCGACATGGGGTCGGAACTCCCAGAGCAGCTGCCAGTGAAGGCGACAACAACGGCGAAGCCAAAATGCTTGAATCGCATGCGAAGCGGCCAGCCCGTCCGCCCAACGTCTCTGCCGCTCAGGCGCGAGGCGCGCGGTCGGTTGCTCGTGAACCTCGGTTGGTTCGTGCGCGCCTCGTCGCTTGCTGCGGCTTGTTGGGTGGTCACTCTACGGCTCGACGTCCTGGTAGCGAAGTGCGTCGAGCCATGCCGCATGCGACTGCCCCAGCCTGGACCGATAGCCCGCAACTACGGACTCGCGGCTCGATCGCAGGAGAGACGGGTACGCCTCGGTGCGCACCTCGGGCAGCTCCCACTCCAACTCCGAGGCAATGCGGTCGACGACGACGGCATCCGCCGGATGCGTGAACGTCGGGTCCTGCGTCTCCATGAAGCGATACGCCCACTCGAAGAGCGCCAAGGCCATATCCCGGGGCAGCTTGATGACCACGTCGTCGGGAGAATGAGTCATGGCGCGAGGGGATCCACCCAACGTCTTTGACCATCAGGCGCGAGCCGCGTGCCTGGTGCGTTGATTCGCCCGTGGTCGTCATCACGCGGCTCGTCGCTTGCATGGCTTGTTGGCCAGCCATCCTACAGGCTTCGCCGTAGCCAAGCGCACACGGGAAACAGAACAGCCAAGGCGAACGCCCCCCAAGTTGCACGCGAGATGCGACCGCCCGCTGCCTTGTCGCGCAGACCAACGCAAACGGCCACGATAGATCCAATCAGCAGGCATCCGAATCCGAGCACGATGCATGGCGGACTCGGAACCAGAGTGAGGAGGAAAGCGGCGACCAGAATCGCCACCGGCACGTAGCCGGTGTCCCAACGTCGCCCTGTTGGATCCTCGGTGCCGCTCAACTTGGTCTGGCCAACGTCTCTTGCCGCTGAGGCGCGCGCCGGCTTGGCGGCGCGTCGCCTCCTGCGGCTTGTTAGCCGGCGCCACTTCGAACCCGGGCGTGGATCGCCTTGAGTTCGGGCAGCACGGCTCGGAAGAACTCTACAAGATCAGCCGCACTTCGCACGACCCTCGGGAACGCAATGCCGTAGACGCCCCATCGGTCCGAAGTGGGGGGACACACCTCGTGGGTCTCAAAGACGCCAACTGCCCAGACCAACCCAGCACGGGATCCATCCGGAGCAACCACGTATGCGTCTCCAAAGTCGCACCCGTCAGGATCGTCATCGAACGCGCTGATGGCTCCGAGACGCCATCCGTCGGTAAGCGACTCCTCAAGGAGCGGAAACCCATGGTAGACGGGAGCACCATCCGGCCGGGCGAGGAACGCCGGCAGGTCGCGACTGGCTGACACGGCGGCGTCATCGGTCAGCACTCTCTTGCCACTCGGCTTCGATGGGTCCACGACAGGGTCCGGCTAACTAGGTTTCGACGGAAGTGCCTAACCACGGCCCTTCTCGTCGCCCGCAGCCTAACCACGGCGGTCGCGCTCGACTACCCCTGCGCCAGGTTTAGAACTTCAGCTGATCCTGCGTCCCGGCTTGCGGGCAGACCTCAGCAACCGGAACTGCCAAGGCCCGAACGCCGTGTCCAGTCCACCTCGTCGCGCTTGGACGGAACTGTCTAACACGCATCGTCGCCACCATCTCCTTCGTCGACCATTCCGCCATCGAGCCGATCGCCGTCGCCGCCCTTCGCTTCGTGCGGCCCACCGGCCAAGGCCACGGCCGGGGCCGCGGAGGGGCCGAGCCCACGCGCGCGGATTCCCACCTCGCGGTCCAGCCCTTCGAGCGGACTCCGCACGCCGTGCGGGCCGCGATTCAGGACGTGCGTGTAGATCATCGTGGTCCGCACGTCGGAGTGACCGAGCAGCTTCTGGATCGTGCGCAGGTCGTAGCCGTCTTCGAGCAGGTGGGTCGCGAAGGAGTGGCGGAACGTGTGGCATGATGCTCGCTTCGGGATCCGCGCCTGCAGCACTGCGAGGTGCACGGCCTTTTGTACAGCGGACTCGTGGAAGTGATGCCGCCGGCGCTGGCCGGTCTCGGTGTGGAAGTAGGTGCGAGTGGCGGGGCAGAACCATTGCCAGGCCCACTCGCGGCCGGCGTTCGGCAGCTTGTCCGCGAGCGCGTTCGGCAGTTCGACCCAGCCGGCACCGGCGCGAAGGTCGGCGGCGTGTTGGCGTTCGGCGGCGTCGCGATGGGCACGCAGCGACTCGAGCAAGGGAGCAGGGAGAACGGTCTGACGGTCCTTGTCGCCCTTGCCGGCGCGCACCGTGATCGCGGAGCGCGCGAAGTCGACGTCCTTGATGCGCAGGTGCAGCGCTTCGAGCAGGCGCAGGCCCGAGCCGTAGAGCAGGCTGCCGATGAGGCGGGCAGGGCCGGTGAGAAGAGCGAGCACGGCGGCCACCTCGGCGCGGTCGAGGACGACCGGCAGATGCTGCCGCCGGTCGGCGCGCACCAGGTCGTCGAGCCACGGCAGGTCGAGGCCGAGCGTGTGGCGGTAGAGGAAGAGAAGCGCGGCGAGGGCCTGGTTCTGGGTGGCGGCCGCGACCCGTTCGTGGACGGCCAGGTGCGTCAAGAAGGCCGTGACGTCGGCCGCGCCGAGTTCGCGCGGGTGCCGGCGATGGTGATGGAGGATGAACCGCCGCACCCAGTAGGCGTACGCCTCCTCTGTGCGCGGGCTGTAGTGGCGCGTGCGCAGGTCGCCGGCGAGTCGGTCGAGCAGACGCGGTTCGATCACGTTGTCTGAGTGCAAGGCAACCGGCGCCCGGTTGCAGTTTCGCCGAGGATTCCACGCGCCTGGTCCGCCAACGTCCGAGAAGCGGTAGCTCGTCCTGTCGTAGCCCCTGTAGCCCCGACCGAAGACGAGGCCCTCCTTGCCGTGCCATCGGTCGCCGGCTCGCAGGCCCACGGCGAACGGGCCTACTGCGAGACGGGGTGCCAGAGCGTCTTCAGCTCGACGAACGGCTCGACGAACAGCAGCGAGCGCAGACGCTCGGCCTTCGTCCAATCGGTGGCAGCCAGATCGCAGAAGCGCACGCGCTTGCAGTTGTCGGCCGCGGCCGAGGTCAACGCCGCATCGGGTTTGCCCGCGACGAGCAGGCCGTCGATGTCGCGGTGCGATGCGAAGTGCGAAGCGAGTTCGTCGCGCAGGCCGGAGATCAGGTTGATCGCGCCGGCCGGGACGTCGCTCGACGCGCAGATCTCGCCGAGCGCGAGCCCGGCGCACGGGGCGGCTTCGCTGACGAGCGCCACGACGCTGTTGCCGCCCGCGAGCAGCGGCAGCGCGAGCGCGAGCACACCGACGAGCGACGGTCTCGGTGGCGCGAGCACGCCGATGACGCCGGTCGGCTCGACCGTCGAGAAGTTGAAGAACGGCCCCTGCACGGCGTTCTGGCTGCCGAGCAGGCTCTGCAGCTTGTCGCAGAGGCCCGCATACCACGTCGTGAGCGAGATCGCGAGGTCCACTTCCTTCGCGGCGGCTGCGGCCGCGACGCCCGAGAGACGCAACTCGGCCTGCATCGCGTCGGCACGCGACTGCAGCATCTCGGCGACGCGGTAGAGGATCTGCCCGCGCAGGTAGGCGCTGCTGCCGCTCCACGCGGCGAGGCCCGCGCGCGCCGCGACGACGGCGTCGCGCAGGTCCTTCCTGCTGCCACGGGCGACGTTGATGCCGGGGCTCTGCTGCGGCGCGAACGAGCGACCCGACTCGCTGCGCGGGAACTTGCCGCCGACGAAGAGCTTGTAGGTCTTGGGCACGGGCACGGCCATGACGCCAAGGTGCCCGAGGCTGCGCGGTGAAGCAAGCGCGGCGAGATCGGTCATGGATTACCGTGCAATCGAGTTGCCGATGGCGGACCGCGAACGCCCCCCCCCGCACCCGACGAGATCTGCCGGATCAGACGAGGATCGCGTGGCGGTGAGACGGGTCGATGCAGCGTCAGCCCGGCGACAAGCTGCCGCGCAGCTTCACGTAGGCGCGCATTCCCTGCCGCCCACCTTCGCGGCCGAAGCCCGACTCCTTGAAGCCGCCGAACGGCGAGCCGGCGTCGAAGCGGTTGAACGTGTTGTTCCAGACCACGCCGGCCTTCATGCGTTCGGCGAGCCACAGGATGCGAGAACCCTTGTCGGTCCAGATGCCCGCCGACAGGCCGTAGCTCGTGTTGTTCGCCTTCTCCACGGCTTCTTCGGGTGTGCGGAACGTCAGCACCGAGAGCACGGGTCCGAAGATCTCCTCGCGCGCGATGCGGTGGCTCAGCGCGACGTTCGTGAACATCGACGGGGCGAACCAGAAGCCCTTCTTCGGCAGCTCGCACGCGCTCTGGAACAACGACGCGCCCTCCGCGACGCCGGCCGCGACGAGCTGCTCGATGCGACCGAGCTGCACCTTGCTGTGGATCGCGCCCATGTCGGTGTTCTTGTCCATCGGGTTGCCGACCCGGATGCGCGCCATGCGGGCGCGCAGCTTCTCGACGAACAGGTCGTGCACGCTCTCCTGCACGAGCAGCCGCGAACCCGCGCAGCACACGTGGCCCTGGTTGAAGAAGATGCCGCGCACGACGCCTTCGACGGCCTGGTCGAGCGCCGCGTCCTCGAACACGACGTGCGCGGCCTTGCCGCCGAGCTCGAGCGTCAGCTCGATGCCGGCTCCCGCGACGGCGCGCTGGATCTCCTTGCCGACCTCGGTGCTGCCCGTGAACGCGACCTTCTGCAGACCGCGATGCCGGACCAGCAAGGCGCCGGTCGAGCCGTCGCCCGTGATCACGTTCACGACGCCGGGCGGCAGGCCAGCCTGCTGCAACACCTCGCAGAGCCGCAGCGCCGTGAGCGGCGAGGTCTCGGCCGGCTTCAGCACGACGCAGTTTCCGGCCGCGAGCGCGGGCGCGATCTTCCAGGCCGCCATCAGCAGCGGGAAGTTCCACGGGATGATCTGGCCGACGACGCCGAGCGGCTCGGCCTGCTGGCCCGGGAACAAGAGCTCGAGCTTGTCGGCCCAGCCCGCGTGGTAGAAGAAGTGCTGTGCGGCGAGCGGGATGTCGACGTCGCGCGTCTCGCGGATCGGCTTGCCGTTGTCGAGCGTCTCGAGACACGCGAACTCGCGCGCGCGTTCGAGCAGGATGCGCGCGATGCGGAACAGGTAGCGCGAACGGTCTTCGCCGGAGAGGCGGCTCCACGCGGGGAAGGCCTGCCTGGCCGCCGCGACAGCCGCGTCGACGTCCTTCTCGCCCGCCATCGCGACTTCGCTGAGCACACGCTCCGTGGCGGGATCGATCGTGGTGAAGTACTCACCGGACCTCGGCTTCTTCCACGCGCCGCCGACGAACAACTCGTGCCGCGGCGCGATCGCGAAGTGGTCGGTGCTCTCGGGCGCAGGCTCGTATTGCCACACGGCGCCGAACTTCAGCTCGGGCCGCGCGGCTCGAGCGCGCTTCGGGCTGGTCTTCTCGCTGCTCTTCTGGCTGGTCTTCTCGCCGTGATCGTCCATGGTGGTGCCCCTAGTCGGCGCTGAAGTCGGTTGGCCGCTGGTAACGCGCCGTGCGTTCCTTCTCGAGCTGCATCAGCACGTCGTTGAGCAGCGAGCTCGCGCCGAAGCGGAACCACGACGGCGACAGCCACAGGTCACCGGCCGTCTCGGCCACGAGCACGAGATAGCGCAGCGCGTCCTTGCCGGTGCGGATGCCGCCGGCCGCCTTCACGCCGACCTGGTTCCCCGTCTCGAGGTAGTGGTCGCGCACGGCTTCGAGCATCAGCAGCACGACCGGCAGCGTGCTGGCCGGCGTGACCTTGCCCGTGCTCGTCTTCAAGAAGTCGCCGCCGGCCAGCAACGCGATGCGGCACGCGCGGCGGATGTTGTCGTAGGTCTTCAGCTCCCCGGTCTCGAGGATCACCTTGAGACGCGCCGGCCCGCAGGCCTGCTTGACCTCGCAGATCTCGTCGTAGACCTGTCCGTAGCGGCCGGACAGGAATGCGCCGCGGTCGATCACCATGTCGATCTCGCTGGCACCGGCCTCGACCGCGAGCTGCACTTCGCGCAGCTTCAAAGCACGGTCGGTGCGGCCCGACGGGAACCCGGTTGCGACGCTGGCCACCTGCACGGTGCTGCCGCGCAGCGCGTGCACGGCGACCTCGACGAGATCGGGATAGACGCAGACCGCGGCACACGACGGCAGGTCGGTGCGACCCGGCAGCGGGTGCTTCGCCTTCGCGCAGAGCTGCCGCACCTTGCCGGGCGAATCCATGCCCTCGAGCGTGGTGAGGTCCATCATCGCGATGCAGAGGCGCAGGCCTTGCACCTTCGCCTGCTTCTTGATCGAACGCGTCGCGAGCTCGGCGGCGCGCGTCTCGAGCGCGACGGCGTCGACGGGCGGCACACGGAACTCGACGGGTGTCAGCGACGGGGACATGCGCAGGAAAGCAACGAGGCACGGATCGTGCCGGACCACCGCAAGGATGTCGATCATGCCTCGGCCGCATCGCCAATGCACTCACGAGCACAGCTCGATAGACTGACGCGCCCCGCCAACGCCGGAGCTTTCCATGCGGCTCGCGACCACTACCTTCGTCATCACCACGTTGTGTTCCGTGTCCACGGCCACGGCGCAGCAGATCATCGCACAGACCTCGGGACTCGCGAGTCCCGCAACGCGATGAAGGCTGCAGCTGTCTGCTTCGCACTCGCCTGCTTCACTCTGGATCGGGGCCTCGGCGCGCAGGAAACGCTGCTGCGCGCCGTGCCGGACAAGTCCGAGCTCTGGCTCGATGCACGATGCCATCTGCCCGACCAGGTGGTCGTGAAGTTCGCCGAGGGCACCGACATCCGCGCGAGCAAGGGAACCCTGGTGGCGCCGCGCGATCTCAGGCCGGTGCTCGCGGTGCTGGGCCAGCGCGCGGTGCGTCCGTTCTTCACGGTCGGCGAGGAAGCGCTGCGTGCGCTGCGCGCGCGGGTCCTCGCGGCGACTGCGGCCGGCACCACACCACCGGCCGATCTCTCGCTCTACGCGATCGTCAGCACGCGCGACCTCGACGACAGCCGCGCATTGATCCAGGCGCTGCACGCGTTGCCCGAAGTGGAGCTCGCGTATGCGCGCGAGCGCGCGACGCCCCCACCAGGGGAGAGCCCGCCCGGTGACATCCCGCCCGTGACGCCCTCGTTCACGTCGCAGCAGGGCTGGCAGAACGCCGCTCCGACCGGCCTCGACGCGATGGCCGCGCGCAGCATCATCGGCGGCTGGGGTGCGGGCACCTACGTGCTCGACGTCGAATACGGCTGGGACTTCGACCACGAGGACATCGCCGTGCTGCGCCCTGCCTCGCTGATCGGGCCGCCGGGCTCGTCGACCTTCTACAACAGCCACGGCACCGCGGCGTGCGGCGAGATCGCCGCCGATCCGGACCAGTTCGGCGTGCATGGCCTGACCCCGGACATCGTGCTGCGCGTCGCGACCGACAACCCCTCGACCGGCTACAGCGTCGCGGGCGCCATCGTGGCCGGCCTTCCGGTGCTGCGCCCCAGGGACGTGATCCTGCTCGAGGCGCAGGCCAGCTCACCGCTCGGGTTCGTGCCAACCGAATACCTGCAGGCCGACTTCGACGCGATCCAGAACGCCACGAAGCTCGGCGTGATCGTCGTGGAGCCCGCCGGCAACGGCAGCGCCAACCTGGACGCGCCCGCGTTCTACCGCAAGTTCGACCTCACGTGGCGCGACTCCGGCGCGATCGTCGTCGGCTCCACCAACGGCGCTTCGCTGCTCCCCTCCAGCACCACCAGCTACGGCTCGCGCGTGGACGCGAACGGCTGGGGCGCGACCGTCACGACGACCGGGTATGGCGACCTGTTCGGCGGCGCCGACCGCCGCCAGCACTACACGGCGACGTTCGGCGGCACTTCCTCGGCGTCGGCCATGGTCACGAGCGTGGTCGTGTCGCTGCTGTCCGCGGCGAAGGCTCATTGGAGTCCGCAGAAGATGAAGTCGTTCGACTTCCGGGCGATCCGCTACCTGCTGCGGACCTACGGCACGCCGATGGGCCCGACCAGCCTGCTGCCGATCGGGCGCCGGCCGGACCTGCTGGGCATGTTGCGCGCTGCCGGCCTCGAGCGAGGGCTTCGCGTGCTCGACGAAGTCCGCATCAACCAGAGCTACCACTTGGAGCTCACGGCAGACTTCGCGGCCGGCGGTGGCGACTTCTGGATCCTGTACGCGGCGGCCGGCACCGGCAGCGTCGACATCGGCCTGCCCTCGCCATGTGGAAGGCTCACGCTCGACCCGGCGCTCTTGTTCCCGTTCACGTTGGGCACCTTCGGCGGTGGCAACCCCACGACGGTGAGCATCGCCGTGCCGAACGACCCGGCGTTGTTCCGCACGCGGCTCTACTGGCAGGCGGCCACGGTGCGCGGCGTCGACCTGCGCATCTGTTTGACGAACGGCGCGCAGGCCTACGTGATGCCGTGAAGGGTTCGGCGGCGACCAGGTCCAGGTGATGCCGCCGCGGCCCACCGGCTGCGGCGCGTGCTTCCGGACATGCAACTCTCCAGTTGCATTTCGATCGGACTGCGGCTAGACCATGCGCAACCGCGAGGTTGCCCATGACGACAAAGACATCCGACCGCATCGAGAAACAGATCGTGTTGCGCGCCGGCCGCGCGCGTGTGTGGCGCGCGCTCACCGACGCGAAGGAGTTCGGCACCTGGTTCCGGGTCGAGCTCGAGACCGCGTTCGCGCCGGGCAAGAAGGCCACCGGCGCGATCACGCACGCCGGCTACGAGCACGTGCGTTTCGAGGCGACCGTCGAGCGCATGGAGCAGGAACGCCTGTTCGCGTTCCGCTGGCACCCGTACGCGATCGACGCGAAGGTCGACTACGGCAAGGAGCCGACCACGCTCGTCGAATTCAAGCTCGCCGACCATCCCGACGGCACGCTGCTGTCCGTCGTCGAGTCCGGCTTCGACAAAGTGCCCGCCCACCGGCGCGGCGAAGCCTTCCTGCGCAACTCCGAGGGCTGGGAGATCCAGCTCCGCAACATCGAAGCCCATGTCGCGAGCAAGCGCGCTGCCGGCGGCTGAGACGCGGCGCGCCGCCGCGCTGTTCTCTGCCCTCGCCGACGCGACGCGGTTGCGTCTCGTCGCGCGCATGGCGACCGCCGGGCCGGAACCGATCGTGAAGCTCAGCGCCGCGAGCTCGGTGTCGCGCCAGGCGATCACCAAGCACCTGCGGGTGCTGGCCCGCGCCGGGCTCGCGCGCGGCCAACGCGCCGGTCGCGAGCGCATCTGGCGCCTCGACCTCGAGCGGCTGGCCGAGGCCCACGACTGGCTCGAACGCATTTCGCGCCAGTGGGACGACGCGCTGGCAAGGCTCGCGGACCTGGTCGAACGCTGAAACGCGGCGCGCTCGCGCGGCAGCTCGCCGTGACGGCAGCGGCGGCCGCGACGACGCTGCGGCAACTGAGCGGCCTTCGAGGCACGCAACCGCGCGGGTGTCAGGCGATGACCGGAGTCGCGGTGGGAGTCTCTGCCCGATGGCTCGGCATCTCCATCGCGCAGAGAGTCGCGTCTCCCGCATCGCAGCTGTCCCCCCTGCGGATGGATCCGCAACCATGCCCATCGTTCGCACCATCGTGACGCGACCCGCGTGGCGCTCGTTCCTTCTCGTTGGCTTCGCTTGCGCGCTCGCCGGAGCAACCATGCCGGCGCAAGGGCACCTGCTCACTTGGGGCCGGATCGTGAACGACAGCCGGTGGCCGGCGCAGTCGTTCGTCGAAGTCGTGGCCGGATACGAGCACACCCTGGCGCGACGCGGCGACGGCAGCGTCGTCGCATGGGGCGCCAACTACCATGGCCAGTGCGACGTTCCGGCTCTGCCGCCGGGCCTCACCTACGTCGAAGTCGCCGCCGGTCGCATGTCCGTGGCGCGACGCAGCGACGGCAGCATCGTGTCGTGGGGCTGCCACTTCTCGGGTCAGTGCAACGTGCCGACTCCCCCACCGGGGATCTCCTACCTCGAGGTCGCGGCAGGCGGCGATCATGCGATCGCGCGCTGCAGCGACGGCAACGCCGTGGCGTGGGGCGACAACACCTGGGGCCAGTGCACCGTGCCGGTGTTGCCACCCGGACTCACGTATGTCGAGGTGGCGGCGGGCTGGGACCATTCCGTGGCGCTGCGCAGCGACGGCAGCATCGTGGCGTGGGGACGCACCGACGCCGGGCAGTGCAACGTCCCGGCGCTGCCCCCGGGGCTGACCTACGTCGCGGTGGCCGCAGGCGACTATCACAACGTGGCGCGCCGCAGCGACGGCAGCGTCGCGGCCTGGGGCGACAACTCCGTGGGCCAGTGCAGCGTTCCGCCGCTGGCGCCGGGCATCACCTATGTCGAGGTGTCGGCAGGCGGCCGCCATTCCGCGGCGCGACGCAGCGACGGCGACCTCGAGGCCTGGGGCAGCAACCAATATGGCCAGTGCAACGTGCCGCCGCTGCCGCCGGGCCTCGCCTACGTCGCAGTGTCTGCTGGCGGCTACCACACCGTGGCGCGACGCGGCGACGGCTGCGTCGTCGCTTTTGGCTGGAACGACATGGGCCAGTGCAACGCATGGGCCCTTCCTCCAGGGCTCGGCTACACCCACGTGGCAGCGGGCGATCTGCAGATCCTCGGGCAACGCAGTGATGGCAGCTTCGTGGACGGGAGCACGCAGTTCTCCATACCCGCGCTGCCGCCGGGTCTCACCTACGTCGAGACTGCGGTAGGCGCCGCGCACACCGTGGCGCTGCGCAGCGACGGCAACGTCGTCGCGTGGGGCTACGGCCTGTTCGGCCAGTTGAACGTGCCTGCACCGCCGCCGGGCCTCACGTATGTCGAGGTGGCAGCAGGTGGCTGGCATTCCGCGGCGCGGCTCAACGACGGCAGCATCGTGGCCTGGGGCGACAACACGTTCGGCCAGTGCAACGTGCCGGCACCGCCGCCGGGGCTCATCTACGTCGAAGTCGCGGCAGGTGGCGGACCGAGCCCTTCGGGTCACATCGTTGCCCGACTCAGCGACGGCAGCGCCGTCGCCTGGGGAGCGAACTTCTCGCGCCAGTGCAACGTTCCGCCGCTGCCCCCGGGCCTCACGTATGTCGAAGTGGCCGCGGGCGGCATGCACTCCGTGGCGCGGCGCAGCGACGGCAGCATCGTGGCCTGGGGCGACCACCAGTATGGCCAACTGAACGTCCCGCCACTGCCGCCGGGACTCACCTACGTCGCAGTGGCAGCGGGTCGCCTGCACTCCGTGGCGCGACGCAGCGACGGCAGCGTCGTCGCGTGGGGCGACAACTACCACGGCCAGCTGAACGTACCCGCTCTGCCGCCCGGCGTGACCTTCGTCGACGTGTCGGCCAACCAGGAAGTGACGGCCGCGATCATCCAGTCGGGGGCTGCCTTGACGTTCGCGCCCGGCTGCCCCGGCACCCTCGGCGTGGCCCGCGTCGATTCGACGCCTCCGCGCGTCGGCACCACGGCGCAGATCGCGATGTACCCGCTGCCGCAGAACGTGGCCGTGCTGGTCCTTGGCTTCAGCAACGTGACTTCGGGCTTCGGTCCGCTGCCGCTCGATCTGACCGGCTTCGGCATGCCCGGCTGCTTCCTGCGCGTGTCGTTCGACGTCTCGTTGCTCGTCGCCGGCTCGGGCGCTATCGCGACCTACTCGCTGCCGATCCCGAGCGTCGCCGGGCTCGCAGGAACGATCCTGCACAGCCAGGCGGTCGTGATCGACTCCGGCGCGAACCCCGCGGGCCTCGTGATGTCCGACGCGGTGACGCTCGTCGTCGGACCGTGACCGCGCCGGCCTTGCGCGGCTGAGTCGACCGGCCGCTTGCATCGGTGGTTGCGCGGCGCAGTCGATTGCCATCGCGGGGCCACCCACAGTGCCACCCCACAGTGCCACAGCTCACAGCCGCCAACCGCGCGCGGCCGTTTACTTTGCATTGCCAAGCAGATACCATCGCCGCTGCCCATGGACACTCCCGCTGAGCCGAAGCAATCCCCGCTCGTGACGCTCGACCACGTGCTGCGCGGCACCTTCCTGCAGCACGACACGCTGGCTCGAGGCCAGATCGGCGTGCCCGTGCCCATGCTCGTGAGGCTCTGCCTCGCGCTCGGGCTGCTCTACGGCGCAGCGCTCGGCAGCTACGCGGCGTTCCGCGGCGCAGACCAGGCGTGGCTGCAGCTCGTCGCGAGCGGCGTCAAGGTGCCGCTGCTGTTCCTGCTGACGCTCGTGGTCACGTTCCCCTCGCTCTACGTGTTCGCGGCGCTGCAGCGGCTGCCGCTCGACGTGCGCGGCACGCTGCGTCTGCTGCTGCTGGCGATCGTCGTCCACCTCGCAGTGATCGCGAGCCTCGGCCCGGTGTTCGCATTCTTCGCTGCCAGCACCAAGAGCTACGCGTTCATGGTCCTGCTGAACGTCGCGTTCTTCGCGGTCGGCGGCGTGCTCGGCTTCATGGTGCTGCGGCGGGCCACGCGGACGATGTTCACGACGCCGACCCCGGCGACACCAACCGCAACGGGAACCGACGCCGAACCCGCGCCCTCGCCATCGCTCGCACACGAGTCGCGGCACGCGCGCGACGGCGAACAGGCGCGCCGCGTGCTGCGCATCTGGTGTCTCGTCTACGGCGTGGTCGGCGCGCAGATGGGTTGGTTGCTGCGGCCGTTCCTCGGCGCTCCCGATCTGCCGTTCTCGTGGTTCCGCGCCCGCGAGGACAACTTCTTCGTCGGCGTGATGCACGCGCTGCGGGCCCTGTTCGCCGGATGATCGCGCTCGCCATGGAGCGCCTGCTGCGCGGCGAGGCGGCCGACGCTCCCGGCCGCCGCGACTGCGTCGTGCTCGGCGTCGCCGGCAGTGCGCTGCTCGGCGCAGCGCTCGGAGGTTCGTCGGGCCAGCCGTGGCTCGGCGTGTTCGCGGCGATCAAGGTGCCGCTGCTGCTGCTGTGCTCGACGGCGCTGTGCGTGCCGAGCTTCTTCGTGATCAACACGCTGCTCGGCCTGCGCGAGGACTTCAGCGCCGCCTGCCGCGCACTGCTCGCGGCACAGGCGACGCTCGGCCTCGCACTCGGCGCGCTCGCTCCGGTGACCGTCTTCCTGACTCTGTCGGTCGGCGATCCCTACCTGCTGACGCTGTTCGACGCCGTCTTGTTCGCGGCGGCGACCTGGGCCGGTCATCAGGTCCTGAGCCGCCACTACCGGCCGCTGTTGCAGCGCGATGCCCGCCACCGCTACGCGCTGCGCGCCTGGATCGTGCTCTACGCGTTCGCCGGCATGCAGCTGGCCTGGGTCCTGCGGCCGTTCCGCGGCACCGAGGGCCTGCCCGTGCAGTTCCTGCGCCCCGAGGCGTTCGAGCAGAACGCCTACCTCGTGCTGATCGAACACGCGCTGCGCTTGTGGCAATGACCCGCGCCGGCAATCAGCGCGCGGCCATCTGCTTCCAGAGCGGGTGGTCGGCGTCGCTCGGCTTGCGCAGGTAACCGAGGCTCGCCGCGAACAGCCGCGGTGCTATGTCGGCGCCGGCAGCCCCCATCTCCTCGAGCAGAGCCGCAGCGTACTTGAACTCGTGGTGCTCGCGTACTTTGCGCAGGCACGTGCTGCGCACCGCAGTCTCGAGCTCACCCGTGCCCTTGCGCGCCGCGGCCAGCGCCAGCCCCGCGGCCCCCTTCGCGCCGTCCGTGGCCGCCGCGTACACCGCCTGCGCCGCCGGCTCGCCCTCGGCTGCTTCGATCGCGTCGATGCCCGGTGCCTCCTCGTCGTAGCCGTCGCGCTGCGACAGGAAATCGCGGTAGGCCACGAGCCACGAGGCCGTCTGCAGCAACGCCATCGCCTGCGTGCGTGGCGCCCGCGCGTGCGCGGCCGCGTAACGCAGCGCATTCAGCGACGTCAACGCGTGCACCGCGAGAATGCCGGGATCGCGCCACATCTGCTCGACCGCGAACAGCCGCATGCCGTCGAGCGCGGACTCCAACGCGAGCCCGCCGCGCAGGAGGTCCGCCAATCCCGCGGCTGCCCGATCGGCATCGGCATGCCGCAGCCCCGCCAACAGCTCAAAGCACCCCTTCGCCGAGGTTTTGGCGTCCGCAGGCAGGCGCAGCGAAGCACTGCGCTCCAGGTTCGCGACGAACGACTGGTCCGCGGCGCCCGCGCCGCCGTCGAGCAGACCGCGCACGAGCGAACGCATCACGTCCTCGCCGAACCGCCAGCCGATCTGCTGCAGCGTCCGGTGCGCCTGCGCGACGAAGATCGGGTTGTGGCCGATGTTCGTGAAGTCGCGCATGCCGAACCACCACAGCGGCTCGAACGCGTCGTCGAGCGAGCCGCAGCGCGCGAGCGTCGTCGCAGCGCGGTCGGCCGCGTCGCGGTCCCACTTCGTGAGCGCCTCCGTGAGCGCCGCCATGGCCTTGCGCACATCGAGTTCCCCGGCCGCGGGGGCAGGCGGCAGCGTCCAGTCGCCGTCGCGCTCGTCGGCCGTCTGGCTCAGCTTGAAGTCGTCGAGGTTGAAGAGCGCTGCCGCGAGCCGGTCCGGCTCGGGCGAACCCTCCGCGAGCTGGAACGCGCTGCTCGTCACGAGCACGCAGTGGAACTGGAACCCGACCGGATGCGGCTCGACGTCGCGGATCCCGGCGAGGAACGCGGCGCCGAGCAAGTCGCGCCAGTGTGTGCCGCCGCGGTGCAGCTCGACGGCTTTCGCCAGCAGGTCCGCGCGCGGCGTGCTGCGGACCAATTCCGCCAGCGCGTCGAGGTCGGTGCCGATGGTCGTGGGAACGGATCTGGCGGCATGCGACGGGCCGGCCAGGACGCCGGCACCGACGCAGCCGAGGAACGTGCGACGGCTCGGGTAAAGCATGCAACTGCTACGCGTGTGCGCCTCTTCGCGCGAATCCTACCTGTTTGTTCCTCGCGTGCGCACAATCCCCCCATGCCCCACCCCCTCGCAACCAAGCCACAGATCGCGGCGGCGCTCGCGGCGCTGCCCGGATGGCAGTCGCATGATGGCGAATTGCGCGCGAGCTACCGGTTTCGGAACTTCGAAGCCGCCGTCGCCTTCACGTTGGCGATCGCCGAAGCGGCCGCGGCGGCGGATCACCATCCCGAGTGGACGGTGCGTTACCGCGTCGTCGACGTCGCGACGACGACTCACGACAGCGGCGGCATCACGGCGCTCGACCTCGATCTCGCGCGCAGGATCCACACGCTCGCGGTACAGGCCAGCGGCGAAGAGGTCGCCGACTGACAGTAGTCGGCGCCGCCGGACCACTGCGACCCGCGAACGCGGACCCGGCCGTCAGACCGCGGTCGGCGAACGGCGCTGCGCGTGCGCGGCGAGCCACTCGGCCAAGAGGCCAAAGCGCTCGGTCCAGAACGTGCGCCACCGCTCGACGTCGGCCTTGTTCGACAGCGCATCGTGCTGCAGCGCCGCGACGGCCTTGCCGGGGCCCTTCGAAGAGAAGAGCACCTCGACCTTGCTGCCGTCGGATCGCTTCCAGCGCGCAACCTTGCCGGGAACCGATTTGCGCGTTTCGACGGTTTCGCCGCCGAGCCACTGCTTGCGGGCCGCCGGCGCGAACGCCGCCGACAGGTCGTCGACCGTGCACGCGAACGTGCGGCTCTTCGACACCGCGTAGCCGCCGTCGCGCTGGTTGCGCTCGCGCAGGCCGCGGATGCGTTCGTAGCCGACCGTGATCATCTGCGCCCACCAGCCGCTGACCTTCCACTTCTTGTGGACGAGCTCGGCGATCTCGGTGTGCGTCATGGTCTTCGCGCCCGAGTAGTCGAGCGCCTTGACCCAGCGCTCCCACGTGCAACCGGTCCTCGCCTTCACCGTCGCGTCCTTCATGCCCGCGAGCTTCTCGTAGTCGGCGGCCGTGCCGACTACCGCTTGGGTCGCGCGCGCAGACGGCTGCTTCGCTTTCTCGCGCGGCGCCGGTCGCACCTTCGCGATCACATGCATGCGTGCGGTCGTGAAACTCTCGCCGGTCTTCGCCATGCGCGCGCGGACCAGGCGCTTCAGATCTTTGTTCTTCGGCATCGGAGCAAACCTCGTTCAGGCCGGGCGGAGTGCTCCCCAGCAGCCTTCCACACAGCGGAACGGATTGCGATGCCGACCCGGCGGTATACCCACCTTTGCCTCGCGGGGACCCGGGCTGGGGTCGGGTCGGGAGAGGTTTGGCGCGGGTCGAGCGCCACGAGCAGAGTAGCGGCGCAACGCGCTGGCGCAATGCCCCCCCTCACGGCAGCAGGAACGCGCGCAGCAGCGGCAGCAGCACGTCGTCCTTCGTGCCCAGGCGTGCCAATGCCGAAGTTGTCGTCGCGCCGGCCAGCTCGACGAGCTGCACGTCGACGTGACGAGCCGCGAGCTGCAGCGCAAGCGCAGTCGCGTCGTCGCGCAACGCGCGTGCATCGCCGTCGCCGTACACGAGCAACAGTTCAGGCGGCGTGCCGGCGGCCGTCACCGCCGCGAGCACGTCGGGCACCGCTGCACCGGGCCACGTCGCCGCGATCGCGCGCGGTCCGAGCGGCGCGCCGAGCACGATGCGGCCGCGCAACCCGTCACCTCGCGCCAACTTCGTCTGCGTCACCCACAGGCCCCCGCGCGACGTGCCGCCGACGAACTCGGGCTCTGGCAGCGCGAACGCCGCGGCGCGCTGCCGCAGCTGCTGCCACGCGGCCGAGACCTCCGCGACCGAACCTACCGTGCAGAACGCAACCGCGACACGACCCGGCGCCAGCGACTCCGCAACGCGTGTCGCGAGCGTTCGCTCGGCTTCGTCGGCCGCACACCACAGCAGCGTCGCCAGCGGCGCGCCCGTGGCCGGGCGCACGACCACGAACGCGGCGCGTCCGTCCGTGCGCGATGCTTCCGCGCTCGCGATCGCGGCCGCCGGCGGCGCCGGTGGACTGGCCACAGGCGGATCCTCGACGAACCGCACGATGCGAGCGAGCACCGGGGCCTCCGGCACCGCGAGGGCCCACACGTAGTCGACGTGGTTGCACCCCGGCAGCTCGGCCGCGACGACGCCGACGCCCGCCGCACGCAAACCGTCGCGCAGCATGCGGCCGCACAACGGCAGCCCGGCCATGTCGTGTTCGCCCCACAACAACAGGAACGGTGGATCCCCCGCGGACACGTGCACGCACGGCGACGCGTCGCGGCGCGCCGCGGGGTCGACGCCGAACACCTTGTCGAGCGCGGCGTGCCGCGTGCGCAGTTCGTACAGGCCCGACAGCCCGATCGCGCCGCGCAGCGCCGCGCGCGGCACTCCGGCCGCCGCGAGTCGCTCATCGTCGAGCGCGAGCCAGCTGATCAGGTGCGCGCCCGACGAATGGCCCATCACGAACAGGCGCTCGCCGTCGAACCCGTGTTCGGCCGCATGTGCATGCAGCCACGCGAGCGCGCGACCGCAGTCCGCGACCATGGCCGCGGGCTCGGCGAACGGATGCAGCTGCGTGTTGATGCAGGCGCACGCGATGCCGTGCTTGGTGAGTGCGCGCGCCAACGCGGCGCCGTGCTCCTTCTTGCCGCCGGTCCAGAAACCGCCGTGCACGAACATCACGAGCGGCGGCTTCGCCACTCCGGCAGGCAGGTAGAGGTCGAGCCGGTTGCGCCGCGGCTCCCGCGCGAAACCCTCGGCGTATTGCAGGTCCTCGAGCACGCGCTCGGAGCCGGACGCATCGCCGCGCCCGGGCGACGGGCCCTGGCCCACGGCCATCGCCGCCATCACCAACGCAAGGACGGCGCGGACAACGCCTCCGCTGTTCATCGTGGGCAGGTTATCGCATCGGCTTTGCATTGCCAAGCGGGGGGCGTGCCCCGCGATTACCGGTGTTACGCACCGCCCCCGCTCCGCTCAAAACACGATGCGCACCAGCTCACCGACCTTCGCTTCGACCTCTTGCGCAGCAGCGGCTGACTCCTCGATCCGCTCGCGCGCCTCGCCTTCGCCTCGCCACGAGACGCGATACAGCTCGACGCGATACCGGCCAGGCACCACGAGCTCCGCTTCTCCATCGCTCGCGCCGAGGTGCAGGTAGAACGGTTCGCCGGCCGCGTCGAGTCGCGTTCCGCGCACGCCGAGGTTCTCGGTCGACCCGCCGTTCTTCAACGGGCCGACGACGAGGCGTGCCAGTCGCGGCACGCGCAGCATCGCGTTCGGATTCGCGGTGTCGTGCTGGACGCGGAACGTTGCGCCGCCGAACGCGACCGCGAACGTCACGATGCCCGGCGGCAGGTCCACGAACAGGTGCTCACCCGCCTGCAATGTCTGCGGATGCAGGCTCTCGCCCGGGACCCGCTCGGCGCGCGCGTCCACCTCCACGGGTCGGCCCGCTTCGTCGACGACGCGCAGCATGACGCGCTGCCCCGGCTCGAGCACGAGCACGTGTTCGTTCTGGTCGTCAGCGGCGATCTGGCAGCGCGTCTCGGCGTAGCCCTTCGCCTTCGCGACGAGCTCGAGCGCATCGCTGCCGTAGACGCCGGCGAACGTGAACTGGCCATCCGCCTTCGTGCGCGCCCCGGCGGAGCCGCGTTCCCTGCGCAGCTCGACCGACACGTCGGCCAATGGTGTGCCGTCCCGCGCTTGCACACGACCTGCCACCGTGCGCGGTGTGTCGCTCACGACGAGGTCGCGGATGATCGTTTCGCCAGCCGGTGGCGTCGTGAGCGACGTGCTCGCGATCACCTCGCCCAGCTCGCTGAACGCCTCGGCTTTGCATCGCACACCCGGTTCCAACGAGTGCAACGTGATGCGACCGCTCGCGTCGGGACGGACCGTGCACTGCCAGCGAAACGCCTGGTACGACCCGTCGGGCAACGTCTGTCCGCTGCTGCTCGAATTGCCTTCGCTACCGCCGAACGTTTGATCGAACTCGCCGTGGAAGCGCTTGCCGCAGAACATCGCGGTGCGGCTCGTGATCTCCACCGAGCGGATCGGCGGCACGCCTCCGCCCGGTGTGCGCAGGTTCAGCACGAGCGCGTTGCGAGGTGCGAGCCGGAACCTCAGCGGGTCGTCCTCGGTGCCCGCCGCCGCACGGTCGGGAACGGCTGCCTGCACCTGGAACCCATCGGCGCCGACCAGCACCCTCTCGCGTTTGCCCTGGAACGTGCCGTGGCCATGTTCATCCGTGGCCGTGCTCGGGTCGGCGCTGACGCGCGCACCGGCAATCGGCCGGTCGTTCAGGTCGGTGACGACGAAGTGAGTGATCTTCGCACGCGACAGGCGAAGCTCGATCGGCATCGCGGCGAACGCCTTCTCGTCGAGGTCTACGCTGACCGGCCCGTCGCTGCCCTTGCACTGTGCCGAGATCCGGACCGAGACCAGGCGGCTGCGCCGCGACGGTTGCATCCAGCGCAGCCGTGAGTCGCTCGCTCCCGGATAGAGGCCAGCCGCGAAGGTTCCGTCCTCGTTCCCGCCGACTCCCATCAGCGGACTGTTCTCGCCATCCGCGAACTTCGCGTAGACGTCGAGTCCTGGCGACGGCACCGGGCTGCCGTCGTCGGCCCACACCACGCGGCCCCAGACGGTCGGCAGCTGTGTCGTGCGCAACAACACGCCGCGTGCCGGCAACAGCGCGCGGCGCTTGTGGCTGTCCCGCTCGTCGTCGATCCGGCCGTCGTCGGGCACCAACCAGTGCGTGTGCGGCATCACGAGCGTCACCTCCTTCTGCGCTTCCAGTCCCGTGAACGTGAAGCCCCCACCCGCAGTCGTCACCGCGAAACTCGCCGGGCGGAATGCTTGGAGCAGCTCGCCGATCTCGCCCGGCGCAGAGCTCGGCGCGGTGGTTCCCGTCGCGACACGCAACAGCAGTCCGGCCGGTGCCGGCGCATCGTCGACTAGCATCGTGCCGTCGAGGACGACGCCGTCGGGCAGCGTGCAGCGAGTCTCGCCGCGCAGCCCAGTGAGCTCGCGCACGAACGGAGCGTGGCCGCTCGCGAGCACGCACAGGCCGCCGGCCCCGTCGGCGGCGGCGAACTCGGCGCGGCCGTCGCGGCCAGTGCGCTGCTTCGCCAAAGCACCGGCCATCGTCCAGCGGTGCACGTCGGCGCCAGCGATCGCATGTTCCCGCTCGTCGACGACACGCACCACGAACGCTTCGTCGGGCGCCGCCGGCGACTCCGCGGCCGTGCGCACGGTGTCGACCTTCGGCTCCTTGGCGACGGACTCGTCGATGGCGAGCGGCGCAACGGCAGGCAGTGTCGTCGCGTTTGCGACCTGCGTGACGACGGGCGGTGCGTCGCTGCGCGGCCACGTCCACCAACCGACGACGACAACAGCGGCGAGCGCCGCACCGAGCACGACTTTCTTCATCGCAAGCACCGGGAGCAACCACGGGAGAACGGACACCGTGGTCTTCCCGAGC
>Ga0111539_10001972_pt1 | contig 27395 bp, 40 predicted proteins | sample RhiMethybrSRZTD1_FD_79667 | JGI IMG/M metagenome (GOLD analysis project Ga0111539, IMG submission 79667) | Populus rhizosphere microbial communities from Tennessee, USA - Rhizosphere MetaG P. TD hybrid SRZTD1 (version 2) (version 2) | ecosystem: Host-associated > Plants > Roots > Rhizosphere >...
ACAAACAACACTGTGGTGCTTGCCCGCTCCACTCCCTGGCTGTCCCTGACCATCCGAATTCTCTCGTCTATCCGGCATGGGACGTCAAACACAGGGGGACCGTACTGGCTCTCCCCGTAGGCATTGGGGCCGGTGTAAGGCTCGATGCTGATGGTCATCGTGCACCAATCCAAGAACCGTTGGGCGAATGTTCCCGCCATCAGAACGTCTGCTCCTCGTCCTTTGCCGGTCGGTCGAACCGATCGCAGCGCACCCGCGGCGACCCGCCGAACCCGTCGAACTGCCTGAAGCTGAACTTCTGGCTAATGGTCTCGTAACTCGGCACCTGATGGGCGGACCCCAGCTTGCGGTACGCCTTGGCCTGCTCCGCGTAGAACTGCGTCGAACCTGTCCCGTAACTCTCTGACAGACCCCCGATAGACTTGCTGGTAAGGCCCGCCGACGACGCCTTGGTGGTCTGCTGATCGCTCAGGACCGCCGCCGCCATGTAGTAGTTGGCCTGGGTCTGGAGCAGGAACACGATCTCCTCGTCAGAGAACTGTTCCGGTGATACGGTGTCGCCGATAAGGAACCGAACGGCGTCCTTGGGTGTGGTCGATGGGTTGCCGCTGTAGCTCATGCCACCGTTATCCTTGGGGCAAAACCGGTAAATAGAAGTGTCGCCCCCTTGACCAACTCGCTCGGGGTCAATGACTTCAAGGCGTGACGCTCCGGAGCCTCTAGCGCCCTAAGCGCCCGTAGGTGGAGTGTCGCGTTTGACCTTGCGTAGCTGAATACGGCGTGTGTGGAGTCGTTTGCGGTGATGGCCCCGGCGCCAAGGCGTCTCAGGAGCCGTCGGTAGTCGAGCAGGTTAGTGGTCGATATGTTGACCGTGCCACCAGCCCAGCTGACCGTAGTCTGTCCTCCGGTGCCGTTTGTTCTCATCGCTCATCACGGAACCGTCGGGACGATAGTGTACCACACCCGGTACTGGAAGCTGCCGGTTCCCGTCGTTGGGTCGGCAACCAAAACATGAAGCACCAGTGGCGAGTTGGCCACCGGCGTGAACGAGTTGGCTCCGGATGCCGCGGCGTGGTGCCGTCCCACCCGGGTCTGGACCGTGGTCTGGTCGGCGAACCCCGAGGTGGCGATCTGCCCGACCTCGAGTCCCGATGCGTCGGTGTACCTGACCACGATGTTGTTGGCGGCGTTGTAGGCGGTCCCGGCCTGCTTGTAGAGCACGATCCTGTCGAACACGTTGGCCCAGCCAGCCCCAGGCGCGGGGACGATAGTTTGGGGAGTAGTGAACAACGCCTTGTACTGCGTGGCGGTGATGCTCCCCCTACGGGAGCCTGAGATCATTCGCCCGGATAGTGGCCGTCTTATCTTCTCGAAGCCCATCGTGGTGTCTCCTTATCCCTTCTGACTGGCTGCGGTCTTTGTCCAGTCGATGCTCTCGGCAAGCTGTCGGTCCTGCCTGTTGAACTCTGTGTCCTGGGGGTCGGGGACGTGGAACTCGTTGTTGTTCACCCAGTAGCCGTCGTCCTTGCGGGTAAGCCCCGGCTGCCCGGCCTCTGCCTTCAGTATCTCCATCTGGTCGTCGGTCAAGTCCTCGCGGTTCTTGATCGAGTAGCGTGGTGCAGTATGGCGGCGCTTGCCGTGGTTGTCTCGGTAGGAGTCGTCGATGAACTTGACCCCGCACTTCCCGCACTCAGACGCCTTGGCGCCCTTCCAGCTGCTCAGCTGGTAGTACTTGACCAGCTTGTCGAAGCGGTCCTTGGGCACGGTGAACGTGAACTTATCAGCTGGGACCAGCGCCCCGACATCTCCCGGGATACCGCACAAATTAGCGTCACCCACCATGGCCCGACCGATAACGAAGTATTTGGCGTCGGTCGACTCCTTAGGGGTGTCTGTGTTCTTCTTGGGTGATGGCATAATCGAGTTACCCGGCCTATTTTGTTTAGCCACCTGCGGGCCGGGGCGCCGTGGGACCTCAGTGTACTAGGCCACTGCCGTTGCTAGGAACGTCCCCGACTGCGCGGCAGTCTGCTTCTGATCAAAATAGCTGTTCATCTCTATGATGTCGAACTCGGCCTCCTCGTCCCTCATCCGCTTGATGTACTGGAGCGCGTTGGCGACCCGGTTCCACACGAAAGTGTAGCCGGATGCCGGCTGCATGAGCGACGGCGCCGGTGGGACGTAGGCCAGTAGCACGCCCTTGCCGAAGATGCGGACGTAGGTGGCGCTGGCTTCTGCCACACCTGGAGCACTCGATACTCGGATAGTTCTGCCGATAAGGATGCGCGGTATCTCGACCAGCGACCCGAAGAGGTCGACGCTCATCACGCCCCTTTGGGTGTACTTGATGGTGTCAATTAGGTCGGGATGCCACTTGAGCTGCACCCACACCTGCTTGCCCATCACCAGGGTGTTAGGCTCCCGCCCGATCAGGGCCTCCATGTCGTCGCGGAACCCCTCGATGTCCTGTAACGGGGTAGACGCCGCGTAGTCGTTCCACTGGCTGAAGTCGGTCCCGCCCGTCTTGTCGGTCCACCCCTTGGAGGCGGCGAAGAAATCGGTGGCAAAAGCCACCTCCCTCCTCAAGTACCCCTTCTCCGTGACGTAGTTGACCGCGTCCCTGTCCAGGTTGAACGCGCCCGTTACCGAGGCGGTGTCTCGCACCTCGTCGGGGAGTTCAAAGCCGAAGCTGAACCGAGGTGTGTAGTACAGGTCGGTCAGGTCAACCTTGAATCCCCCGCGGATGCTGCGAGTTCCGGGCGCTCGGAGCTCGGCCTGATCGCGGAACCAATGGGACTTGTCGTACTTGGGAACGATCCCTGACTGCTGCGCCACAGGCACCAGAGGGAAGACCTGATCTGCGATGTAGGTCTGGTTGGTGTAGGCTATGCTGATGTTGGTCAATATCTGGTTATAGTTGACCTCAGCGGATGATGGGCTTGGCATGTGACGCCTCCTCCGATTAGAGAATTAAAAATTCGTTGTTTACAGGCTTAGTTGGCCCGGGCCGGTGAACATGACTTCGATCTGAACACCGTCAGCGGTAGCCGCCTCCAGGGCGACCCCGATGGCGTTGTGCTTGTCGGTTGCCGACTGTACCCCGACGCCGTTGGCCCCCGACTCGATGTAGTCCCCGGCCGCGATGTTGGGGGATGCCGCGTTGACCGTCAGCATACCGATGCCGATGATCATGACGGCTGCCGGACGACCGGCGGCGGTGCAGTCCTTGGCGTTCTGCAACAGGCCGATGGCCTTCTCGTTGGCCCCGCAGACGTTGACCTGCTTGGCGGCCGATATCTTAACCAGACGGTTGGAGAACGTCGACAGGTCGGCGGCAACGTCGAAAGAGTGAGTCCATATGGTGAGTTCGCCCGGCATAAGTGCCTCCTAGTGGGTAGTCGTTAAGTTTTAAGTTACTGGACCTTCACGCTCTGTGTGCCGCGCCGTCTCCAGGCCACATGCCAGTCGGGGTGTTCGTTGAACACCTTGGTGATCGCGTCGGGCATAGACAGCTCCTTGCCCTGGTTCTTGGCCATCACCATGTAGTCGGTGGCTAAAGCGTTGACCCTGTCCTCGATGTTGGTGGCGTCCCCGGTGTGGAGCACCTTGGTACCGTCCTTGCGGACCCCGATCTCCCCGAAGAACGCCCCCTTCTCGATCAGCCCGTCGGCGATGCCGAGGATGCGGTAGACCTCGTCGGCGTTCTCCCGGCTGGTCTCGGCTATCTCCTTCATCACCTTGCCGAAGTGCTTGGGGGTGATCTGTAAATATTTGAACTGCTCGCACTTGGCGACGTGGTGGTCGGTCTCCCGCTCGTCCTTCTCGCCCTTGGCCTTGGCGGCGTACTCGTCGCGCTCCTTCTGGATGGCCTCGAAGCGATTGCGGATGGCCGGCGGGACGCCCTTCCAGATCGATTCATCGTCGGTGTTCGGGGGCGGCGCGGCCTTCAGGGTCTCGACGTCCTTGGTGAGGGAGTCGATCTTCTTCTGCTGTTCCAGCATCTCCTCCTGTTGCTTAACGGCGGCCTCCTGGAGGTCCTTGTCCTCGATCTTGGCTATCTGTTCCTTTGTGAGCATGTGCGCCCCCTTTGACATTTTTGCTTTGGCCGCGTTGGCAGCCTCTACCGAGTCGTACTCCCCGAGCTTCTTGTCGCCGTCGTACAGGCAGTATTTGTTGCCCTCTTTGCTGACCGACAGCTTCTCGATCTTCTCCTGCTTGATGATGAGGAACTTGCGTTTGTTGGCGGGACGGTCGACCCCGGCGATGTGCTCGATGGACAGGTTGAACAGCCGGATGCTCACGCGGCCTCCCTACTGGCCTTGCCGCCCATAGAGTAGCCGGTCCACTTCGCGTCGCTGATCTTCTTGAACGACTCCTCGTCCCACACGATACCGGCGAGCCACGACCCCTTCTTCACCTTCTGGCCGTCTATCTCCATGTCTACTGGAGCGATAAACGACTCGACCACCTCGGCGTCCTCGAGGTCGGTCAGGTGCATCGCGTTTACCCCACGCTTGTCTATCTGCTCCAGTAGCTCGTCGGTCACTTCCAGCTTGATCTGATCACCGGAACGAACCGCCTCGTCAATCTTGGCAAGGAGATCCAGAGCCGTCTTGGCAGCCTGTCCTCGTCCCTGGAGAGATCGCATAAAGTCCCAGGCGGCCACCTCAATATCCTCGGCCTTGGCAAACTCGTTATCGGTATCCAGGGTGTCCGGCTCGTAGACTACCCCCAAGGTGTAGCGCCTCTTAGCATCCTTCTGCAGGATCATCTTCTGACCGACTATCTCGGCTATCTTTTCGCAAACCTCACAGGGTTTGTCGTCCTTGGATGACTTTTCAAGCTTGTTGGCCTCCGACCCTAGCGACGAGTAACAAATCGCATGAGCGCTGCCCTCGTCGTGGCCCTGGTCCAGCAGGTGCTGGATGCAGCGCTTCATCTTGTCGGTGTGATAGGTGTGTGTCTCTGATCCTGCAGGCATAAAAAAAAGGGACGGTCGAGGGTTTTATCCCTTCGCCATCCCTTTTGTCCCATTTCGGGTTGGATGCCCCGAATGAATTCTGTGCTAGCCGCGTTTACTACGCCACTGTAACAGCGCTGTCAAGGAGAATTTAAAAATAGTTCTTGTGGATAACTTTTTTCATGCTTACACTGGCAGCTAGGCGCTCGGAGCGGGGACAGCCGCCGGAACTACGCCGGGTACGTGGCTGCCCCGCTTCTTCCTGTTCACCCTCTCGCCCTTCTCATCGGCTTAATTAAAAAAACTGAGTTTGGTTGACCTTGGCCTTCGTTCACCCATATCGCCTTAAATCCTTTTGCCTTGGCCGCACGAATAGCATTGTCTATATCCGACTCATTTGTGCCGAATGCTTTTGGCAGCACTGGAGCACGATAAATTTCTGAGGTCTTCAACTTTATCGTTTGGACTTCAGACTCAAGACCAGATTGGGTGAATTGACGCGCCCATTCAGCATCAGTTGTAAAATAGTGACCCTTCCCTCCTGATGCCCAACCTCGATATAAAGTCACCTCTCCGTGAGTGTCACCACCAAGGCTACAAGTAGGGTCTATTCCACCACCCTCGCCAGTAGGGCAAAATACTTTGAATAACTCGGCTGGCGTACTGATGGCTCGTATCACCCTCTTGCCCTCGGCCCGTTGACATAGACTTCCTGGACATAGCTGGCGCGTCGTATCATGCGCTCCTTCTCCTCACACTGGAACGTGGAGCTTATGGCGTTGCGGTTAAGGAATATCTTGACCTGGAACCAGTTGTAGCGCCCCTGGGCTATCTCGTTGGCGTGGGCGTCTATCTCCTCGAGCAAGCCCTTCTTGATGGTGTCCAGGTCCATGTTCATAGGGCCAACGCCAGACCACAACGGCAAGACGGGTGGGTCTCCGGAGGCTTCTTCACCCTACGTCCGTCCCCGGTGATGAACACTCCGTTGAGTGGGGCGGTCTGTCCGTCCATGGGCTTGCAAATCTGCTTGCATGCGCCTGGAGTTGCCATCCACTGCTGCTCGACGTCACCAGGCAGCAGTCCCTGATCCACAGCTGAATTCCAAGCGGCCTGCTGTCCTGCGTTTGTAGCTCGTAGTGACTCGGACCTTGCGATAGTAAGCGCACGTTGCCTGAGAAGTCTATCCGCATACCTCTGCACCCTCTCGTCCACGTTGGTGGCCCCGTCGGCTATTAGCTGGCTCTCATAGTTGAGTGCCCAGTTGGTCTGCTGCTCGGTGAGACCGATCATGCTTTGAATTTTCCGCGCCGACTCCCGGGGTGAGTATCCCTGCTCCACGGCGTCCCCGATCACGTTCTGTATCCCCTCCATCGTGGACTGTGTGATGTCGCGTATCATCCGGCCCACCTCCGTCCTGGCGTACTGGACGGCATGTGGGTTCACTACGTCGAAAGACGCTAATGTCGTGCCTGTGATGGTTTGTAAGTCGTTTGTAGCACGTTGGCCGGATGCTTCAACGATGTCGGCCAGGGTATCTCGCATCTGTCGGAATTCCAGGCCTCCAGTGGCCTCTCGTATCGCGGCGGCAGGGTCGGTGGTCGCCATCGCCGACTCCAAAACGGACAATGTGGAATCGTTGCGGGCCGACCTGACGGCCGCCAGGAACGCGTCGCGTAGGGCCGGCTCCATCCTTCGCGCCATCGCCTCCAGGGCGCGGAGGGTCCTGCGGTTCACAGCCTTGGAGATATGAACCGCAGGCAAGATAGCGGCGAACTTGGTGAGGTATGTGGAAAATATCACTTACGCTGGATTGCCGTGTCCGCTGCCGATGTTGACGTGGTGCGGGTGCATCATCAGCTCCATGTACTCGGAGTCGGTGAGGGAGCCGTCCTGGTGGCGCGTCTCGAGGTTGGCCACCTGCTTCTGGATGCGCTCGTTGTCGTCGGCCTCTCTCTGCTCGGCCTGCAGCTTGGCGATCTCCTCCTGGCGGTGCTTGTCCTTGGACAGGGCCTTACTCCGCTTGTCGACCTCCTTGGCGTGCTCCCTGACCTTGGCCATCGCCTTGTTCTCCAGCTGGACCTTCAGCTCGGACGGCGGGGTGACCTCGGACAGCTTTCTCTCCCGCGTCTGGCCGGGGGCGTTCTGCTGGTTCCACTCCTCCATCTTGGCATCCCACTCAGAGCTACCCTCGGCTAGTCCCTGGTCTCTCAAGGACTGCTTGTAGGTCTCCCGCTCCGCGTTACGGGCGTGGGCCTCCTCGGACTGTTCCTGTTCTTGTTCGTTATTTGCCATAAATGCCTCCTGTTAGGGGTTTGATGGTTTCTATCTTAGCACGCCGATAAGCATCAGAATCAGTAGCACGACGACGACCACTCCGATGGCGCTGGACGGGCCGTAGCCCCAGGCTGTCGAGTAGGGCCATGCCGGTAGGCCACCCACCAGTAACAAGACCAAGATGACAATCAGAATGATGTACATAGCGGCCTCCTAACTTTAATATTTTGTCCATCACGGTATCACCGAGGCAAGCGACCAGAAGAACAAACCGAGGGCGATCCAGTTGACCTTGCTCAGTTGCGGCGCCCCGATGGTCGCCACGGCAAAACAGACAACGGCAAGTATGGTCAGGATCAGTCCTATCCCCAAGGGTCTGACTTCGATAGTCCTCATGGATGGCCTCCGTTCTTCTGCGCCTTCATCGTCTCGCGCAACTCGTTGAGCTTCTTCCACGCCTCGCGTTTAGTCATCACCTGACCGTCCTGACCGTTTGGTTGCGGTGCTGGCGGCGTCTCTCCCGGCATAGGCTTGTCGAGTCCACCGGCGTCGATGTAGTCCTGCTCTGCCTGTTCCTGTTCCTCACCCATAGGGGGCAGGTCGGCCACGGTCCGTAAGTGGCGCTCTAGCTCGAGGTCGGGGAACGAGATCGCCCCCGCGGTGGTTAGTGCGGTGATGTAGGCTGCCAGTTCCTGGAGGTTCTGGGTCTCGATGTCGCCGTGTTCCAGGTGTGGCGGGTCCTCGAAGTCCATCCCGTTTGCCTCTAGCAGGGTCGGTATAGCGTGACGGTTCACTACGTCTTTGATCCTACGGAGATAGGCCCCGAGGGCAAGGACGAACATATCGGTCTTGTCGCTCGATAGCGCCCAGCTGCCGGTCTTGCCCTGTCCCAGGAAGATGAAGTCGGCAAGGCAGCTTTGGGCTATCTGGACGTTGTAGTCCTTGATGATGGTGGAGGTGTCGAAGTTGCGCCGACTACCGGACGCCAGCAGCTCAAGGGTCCACCCGAACGGCTTAAGGACACCCTCCCGCTCACCGCGGCGTATCGACTTGATCATCACCTCGGCGTCGTGCTTGGAGGATGCCGCTATGGGGTCGTTACTGTTCCAGAGGTCCACACCATCCGGGGGTGTCAGGACCGGCAGACCGGCCAAGTCCCGCTCTACTCCTATGGCCTGTATCTCCTCGATCCTCTTGCCGTAGAACCACGGGCGGTAGGCGTTACGGAGTAGAGAGTTATGAGTCGGCACCATTCTATGACCAGCCAGATAGAGATGGCTCGGTGAGTCCACTTCGATACAAACTGTGCGGCGCGGCGATGTAGGTATTATCTCTGTGATGTAGTGGTTCTTGCGAGCACGCTCAATTCTGCACTTCGCGGCTTTGCGGCTTAGACGAAACGGCTGAAAATCAGGAGTAAACCTTACCGCCCATGCATCCGACCGCAGCTCCGTTGCATGTTTTCGCACCCCAAATAAGGCACCAACACCCAATGAGCGCACCAATTCAGCTACCGCTTCTGCGAGTTCCTTGTTGGTGTTTATAAACTCGCATCTCCCGTCCTTATCGACAGTCCCGTCACTATCCATTAGACCCGACAATAGAGCCATTCGTTGTGTGATTGACCCTTTGAGGTATGCTTCAGGGATGTGCTTGTTGCCACGCAGCCCCATAACAGTCAACATCGCTTGCGGTCCATCGTTAGACCAGTTTTTATCTCCTAGAACCCTGATCGCCCTTCCCTTGCCTTCAATGGGCCCATTGGGCAGAATCGCAACTCTATAACCACACGCCACGAGTAGTTCTGCCGTTTCATCGCAATCGTCGGCATGACAGCTAATCCTCGCTCCGTTAGTGTCTCCGTCGCCGAGCCAAAGGCCGAGAAAATAAGGGTCAAGCGGAAGAGTTTGTTCAGGATAGTCTAAGGCTCCGGCCCAAGGGACGGAAAAATTCGAGACCTTGCCGCGATGCGCTTTGACTCTTTGCGCCAATTGTTCCGTTGTTCTAATTTTTGCCCTGCTGCTACAAACTCGCTCGTCAATTGATTGGGTGAGCCATTCGTGATTCGCATCTGCTACGATTCGGTGACCGCCGTCGAACCTCACCTCATAACAAGGGCGATCTTCCCAGTCTGCGCGTGCTGTCACATATCGAATTCTTCCTGTTTCGTCGAAAACCTTGTCTCCTATTTGTAGGTCATCTAACCTGCGCCAGCCATTCGGTGTTGGTATCGGCGTCTCCGGGTCAAGAGCCTTGCCCTCGGGGTTGTTGCGCTCCACCCGGGTCCGGAATAGTAGGGACTTCTCGATGGGGATCCTTAGCTGCTGACCGGGGTTGGTCGGTAAGCGCTGAAGCATCGCCACGATACCGCCCGAGTCGTCCACCTCCCACCCGTCCAGGGTGTTCTGGCCCCTCAGTCCCCACTTGCGCCACCCTATCTTGTTGTCTGTAAACTTGGACTTGGCCTGGGAGTTGGGGACGTCGCGCCCCTTGCGCATCTTGTAGACCACCTCGAGCCATGCCCACCCGTACTGGAAGAACGTGCATATCTCGGACAGGGTGTCGGTGAAGGACTGGTTCATGTCGTCGAACAGGCAGCCCTGGATGAAGTCGGCTGGCTCCTTGTCGGCTGGCTGGTCGGACCCCGGCTCTATCTTCCACTCGATCTGGGCCACCATCTGCTCGATGACGAACAGGATCGCCCCCACGATAGGGGTGCAGCCCATCTCCTCGTATATCTTGATCCCGTTGATCCCCTGGAGCTCGCGCTGGAAGTCCTCCTGAAGGGTGTAGCCGGTGTATAGGTTTAGGCCGGTCCCGCCGATCTCGCGGAAGTAGGGAGTCTTGCCGTTGGTAGTGGGTGCTTCGGCCATTCTAGGCGTCCCTTACCTGCTGACAGTAGTTGGTGTGGATGGCGATCCAGAACGACTCGGCCGTCCGCTCACACTTGGAACCACCGTAGGCATAGGCGTGATGGTCCCACATGAACTCGTCCTGTATCTCCTCGCGGATGGTGTTGGTCAGGTCACAGTCGCGTAGCTGAAACTCCAAGGCTCGGTTGGCCAGTATCCAGGCGTCCATGATGGGGCCGGATATATCACCTGCGAAGAAGATGGGCAAGAAAATGTTAGTTACCTGACAACCTTGGCCCCGATCACGGCGCCGTCCTCGAAGTCTTCGGTGTCATCACGGCGGCTATGGTACTTGCTTCTCCCCAGTGACCAGCCGGTACGACCGACGCCCGTAGGGACGGCATACTTTGTGGTCGGCTTGGCTGGCTTAGGTATGGGTTGTGCCTCGATCTCGTCGATGCTCATGGCGTCGGGTTTGTCGTCGGTCTCCATCTTTTTGCCTCCTCTAGGGCTATCTCGGCTCTCAGTTCCATGAACCGTGGCGGCGCCTTGGTGCGGGCCTCGGGACACAGGTAGGTGGTGCAGAGTGGTCGTATGTGCGCCTCCACGGAGCACCCGTAGTGGGTCAGGTACGGGGTCTCCGTCCTGTTGTGCTCCTGAAGGACGGTCTTGTAGATCACCCTTGCCCACTGCTTGGCCTGACCGCAACCGGCGTCCCCACAGCAGGAGTACGGTCTTGTGCACTCGCCACAAAGGGCGTTGGTCAGGGCGTATAGCTCGTTGTACAGGTCGATCAACGTAGCCATCGTGTCGCAACTCCAACTGCTTCCGGTGCTGTCGGCTTGGGTGCTCTCTCGAGGTACAGGATCGCCTGGGTCATAGCGTCTATGTCGTCGTCAAACTCGCCTTCAGGGAACGCCGCGCATAGCTCTATGAACTCCTCCACCCACGACTGGTTGGGGACGATCAGGTTACGCCCTTCCTGGAACGGCTGGATGGCGTAGGCCCTGGTGATCTTGTCTGACATCTTCTCGCCGTGTGGTGGCCAGGGAATGATACCGGCGATCTCGTTCTTCAGCAGGGCTATGACGGCCGGTCCAGCCGCCTTGTTCTCGACCACCTTGGCGCGTGCCTCCGGCCACCTGATGCTCATCGCCCTGATGGCGTCCAAGGTCTGCTGCATGTCCATGTAGCCCAGTATCCGGTCTAGCAGGTAGATGTTCTCCGACCCCGCCATCTTGCCCCATACCTGACCACATGCCTTGCTGGTTCCAGGATCGACACCGCCGGTAGTCAGGTCCCATGACTGAATGACCACCGACATTCTCTTAACAGCGTCTCTCGGCTCATCTGCATAGTGACGCCAGTTCTGTCTCTTGAATATCGCCCCCTCGTCGGCTGCCGGTGCCTGCTGGTACTGGGCCGAGTATATCCGCGGTGTCCTCTGTCGCTCCTTGTCCGCCTCGTTACGGTCGAAGCGGTTAGGGCAAAGTAACTCCCCCGGTATCCTGCGGGGGTCCTTCCACCCGATGCTCGACACCTTGCTGCGCTTGGGGTCGTACTCCATCGGAATCGTGATCACCTCCCAGTCGCCCTGCCGGTGGAGGTGGGCGGCTAGGTCCTTGTCGCTGATCCTCTGCATGATGACGATACGGCGGGGGTCGTTGGGGTTGTTCACCCGCTTGTGGATGGAGGCGTCGTAGGTGTCCACCGTGGACTTCATCTTGATGGGCGAGGTCCAGTCCTTGGTGTCCGAGGGGTCGTCCACGATGACACACTTCGCGCCGGCCCCTGTCACGCCGCCCATACCGAAGGCCTCACGGCTGCCGGTGTGGTCGTTCTGGAACTTGAGCTTGGCGTTCTGGTCGTAGGCCAGCTTGTACCGGTCGCTCCAGTAGTGCTGGTACCACGTAGACTCGATGATGCGCCTTGCCTTGGTGGAGTGGTCGGAGGCTAGGTGGATGGCGAACGACACGTAGATAAACGTGAACGACGGGTCCTGTAGCCACGTCCACGGTACAAGGCAGATCGAGGTAGGGACCGACTTGGTCATGCGCGGGGCCACTTCTATCAGCAGGTTGTTGATCTCGCCCCTGACGACGGCCGACAGGTGGTCGGTGATAGCCTGGATGTGCCAGTTGGGGACAAACGGCTCGGTAGCGTGGACCACCGGCCAGGACGTCCTGACGAAGTGGTACAGGCTACGCTCCGATAGCTCGGGGTCGATGTCTGCCTTTAGGGTGGGAGGGAAGATGTTAGGAGGTAGCTTGGTCATTGCCTTTTGCGTTGCCGGTATGCCTTGGCGCGTTCTGCTGCTGTCCTTGGTGGCTTACAGGTACAGGTAGGACAATGCTTCGTCACGATGCTTTGTGACGGTGATGGTACAGTCACACGCTGTCGTGACGGTCCCTTGACCTTTAGAGGCTGTACGGTGCACTGAGAGTCGTAGTGGCCCATACCGCCACAGTTCTTGCAGTACGGCTCAACCTTCATTTGCGCGGCGCTCCAACATGGCCTTCCTTAACTTCCAACTCCTTCGACCATCCCTCTCGCCAGTACTTGTAGCGGCTCTTTGTCGTCAGGGAGTATTGCCATTCAGTATACCGACCAAAGCAGTTCGCACACATGAACAGAACTCCGATGCCGGATGTCGTTAGGTCACATTGGCAAAACCACGCCGTACCGCAGTGGAAGCACAAATGTTTATGTCTCATCGTTCTCCCCTGCTATCTCCATCAGGTTCTTCCACTGCTCCAGCTGCTCGTCCGAGAGGTTCTTCAGGTTGACCCTCTGGTTGGTGATGCCTATGGGGCCACCGCCGGGGCCGGATATCTGTATGGTGGGCTTGCCTTCCAGCTGCTCCCATATCGTCTTGGCCATGAAGTCCCCGAACTTAAGCGACATCGCCTTGGAGCTATTGCGGATCACCTGGGCCTCTAGCCATGTGATCTTCCTGTTCCTCCACTCCTTGGGGATGAACTGCTCGAAGCCCTTGAGCATCTCCGGAGGCGCCTCTGTGGCGTAGAGTTCCTTCTGCTTGGATATCAGGGTGATGGCCGACACCGGCCTGCCGTTGGGGTTGCCGCTGACTCCCTTCGGCCAGGGGGGCTTCAGGTGTTTGGGGCGGTGCTTTACACCATCGCCGTTGCTGTTCATTGTCGGGCCTTATACCACAGTCCCGTTTTGCTGTTCACTTCCCAATGCCCACATGCCGGTGACAAGCCCCCAGGTACCGAACCAGAGTACCCACGGGAGGTGCCCGTTCACGGAGGCGTGGTAAGCCAGCAGATACCAGCAGGCCGTGGCTATCCAGAGGGTCTGTTTCATCGGTTCGGAAATCCTCATGGCTTGGGCCTCAGACAGTGTGGTCAGCGGCTCTCCGGAGCACCGTTTGCACACGTTAATCGTGTCCTATCTCACCTTCCGCCATTTTTCCGCCGGTCATTCGGGCTAGGCCGCTTCGGGATGTTTGGTTTTGATAGAGTCCATGTTTTGTCCTTTTAGGCTGACAATCCGAGATAAAAGCGCAGCCGATTTATCTGCCACTTTTTTTCAGCCGTTGCTGCAGCATAAGCAGCATCAGCACCAGCAGCAGCATCAGCACCAGCAGCAGTATCAGCACCAGCAGCACAACCGGCAGCATAAGCGGCAGCTGTAGCATAACCGGCAGCACCAGCATAAGCGGAAGCATAATGAGCAGCAGCGGCATAACCGACAGCATAATGATGAGCATGCTCAGCATAAGCAGCAGCAGAATAAGCAGCATAAGCGGCAGCAGCATAATAAGTAGCAACAGCAATAGCAGCAGCATCAGCATCATCACGCGCCTTTAGCCTTGCTTCTATGGATATTTTCCCCATTGCAAAATCCCGCGCTGCTTCAATGGCTAATCTAGGGCGGTTGTCGTTTGGATAACGCTTCTCGAAAATTGGGAGCACATGCTCCGCGCAGTCTGCGGCGAACAATCGCAGGTTTTTCCCGTTCCAACCGGGCACGATTCTTAGCAGCCGGATTTTACCGGCAACTGTTTTTGTCGCGTCATGCCAGAATTCGCCGCCGATCTCAGCCGTACAAAGCAGCATCCCGCGCCAGTCTAGCAAATGCTCCAGCTCCACAACGTGATAGCCGCGAGAGCATAGTCGCACGTCTTTTATTTCGGGTGTCCACTTGCCTTTTTTGCGCCCAGCTGGAAGTGAATACCTGAAACCATCATAGCCACCGTTTGATGGAGTCCCATCAAGGTTCAGTATCTTGTAGTAAGTCTTCATTTATTGCCGCCTTTTCTTGTCTGCGATGCTCTTACCATTCCTGCCATTCTGTCTCGAAGTGGAGGCGGATCGCGGCCAGCCGAACCGCGCCACTTCGATCAGAAAGGCATAGTCAACTACAGCCGCGACACTGCTCATTGTTCACGCCATGCACCGCGTCGGTCATGGCTTCACCTGGGCGAGAAATTTAAATGCTTCCCATCCAGCATAAGAAATAGTCACCTTGGCCTTTTGCATTTCTGCGGGATTAATAGCCAAGTCCCATGCCTCCCGCTGCCACTTCGCCGCTTGCTCGACCTTCTTGCGGAGGCTTATGATCATTGCTTTGCGAATTGCCAATGCCAGCTCTTTTTGAAAATAGTCGCGCTCTGCTTGCATCGCATCTGCTCTGTCCTGCCAATAGCGGTGTGGACCCGTAACGGTTGTATACTTATTAAAATCCGCCCGCGCCGCTTCCAGTTCTTTCATGAAATAGTCGCGATCCGCCTCGGCGCTCCGCTTTTCTATTTGCATGGATTCCAGCTCGGCGCGGAGCTTGGCGATAATTCTGATGGCACACTCACCAGCGCCCTCACTCTGCGATGGCTCACCTGGAACTTCCGCCAGGATGTATTTGGCAAGCTTGTCTATCTGCTCATCAGCACCTTTGAGCTTGGCTATCTCGGCGTCCTTCTTCCGAAGCGCTGCAGCTACGGCAGCGACGATCTTGTCTCGATCCTCATTGCTCAAGTGCCAATCAACAAGGTTGAGCTTTGTTTTTAGCCACAGAGTCCACGCCTGTTTGTCCGCATCGTCGCTCATCGTCCCACCCTCCAAACCATTGGGTTGTACCGCCCCCCTGTCATGCAACGCTTGTGACACCACGACGGTATGTTGTTGCGGTCGTAGACCATGGCGCGGCGATGCCAGAACCGTATCGCCTTGCGGCAGATAGCGCAGGTCATCTAGTCACCAGGTCTATGCCGACTGTTAAATTGTCCCTACACAAATGAGATGGATCGCCGCGACGAAGGTCTGTGTGAGACGTTACATCTATCAGTTGTTCGTCCAGGCCCTGGATGAATCGACGTCCGCATATCCTACAAATCATCTCTGGTGGGCTATTACTGCTTTTTTGTTTGTTCATCGTCCACCTCGAATATCTCTATCACCGTCTGCTCCTCCTCGCCTCTCTGACATTTTGCCTGAGTAACTTCGACAGACTCGACCCAGTCGGGCGAATCGTCGCCAAGTAGACCGCCAACGACCAGGCCGTCAATTGCGCTCTTAATATGTAACCCGTCGGGGTCCGTGAGCCTCCGGCGTCTCTGATGCACGTGGATACGGTATCGCGTATGAACTTCTTGACAGACATCCTCTGGCGCATCGACATCGACAGTATCCGATTGTGCGTCGGTAGGACGAACGGCAACACTATCCTTGCCCTCAAACTTCCTAAGGTATTCCCTGACCTGTTCATCTGTCCACCTGACCCCCGTAAAATACCCGTTATTTGCGCCAAATTTGCCCCAGGAACGACTTTTAGGGGTGACCCTATAGTTGACCCCTACCTCTTAGTTCTGCCAGCTTTTCGTCGAGGTCCTTTTCCAATACCTTGGAAGTCAAAAGGGCCTCCTTTGTCCGCTCCTTGAAATAGGCCTTCTGCGCCACTCTTACCCTTTGGGCCAGCCGTAGGGCTGAGCGGAGCTCGTCCATCACGTCGTTTAGGGTCGTCATTCTTATTCCTTCGGTCATATCTCACCTCGTTGTGCGCCTTTATTTCCCGCAGGCTCTGCCTCACCCTGTCCACCGACAACGTCAAGCCCATCACCCGGAGCCACAGAGCCACAATCCCCTCAGCCTCGTCCGGCATTCTTTATCGCCTCCGCCGTCTGGCCGTTTATCTCGTACTGCATCCGCTCCAGCTCAGCATCCACCTGCTTGTCGGTCTGGTCGACTATAAGTCTAGCCGCCTCCACCGCCGCGTTAATGCTCCACGGCTCATCGCTCGTCATCAGGATAGCGGCCAGCAGGTCCACATGCTCGCGATATGCCCTGAGATTGTCGGCGACGCCTGACACGCAATCTTTAAGTCTTTTGCTCATACCTTCCCCCTTTCTGTTTCTATCTGTCCGTTGGTCTCCATGATATGCTCTATCAGCAGCCACAAGCATTCCTTCCACAGGTCAACCTGATACCTTGCCGCGAAGATGACGGGCCCGACGGTGTGGTACTCGGTGTGGTGGGTCCTGCACATAGGCAGGGCCAGGAAATCGTTCCTTTTGGATTCCCTCTGTCCCACGGCCACCAGGTGGTGGGCGTGCACGTTCTGATGGTGACAGGCTACGCAGGGCTTAGACCTGACGAACTGCAGGTATTTGTCCGCCGTGATTTTGGTGTCTCGTCTCATTCCTGCATCTTTATGTTTCGCAATCATAGATTTACCGCCTCGTGTAGTTGGTTAACGCACTTGGGGCAAAGATAGACCGCCTCGGCTCCGCTATTGGTGCAGCACTCGCACAGGTAACTTACGACTGCCGAAGTCTTGCCTCGCTGTTCCCTTAATCCGGCGATAATCAACTGCTCGCGCAAGTCCCTGACTGTCCACCGGCTCTCCTCCGATAGCCTGAGCCATAGTTCCTGCTCGTCGGGCCGTAGCTTGGCCACTTCTAGGTGGTGACTCCATGACAGTGACTTGTTCCTGTAACAAGCAGAAACCCGGCTGGATACATGCTTGAGAATCATCAGTTTGTCCTCACTGATGCCGGTGTCCGATGCCGCCTGACTGTACTGCTCGCCAAAATGAACCTCGCCGTATTCCAGCCAGTCACCTATCGCAAAGTTGTTCCAGTCTCTTAGCTGCGCCAGATTTAGCCCAACGGATCGCCAATCGTCGTAGGTAAGCCGGGAGTCAAGCTCCAGCGAGGTGCGGGTAAACTTGCCGGGGATGGTAATAGATAGATCAGTCATGTTTTTATTCCGGCTTTTTGTTGAGGATAAGTTGCGCACCCCGATAAATTCATTGTGCCCTACTGCACCCGCCTAGATTCTTGTCACACATCACGAACGGCTCATCGTTCAACGTCGCCCGTACCAGTGTCCCCAGTTTATTGCAGTGCCTACAGCGCTTGACGTGTAGGGTGTCTATCGGCCCCTCGGGCTTGTTGCCGAAAATGTCAGCTATCTTGTCCATTGCCGGACCTTTCTATAAAACTACTGACCTGCCCAGATAGCGGATGGTGCGTCTTCCACCCCTTGTCGGTCCTGACCCTGGGCACCTTGATGTTAGGGACGATGTCGCCGTGACGCCTGACCCCGGCCTTCATTCCCCAGTTATGACAGACAAGGCAGATAAGACTCTCCGACCTCTGACAGCACAATGAGCAGCCAAGGCGCGTCTCGCACCGGTAACAGAGGACGTCAGGTATCCTCCCCTTGTCGTGCTCCTCCCGCCAGCAGCCCCAGGATGCTCCCCCGGTGCAGCTTTGCCCACTCTCCCTCCTCTCGTTTGTTCCTCTCGTGCTCCTTCTCATGATCGCTGGCATTTAGGTCTCCTTCCGTCTTGTCGAGTATCTTGTCCAGGTAGGGCCACCAGTTGCCGTCTATCCTGGCGGCGTAGGGTAGGAAGCGCTCAAGGGTAGCTATGAGCACCCTGACGCTGTAGTTGCGCTCTGCCGCCTTTATCCACCTTATGAGCGGGGCGAACTTCCTAGTGTCTATCCGGTATATCTGGTCGGCTATGGCTTTGAGCTTGGGGTCGAGCGTCTTTGGTGGAGCTTCGTTAGAAGCGTTGGGACGTTCTGACGGCCCATTTTCTTTTTTTCTTTGTAGTGCTTTCTTTTGATATTCAACTGAGTTGAATGAGGACGACGTTTCTCGTTCAACTGAGTTGAATGAGTCTCGTTCAACTGAGTTTAATGATACTGAATTGGGGGTCCAGTCCAAATTGATACGGTAGTAGTTCGCCTTATGCTCTTGCCAGTCTCCACGGTCGATAATGATAAGTTGCCGTTTCTCCAATACCTTGAGGCAATTCATTACGCCCTGACCGCTCAGCGCCGTCATCTTCATTATCTGATTGACGCTGATATGGTCGCCCGTCTTTTGCCACCCAAACGTCAGCCGGGAGATCGCCATCAGCACCTTGAACTCCGCCGGTGATATCTCGGGCATGACGATATCCAGGTAGACATTAGGAATCTGGGTATGTTCCGGTATTAAATTCATCTTCACCTCTTAATCCTATTCCGAGACATCACACCGGAAGCCGCCCGTGTGATGTAGCCACACGTCGGTCGCCCGAACTCAAACTGGCGTCTGAGCGACGGCCCCGGGTCTAATGTCTCAACGGAATTTTGCATGGGCTACATCCATACAATTCGGAATATATTTCACTACTTACAAAAAAGTCAACTGTTATTTTTTAGTCACAGGATCGTCAGCATAGCCCGGCTAAATATCCATGCCCCTGTTACCGCGAACAAGAGCGAGAACGGCCAAGTCCACCGGTACGGAGAGCCTAGCGCCATGTAGACGCCTATGAACGCCAACAAAAAGCCCATGACCAAACGCCAGAGTAAAAATAGGTCCATGTCAGTCCGCTCCTTCCAGGAAGTCGGCTGCATCTCTGAGGTCGCCGTTCAACTGATACTCGATATTTGCGGCATCGGGGTAGCCCTCGCGTTCCATGACGGGACCGATCGCCCAAACGTAATCCGCCATTTGCCGATACCAATACCCCGCATCCTGTAAGTTCGTCACTAACTGATCACGGTTCTGACCATCACAACTCGTGCGATTGCCCTGCTCCCCAGCCGCTTCCGCATAGCCATCAGCGTAGCTGCCGAAGGTGAGGCTCACGTTGTAGTAGTACGCTATTTCTCTGTCGTCGGACCAGTAGCAGCCCAACTCACAGGCATCGTGAATATAGCCTTGCCAGAGACCACCATCCCCGATGCAACGGGCATCGTATATTCCTTGGAAGTGTCTCGCCTGACGGTAGAAGAATATCGCCTGACCTGCCGGTATTAGACTCAACGGCCACGGAATGATTGCGGCAGTTGCCGAGAGAACGTCGGCGGCATTATTGAGGTCATTCGCCTTCTGAAGCGCCCTGTCTTTGATGTACTGCTTGATGGCTACAGACGGCTGTGTCCCCTGGTCGGGGTTATCCACAGCGGCCACCTCGAGGTGGGCGGCGAACTGGTCGCTTCCGTACCAGTCGATCCACATGATGGTGTCGTCACCGGTCGCGGTAAACTCGAAGTTGCAATTCTGGAGACACATGCCGCGCCACATATAGGCTCCGTCGGACCAGTGCATCCCGTCGTCCCCGCTGGTCCTGATGACGATCTGGACGGGCGATAGGCCCCACCAGTCCCAGACGAAGCGCCCTGTGATTTTGGCCCCCCTGCGGTTGGAAGCTTGCCACGGCCCGATGTTGCCGCTCCGATAACTACCTCCTACTTGCCCTGGTGTGATGATCGGAACGTCAGACCAACTCGGTGACGGCGCCCAGACCCCGGCAGGGAAGTCGTTCCCTTGCGCCTGACTGATGGCCGGCAGCAAAAGCACCATCGCCGTAGAGATAGCCACGGCGACTAATAACTCGACAGCCAATAGATAAAACTTCATAGTGGCCCCCTTTTGACATTGAGGGCCACCTTGGTACGCTCAAAACTGGGGTTGCCAGAACGTGCCAAGATGGCCGTGTTGGTAATTCGGGCTAGGGGAGTAGAGGCCCCTAGCCCTTCACATTATCGGACCGAACTTCTTCGTTACGCATCACCTCCTTGAGGACGTGAATTCCTCGGTAAGCTCGATAGCACCGTCACAGATAAGCCTCTTGCCGGTCTCATCGGGCTTGGACATCGCCCACTGCTTTTTTATCTCGTCCTGTGTCCAGTAGTCGGGGTTCACCTGTAGGCAGACCACCGGCATCTTGCCCTTGACCACCAGCTTGATGAGCCCCATCAGGTCGACCACCTTGTAGGACTTCCTACTTATCGGGGCGCTGAACCCGTCCACACTGGGCTTCTCCGGTTGGAACACCACCCCGCTGTCCGGTATCGCCTCATCGAGGATCCGCTGCTTCTCTTGGGCCTCGAGTTCCGCCTTGCGCCTCTCGTTTATCTGGAACAGCGCCACCGCCTGTCGTATCTGCTGCCCATAAGTCTTGAGTGGCTTAAGGAACCGGTCCCGCTTGGCCACTATCGACTTCCACAGGTCGTAGGCCTTCTTGCAGTCATCCCCCCATAGCTCCTCGATCAGCTTCTCACAGGCCGGTATCCGGGTGTTGACGATGTCGGACGCCAGCTCCGCCTCTGCCTTGCTCCTGACCATGATCGCCCCGGTCGTCGGCTCCCGAAGCATGATGATGATATTGGACTCCACCACGCTGAACTTACTGATGGCGTGCTTTTCCTTTATATCCACGTTTACTGCTGCCTTCGGCATAAACTATTGTCTCCCTTCAAAAGTGGCTTAAATGGCAAAATTGGACGTTTTAGGGGGTATTTGAACGGGTGTCCACAAAGGTCTGGAAGTCTTTCCCCTTGCCTTTACCCTTCTGCTCGACCACCGGGGTAGCTATGAACTGATGGCTCGGGCAATTGGGGAAGCCGAACTGGTCGACGGGACAGGGATCCTGGCGGTATCGCCCCACTATCCGCCCACTGTCGTCGATGGAGTCCACCGAGGTGATGGCCTTGCCGGTCGGCGGCTCGATCAGGTAGAAGCTCCCGTCATCCCACAAGAACCCCCCCCTGCTGGAGTTGCCGACTATGGTTCCCAAAGCGTTGATGTCCTGCACGTCGGTCCATAGCCCGAAGTCCAGCCACGTCACCTGCCCGTTGTCATACAGGAACGGTCTCAGGGTGCCTGTCTCGTTGGTCACGGTGTCGAACGTGAAGAACACCCCGATAGCCCGACCTGCGTCGTCTATGCCTAGCAACTGAGTGACTGGCGGTCTGCCGTCTGTACTCGGCAAGTCCACTGTGACGAGCTTACCCTTGTCGTAGATCAGGCCGTGAATACGGTACAGGCCCGACCGGCCGTCCAGGGGGTTGTAGTACAGACCCGCGGCCTGTCCCTTGGTATTGATCCCCCACAGGTAGGTGTGGTCGGCCCCCGGCTGCTGGATGATGGTCATCGCCCCGTTTCGCTCCCTGATGAACGCCACCTCGTTACGTATGTCGAAGTTGCCCTTGGGACACGTCCCGATGATCTGCCCCTTGTCGTTTATCTTGGCCGGGGAAGTCCCCTCAAGGAACGCCGGGGTGATAAGCCCGCAGGTAAACTCGATGGACTGTCCCTGCATGTTGACGTAGACGCCGTGGATGACGGACTGGTCGGTGCGGGTCGTCTCAGCCTTCTCGTCGTGGCTGTTGATACTGACGAGGTAGGGGTCGGTTATCTCCTGGTAGGTGAACTTGGCGGTCTTGTCTGCCGCCATCGCCGGTGTGGTCAGCACCAGCAGTAACAGAATTGCTGCCTTCATTGGTCATTCTCCCTTTCTGTGTTTTTGCCGCCTATATTCGGATACCTTGCGCGAGCTTCCACCTAGACACTGTGACCGCCGCGCAGAACACCTTGATGTCGTTTCGGTATCCCTCGTGGTTGAACTGCTTGGGCAGGTAGGTCCCGTCCGCCCTGAGCTCCACGCCCCACCTGTTAGGTGAGGACGCCATTGCCTTTACCGCCTTCTTTCTGTTGAGATGTATCCACACCGCCCGCTCCTCGAACGCCGTCTGTATCTCGGTGAACGGCGCGACTTGCCCCGTCTTGATCTGCACCGTAATCTCTCCGAACTTACACGGCCCCCAGGCATCTAGCCGGGTGCAGACATCTAGGGTAGGGTCGTGGACGGTAAACTCCCTTAGTAATGGCCGGAACTTAAACTCCATCTTGAACGCCATCCACCCCTTGACATACCCCATGACGTGACCGTAGTCCTCCTCGATCTTGGCAATAGGCGACCGGCGGTCTAGGGCGAGGGTGGCGTGCTCAACGTCCTTGCCGATCTTTAGTGCCGCCTCCCGATGCCACGGCTCTATTAGGTCGTACCGGGGGCAGAGACCGGCTAAGTCCAACACCTGGGTATTGCTGATGACTCGGCGGTCCCCGTCCCAGTAGGAGTGGTCCTCGTCTCGGTAGGTGATCATTTGCCGTTGTGTTCCTTGATTCTCTCCCGCATCGTGCCCAAGGCTGCGCCGGCCATCTTTTCGGATATCTGGTCGATCTCGTCAAAGCCCTTGGACGGATAGACCCATCGAGTTTTATTGCCGCCACATTGCTCACAGAGACCCTTCGGTCCCTTCCCCTTGCCGGTCCCGTTACAGGCCTTGCAGGGGTCGGTCTTGTGGTAGTACCCGTCCCAGGAGGTCAGCTGCTTGAGGATGTACTTGTAGGCTGCCTCGTCGTCCGGTGCGCCGTGGTCGGGGTTTTTCTTGACATATGCCTTGATCTCGTTGTCCAAGTCTATGTGCGCTTTGACGATAGGGTAGGTACGCGGTCCCTCTGGGCCACGTGGTGGTTGTTGTGGCGGTTTGGTCTTGTCGAAGCCCTGCTGCGGTGGTCGCGGCTGTTCCGGTGGCTTACCAGGAGTACCGACAGACTGAGCATCGTCGTCCTTGGCGGCAGCAACTCCGACAGCAGCCTTGAGGGTATATCGTTGCAGGTAGGACGTGATGGACCCGATTCCTTGTGCGGGATTTTTATTGCCGCTAAGGTCCGGTGGCCCCTCCAGAGAGCATTCCTCGCTATGCCCGTCCTGGTGGGCGATGATACAGGTGACAAGGACGTTGCCGTTGTCCTTGCACGCAGTACGCCACCTGAACGACAGCCCATGATTGGACATCACCGGGGACAGAGCCTCGGTCAGGTCCGACAGGTCCTCGTACTTATAGGATGCGCGCCCCTGACCGTATGCCACCGGCTGGTCCTTGACGATCTTCGGCAAGTCGGGCCTCAAGTCCGCCATCGCCCTGTCGTAGGCCTTCCTTGCCATTGTCTTTTCATACCTTTCGGCCAGTCCCATCAGCCGTTCCAATACCTCCACTGACGTTCCCGACTTGACCGCCTGATCCAGTAGCATCAAGGGATTGGTCTGCCCCTCCGATGCCTGGACAGGTAGGGTCTGTTGCTCCTGTCTTTTTGCCTTTGCCATTTGTCATTCTCCCTTCTGTTTTTCTAATTCTGGAACTATTGATTCATCCGGCTTCTCATCCGGTCGATTGTGCTTGTTGGCGCTCATCACTATCTTGATGGCCTTGTCCATCGGATATCGGCCCGCCTTGTTGCGGTCCTTGGTGTACCCCATAGAGTCAGGCGCCCACCATGCGTTGTGCTCGTTGGACCAGATTAGCCAGTTCATGCCACCCTTATCTTGCCCCGTAGGGCCTTCTCGATCACCTTGACGATGTCCTCGAACTTTCCGTAGACGGTGAAGTTTAGGCTGTTCTGCTCGCCCTTGACGGGCTTGCGCTTTACCTGGACATACACCGACTCCGGCTTGCCTATCGTGTTCTTTGCCATAGACCACCTCCCCTCTATGAATATGTTTATAAAAAAAGTTATAAAAAGTAAACGACTATTTTACCCGCTTGTTACTGTCACAAGTGGCCCGTCGTATCAGTTCCCTCCGCTGACTCAGCCACGTCTCGGCCGGAAACTCCCACTTGGACCCCCCGGCATCTACCAGGGAGTCTCCGCCGTTCACCCTTGCCTGTTCCCATATAGACTGGATGGCCGTGGGCGGCTCGATAGATATTTTGGCGTTGTCGATCCGACGCTGTCGAAGCCGGACCAACAAGTAAACGAGTCGCTTCATTGTTTCTCCTCCATGGCGAGATCGATGCGTCCCGCAGCCAACGGCATCGTGCGAATATCGACGCGACGGCCTCGGGCGATAACTTTCCCAGGCAATAATTTTCGATGACGAACTCTTTGAATGCCGACGCTAATCGTTCGTCGGCTATGGCAGGCTTTGACTTTGTGGTTACGGTTATCCTAATTTGAACGCGACGTTTTCCCATGAACGTCAATCTCCACGGTCTTGGCTTGCCGCTCCACGGCTTGCCGTGTCGGTATTAGGCGCTTACTCGATCCGCTGCCTGTGAACCGAGTAAGCGCCTTGCTTTACTGATTTGTCGCCGGTACTGGGATCTCCCGCTCGCCGGCAAGAATTCGCAACGCCCGCTCTCTCACCGCCACTCTCAAAAATTCCGACCGTGATTCGCCAATGCTCAAAGATGCAGCGATCATGAGATCGAGATCCTTCTTGCTCATGATGTAATTCGACCGCACGCGCTTTTGCTTTGTCAGGATTCGCGGCCTGCCTCTCGGTATTTTTTCAAACATCTTTTTTCTCCCTTCTCGATGGCATTTTTGTTTGTCAACTTATGGCACACGGGTGTAGCGTGGTCATCGTTCGTCATAATGTTTTCCAAACAATGAAGACCGAAATGAAAAACGTATCTGCGGAGATGATGTCTCGCTAGAACGGTTGCCTTCTGGCTGTCATAGCACAGCCGATTTACAATTTTTTTGATCGCAGGTAACTTCATCGGTTTTCTCCTCCTTTTTCGGGTCTGGTTTTTTGTCCAGCCACTTTTTGCTGTCGATAAAATACAACTCCTCTTTAGCTCTGGTCACCGCCACATACGCGCAGTTGGCCTCCTGTTGTTTCTGCCACTCCTGTCGGGCGTACTTTGACGGCATCAGGTGACGGTTGAGAATAAATACCTTGTTCCACTCCTGCCCTTTACTTTTGTGGATGGTGCATAGGGTCAACAGTCCCTTGTTGTTGTCGGTAAACATCGCCTCGATATTGGCGATAAGCCGTTCAATGGTCCGGTCGTCCTCGGGAAGTTGCTGGACGAAGATGTCGATGGTCTCCAGCTTGTCCATCAGCGCTCCGGCTTGGTCCTCCTTGCCTTTGGCCATGAGCTTGGCCTTCTCCCTCTCTGCATACTCGGCAAGTTTGTCTTCGAGCTGGTCTACGGTCTTGATCCTTTTACCCATGACCTTGTTGATCATGGCGACCAGGCCGGCCCCGATCTCCCGGCCCAACATCCGACACCCCTTCCCGGTACGTATGAAGCGGTAGGCCTGCTCGATCAGCGGGGCGGTGTTGCGACAGATAACGGCGTCGTCGTTGGTGAACAGGTCGGGCCAGTAGCTGTCCATCGTCTCCACCTTGCCGTCCGGTGCGGTGTCGTGGGACTCAATCTCGGTGACGTAGGTCTTGGCCTCTGTCACTACCGACTTGGGACAGCGGTACGAGACGGACAGGGGTAGTTCCTTAGCGGCGAATTCCTCTTTGATGTTCTGGATGGCCTCGGTATCGGCACCACGGAAACCATAAATTGCCTGATGAGGATCGCCGACAGCTATCAGGCGTCCCCCGGGCTTCAACGCCATCTTCAGCATGGCCCTTTGTATGGGGTTAACGTCCTGGGCCTCGTCGACGAAGATGACGTCGTGTTGGTCAAACTTGGCTTGCCAGATGACCGGCAGGTAGAGTTGATCGTCGAAGTCTACGTACAGGTCCTCCTGGGCTGCCCGTATCGAGCGGATCAGTATCCGACGCGCCCAGTCGATAGCGGCCTCCGGCTTGCCATCCCTCTCGAACTCCACGTCGTACTTCTCGATCAGGTCCGCCCAATTTTGCTCCGTGTCCATCACAAGGCCGGTCCCCGGTACGCCCATAGGAACGATGCCATGGGCCTTTGCCAAACCGACCAACTTACGGACTCCGGCGGCGTAGGTAGAGAACTCCTTGCGCCACTCGATCTCGTCGGGTATCTGCTCCCCGAACACCCGCTTGATGACCTTCATGGTCTTGTCGGACTCCACCTGTAACGGCCACTTGCTACCGAGGAACCGGCGCAACACCCCGTATCCCAGACTATTCATGGTACAGGCGTTGGCGACCCGTCCCTTGAGGGCGGTCACGATGTCCTTGTTGAAGGCGACGAAGATACAGCGCTGTGTCGGTGGGATGAGCTTATAGGCCTCGACTATCGTGGTCGTCTTGCCTGCTCCCGCGACTGCCTTGATGATAAGGCAACCGTCTCCGGTCCTGATCTCGTCGTATATTGCTTGCTGGTATTTTGAGGGTGTCATCGGCTACCTCCCACAGTCCGCGCAGCGTTCACGGTCACCCTCGTAAACGGTTTTGATACTGCCGCAACTGGGACATTTCGACTGCGCCTGTTCTGCCTTTGTCCGTAGTTGGTGCAATCTGAATTTAATAGCCTGCTCGATATGGAAGCATTCTGCCTTAGTTTTCCTGTGATGCTCGCACTCACAGGTCTTGGCGGCGATATCCACCATGTACCAGCACGTCCGGTCGGTACGGCTTTGCACCATTAATTTGTGCCTGATGTAGGTCTGTAGGAACTCCACCGCCCTCGGCGACAGCTTGACGTCGTCGGTCTTTTTGTGGTTAGTATTCACTTGCATTTCTCCTTTCTGTAGCGAAGCCCCGGTCCTGGTCAGCTGGGGTTTTCGCTTTTTTGGCCCGCCTTAAATAGTCCCAACTTCTCTGCCGCCTCATGCTCGATGAACATAAACCGTTGCTTGATAGCCCAGTCAGCCATTTCCTTGCCGTTGATCATCCGGCGTATTGCCTCATCCTTGACAACGAACCAACCGCCGGTCCGGTAGGGATTGGGCATCCAGTTCTTACTGCCGTCCGGCTTCTGCCAATCCTTGCCTGACTTAGCATCGTCTATGGTGATCAGGATCACCCCCTGCCGCATCAGCTCCTTGCACTTATTACAGGGATCCATGTCCATCACCTTGCCGTGGGCTGGCGACAAGTCCTGTACTGGCTCACCCTTGTGGTTATAGCCGGTAGCCAATAGAATCCTGTCGTTAGCGTAACAGTAAAAGCACCTTGTCAGTGCAACGTGAGACTTTTCGCGGAATTGATTTCTAGTTGCCATTTTCATCTCCCTTACTTGTTAAAGGTCAATCTGCGATACGGCCAAAATCCAGTCGTCTCCTTCGTCGATAAAGAACCGAGTTTCCTCCGACAACTCGTCTTTGCCACGTTCC
>Ga0111539_10001973_pt1 | contig 27387 bp, 20 predicted proteins | sample RhiMethybrSRZTD1_FD_79667 | JGI IMG/M metagenome (GOLD analysis project Ga0111539, IMG submission 79667) | Populus rhizosphere microbial communities from Tennessee, USA - Rhizosphere MetaG P. TD hybrid SRZTD1 (version 2) (version 2) | ecosystem: Host-associated > Plants > Roots > Rhizosphere >...
AAGAGCACCTGCGACGTACAGGATCGTCTTGCCGATCCCGGCGGGATCCCGCCCGACATCGTCGCAGTGGCGGGCGAGCACCTCGAGCTTGTGGGACACGTCGGCAGGGCTCGACGCGAACAGGTTGCAGGCGTCGGCGTACCGGGCGACGAGCAGCAGCGTCTTCTTCTCGCCCCCGCCACCGATCAGGATCTGCGGACGGGGACGGCTCAACGCCGGCGGGAAGTTGCGGGTCTCCGCCAGGTCGTAGTGCCGGCCCTTGAACGGCCCGTTGTCGTCGCTCCACATCTGCAGGCAGATCTGCAGCGTCTCCTCCAGCCGCTCGAACCGCTCGGCCACCGGGACCACCGGTACACCGAGGCCACGCTGCTCCCGCTCGTACCAGGAGGCGCCGATCCCGAGCCGGGCCCGGCCGCCGGACAGCACGTCGAGCGTGGTGACGATCTTCGCGAGCAGGCCCGGGTGGCGGTACATGACCCCGGTGACGAGCAGGCCGAGCGTCATCCGCTCGGTCTTGGCGGCGACGTAGCCGAGGGTGGTGTAGCCCTCGAGCATCGGCTCGTCGACGTCGGCCATGCCCTCCATCTGGAAGTAGTGGTCCATCACCGTGAACGTGGACAGGCCGGCCTGCTCGGCGATCCGGGCGGTCTCGGCCAGCGTGGACGCGATGGCGGCCGGGTCGGCGGGCGTCGAGTAGTTCCAGTAGTGCAGACCGAGCTTCATGGGAGTCCCTCCGCAGGAGCTGTCGCGGGTATCACGCCCAATCTTTCCCCGCACCCGGGCGGGCGACGCGGCGCGAGCCGTACGCCCAGAGCGGAATCCGGACCCCCAATGCCGCGACGATCTTGCAGTTGTGGTGCCACAATTCACCCAGCTTTGCCCTGTTTTGATAGGCACCACAACTGCAAGATCAACGTGATCAAGGACGGACCGTGGCTACCAGGGCGCGGGTCGGGTGCAGGGCTCAGGCCGAGCGGCGGCGTGCCGAATCCTCCGGCGTGAGGAAGCCGAGATCCGACGTCGCCAGCCAGGTAGCCAGCCTCCTGGTCACGGCGAAGAAGGGCCTTGGCCTCAGCATCGCGTTCCTCAGCCGCTTCGACGGCGACACGCAGCACCTCGAGGTCGTCGAGTCGCCGCTGCCCCTGCTGTTCCGCGACGGCATCAAGCGCCCGCTCGCGACGACGCTGTGCCAGGCGATCCTCGACGGCAAGCTGCCCAACGTCATCCCGAACCTGCGCGACTTCCCCGAGGCGATGCGCCTGCCGGCGGCCAAGATGCCCCGCTTGCGCAGTTTCGTGTCGGTTCCGGTCGTCCTCAGCGACGGCACGCTCTACGGGACGTTCTGCGCCGCCGGTCTCACGTCGGACAACGGGCTGAGCCGGCGCGACCAGGCCCTCATGGAGGTCCTGGCGCGGGCCGCGTCGGTCGTGATCGAACCGGACGTCCGCGACCGCACGGAGCGCGCGGAGATCGAGAACCGGCTGGCCCCGGTATTCGCGGCCGGCGGCCCGACGGTGCTGCTGCAGCCGATCGTCGACCTCGGCACCGGTGAGCGGGTCGGTGCCGAGGCGCTCAGCCGCTTCCCGGCGGAGTGGGGCAAGGCCCCGGACGAGGTGTTCGCCGAGTCGCACCGCATCGGGCGCGGCGACGACCTCGAACTGCTCGCCCTGCGCGGCGCTGCCGCGCATCTGGAGCGCGTCGACGGGTACGTGGCGATGAACGTGTCGCCGGCGACCCTCCTGACCCACGAGTGCCGGCGACTTGTCAGCGAACTACCGGCGCACCGCGTCGTGATCGAGCTCTCCGAGCACGACCCGGTCGACGACTACGACGCGCTGCGCGCGGTGCTCGCTCCCCTGCGGGCGGCCGGCCTGCGCCTCGCGATCGACGACGTCGGCGCCGGCTTCTCGTCGCTGCGCCACATCGTGCTCACCAACCCCGACGTCATCAAGCTCGACCGCAGCATCGTCGCGGGCGTCGCCGCCGATCCGGTGCTCGAGACGCTCGTCCGCTCCCTCGTCGCGTTCGCCCGCGGCTGCGACAGCCGGGTGGTGGCCGAGGGCGTCGAGACGCCGGCCGACGCGGCCGCGCTGCGCGCCGCCGGCGTCGGCTACGGCCAGGGCTGGCATTTCGGGCGACCCGGACCGCCCGAGGTCCTGGCCGACGCCAAGGGCACCGACGCCGAAGGCACCGACCCCAAGGGCACCGACGCCGAAGGCGCCGACCTCAAGGGCGCCGACGGCGACCCCGGGCCTGTATCAAACCTATCGAGCGCGCGGGTGGCCATCGGCTAGGTTCACTGCGAGCCGACGCTCGCAACGGGGGTGTGCGAACGGGCCAACCGGCCCGCGCGTACATGACGAGTCATCGGGACAGGCCGGCGAGCCGTGCACGCACCGCTTCGGCGTCGGCATGACCGAGGTCGTCTAGGATCGTCGCGGCCCGCCGCCACGCACGGCGGGCCGCGGCGTCGTCACCGGCGTCGCGGTGCGCGGCACGGCCGCCGTGAAGGCGCCGACCTCGATCCGGGCCGCCGCCAGCTCGTCCAGCGCGGCGAGGCGGGACTCGTCGAGCGCCGCCCGGTAGGGGCGCAGATTCGCGCCGGCCGCCACGCCGGAGAGCGCCGGCCCGCGCCACAGCGCGGTGGCCTCCTCCAGCGTCCGGACGCAACCGTGCAGGTCACCTCGGCCACGCTCGTCGTCGGCGCGGCGGCGCAGCTCGTCGAAGGCCAACGCGTCGCAGGCCGCCATCCCGACCGTCAACTGGTAGCCGTCGCCGCTGCGGGTGAGCGCGTCCGGCTCCCCGTAGGCGGCGAACGCGCGGCGCAGGTTCGCCGCATACGTGCGCACGTTCGCGACCGTGGACACCGGTGGATCGTGGGACCACACCTCATCGACGAGGTCGTCGAGGCCGACCGCCCGGTTGGCCCGGGCCAGCAGCAGCGCGAGCACCGTGCGCTGTTTCTTCGCGCCGACCGGAACGGGGAGGCCGGCGTGCGTCACCCGCAGCGGCCCGAGCACCCCGTACGACAGCACCGGACCATTCGACCAGCGCCGACGCGTCGCTCTCGAGCCGCTTTCACCGGGGCAGCGAGCGGGTGGTCTAGACTCGAACGCATGGGCTCACCGGCGATCGACTCGTTCCGGCGCCCCTCCCTGCGACGACGCTGACGCGCATCCCCGTCCGCGTCCCGTCTCTTCGCAGGAGTGTCTTCGATGACCGTCCCATCGTTGGCGGCCGCGCTCGCCCAGCGGCTCACCGCATCGCTCGCCGTCGACGGCTTCGACCCGCAGGTCCGCCGGTCGGAGCACGCCGACTTCCAGGCCGACGGCGTGCTGCCGCTGGCCCGCGCGCTGCGGCGCAACCCGCGCGAGGTGGCCGCGACGGTCGCGGCCGCGCTGGCGGCCGACCCGCTGCTGGCCGGTAGCGACGTCGCCGGCCCGGGCTTCGTCAACCTCACGCTGACGGACCGCGCGCTGCTCGCGCAGGTCGCGGCCCGGCACGCCGACGGGAGGCTGGGCGTCCCGGCGCCGGAGACGGGCCGGGTCACCGTGGTGGACTACTCGCAGCCCAACATTGCCAAGGAGATGCACGTCGGCCACCTGCGGTCGACGGTGCTCGGCGACGCACTCGTCCGGGTGGTCGAACACCTCGGCGGAACCGTGCTGCGGCAGAACCACATCGGCGACTGGGGCACGCAGTTCGGGATGCTGATCCAGTTCATCGACGAGCAGGCGCCCGACCAAACCGACCTCGACGCCACCTACCGGGCGGCGCGGGCGCTGTTCGTGACCGACCCGGCGTTCGCTGACCGGTCGCGGCGGCGGGTGGTCGCGCTGCAGTCCGGCGACGCCGCGACGGTGGCGGCCTGGCGGGCCATCGTCGCCGAGTCCACCCGGCACTTCAGCGCGATCTACGACGCGCTCGGGGTGCGGCTGACGCCGGCTGACGTCGTCGGGGAGAGCTTCTACAACGACGCGCTGCCGGCGGTGGCCGACGGCCTCGCGCACGACGGCGTCGCGGCCGTGAGCGACGGAGCGCTGTGCGTGTTCACCGACGGCGCGCCGCTCATCATCCGCAAGTCCGACGGCGGGTTCGGTTACGCCGCAACGGATCTGGCCGCGATCCGGCACCGGGTGGACCGGCTGAACGCCGACCGGATCCTGTACGTCGTCGACGCGCGGCAGGCGCTGCACTTCCGGCAGGTGTTCGAGACCGCGCGGCGGGCCGGGTGGCTGCCGGCCGGCGTCGAGGCGGTGCACGTGCCGTTCGGGACGATGCTCGGCAGCGACGGGCGGCCGTTCAAGTCGCGGACCGGCGACACGGCGAAGCTGGCCGACCTGCTGGCCGACGCGGTGTCGCGGGCCCGTGACGTGGTGGCCGCCAAAAACCCGGATCTGGACGGCGCGACACTCGACGAGCGGGCCCGGCAGGTCGGCATCGGCGCGCTGAAGTACGGCGACCTGTCGACCGGGCGGACGCGTGACCTGGTGTACGACCCGGCCCGGATGCTGGCGCTCAGCGGCAACACCGGCGTGTACCTGCAGTACGCCCACGCGCGGGCGCGCTCGATCCTGGCGCGGGCGGGCACCGGCGGCACCGTCGTTCTCGACGGCCCACCGCTCACGGCCGAGGAGCGCGCGCTCGTGCTCGACCTGGACGGCTTCGGCGACGCCGTCGTGGAGGTGGCCCGGACGCTGGAGCCGCACCGGCTGTGCCTGTACCTGTACGGGTTGGCGCGCACGTTCACGGCATTCGTCGAGCGGTGTCCGGTGCTGCGCGCGCCGGCTGACGCGCGGACCACCCGGCTCGCGCTGTGCGCGCTGACCGCCGACACGCTGCGCACCGGGCTCGACCTTCTGGGAATCGCGACACCCGACCGGCTGTGATCGTTTACCCGCGCTGAACCGGATCAGTCCTGGCCGCGGGCAGGTAGGCTGACCTCCAGCGCCCGCTGGCGGGGCGTATGTTATCGCTAACAGCGGTCGTTTCTGCCGGGGGGCGCGTGGACGAGAAGACGCTGCGGGGTCCGGCCATGACGGACGTAGCCCGGCTCGCCGGCGTGTCGCACCAGACGGTGTCCCGCGTGCTGAACGACCACCCCAACGTGCGCGAGCAGACCCGACTGCGGGTCCGGGCAGCGATCGCCGAACTCGGCTACCGGCCGAACCGGGCGGCGCGCGCGCTCGTCACCGGGCGCTCTCAACTGATCGGCGTGGTCACGCTGAACTCGACGCTGTTCGGCCCGGCCTCGATGCTGAGCGCTGTCGAGCGGGCCGCCGCCGAGGCCGGCTTCGCCGTCAGCGTCAGCAGCGTCGACAACCTGGACCGGCGGTCCATCTCGGACGCCGTGGAGCGGCATCTCGACCACGGAGTCGCCGGCCTCGTGGTGATCGCGCCGGTGGTCGCGGCGAACGCGGCGGTCGACGAGATCCCGGCGGGCATCCCGCTCGTCACCATCGACGGCGACCCGCAACGCTCCACCGCGCTCGCGACCGTCGACCAGGTCGCGGGCGCGTACGCCGCGACCCGGCACCTGCTCGACGCGGGGCACCGGACGGTGTGGCACGTGTCCGGCCCGCTGGAGTGGTTCGACACGGCGGGACGCGTCGAGGGCTGGGAGAGCGCGCTGCGCGACGCGGGCGCCGAGGTGCCCCCGGTGATCCCGGCCGACTGGTCGGCCGCGTCCGGCTACCAGGCCGGGCAGATGCTGGCCCGGATGACCGACGTCACCGCGGTGTTCGCCGCGAACGACCACCTGGCGCTGGGCATCCTGCGCGCGCTGCACGAGCGGGGCCGCCGGGTGCCGCATGACATCAGCATCGTCGGCTTCGACGACGTGCCCGAGGCGGCGTACTTCATCCCGCCGCTGACCACCGTGCGGCCCGACTTCGAGGCGGTCGCGTCGGCCAGCATCTCGCTGCTGCTGAGCCAGTTGGAGACGGGCCGGTCGACCGACGAGCGGCACACGATCGCGCCGGCACTGGTCGAGCGCGCGAGCGTAGCGCCACCACGCTGACCCTTCCGCCGCCGCCCGCTCCCCAAGATCGCGTTGATCTTGCAGTTGTGGTGCCAGGTTTCGCGGTACTTCGCGGCGTTTCGCGCACCACCACAACTGCAAGATCGTCGCGATCATGCCGGCGCTCCGGCTCCGGTTGACACGCCAAATGTTAGCGATAACATTTGCAGCACCTGTGCCCCCAGCGATTCGAGGACGCCGCCATGCCCCAACCCGCAGATCCCCTGGTCATCGGCGTCGACTACGGCACGCTCTCCGGGCGTGCCGTCGTCGTGCGGGTCGCCGACGGTAAGGAAATCGGTTCGGCGGTCTTCGAGTACCCGCACGCCGTCGTCACCGAGACGTTGCCCGGTTCCGGCGTGCGGCTCGGCCCGGACTGGGCGCTGCAGGTGCCCTCGGACTACATCGACGTCCTGCGCAACGCCGTCCCCGGCGCGCTCGCCGACGCGGCGGCCAACCCGGCCGACGTCGTCGGCATCGCCACCGACTTCACCGCCTGCACGATGGTGCCCACGCTCGCCGACGGCACCCCGCTGAACGAGCTTCCCCAGTTCGCCGACCGGCCGCACGCCTACATCAAGCTGTGGAAGCACCACGCCGCCCAGCCGCAGGCCGACCGGATCAACCGGCTCGCCGAGGAGCGCAAGGAGAGCTGGCTGCCGCGCTACGGCGGGCTCATCTCGTCGGAGTGGGAGTTCGCCAAGGGGCTGCAGGTGCTCGAGGAGGACCCCGAGGTCTACGCCGCGATGGAGCGCTGGGTCGAGGCGGCCGACTGGATCGTCTGGCGGCTCACCGGCACCTACGTGCGCAACGCGTGTACCGCCGGCTACAAGGGCATCCTGCAGGACGGCCGGTACCCGTCCCCGGACTTCCTCGCCGCGCTGAACCCCGACTTCGCCGACTTCGTCACGAGCAAGCTCGAGTGGCCGATCGGCGAGCTCGGCGCGCGGGCCGGCGGCCTGAGCGCGGAAGCGGCGGCCTGGACCGGGCTGCCGGAGGGGATCGCGGTGGCGGTCGGCAACGTCGACGCGCACGTGACCGCGGCGGCGGGCAACGCCCTCGAGCCCGGCCAGCTTGTCATGATCATGGGCACCTCCACGTGCCATGTCATGAACGGCGCCGACCTGCGCACCGTGCCCGGCATGTGCGGCGTGGTCGACGGCGGGATCGTCGCCGGCGCCTGGGGTTACGAGGCCGGGCAGAGCGGCGTCGGCGACATCTTCGCGCACTTCGCCGACACCCACGTGCCACCGTCCTATGTGGACGCTGCGGCGGCCGCCGGCGAGTCGGTGCACGAGCACCTCACCCGGCTCGCCGCTGATCAGCGCCCGGGCCAGCACGGACTGATCGCGCTGGACTGGCACAGCGGCAACCGTTCCGTGCTCGTCGACCACGAACTGTCCGGCTTGCTCGTCGGCGAGACGCTGGGCACGAAGCCCGAGGACATCTACCGGGCGCTCATCGAGGCCACCGCGTTCGGCACCCGCACCATCATCGAGACGTTCGTCGCGAGCGGACTGCCGGTGCGGGAACTGGTCGCGGTCGGCGGGCTGGTGAAGAACCGCCTGCTGATGCAGATCTATTCCGACGTCACCAGGCTGCCCCTGTCGGTCATCGTGTCCGAGCAGGGGCCCGCGCTCGGATCGGCGATCCACGCGGCGGTCGCGGCCGGCCAGTACGCCGACGTGCGGGCCGCCGCCGAGAAGATGGGCCGCGTCGAACGCGGCGTCTACACCCCCGACGAGTCGGCGGCCGCCGTCTACGACGAACTGTTCGCCGAGTACACCAAGCTGCACGACTACTTCGGCCGCGGCGCGAACCCGGTGATGCGCAGGCTGCGGGCGATCCAGCGCAAGGCCGTAAGCCAATGACGTTGACCGCGACGATCCGGAACCTGCGCGCGGAGGTCGCGGCACTGCACGCCGAACTGCCCCGCAACGACCTCGTCGTGTGGACGGCGGGCAACGTCTCCGCCCGGGTGCCCGGCGCCGACCTGCTCGTCATCAAGCCGTCCGGGGTGAGCTACGACGAACTGAGCGCCGACACGATGGTGGTCACCGACCTGTCCGGCACCCTCGTCGACGGCGACCTGAGCCCGTCGTCGGACACGGCGGCCCACGCGTACGTCTACAAGCACATGCCGCACGTGAACGGCGTCGTGCACACGCACTCCACGTACGCGACGGCCTGGTCGGCCCGCGGTGAGGCGATCCCCTGCGTCCTCACCGCGATGGCCGACGAGTTCGGCGGCGAGATCCCGATCGGCCCGTTCGCGCTGATCGGCGACGACTCGATCGGCCGCGGCATCGTCGAGACGCTCGCCGGGCACCGCTCGACGGCCGTGCTCATGCGCAGCCACGGCGTGTTCACGATCGGGACCAGCGCGCGGGCGGCGGTCAAGTCGGCGGTGATGTGCGAAGACGTGGCCCGGACCATCCACATCGCCCGCCAGTTGGGCACGCCGCTGCCGATCCCGCAGGCCGACATCGACTCCCTGTACGCGCGCTACCAGAACGTCTACGGCCAGCCCTAGCTCCCGGCCGCCCGGGCGCCCATCCCGCGATCGCGGACGTCTGCTACCGCGCCGGCGGTGGTAGACGTCCAAGATCCACGCGAGCCGCGGAGCAGCCACGCGGCTATCGCGACGTACGGCAGGGCCAGCAGCGCGAACGCGCCGCCGTGTCCGGTGGCCGTGGCGAGCACGCCGTAGCAGGCGTAGACCCCGATCGTCGCCATGTCACATGACATGCCGGCCAGCGACGTCACCGTCGCCCGCGCCGGGCCGGTGATGCTGTGCTGCAAGCGGGTGTCGGCCACGACCGTCGCCAGTTGGAACGCCCCGAACGCGACGGCCACCGCCACGATCCCGGCCGGGTGCCCGGTCAACGCACCGAGCCCGAGCGTCGCCGCCGCGCCCACCAGGAGCGCGGCATACCACGGCGTCGACAGGCGCGCGCCGCGCCCGGCGAGCAGCCCGCCCACGGCGGCACCGGCCCAGATCAGCAGCAGGAACAGCGGCACGGTGGCGGCCCCGACGCCGGTGTCGCGGATCAGCAGCGGGGTGTACTCGTCCAGCGCGCCCCAGACCGCCGTCACCAGCGCGACGAGCAGCACCGCCGCCCGCACCGGGCGGGACCGGCCGGCCTCGGCCAGGCCGGCACGCAGCGTCGCCGTCCAGCCGGGCTCGTCGGAAGCGGCGCTCTCCGCGTCGGATCGGGAGCGATGCTCGGGGAACGCGGCCGCGACCGCCGCGGCCAGAACGCACACGACGATGCTCGCGGCACCGACGGCGAGGTAGCCACCGATCTCGAGGACCGGCGACGCGATCGCCATCGCGAGCACGACGCCGAGCGTGCCGGCCGTCTGCGCGCGGCCCATGATCGTCGCGTACCGCTCGGCGCCGCCCGCGCGGTCGAGTTCCTCGTACACGAGCGCCTCCAGCGCGCCGGACTGCAGCGCGCCCTTGAGGCCCCACAGCGCGAAGCCGAGCGCGAACGCCCAGTACGAGGGCGCGGCCACCCACAGGGCGAAGGCGACCGCGGTCAGCAGCGGACCGAGCACGAGCAGCAGCCGACGGGAGACCGCGTCGGCCCAGGCGCCGGACGGCACCTCGAACACGAGGCTGGCGCCCGACCAGATCACGAACAGCGAGGAGATCTGCCCGACGGACAGGCCGGTGTCGCTGAACAGCAGGGCGTAAACCGGGTAGAGGAGGACGAAGTCGTCCAGAAACGAGTATGTGTACAGGATGACGGCGATTCGCTTGATCATTGGCCTTCTCACGGCTGGCGGTCGGCGGCGGCGGTGCGCGCTGGCGCGCGCGACAACCGCGGCGGTCCGCGACAACGGACGCCGTGAGGGCCGGGGCGGTGATTGGATCAATATCGCCAGATCATGGCGCGAGAATAGCCGACGGCGGGACGCCCGCCCACCGGTTTCGGTAGGGTGCCCAGCGTCCGGATAGGAGGCGGTCGATGACGAACTGGCTGCGCTGGGCGACGCCGATCGTGTTCCTGCTCGCCGGGTTGGCGCTGGCGCTGCCCGCAGTCTCGTTCCGGGTCGACCTGGGCGGTGCACCCGAGACCCGGCTCGACGTGACGTACACCGGCCTCGATCCGGCGCTGAACGGCGACGCCGAGGCGACGGCCAGCTCCCGGGACGGCACCGGCCCGTGGCGGGTCGTGGACCGGGTCGACGGCGCGCTCCTGCGCCACCCCGATCCGGGCGCTCAGGTCGTCGGCCTGCTGGCGCTCGTCGTGCTCGGGCTCGGGATCGCGACGGCGACGCTGCGCGGGCGCACCCGCGCCGGCGCCGCGCTGGGCGCCGCCGTCCTGGCGGCGCTGACGGTGTCGACGTCGATTTCCTGGACGCGGGGAGCCATGATCCCGCGCGCCGCCGAGCTGACGGGCGCGGCGGAAGGAGCCAACAACGTCGCGTACCGCTACGGGTTCTGGCTGGTGCTGGGCCTGCTCGCGGTCGCGGCCGCCGCCAACGCCCGGGCCGCGACCGCGCCGGCGAGCGATCCCGCCCCGGCGCCGGCGGATGTTGACGGCCGCAAGATCGCGTCGATCTTGCAGTTGTGGAGGTAGTCAAAGCAGGGCAAGGTCGTCCATACTCTGACACCACAAGTGCAAGATCGACGCGATCATGGCAGACACCGGACTCCAGGGTCTCGCCGCGTCAGCGGTACACGCGGAAGTAGTCGAACAGCGCGGTCGCCTGCGGATCGTTGCCGCCGTGCGACACCAGACCGATGCGCGGCGTCATGCCGCCGGGGAACGTCCAGACGCCGCCCCAGTGCCAGTTCCGCCCGTCGGTGCTCCAGCCGGCCCGGTACCGGTGCTCACCGCCGACGACGGTGTGCGCCAGCCGCAACCAGGTGGTGTCGGCGGGTGGCCCCTCGACCATGCCGCCGTATGACAGCCGCCCGGCGTACGGGATCTCGCGCCCGAACTCGATCTGCCGCGTGTTCCAGATGGCGACGTGGCTCAGCCGCGCGAAGTCGTCGTCGCCGGCGTACACGACGAGCCCCGCCTGCTGGAAGTTGCGCACGGTGTCGACGCCGAGGTCGATCGTCAGCTTCGTCTCGACGACGTAGTCGCCGGACGGCGCGGCGCGGGTCAGCACGGACGCGGTGTTGGCGTCGCCGACGAGGTCGGCCGCCTGGGTCGGCCAGCGCAGCGCTCCACTGTGGACTGTCGCGTTGGGATCCTCGCGGACCCACGTCCACCCGGCACCGAGGGTGGTGCCGCTGAACTCGTCGGAGAACCGACGGTCCAGGTGCCCGACCCGGGGGCCGCCGGCGCCGTCAGCAGCGGCCGTGTGCCCGGCCGTGCGCCCGGTCTCGGGCCCGCGTTGCGGCCCGTCGGAGGCCCACCGTCCATGCCGGACGGTCGGCCAGCCGCCGTCCCAGTCCAGCCTGTCGATGAGCATCGGCCGGCGGTTGATTCCGTACGGCTCGTTGAGGAACGGCGCGTTGCGGTCGATCGCGTGGTACACGAACCAGTCCTGGCCGGCGGAGTCGGTGACCACCGCGTTGTGCCCGGTGCCGACCCAGCGGTTGCCGTTCGGCTGGATCACCGGCGTCCCACCGACCCGCGACGCCAGCAGGGAGACCCCGTCGCGGTCGACGAACGGCCCGGTGGGGCTGTGCGAGCGGCCCGCGAAGACGCTGTATCCGGTGGTCGGGCCGGCGCAGCAGTTCGCCGCCGAGCCGAACAGGTAGTACCAGGAGCCGCGCCGCACCACGTACGCGCCCTCGTACCGGTTGTCGATGGTCACCTGGGTCGGCGTGCCGGCGACCGACAGGCCGTCCGGGGTGAGCGGAACCGTGAAGATGCCACCGAAGTACGAGCCGTAGTACAGCCACAGCCGCCCGCCGGCGTCGACGAGTTGGGCCGGATCGAACGTCCACAGGAACCCGCCGTTCGGCGCCGGCCGCGGCGCGACGATCGGCCGGCCGCTGTCGGTCCACGGGCCCAACGGCGTGGGTGCGGTGGCGACGCCGATGGCCGAGTCGTCGCCCTCGTTCAGCGTCGTGTCGGTCACCGTGTAGTACAGGACGTAGCGTCCACCGGTGAACCGGATGTCGGGCGCCCACAGGCCGGCCGTCGGGGTGGCCCACGCCGGCCGGGTCGTGAACGCGTCACCGGCGTACGTCCACGACACCAGGTCGGCGGAGCGCAGGATCGGGATCAGGCGCGGCGCCGTCTCGCCGGCCCGGAGCGGATCGCTTGTGCCGTAGGCGTACCAGAATCCGTCGCGGCCGCGGATCACGGCCGGGTCGGCGAACGTGTCGGCGGCTGGCGCCGACACCGGGTTGCGGTAGGTACGGGTCACGGCGCCCGCGGCGCCGGCGGCGCCCGAGGTGGTCGCGAGGCCGGCGGCCACGAGCACCGCGACGGATGCCGCGGCGAAAAGCCTTCTCATGAACGTCTCCTTGTCAGGGACGGGGCTGTGCGGTGTCGGTGGGGCCGTGCACGGTGGGCCGGCCGTCGGCCCAGGTCACCTCGTCCAGCCACAGTTGGCGGCCGGGGCTGACGGCGCCCTCGGCGCCCTTCGGCCAGGCGTGGTAGAGCAACCAGGTTCGTCCTTTGTGGACAATCATCGAGGCGTGCCCGGGCCCGGACGCGGCGCCCTTCGACGCCAGCACCGGGTTCCCGGGCCCCTTCCGGCACGGGCCGAGCGGGCCGTCGCAGACGGCGTAGCCCTCGGCATAGTCGGCGGTGTCGTAGGCGTTGGCCGCGTAGAACAGGTACAGCCGGCCGTCCTGGCGCCAGAGGAACGGGCCCTCGACGACCCGCCCCTCCCACGGCTCGGTCTGCTTGAGCAACCGCACCGGCTCGCCGGTGAGACCCAGCCCGTCGGCGGTCAGGCGCTGGGCCCACAGCCAGGTGTCCTGGCCGATCGCGTTGCCGTCGTTCTTCCAGAGCAGGTACAGCGAACCATCGGTGTCCCGGAACGGGCTCGCGTCGATGGATCCGCCGAGGTCGGCCTGGCAGACCAGCGGGCCGGCGGCGGAGTCGACGTACGGGCCGGCCGGTTCGGACGCCACGGCGCGGGCGATGCACTGCCGGCCGGAGGCCCGGTCGGCGACGGTCGGGTACATCACGTACCGGTCCTCCGCGAGCGCGATGACCTCGGGCGCCCACGTCCTGCCCGGATCCGCGTACGCCGGAAGGGTCGGCAACGCGTCGCCGGCCGGCGTCCAGGTGACCAGGTCCGGCGAGGTCAGCACGGGCACGTTGGCGCCGCCGGCGTTGGTGTGCACCAGATACCAGGTCTCGCCGACCAGGAACGCCTGTGGATCCGGCGAGTCCGCGCTGTGGACGGGATTGGTGAACGTGTCGTCGGGCGTCACGGGATCCTCCGCCCCGGCGCAGCCGGTGACGGCGAGCAGCGCCGCGAACAGAACCGCCGCACCACGCGTCACCCCTTCAGCCCGCTCCGCGAGACGCCCTCGATGACGTAGCGCTGGGCGAGCACGAACAGGATCAGGGCCGGAACGCTGGCCAGCACGGCGCCGGCCATGATGACCGGGTAGTCGGCGATGTACGCGCCCTGCAGCAGGCCCAGGCCCGCCGGCAGCGTGAGCCGATCGGCGCTGAACAGCACGTAGATCGGCCACAGGAAGTCGTTCCAGTTGGTGAGGAACGACAGCACGGTGAGCGTGGCCAGCGCCGGCTTCGACAGCGGCAGCACCACCCGGAGGAACACCTGCCACTGGTTGGCACCGTCGAGGATCGCCGCCTCCTCGAGCTCGTGCGGCAGCGTCAGGAAGAACTGCCGCAGGAAGAAGACGCCGAACGCGCTGGCCGCGCCGGGCACCACGACGACGGCGAGCGTGTCCAGCCAGTTCAGGGTGTCGGCGATGAGGAAGTTCGGGATGATCAGCGTCGCCGGCGGAACGAAGAGCGTCGCCACGATCACCGCGAACATCAGCCGCCGGCCCGCGAACCGCATCCGCGCCAGCGCGTACGCCGCCGTCGACGCGGTCACCAGCACCAGCGCGGCCTGCATGGTGGCGGCCGCCATGCTGTTGATGAACCAGAGCAGCACCGGATTCTGCGAGCCCGGCTGGAACAGCCTGTCGTAGCCGTACCCGGAGACGGGATCCGGCAGCCACGTCGGTGGGCTCTGCTGCGCCGTCGAGTACGTCTTGACCGACGTGAGCACCATCCACACCAGCGGGACGATGAACACCGCCGCCAGCACGACAAGGACGACGTAGAGCGGGATCCGGCGGTTGGCGGTCCTCATCAGTCCTCCCGGTAACGGAAGATCCGGAAGTTGGCCACGCTGACGACGATCAGCATCAGCGTCAGCACGATGCTCATCGCGGCGGCCCGGCCGGCGTCGTTCTGGGCGAGACCGCGCTCGACGATGTACGACACCACGGTGCGGGTCTCGTTGCCCGGCGCGCCCTGCGTGATGAGGTAGGACTGGCCGAACATGTTGGCCGAGGCGAGGATCGTCGTGGTGATGACGAACAGCAGCACCGGCCGAAGCCCGGGCAGCGTGACGTGGCGGAACTTGTCCCACCTGGTGGCGCCATCCATCGTGGCCGCCTCGTACAGCTCGGCCGGGATGTCCTGCAGGCCGGCGAGGTAGATGACGGCGTTGAAGCCGCACGTCCACCACACTGTCACGCCGACCAGCGACACCCACGCCCACGGCGTCGCCGTGACCCACGGGGTGTCCGACGGCAGGCCGACCAGCCCCAGCAGGTGGTTGACGAAGCCGAGGTTCGCGTCGAGCAGGAACCGCCACAGCAGGCCGATCACCGCGACGCCCAGCACGTAAGGCGCGAAGTAGACGGCGCGGAAGAACGTGCGGCCGGGGAACGAGCGGTTCAACAGCAGCGCCATCCCCAGCGGCAGAACCACGAGCAGCGGCACCGACAGCACCGTGAAGATCGCGGTGGCGCGGACACTCTCCCACCAGTCGCTGAACACCAGCGAGTCGGACTGGAACAGCTCCTTGTAGTTGTCCAGGCCCACGAACGGCTTGTTCGGCAACTGGAAGTCCCACTGGTGCAGGCTCAGCCAGAGGCCGAGGAACACGGGCAGCAGGCCGAAGACACCGAAGACGACCAGATACGGCAGCAGGAACAGGTACGGCGTGAACCGGCCGTGCATGGTCCGGGGCGCCGAGGACGGCGCGTCGAGGCGCGCCGCCCCCGTCACGGCCGGCTCCGCTGCGTCGCGGGAAGGCCGCTTGACCGACGGCTCAGCTTCGCTGCGCCGTCTGGCGGCCCCAAGCGGCGCGGTCATGTCCCGTACTTTTTCCGGTTGTCCTCGAGGAGCTTGTCGGCCTTGGCGACGCCGTCGTCGAGCGCCTGCTTCGGCTGCTTCTTGCCGAGCACGGCCTCATTGAACGCGGTGTAGAACAGGTTGGTCACGTCGCCGATGCCCGCAGCGGCCGGCGGGAACGCGGCGTCGGGAAGCTCCGCTGCCAGCGTGTTGACCTCGGTCAGCTCCTTGAACTTGGGATCCTCGCGGACACTGTTGCGGGCCGGCACCTGGCCGCCGGCCGCCCAGTCCAGCGAGTGCTCGCTGAGCCAGTTGATGAACACCTTGGACGCCGAGACCTTGTTCGCATCCGAGCCCTTCGGCTGCTGGACGATCGTGAAGTTGTGGGAGTTGGCCCATACCGACTTCTTCGACCCGATCTGCGGCACGGCCGCCACGCCCCACTGGATCTCCGGGCTCTTCTTCAGATCGTTGATCTGCCAGATCCCGTTCACGTTGAAAGCGTTCTTGTTGCTCTTCAGCGCGAGATAGTCGGCGTCCTGGCCCACGTTGGCCGGCGAGTGCCCGTCGGTGACGAGCTTCGCGGCCCACGTGACGGCTTCCACCGCTTCCGGCGAGTTGAACGTGGCCTTGGTGGCGTCGTTGTTGTAGAGGGAGCCGCCGAACTGGTACACGAGCGAGTACCCGGTCATGCCGCCGGTGAACTGGAACGGGCTCATCCAGAAGCCCTGGATTCCCTTGCCCTTCAACGCGGCCAGCGCCTGTTCCAGTTCCGACCGGTTGGTCGGCGGCTTGTTCGGGTCCAGTCCCGCCTGCTGCATCAGCGCCTTGTTGTAGTAGAAGCCGACCGGGTGCATGTCCAGCGGGATGCCGTAGCGCTTGTTGTTGTACATGCCGCCCTTCCAGACCGTCGCCGCGAAGTCCGACTCGGACAGTCCGAGGGCGGACGCGACGTCGTCGACCGGCTGGATCACCTTGCGGGCGGCAAACGTCGCGAGCTGGTCCATGTGCATGACCGCGATGTCCGGGCCGTTGCCGCTGGAGACGGCGCCCGGCAGCTTCGCGTAGTAGTCCTCCCACCGGTACGTGGCCACGGTGATCGCGATGTTGCTGTGCTCGGTGTTGAACTGGTCGACGAGCTTCTTGAAGATGTCGCCGTCGCCGCCGGTGAAGCCGTTCCACAGGTTCAGCGACACCTTGGGACCGGTGTAGTCCTTGCCGCCGTTGCCGGCGCCCGAACTGCTGGACTTGTCGTCGTTGCCGCACGCGGCGACGCCCAATGCTGCGGCGGCACCGAGCCCGAGGCTGAGGCCGAGCAGCCGGCGGCGGCTCAGGTCGGCGGGAGTCGTGGTCATGACGGGCCCTTCCTTCACGGGTGGGGGAGCTCGTAGCGGATGAGGTTCCAGGAGGCCGCCGGTAACCGGACCGACGAGCGGCCGGCCTCGACGGTCGGCCGGCCGGCGGTGTGCGGCACGACCCGGTCGGGGGTCTCGATGTCGTTGACGGCGTCGGGGGCGGTCCCGGCGTCGAGGGTGAGCTGCTCTACCCCGGTCGGCCCGTCCCAACCCCTCAGGTCGAGGTCGAGTTGCAGGTCGGCATCGCCCCGGTTGACGGCGAAGACGGCCAGCGCGCCGGCGGCTTCGTCGTGCACCGCCACCGTGTCCACCGTGGACACCTCCCCGTAGCGGGCGGTGTGGTGCGACGGGCCGACCGGCTCGGTGCGGAGCACGGTTCCGGTGGCATGGCGCGCGGTGAGCGCGAACGGATGGAAGATGCTCTGCCGCCAGGCCGGCCCGCCGTTCGCGGTGCGGATCGGCCCGATGACGTTGACCAGCTGGGCCTGGCAGGCGACGCCGACCCGGTCGGCGTGCCGAAGCAGCGTGACGAGCAGGTCGCCGACGACCACCGCGTCGGTGGCGGTGAACGTGTCCTCGATCAGCGCGGGCGCCTCGGCCCAGCCGCGCCCGTCGAGGTCGGCGCGCAGGCGCTCCTGGTACCACACGTTCCACTCGTCGAAGGAGACCAGCATCCGACGCTTGTGGCGGTGCTTCGCGGCCACCTGGTCGGCCGTGGCGACCACGTCGGTGATGAAGCCGTCCATGTCGACGGCCGAGGCGAGCAGGCTCGCCCGGTCGCCGTCGGACGGGTCGTAGTAGACGTGCGCGGAGATGTAGTCGACGTGTTCGTAGGCGTGCTCGAGCACCGTCGCTTCCCAGCTGCCGAACGTCGGCATGCCCCGGTTGGAGCTGCCGCAGGCGACCAGGCTGACGTCGGGGTCGAGCATCTTCATCGCCCGGGCCGTCTCGGCGGCGAGCCGCCCGTACTCGTCGGCGCTCTTGTGCCCGACCTGCCAGGGGCCGTCGAGCTCGTTGCCCAGGCACCACAGCCGCACGCCGTACGGCTCCTCGGCACCGTGCTTGCGCCGCAGGTCGGACAGCTGCGTGCCACCCGGGAAGTTGACGTATTCGAGGAGGTCGCAGGCCTCCTGGACGCCACGGGTGCCGAGGTTGACCGCGAGCATGGGCTCGGCGCCGGCGGCGTTGGCCCAGCGCATGAACTCGGCGAGCCCGAACGCGTTGGTCTCGATCGACTTCCAGGCCAGGTCGAGCCGGCGCGGCCGGTCGCCGGCCGGCCCGACGCCGTCCTCCCACCGGTAGCCGGAGACGAAGTTGCCGCCCGGGTAGCGGACCACCGACACGCCCAGTTCCCGGGTGAGGTCCAGGACGTCGCCGCGCAGGCCGTGCTGGTCGGCCGACGGATGGCCGGGCTCGAACACCCCGCCGTAGACGCACCGGCCCATGTGCTCGACGAACGAGCCGAAGAGCCGGCGCGGCACCGGGCCGACGCGGAAGGCCGGGTCGACGGTCACCTGCGCGGTCTGCACAACCCCGACCCCCTCCATTGCGGTGTGATGCATTTTTACAACGTTGTATTCAACGTTGTAAAGAGCAGACCTGGCGGTACTGTGCCCTCGTGCGGCACAGGCTGAAGGACGTCGCCGAACTTGCCGGGGTATCGGTGAAGACGGTCTCGAACGTGGTGAACGGCTACGTCCACGTGCGCCCCGACACCCGTGCCCGGGTCCTCGAGGCGATCAGCGCGCTCGACTACCGGCCCAACCTGAGCGCCCGCAACCTGCGCCGCGGCCGCACCGGCATCATCGCGCTGGCCGTGCCCTACCTCGACATCCCGTACTTCGCCGAACTCGCGCGGCACGTCGTCAGCGCCGCCGCCCGGCACGACTGGACGGTGCTCATCGACCAGACCAACGGCGACCGCGAGCAGGAGCGGCTCGTGGTCTCCGGGTTCCGCGACCACCTCATCGACGGGCTGATCTTCAGCCCGCTGGCGCTCACCGGACCGGACATCGCCGCCGGCACCGACGCCACCCCGATGGTGCTGCTGGGTGAGCGCGTCCACCACGGGCCGGCCGACCACGTCGCGATCGACAACGTCGCCGCGGCGCGCGACGTCACCGCGCACCTCGTCGCGTCCGGCCGGCGGCGCGTCGCGGCCATCGGCGCCCAGCACACCGCGGAGGGCGACACCGCGCGGCTGCGCCTCGCCGGCTACGGCGAGGCGCTCCGCGCGGCCGGCATGGTGGTGGACGATGCGCTGATCGCGCCCGCGCCGGCGTGGCACCGCGCCGACGGCGCCGAGGCGATGCGCGCGCTGCTCGCGGCCGGGCCGGCGCCCGACGCGGTGCTCTGCTTCAACGACACGCTCGCGCTGGGCGCGATCCGCGCGCTCCACGACGCGAGCCTGCGGGTGCCCGACGACGTCGCGATCGCCGGCTTCGACGACATCGAGGACGGCCGCTACTCGGTGCCGACGCTGACCACCGTCGCGCCCGACAAGGAGCACCTCGCGCGGATCGCCGTGGACCTGCTCGCCGCGCGGCTCGGCCCGGGCGACGGCGCGCCGCCGCGCGAGGAGACCGTCCCGCACCGGTTGCACCTGCGGGAGAGCACCGGTTCGGCGCTTACGCCTCCCCCATGACCAGGCCCTCGATCGTGTGCTTCTGGCGGATCGGCACCAACTCGTCCACCACCGGGCAGTGCAGGTGCGCCCGGACCTGCCCGGGCAGGCTCTCCCAGTAGCCGCGGGTCACCGCCGTGTCGTGCCGCTCACCGTTGCCGGCACCCGGCGCGTCGACACCGAGGACGAGGACCGGCCGCGCCGTCTCGGAGACGTTCGGCGTGCCGCGGTGGATGGTCAGCGCCGAGCGGGCCGAGATGTCGCCGCGCTTCGGGTACTTGCGCACGGCGCGCCCCTCGTACCGCGCGTAGAGTTCCTTCGGCGGGAACATGCCGTGCTCGAACGAGTCGCCGGCGTCGAACTGGGTGCCGTGCGCGATCTCGAACGGACCCATCTCCTCGACGGTGTCGACCGCCGTGAGGTTGAACGCGAGCGAGTTCAGCCGCCGCTCCCGGCGGGTCACCTCGTGCATCGGGAAGTCACGGTGCCAGGGCTGGTACTCCGCGCCGGGGAACGGCGTGTCGAAGCCGAGCTCGACGATCTCGTAGCCCGGACCGAGCACCGCCTCGCACACGGCGGTGACCCACGGGTGCGTCACCAGATCGACGAACCCGCGGAACTGTTCGGGGTGGATCTCGACGTAGTAGCGGTGCGGTCCGCGGCCGACGGCGCCGTCGGGACGGGCGATCGCCTCGGCGAAAGCGGCCTCGACGTCGCGACGCATGCGATCGGCCCACTCGGTGCTGAATGCGCCCCGGCACGCGGTGATGCCGTCGCGGTAGATGTCGTCCCGAGCCCGCTCGCCGACCGGGGAGGGGGAGGTGGCGGTCGTCATCGCAACAGTTTCCAACGTTGTACACGACGCCGCAACGTTGCCGTGGGCGGCGTGGCCGCTCCGCAAGAAATCGACGGCACTACGGAATTTCTGAGCAGGACCTTGTGGTATCCGTCACCGGGTCATATCGTCGCTTCACCCCGCCTTCGGCCCACAGAATCGAGTCCCCCGATGGCTTGGAGCATCCCGCCGGCGCGCCGGGCGACGCGTCTCGCGGCCGTGGCCGCCGCTGTCACCGTCGTCACCGGTCTCGTTCCCGCACCCGCGCTCGCCGCTCCCGCGACGAACCCGCACGGGCCGGTCGTCACCCGCGCGGCCCTCGATCCCGCGCTCGTCGCCGGGCGCGGCGCCACCGTCGCGTTCGCCGAGCAGGAGGCCGAGAACGCCGCGACCACCGGCACAGTCATCGGGCCGGACCGCACCGCCTACACGCTCGCGGCGGAGGCGTCCGGGCGCACGGCGGTGAAGCTGACCGCCGGCCAGTACGTCGAGTTCACGCTGCCCAGCGCCGCCAACGCCATCACCGTGCGGTACAGCATCCCGGACGCCCCGAACGGCGGCGGGATCATCGCCCCGCTCGACGTCACGGTCAATGGCTCAGCCCGTCGAAAGATGATCCTGACCTCGCAGTACGCCTGGCTCTACAACCAGTACCCGTTCACCAACGACCCGGGCGCCGGTTTGCTGCACCCGGACTGGTGGATCACCGAGTGCCAATGCGTGCCGGCCGCCACCACCCCGCCGCCGGCGATCAGCACACCGTTCCGGCCCATGCACTTCTACGACGAGCAGCGCCTGCGCCTCGACCGCACCTACCCCGCGGGCGCCCGGATCCGGTTGACCGCGGGCAGCGCAGCGGCGTGGACGGTCGTCGATCTGCTGGACTCCGAACTCGTCGGGCTGCCACACCGGCGCGCCATCGCGTCGAACGTGTTGTTCTTCGGCGCCGATCCCACCGGCCGGCGCGACTCGGCCGACGCGTTCGACCAGGCGATCGCCTTCGCGCGCCGCACCCGCCTCAAGGTGTACGTGCCGCCCGGTACCTACCAGGTGAACCGGCACATCGTCGTCGACGACGTCACCATCGAGGGTGCCGGCAACTGGTACACGACGATCAAGGGCCGCGAGGTCGCGCTGAACCCGCCGGCGCCCGACGGATCGGTGCACACCGGCGTCGGGTTCTACGGGAAACCCGGTGGCAGTTCGAACGTCCACCTCTCCGGTTTCACGATCGAAGGCGACGTTCGTGAGCGCATCGACCTCGATCAGGTCAACGGCATCGGCGGCGCGCTCAGCAACTCCACTGTGGACGGTCTGTACATCCGGCACACCAAGGTGGGCATGTGGTTCGACGGTCCGATGACGAACCTGCGCATCACCAACAACATCATCGTCGACCAGATCGCCGACGCGCTCAACTTCCACACCGGCGTCACGAACTCGGTGGTAGTGAACAACTTCGTCCGCAACACCGGCGACGACGGCCTCGCGATGTGGTCGGAGTCCGCCGCCGACGCGGGCAACACGTTCGACCACAACACCGTGCAGACGCCCACGCTCGCCAACGGGATCGCCATCTACGGCGGCGCCGACAACACCGTCTCCAACAACCTGGTCGCCGACCCGATCCGCGAGGGCAGCGGCCTGCACGTCGGATCGCGCTTCGGCGCCGTGCCCTTCACCGGGCACCTCTGGTTCACGAACAACACCACGGTCCGCGCCGGAACGTACGAGCTGAACTGGAACATCGGCCTCGGCGCCATCTGGCTCTACGCGCTGGACCGCAGCATCGACGCCGACATCCAGGTGGTCGGCAACCACTTCCTCGACAACACCTACAACGCGATCATGCTGGTCAGCGACTGGCCGGTGAAGGACCTCTACGGCATCACCAACGTCCACTTCCGCGACATCCGGGTCGACGGGACCGGCACGTCCGTGGTCAGCGCCCGCGTGGCCGGGTCGGCGTCGTTCGAGAACGTCGACGCGCGCAACGTCGGCGCCGTGGGCGTCAACAACTGCGGGACGTTCCACTTCACACCGGCCGGTTCGGAGTTCTCGCTGACCGACCTCGGCGGCAACGACGGCGGCGGCACGACCGGACCCTGGCTCGCACCCTGGGAACTGCCGAACACCATCACGTGCGACGACCGGCCGCCGGTGGTCGCGCCGCCGCCCCCGTCCGCCTGGTAAAGAAATCCGCCGCTCCGACGCAACCCGTACCGTCGCTCCCACCGTCTTGAACCCGACGGAGGGGAGCGACGGTGCGAGTGGACGCCCACGAAGAGGAGTTCCGGCGCTTCGTTGCCGCGCGGATCGACACGCTGCGTGGTCTGGCCTACCTGACCTGTGGTGACTGGCAGGCGGCCGAGGACGCGGTGGCCCGATCCCTCGCGCGCCTGTACGCCCGGTGGACGAAGGTCGGCTCGCCGCACCGCTACGCGACCCGCATGGTGGTGCGGGCCGCGATCGACGAGGTGCGGCGGCCCTGGCGGCGCGAGCGGGCCGCGAGTGACGACCTGCCCGACGTGGCTGTACCGGACCGGTCGGACGCGATCGCCGACGCCATGCACGTGCGGCAGGCGCTGCGCCAACTACCGCCGGGGCAGCGGGCCGTGCTGGTGCTCCGCTTCTACGAGGACTTCTCCGTCGACGAGGTGGCCGAGGCGCTCGGCCGCAGCCCGGGCACCATCAAGAGCCAGACCGCGCGGGGACTCGCGACCCTCCGGCGTCTGCTCGCGGCGCATGACATCGCGCTCACCGAGGATCTTGCGGAAGGGACGGCGAGCAATGCCGGATATGCGGGAAATACTGGAAATCGCTAAGGAGGACGCCCCGCCGACGCGGCTTGGTGTCGACGACATCGTCGCCGCCGGACGCCGGCGCCGGCGGTGGGCGGTCGCGCAGCGCGCCGGCGGCGCGGTGGCCGTACTCGCCTTGGCCGCCGTGACCGCGACGGTGCTCGTGGTCACCCACGGCACGCCGGATCGCAGCGCCGACGCCAACCGGGTCGGCTCGCCGCCGAAGACCGCGCTGCCGCCGCCGGCCCCGGTCGCGGCGCCGCTGTTCACGTACACGTTCGGCGGGTTCACCTCCGGCCGGTACCGGGTGGTGGAGCCGCTCGAGGTGACGCGGGCATACCAGGTCGCGACGGTCCTCGGGCCGGCGAAGGACGGCGACGGCAAGGACATCACCGCCGCCGTCGGCAGCCTGACCGTGTACCAGCCGGGCGTGTACGACCCCGCGAAGGTGCGCGGCGGGCAGAAGCTGACGGTGCAGGGCCGCGACGCGTACCACGCGGTGTTGCAGCGGGACCTGCCGACCGGGTATTTCATCAACGGCGTCCCCACCGACGTCAGGTCCATCCCCGTCGACACGCTCGCCTGGCAGTGGGCCGAGAACGCCTGGGCGGTCGTGGACAACGACGCCTTCTTCCAGGATCGCCAGTTCCCCGTCGAGGACATGATCGCGCTGACCGGGCAGCTCCGGTTCGACAGGGAGGTGCCGGCGCGACTGCCGTTCCGTCCCGGCTACCTGCCGGCCGGCTGGACCCTGCAGTCGGTGAGCGGCCGGAGCTTCGCCGCCGAGGACAGCGGGACGGTGCAGGCCGTGTACTCCGCCCCGGACTCGTCGTTCGAGTCGATGACCGGGCCGCGCAACTTCTTCGGATACGCCGGCTCGCCGTCGGTGGTGGTCGCCATCTCGCCGGAGGACACGCCGCCGCCGGACGCGCCGAAGAAGAAGGACATCTGCCTCGCCGGCGACCACTGGTGCACCTGGTCGCTGCCCGGCACCGGGTACTACATCGCGGTGCACGACCCGTCCAAGACGCTCAGCGACGCGGACCTGCTGAGGGTCGGGCAGAGCCTGACGTTCTCCGACTTCAACCAGCCGGCCACCTGGCCGACGGTTGTCTGACGCTCCCGAATGTGAGGCACGGACCGGCCGGCGGGAAGCCTCGCCGGCCGGTCCGTGCCCCGCTACTCCCCCCGGAGCGGCTCATCACACGGGGCCGACGCACAGGACGAAGTCCCGCGCCGTGCCGTCCGCGTCCTCGTAGAGCGACATGGTGGCCTCGGTCGTCTCGCAGACGGAGTCGTCTATCGTCCCGTCCTTGCGCAGCAGCACCTTGTAGGCGCCGGCGTCGGAGCACGTGGCCGGCGCCACGTTGTTCGTCGCGTCGTCGACGGTCAGGCAGTCGCCCTTCTTGTAGCGGCCGAGATCGCCGGTGACCTCCTCGGAGGTGTTCGCACCGGACGGCTGCGCGGTGGGTGCGGTGGTCGGGGTGGTCCCGGCCGCGGTGTCACTTCCGGGCGACGTACTCACGCCGTCGAAGAACGTGCGATAAGCGAACACACCGGCCCCGGCGAAGAGGACGAGCACGACGGCCAGCACCCCGAGCAGGATCGGCAATGCCTTGCCGCGCCGCGGACGCGGCGGTGCGGGCTGCTGGTTCGTGCCGTTGGGCGGCGGGTAGCCGGACGCCGGCGGCGGGAACTCGTGGATGGGCGGCGGGAACCCGCCAGCCTGCGGCGAAAACCCACCCGCCACCGGCCCGGCCCCTGGTGGTGCCGGAAATTCCGGTAGCGGTGGGAACTCGGGCGCCCGCGGCGCTCCAGCGACGGCGGGAACGGGAGCCGGAGCCGCGTAACCCGACGCGGGCACGGCGTGCTGCACCCATGGATCCGCCGACACGGCCGGCGTGGACGGCGGCGCCCACGTGCCGCCGCCGTGCACGTCCCGGTAACCGGCGTCCCGGTAACCGGCGTCCCGGTAACCGGCGTCCCGGTAACCGGCGGGCGCCCCCGTGCCGCCGCCGGATCCGCCAACTCCCGCAGGACCGGCGGATCCGCCGGCTCCGCCCGCCACCCCGGGACTCCCACCACCGGGTGGCTGGTAACTCGCGGCGTAGTAGGTGGATCCGCTCCGCCGCTGCGATTCGTTGCTGGGCAGCCCGGCCTCTGCCGTCGGGTGCATCGAAGTCCTCGTCGCTCAGGCGATCTTGGACGTCTGCCATCGCCCCAGCCGTAGCAGGCGTCCAAGATCGCGGAAGTCTGGAACGGAGCCGGCCCGCGAAACCCGACTCCGCAAACCTCGGGATTCTGTGCACCCCGGCCACACGGCCGCCACATGGCCGCCACACCTCATTCGATGATTTACTGTCGACGTTCCATGTCTGTCGATGCCCCGGGAGCGGTCGTGAAGTACGGCGTACTCGGCCCGCTGCGCGCCTGCTCCGACGGGGGCTCCGAGGTGCCGATCCGCAGCCGGCTCGAACGCACCGTGCTCGCCACGCTGCTCGTGCGCACCGGCCAGGTGGTCACCGTCGGCCAGCTCGTCGAGACGCTGTGGGGCGACCGGCCGCCAAGTTCGTACGCCTCGAACCTGCAGACCTACGTCTCCCGGCTGCGCGAGCGCATCGGCGCGCGGATCGCACACGTCAACGGCGGCTACCGGCTCACCGTCGCCGACGACGATCTCGACCTCGCCCTGTTCCACAGCGACCTCGCGCGGGCCCGGGCGGCCGGCGACCCGGCCACCGCGGCCGCCCACTTCCGCGCGGCGCTGGGCCGCTGGCGCGGCCCGATGCTGGCCGGCCTCTCGGTGCCGCTGCTCGCCCCCGACGTCGCGCACTGCGAACTGGAGCGCCTCGACGCCGCGGAGGACGCCGCCGACGCCCACCTCGCCGCCGGCCTGCCGGCCACCGACCTGCTGCCGGAGCTGCGCACGCTGGTCGCCGAGCACCCGCTGCGGGAGCGCCCGGCCGGCCTGCTGATGGTCGCGCTGTGCCGGGCCGGCCGGCGCGCCGACGCGCTGCAGGTCTACCAGCACGCCCGCGACACGCTCGTCGAGGAGTTGGGCATCGAGCCGGGCGCCGACCTGCGCGCGCTGCACCAGGCGATCCTGCGCGGCGAGGAGCCGGGGCCGAGTGGCGGTCCAGCCACCGACCGCTCGCTGCGCTCGCGCCCAGCCGCCTACCGCTCGCGCGATAACACCGCATTCCCCGTCTGCCAGTTGCCGCCGGCACCGGACGGCTTCGTCGGCCGGGCCGCCGCCGTCGAGACGGTGGCCGACCTCCTGCGCCCCGGCGCGATCGTGCCGGTGGTGGCGCTGGCCGGGCAGCCGGGCGTCGGCAAAACCTCGGCCGCGCTGGTCGTCGCGCACCGGATCCGCGACGCCTTCCCGGACGGGCAGATCTTCATCAACCTGGCCGGCGCCTCACCGAGCCCGCGCCCGCCGACCGCCGCCCTCGCCGACATCCTCAGCAGCCTCGGCGTGCCCGGTCCGGCGATCCCCGAGGATCCCGGCGCGCTGTCGGCCGCGTACCGGGCCAAGCTCGCCGACCGTCGGGTGCTCGTCGTGCTCGACGACGCCGCCGACCCGGCCCAGATCCGCCCGCTGATTCCGGGCACCGGCGGCAGCGCCGTCCTGGTCACCAGCCGGCGCCTGCTCAGCGGCCTGGTCGAGGCCCGGCACGTGCACCTCGGCCCGCTCACCGACACCGAGGCGCGCGCGCTGCTCACCCACATGGTGGGTGCGGACCCGGTCGCGGCGGCGCCGGCCCACGCCGCCCGCATCACCGCCGCCTGCGGCAACCTGCCGCTGGCCCTGCGCATCGCCGGCACCCGCCTGGCCACCCGCGGCCTGTCCGTCGAGGCGCTCGCCGAACGGTTGAGCGACGAACGCCGCCGGCTGCGCGAGCTCACCGTCGGCGACCAGCAGGTGCGGGCGAGCATCGCGCTCAGCGTCGCGGCGCTCTCCGCCCCGGCCCGGCGGGCGTTCGCGGCGCTCGGGCAGCTCGGGCCGGTCACGCTCGCGAGCTGGTCGCTCGCGGTTCTCCTCGACGCGCAGAGCGCCGACGCCGCCGTCGACGAGCTTGTCGAGGCCGGCCTGCTGACACCTGCCGGCGCCGGGCCGGACGGTGAGCCGCGCTACCGGCTGCACGACCTGCTCCGCCTCTACGCCCGGGGCCTGCGCACCGACGACGGTGGCACGCATCGCCTCGTCGGGGCGGCGCTTTCCGCGTCGGCGATCGCGGCGAACGCCATGCCGCGGACGGTGACCTGGGCGCGGACCCACCCGCGAGCGGAGCGAGCGGCATCGAGCTCGACCCCGGCGGGCGCCGCGGCCCTGCCCGAGGGCCTCGCGGACCGGATCGCCGGCACCCCCGGCGACTGGCTGGACGCCGAGCTCGACCTGCTCCTCCACGCGGTGCTGCCGGCAGCCGACGACGAGTCCGCGGTGGCGCTCGCCGTGCGGCTGGCCCCGTTCCTGTGGGTGCGCGGGCAGTGGACGCGGCTGCG
>Ga0111539_10001974_pt1 | contig 27386 bp, 27 predicted proteins | sample RhiMethybrSRZTD1_FD_79667 | JGI IMG/M metagenome (GOLD analysis project Ga0111539, IMG submission 79667) | Populus rhizosphere microbial communities from Tennessee, USA - Rhizosphere MetaG P. TD hybrid SRZTD1 (version 2) (version 2) | ecosystem: Host-associated > Plants > Roots > Rhizosphere >...
CGCGCCGGAGCAGGGCGGGGTGCTGCCGGGCATGACCGTCGTTTGCGGCGATTCGCACACCAGCACCAATGGCGCCTTCGCGGCGCTCGCCCACGGCATCGGCACGAGCGAGGTCGAGCACGTGCTCGCGACGCAGTGCCTGGTGCAGAAGAAGTCGAAGTCGATGCTGGTGCGCTGCGAGGGCACGCTTCCGCGCGGTGTCACGGCGAAGGACCTGGTGCTCGCCATCATCGGCAAGATCGGCATGGCGGGCGGCACGGGCTATGCGATCGAGTTCGGCGGCTCGGCCGTGCGCTCGCTCTCCATGGAAGGCCGCATGACGGTCTGCAACATGGCGATCGAAGGCGGCGGGCGCGCCGGGATGGTGGCGGTGGACGACACCACGATCAACTACCTGAGGGGCCGTCCGTTTGCTCCGAAGGGCGAGGATTTCGACAAGGCCGCGGCTTACTGGCGCACGCTCGTCTCCGACCCCGGCGCCAAGTTCGACAAGGTGGTGGAGATCGATGCCGGGCAGCTCAAGCCCCAGGTCACGTGGGGCACCTCGCCCGACATGGTCGTGTCCATCGAGGACCGCGTGCCCGATCCCGACCGCGAGAAGGATCCGCAGCGCCGCGAGCAGATGGAACGCGCGCTCACCTACATGGGCCTGGACCCCAATACGCCGATGAGCGACATCCGCATCGACAAGGTCTTCATCGGCTCGTGTACCAACTCGCGCATCGAGGATTTGCGCGCGGCGGCGAGCGTGATCCGCGGCAGGCGCGTGGCAGGCAACGTGAAAGTCGCGATGGTGGTGCCGGGCTCGGGGCTGGTGAAGGCGCAGGCCGAGAAGGAGGGCCTGGACCGCATCTTCCGCGACTCGGGCTTCGAATGGCGCGAACCCGGCTGCTCGATGTGCCTCGCCATGAACGACGACAAGCTGGAGCCCGGCGAGCGCTGCGCCTCGACCTCGAACCGCAACTTCGAGGGGCGGCAGGGCGCGGGTGGACGCACGCACCTCGTGAGTCCCGAGATGGCGGCGGCTGCGGCGATCGCGGGTCACTTCGTGGACGTTCGGCGGGGGTGACTTGCGCCAAGTCGTGAAAGACAGCGCGAGATACGCCAAGATCGTGCAGTGGTCGGAAGAAGACCAGTGCTACGTTGGCACTGCCCCGGATCTGATCTACGGCGGCTGCCATGGGGATGACGAGCGTGCCGTGTTCGCGGAACTGTGCGAGATCGTCGAGGAGATCATCGAGTTGCACAGGCGGGACGGGACTCCTCTACGTTAAGATTCCCCCACAACGAGGACCGGCACCACCGGTCCGGGGGAGAATGAAGATGGCAGCACCTCGCTCCAGCATCGCCGGTTTCTTCGCACGCCTTGGCCTCGCCTTCGGCCTCGCGACTACGCCCGCATTCGGCGCCGAGACGGTCAACGTCTACTCGATCTGGCCCGAGAACTGGGCCCGCCCGATGTTCGAGGAGTTCGAGAAGGCCACCGGCATCAAGGTGAACTTCATCCGCTTCTCCTCCGGGGAAGCCCTCGCGCGCGTGATGGCGGAGAAGAACAACCCGCGCGTCGACGTGCTCTTCGGCGGGCCCGTGGAGACCTTCGCCGCGGGCGTGAAGGAGGGCCTCTTCGAGCCCTACAAGCCGCCCACGTTCAACGCGATGCCGGAGCGCTTCAGGGAGGCCAACGGCCACTGGATCGCCATCGCCGACGATCCGCTCGTCTTCATGACGAACAACAAGTTCCTCGCCGACAACAAGCTGCAGCCGCCGGCTTCATGGAACGATCTCCTGAACCCCGCCTACAAGAACATGCTGCAGATGGCCGATGCGCGCACCTCGGGCACGGCCGTCACGCGCATCTTCTCGGTGCTGGAGGTGAACGGCCGCGACGAAGCCAAGGCCTTCGACTACATGAAGAGGCTGCGCCCCAACGTCCAGCTCTACACCAAGAGCGGCGGCGGCGGGACCCTCCCGGTGGGCCTGGGACAAGCGGGCGGCGGCATCTTCTTCATCGTCGATGCGCTCGATACCAAGGCCAAGGGTTACGACGTGACGATCAGCTTCCCGAAGGAGGGGATCGGCACGGCGGCCGAGGGGATCGCGCTCATCAAGGGCGCGAAGAACCCCGCGCTCGGGAAGAAGCTGATCGACTGGGCGGCCTCGCCTGCGATGCAATCCAAGTTCGCCGCGCACAAGATCAACTTCGTGCCTTCGCATCCGGATGTGGCGGTGGAGGCGAGCCTGGCGGCGGTGTTGAAGCCGGCGAAGATATTCCCGATCGATGCGGAGTATTCCGGGGCCAACCGCAAGCGCGTCGTCGATCGCTGGATCGCAGAGATCCTGAACCCCTGACATGATCCCGCGGCCGCGGGATCCCGCAGTCGCCGTCACGGTCCTGGTGCTCTGGGGCCTGCTCGGCCTCTTCATCCTCTATCCGCTGGGGATGATGATGTTCCGGGTGCTTTCGGACGGGCAGGGAGGCTACACCCTCGAGGGGCTTGCGAAGCTCCTCACCGACAAGCACCACCTGCGGGCCTTCTGGAACAGCCTGCTGCTCGCCGCCCTCGTCGGGTCGATCGGCACGGTGATCGGTTTTCTCTTCGCGTTCACGGCCGCGCGCGCGAAGCTTCCGGCGTGGCTCCTCACCGTGATCGACGCGGCCGTGCTGCTGCCGCTCGTGAGCCCGCCCTTCACCACCGCGATCGCGATGATCTTCTCCTTCGGCCCGCGCGGGCTCATCACCTACGAGCTGCTGGGGATGAAGGGCGTCACGGTCTACGGGCTCACCAGCACGATGTTCTCGGAGGTGCTCACCTACTTCCCGATCGCGTACCTGACGCTCCGGCCGATCCTCGCGGCGATCGATTCCAACATCGAGGGCATGGCGATGAGCCTCGGGGCGTCGCGCTGGAAGGTGTTCACGACGGTGACGCTGCCGCTTTGCGTGCCGGGCCTCGCCAACGCCTTCCTGCTGCTCTTCGCCGCATCGCTCGCGGATTTCGCCACCCCGTTGATCCTTGCGGGCAACGTCTTCCCGGTGCTCCCCACCCAGGCATACCTGCAGATCACGGGGCTCTTCGATCTGCGCGGAGGCGCGGCGCTCTCGTTGTCGCTGCTCTTCCCGGCGCTCGCGGTCTTCCTGCTGCAGCGCTACTGGGTCGGCCGGCGCTTCTACGTGACGGTCACGGGGAAGGGCGCGGGCCAGGCGCCGTTCGACAGCATCTCGCCCGTGACACGCGCCGTGCTACTGAGCCTGTGCGCGGCGGTGACGGTGGTTATCGTCTACTTCTACGCGCTCCTCCTCTACGCCTCGCTCGTCATGGCGTTCGGCGCCAATCACACGCTCACGCTGATGCACTACAAGGTCGTCTTCACCGAGGGGCTGAGGGCGATCCGGGACACGCTCATCATCGCTGTGATCGCCATGCCGTTGGGAGGCATCTATGGGCTCCTCCTCGGGTATCTCGTCGCGAAGAAGGAGTTCCCGGGGCGGCGCGCGATGGAGATGGTCTCGATGATCAACTACGCGCTGCCAGGCACCATCGTGGGCATCGCGTACCTGATCGCGTTCAACGATCCGCCCATCGTGCTCACCGGGACGGCCGCCATCATCATCGCCTGCTACATCTTCCGCTACGGGCCCACCGGCATCCGCGCCACCATCGCGCTCCTCTCGCAGATCGACAAGAGCCTCGAGGAGGCCTCAACGGGCCTCGGCGCGGGTAGCGGGACTACTTTTCGCAGGATCACGCTGCCGCTGGTGCTGCCGGCCTTCTTCGCGGGCCTGGGTGTCGTCTTCATCCGCTCGATGACCGCGATCAGCGCCACCATCTTCCTGGTCTCGCTGAGCTGGACGCTGGTGACCGTCAAGATCCTCGAGAACATGACCGAGCTCTCGCTGGGGCCGGCGGCGGCGTTCTCGGTCCTGGTGGTGGCGATCGTGTTCGTGGTCGTGGGGCTCATCAGCTGGGTGCTGCGCTTCTTCCGCGGGCGCGGGATGCCGGCCATGAGCCTCCTGGGAGGATGAGTTGAGCGTGAATGCCCCGGTTCGGGTGGAGGTGGTCGGGCTCTCGCGGCGGTTCGTCCATCGCGTGAAGGGCGAGGTGTATGCGGCGCGCGACGTGACGCTCGACGTGGCGCCGGGCGAGTTCCTGACGCTCCTCGGGCCGTCGGGCTGCGGCAAGACCACGACGCTCAGGATGATCGCGGGCTTCGAGAAGCCCGATGCCGGGCGCGTGCGTTTCTCGGGCGAGGACGTCACGTTCCTTCCGGCCAACCAGCGCAACATCGGCTTCGTGTTCCAGAACTACGCGCTCTTCCCGCACCTGTCGGTCGCCGAGAACGTGTCGTATGGCTTGGAGATGCGCAAGGTAGCCGCGGCGGAGATTGCGACGCGCGTGTCGGAGGTGCTGAAACTCGTGGGGCTCGCGGGGTATGAGCAGCAGTTCTCGAGCCAGCTTTCGGGCGGCGAGCAGCAGCGCGTGGCCCTGGCGCGGGCGATCGTGATCCAGCCGCGGGTCCTGCTCTTCGACGAGCCGCTCTCGAACCTCGACGCCAAGCTCCGCGTCCAGATGCGCCACGAGATCCGCGAGCTGCAGCAGCGCCTCGGCATCACCACCATCTACGTGACCCACGACCAGGAAGAGGCGATGGCGGTCTCGGACCGCATCGTGGTGATGAGCCAGGGCTCGGTGCTCGCGCAGGGCTCGGCGCTCGATCTCTACCATCGGCCGGGGTCGGAGTTCGTCGCGCGGTTCATCGGGCGCGTCAACCTGGTGGCGGCGCGGGTCGTCGAGGCGAAGGGCGGTACCGCCCGCGTCGAGGCTTTGGGCGCGGTGATGGAGGTGGTGGCGGTCGGCGCAGTGAAGGCGGGCGACGAGGTGCGCCTGGTGCTCCGGCCGGAAGCGCTCGAGGTCGTGAGAGGCGAGGGGACGCGCCATTGGACCGCGAAGGTCACCTCTCGCGTCTTCCTCGGCGAGAAGATCGAGTACCGGCTCGATGTCGCCGGCACCTCGCTCCTCGTCGTGCGCTACAACGCGGGGCCGGCCGAGACGCTGGAGGAGGGCTCGACGGTAGGACTGCGCGTGATCGAGGATGCCGCGTCGCTGCTGCCGAAGGAGGACGCGTGAACGGTTTGCTGGGAGTCCTGTGCGCCGCGGTAGGGCTGCTTGCGTTTCCCGCTGCGGCGAAGGAAGTCCATGGCCAGACCGACATCTTCAGGGCGCCGGGCGTGTCGATGGCGTGGGCGGTGCTGCGCGGACCCGACGAGGCGCGCACCTTCATCGTCGTGCGGGTGCGGGTAGGCGCAGGGATCGACAACGTCATCGTGACGGGCCGCGATCCGTTCACGAAGGCGGAGAAGGTGTTGCAGCGCGTGGCGCTCCCAAACGGCAGTGCCGACGTGCGCATCCCGCGCGCGAGCTTCGCCGATCATCCGAGCACCGAATGGCAGTTCCAGGGTAACGCGAAGGAGCTGCCGCTGACGGTGTTCTATCTCGGCGTCCCGGATACCACGCCGGAGTTCGCCGACGAAGCTCGGCTGGATGCGTACCTCGAAGCTCGCCTCGCGAGGCAGGGGGGAACATAATCCTGTTCAGCACTGAACGCCGTCCTGCCGGAGGTCATCGATGAAAGCCGCACTGATTCTCGCAACGCTGCTTGCCGTGCTCCCCTTGTCCTCGTGGCCGCAGTCGAAGCCGACCAAGCCCCTCCCGCCGCCTCCCGAGCTGCCCACGGAGCTGTCGCAGGCCGCGATTTCGAGCGGCATGGCCAGGATCAAGTCGAAGATCGATGCCTGCGCCGCCAAGAGCCAGGCCCAGGGCACCGTGACGGTGTCGGTGAAGGTGCTGGGGTCGGGGGCGGTCGACGACGTGAAGGTGAAGTCGACGCCGGACGGGTCGTTGGGCGCCTGCGTCGCGAGAGCCGTGCAGACGGCGGCATTCGCGCGGACGCAGAAAGGCGGGACGTTCTCGCATCCGTTCCGGTTCTAGGGACGCCTCACCCGTCGCGCTCGCAGTCCTTCAGGACCTCCCGTGCGGTCTCGCGCAGGATGCGATTGCGCCGCGCGCGCAGCGGATCCGACCCATCGCGCGGCCACGTTGCCTCGACGGCGACCGCGAGCGCCTTGCCTTCCTTGAGCGGGCGGTAGATGAGGCCCTTCACCATCTCGACCTGGGAGGCACGCACGATGGTGGGGCCCTCGCCGTGCAGGACGCGGGCGAGGGTCGCGAGCTGGCCGGGATCCACGTGGATGAACCTCGGGCTGAAGCGCGCGCGCGCGAACACCTTCGCGCAATAGTCGTAGTAGTCCGGGTTGAACGAGCGGCGCAGCCAGAAGACCGTGCCGTCGCCGATGTCGCGCAGGCTCACCACCTTCTTGCGCGCGGCAGGGTGCGTGGGGTGCATTGCGACCACCAGCGGGATCTCGTGCAGCCGGGCGCGCTCGAAGCCGTCCACGGGCGGGTGCATGCTGACGAGCGCGAAGTCGAGCTCGCGCCGCTTGAGGCCCGCCACGAGGACACTCGTTTTCGAGACCTCCACGCGCAGGCGCACCTGGCGGCCGAGCGCCGCTCTCCACGCCGCCTCGAGCTGCCTGTGCGTTCCCACCGAGATGGCCATCGTGACGCCGATGCGCACGAGCGTCGCCTCGCGCCACGCCTCGAGCTCCGTCCCGAAGGCCTCGACGTCGGCGAGGATCCGGCGCGCGCGCTTGAGCGCCGCCTCGCCCGCGGCGGTGAGCCTCACGGAACGCGTGTCGCGCTCGAAGAGGCGCAGTCCCAGGCGTGCCTCGAGCTCGCCGATCTGGCGGCTCAGCGGCGGCTGCGAGATGTGCAGGCGCTCGGCGGCGCGCCGGAAGCTGAGCTCCTCGGCAACGGCGACGAAGTAGCGCAGCTGGCGCAGGTCGAACGCGGCTTTCATACCTGAAAGGTATCACCGAGAAGGTCATTCCGCCACGCGGCCAGGCGGGAGGATGCTGTCGTCCGTGTCAGAGGGTCGCGAGGAGCAAGGGGAGTGGAAGCCGAAGCGCTGCGAAGGGCGCTGCGGGAGAGCGAGGAGCGCTTCCGCAGCGTGATCGAGTTGTCCGCCGATTGGTACTGGGAGCAGGACGAGGAGCTGCGCTTCACCAGCTTCCGGGACAGTCCCGCGCACAAGGCGCCGTTCCCGGCCCACGAAGTCATCGGCAAGCACCGCTGGGAGCTGGGTTTCGAGCCGGTGGCCGGCGAATGGTGCGACCACGCCGGCACGCTCGAGCGCCGCGAGGTTTTCCGCGATTTCGTCATGCTCCGCCGCGACGCCGAGGGAAACATCGAGCGCGTCTCGAGCGTGAGCGGCGAGCCGGTCTTCGCTGACGACGGAGCGTTTCGCGGCTATCGGGGCGTCTCCAGCGACATCACGCAGCGCTACCGCGTCGAGCAGGCGCTTCGCGACAGCAAGGAGCGCTATCGCCGGCTGACCGAGATCAGCTCGGACTGGTACTGGGAGCTGGACGAGAACTACCGCTTCGTCGACACGCGCGAATTCCGCGGCCGCCCCGAGGAGCGTCCGATGTGGTTCATCGGCAAGGCGCGCTGGGAGCTCGAGGAGACCAGCCTCACCCCGGAGCAGTGGGCGGAGCACCGCGCGGTGCTCGAGGCGCGCCTGCCTTTCGACGACTTCCAGTACGCCCGCAGGAGCGGCGACGGGAAGATGCGCTGGGTGAGCGTGAGCGGCGAGCCGGTCTTCAACCACGAAGGACGCTTCGCCGGTTATCGCGGCGTCGGCAAGGACATCACCGACACCAAGCCCAGGGACGAGCAGCTCGTGTTCCTCACGACGCGCGATGCGCTCACGGGGTTGCCCAACCGCGCCCTCTTCACCGATCGCGTGGGCCAGGCGCTCAGCCGCGCGCAACGCACGAGCGAGCGCATCGCCGTCCTCTGCCTCGACATCGACCGCTTCAAGAACATCAACGACTCGCTCGGGCACCACGTGGGCGACAGGGTCCTCAAGCTCGTGGCGGCGCGCCTGCAGGAGGCCGTGCGCTCCAACGACACGCTCGCGCGCCTGGGCGGCGACGAGTTCGTCGTGCTGGCCGAGGGTCTCAAGGGCTCGGCGGACGCGGCCAGCATCGCGGTGAAGCTCCTCCAGGCGCTCTCCTCGCTGCATTCGGTCGAGGGCCACATGCTGAGCGCCACGGCGAGCATCGGCATCAGCGTGTTTCCGCACGACGGCGCGGATTTCCCGACGCTCCTCAAGAACGCCGACGCCGCGATGTACTCCGCGAAGGAGCGCGGGCGCGACACCTTCCAGTTCTATTCGGCCGAGCTCAACGAGCGCGCGCGCGAGCGGCTGCGGCTGGAATCGAGCCTGCGCCGCGCGATCGAGCGCGGGGAGTTCCTGCTCCACTACCAGCCCGTCGTCCCCGGCAACGCGATCCACGCCGCGAGCGGATGCGAAGCGCTGATCCGCTGGCGCCATCCCGAGTTGGGGCTCCAGTCGCCCGATCGCTTCATCAAGTTCGCGGAGGAATCGGGCCTCATCCGGCCGATCGGAGCCTGGGTGCTGCACGAGGTCTGCCGCCAGATCCGCGAGTGGTGCGATGCGGGACTCTCGACCCTGCCGGTGGCGGTGAACGTCTCGGCCGAGCAGCTCGCCGAGGGCGAGGGATTCGTCGCGAGAGTTGCCGAGGAGCTCGAGGCGCACCGCTTGCATCCTTCCGCCCTCGAGATCGAGTTCACCGAGAGCGCGCTGATGCGCAACATCGACGAGACGGTGCGCATCTCGCACGAGCTGAGGCGGATGGGCATCCGGATCAAGATCGACGACTTCGGCACCGGCTATTCGAGCCTCGCCTACCTCAAGCGGCTGCCGATCGACGTCCTCAAGATCGACCGCATGTTCGTGCGCGACATCGAGAACGACAACGGCGACGCGCAGATCGTGCGCGCGATCATCCTCATGGCGCGAAGCCTCGGCAAGCAGGTGATCGCCGAGGGCGTGGAGAACGCCGCGCAGATGGCGTACCTGCGCGGGCTCCAATGCGGCGAGTTCCAGGGCTACCACATCGCCGCGCCGATGGCGGCGGCCGACTACGCGCGCCGCTTCCTGCGGCCGGTCCGGTGCGGCGATCCGTGCAGGGCGAACGTCGCCTGAGGAGCCGCGCGCAGCAGGTGGGCTGAAGGCGCAGAATGCGCCCCACCTAACCCAAGGAGGCAACCATGCTGCAATGGCTCACCGTCCTCTGGCTCCCCATCCTCGTCTCGGCGGTCGGCATCTACGTGGCGAGCAGCCTGATCCACATGGTGTTCAAGTGGCACGTGGCGGATTACAAGAAATTCCCCAATGAGGATGAAGTGCGCGCGGCCATTCGCGCGGGCAACACGCAGGGCGGGGGCGAGTACATGCTGCCCTACTGCGCTTCGCCCAAGGACGCGGGCACGCCCGAGATGCAGAAGAAGTTCCAGGAAGGACCCATCGGCTATCTCGTCATCGGGCCGCCGGGCGTGGTGCCCAGCATGGGCAAGCCGCTCATCCTCTGGTTTGCGTTCACCCTCGTCACTTCCGCGGTCATCGGCTACGTGGCCTACAAGGCGATCCTCGTCCCGTCCACCTTCGGCCAGGTCGCGCGCCTGACCGGGGCGCTCGCGTTCCTCGCCTATGCCACGGGCGGCATCCAGTACGGCATCTGGATGGGCAAGCCCTGGAGGAGCGTGGCGAAGGACGTGCTCGACGCGGCGATCTATGCCGCGATCACCGGCGCGTCGTTCGGGATGTTGTGGAAGGCTTGAGGCAGCGCCCCTGACGAAAAAAGGCCCGGTCTCCCGGGCCTTTTCTTATCCTCGCGCCACCAATGGCGCGTGAACGTCCTTAACCGAGCAGCACGCGGATATTCGCCGCGCTGGCACCGTCGGTGCCGTCGCGCACATCGAACTCGACGCGGTCGCGCGCGGTGAGCTTCTTTACGCCCACCTTGAAGTCGCCGGAATGCGCGAAGAGGGCGGGGCCGCCGGTGTCCGGCGTGATGAGGCCGAAGCCCTTGGTGACGTTGTAGAACCTCACGATGCCTGTAGCCATTTCAACCTCCAGGTGTTTCGGTTTGCGGCGGGACGGGAGCGTCCGGCGCGGTCGCATCGGTCGGCGCCTTCGCGGCTTCGCGCTCCTTCTGTTTTGCTTCTTTCTTCTGCTTCTTCTGGAGCTCTCGCTGGCGTTTCGCGAATGCGTAATTGGGTTTGGCCACGAACACTTCTCCGTTGGAAAAGGGGTAATGAAGCGCGCCGGTAACGGGGCGCGGGAAACAGCTGCCAGTGGTTGCCCGATGGAGGCCGCGAGTGCCGCGGCAAGTCGGGAAAAAGCGGCGGGACGTCACGAACAATAGCATGTCGAGGGGTCCCTGAGCGAGACAAAACCTCTTTTATTTCAAGGCCCCGGGGCGTAATGTGGCCTTCGAAGGAGGGCCATGCAGACCCGCGAGCAGCTCGAGAAACGCGTCGCGCAGCTGGAGCGGCAGCTCGGAGTCCGCGGGCGGGGGCTGCGCAAGCGCGCGAATTGGGAGATCGCGCTGCTTCCCTTCTATGACATCGCCTTCGGACCGGATCCCGCCCGCAACGAGGTACGCGGGCATGCCAAGGGCTTCATCGCGATCGGCGACATCGCCACCGGCGTCATCGCGATCGGCGGGCTTGCGCGAGGAGTGATCGCCTTCGGTGGCGCCGCGATCGGCCTCGTCACCTTCGGGGGACTTTCGATCGGTGCGCTCCTTGCCGCCGGAGGCCTCGCGATCGGTGGCATTGCCCTGGGCGGTGGTGCGGTGGGTGGCGTGGCGTTGGGCGGAGGTGCGGCGGGATTCTATGCCTGCGGTGGCGGCGCGGTTGGCGAGCACGTGGTTTCCCCGCTCCGCAACGACCCCGAAGCGCTTGCGTTCTTCGCTGAGCACGCGCCAGGCGGCGTGTGCGGGCAGCCAGCGCGCCGGAGGGGGCGGCCAGCGTCGTAGCTGGGTCAGGCGATCTGGTTCTTCAGCGCCGTCTCGCCGCGGTACACGCGTGCGAGGTTCTCCAGCAGCAAGTCGAGGACGTTGTCCTCGTAGCGCTGGGTCTCGCCGGCCGTGTGCGGCGTGATGAGCACGCTGGGCATGCCCCAGAGGGCGGAGGTGGCGGGCAGCGGCTCCTCCCAGGTGCAGTCGAGCGCGGCCCCGGCGATGCGCTTCTGGTTGAGGGCCTCCACGAGCGACGGTTCGTTAACCACCTTGCCGCGCGCGACGTTCACGAGGCAAGCCGAGGGCTTCATCGCGGCGAATGCCCGCGCGTCGATCAGGTTCTCGGTCCTCGGCGTGAGCGGGCAGGTGAGGGCGACGAAGTCGGCGAGGTGCAACAGGTTGAGCAGGCCGTCCTCGGCCACGACCTGGTCGGCGGCTCCCGCGCCCTTGGCGGGGTCCTGCCGAATCCCGATCACGCGCATGTCGAAGGCCTTGGCGAGCGTGGCCAGCCGTGCGCCGATCCGGCCCATGCCGACGATCACCAGCGTCTTGCCTTCGAGCTCGTCCTCCCGCCGGGCGATCTCCCCGATCGCGCCGCGCCATTTCTTCGCGGCCTGGTTGTCGCGCGCCTCCGGGATCTTTCGCGCCATCGCGAGGATGAGTGCGATCGCGTGTTCGGCGACGGCGCGTTCGTTCACACCCTGCGCGCTGGCGAGCCGGATGCCGGCCGCACGCAGCGCGTCGCGCGAGTACTGATCGGTCCCGGCGCTGATCGACTGGATGAAGCCGAGCCGGGGTGCGGCGGCGATCAATTCGTTGCGCCACAAGCCCGACACCGCCAGCACGTCCACCTCGCCGATGCGCTCCTTCAACTCGTCCAGCGTGCGCGCTTCGAACCAGTCGAGGCCGGTGTTGCGGACCGCGAAGCGATCGCCCATGCGATAGGCGGCGTGGGCGAAGCAGAGCGTGAGCTTGTCTCGGGGCGGGAGGGGGCGCGCGCTCAAGGCGGAATCGGGGGTTACTTCCGGTCCCACGTGGTGACGATCTTCTTCCCGACCGCTCCGCAAGCCGGGTTGCTGTACTCGGTCTCGCTCTTCATCACCTTTCCGTCGGCGGAGACTTCGGACGTGGAAGTGCCGCAGTCCTTGCCGTTCAGCTTGAGCACGGTGTGCGTCTTGTTCGCGCCGACCCGGCTGATGGCCATCGACTGCCCCATCGGCTTGCCGTCGACCAGCATCGGCGCGTCCTTGCCGTCGCCCTTCGTCACCATGGTGAGCTCCCCCTTCACGAACTTGCCGTCGGGGCCGCGCGTGCGGTAGGTGAGCTTGCGGTCGGCGCCGGCCGCCTCGACGGTGAGGACCAGGACGCCGTCGCGCTGGACCCAGGTGCCGAGGCCGAGGATGCCCATGTCGGCTTGGGCCGTGGCGGTGATGGCCAGGAGGAAGAGGGCGTAGGGGAGGCGTTTCATGCGAGCGCTCCTTTCGGCGAGTGCGACGGATCGTCACCGATGATAACGTGGCGGTCGCGTGATTTCCCGGAGGCGCCATGGAATGTCCCCGCGACCAATGCACGATGACGCCCCAGCGGCAGGGCAAGTACCCGCGCTTCGAGTGCCCCATGTGCAGCGGCCTGTACGTGGCCGAGCGCGAAGTGATGCAGTTGCTCGGCTACAAGGATGACCGCAGGTTCGAGGGCGTGGCCAAGGTGAAGGTCGCCAACGTGAAGGACAGCGACATCAAGTGTCCCGAGGATGGCACCACGCTCAAGGCCGTGAACTACCTCAACACCGAGCTCGACGTCTGCCCCAAGTGCCACGCGCTGTGGTTCGACTACGGCGAGTACGAGAAGATCGTGCGGCGGCTGGGCGACGAGGTCCACAAGCTGCGCAACGCCAGGCGACGGGACGCGCCGAAGGAGGTGATCGAGTACGTGGACGAGCCCGTCACCGTCGACTCGACCCTGGAGTCCCTCGGCGGAATCCTCGACTGGGTGTGGATCTGGAGGAAGATCCTCTAGGACGCCATGGCCGACGACCGCAGGTACTACGGGCTCGACGCGCTGCGCGGCGGGATGATGCTGCTGGGCATCGTCCTGCACGGCGCCACGTTCTACATCGCCGCGTCACCGCCGCATTTGCCGCTCCCCACGGACGCCAGCAAGTCGCTGGCGATGGACGCCATCTTCGACTTCATCCACGCCTTCCGGATGCCGTGCTTTTTCGTGCTCGCGGGCTTCTTCACCGCCCTGCTGGTGGAGAAGCGCGGCGTGGCGGGGGCGCTGCGCAACCGCGCCGCGCGCATCCTGCTGCCCTTCATCGCAGGGCTGTTCACGATCCTGCCGCTTACGCTGCTCCTCCTCGTCGACTTCACCCTGAGTGTCGAGCACGGCATTCGCGTGTTGCTCCCGAACATGGAGCAGGTCCTGCAGCTGCGCAGCGAGGCCAGGGCCAAGGGTGTTCCGGATGGCCTGGCGCTCCTGCACCTTTGGTTCCTGCTCTACCTGCTCTACTTCTACCTCCTGATTCCGTTCTGCCGCCTCCTCGTCCGGTGGAGCCTTCCCATCGAGGCTCGACTCACCCGCTGGCTCGGGTCGCCGTGGGCGCTCCCGGTGTTCGCGCTGCTGACGGCGGTGACGCTTTGGCCGTATCCCGGCGCGCAGGTCTTCGGCGACTTCATCCTCCTCGGCTTCAGCCCCGCGGGGTTCGCCTACTACGGTCTGTTTTTCGTCATCGGCTACGTCTATCACCACTACCGCGCGCCCACGGCGAAGCTGGGGGGCTACATCGGCTGGTGCGGGGCGCTGGCCGCGCTGCTGCTGCCATTGTCGATCTACGCGAGCCGTCTCGAGTACTCGCATTCCGCGGCCGAGGTGGGCTATCACGTCTTCGCGGTCGTCTCGCACGCCCTTTGCACCTGGGCGCTCATCTGGCTCTTCGTGGGGTGCGCGCTGCGCTTCTTCGATCGGCCGACGCCGTGGGCTCTCTACGCCAGCCAGTCCGCCTACTGGGTGTACCTGCTGCACATGCCCGTGGTGGGTTTCGTGTGCTGGCTGCTGGCTCCGGTGGAGGTGCATGCCGTGGTCAAGTTCGCGGTCGTCGTCGCGGTGACGACGGTCGTCTGCTTCACCACCTATCACTACTGGGTGCAGGACTCGTGGCTGGGCGCCTTCCTGCACGGCAAGCGCTTCAAGCTGGATTGGCCCTGGCGGGGCGGGGCGGTGCCCCAGGCGGCGGACTGACCCCCAAAAGAAAAAGGCCCGGTTTCCCGGGCCTTCGACTTTGGTGCTGCGAGCTCTTAGACCGCGCGGATCTTCGAGGCCGCCGGACCTTTTTGGCCCTGGATCGGCTCGTACTCCACCTGCTGGCCTTCTTTGAGGCTCTTGAAGCCGCTCATCTGGATTTCCGTGTGGTGGGCGAACAGATCCTTGCCACCGTCAGCGGGGGTGATGAAGCCGAAGCCTTTTTGGTCGTTGAACCACTTGACCGTACCTTTTGCCATTTTCAATTACCTTCCTGTATCGATTTATCCGGGCGATCCCGACCCGGAAACGGGGTCATGAACGATCAAGTAGGGGAATTGACTACCTGCTGGCACCGCCGGGTAGGGCGGGGAGTAGGAGACTGAAACTTCGCGACTGCTTGACGATCCTGCGCGCGCATTATACCAAATTTTTCCTCCGGGGCTCATCGCTATAATATTGAGCACATGGAGAAATTTACCGTACATACCGGCCTGGTCGTCCCGCTCGACCGCGCCAACGTCGATACCGACGCGATCATCCCCAAGCAGTTCCTCAAGTCGATCAAGCGCACGGGCTTCGGCGAGAACCTGTTCGACGCCTGGCGCTTCCTCGACGTGGGCGAGACGGGCAAGGATCCGCGCACCCGCCGGCCGAATCCGGACTTCGTCCTCAACTACCCCCAGTACCAGGGCGCCACGATCCTGCTCGCGCGCAAGAACTTCGGCTGCGGCTCCTCCCGGGAGCACGCGCCGTGGGCGCTGCAGCAGTACGGCTTCAAGGCCGTGATCGCCCCTTCCTATGCCGACATCTTCTTCACCAACAGCTTCAAGAACGGGTTCCTGCCGATCGCGCTGACGGAGCTGGAGGTCGACCACCTGTTCAACGAGACGATGGCGCATCCCGGCTACAAGCTCACCATCGACCTGGCCGCGCAGGCCGTGACGACGCCTTCGGGCAAGTCGTATCACTTCGACATCGACGCCACCCGCCGCGAGAACCTGCTGAAGGGCCTGGACGAGATCGGGATCACGCTCACGCACGCCGACGAGATCAAGGAGTACGAGGAGAAGCGGAAGAAGGCCGAGCCCTGGATCTTCCGATGAAGATCGCGCTGCTCGCCGGCGACGGCATCGGCGCCGAGATCATGCGCGAGGCTGTCCGCGTGCTGGATGTGTTGCGCAAGGAAGGGCTCGACATCGCGACCGTCGAGGCGAAGATCGGCGGTGCGGCCTACGACGCGCAAGGCGATCCACTGCCTGAGTCCACGCTCGAGCTGGTCAAGCAGTCCGACGCGGTTCTCTTCGGCGCCGTCGGCGGCCCGCAGTACGACAAGCTTCCCCGCGACAAGCGTCCCGAGAAGGCGATCCTGGGGCTGCGCAAGGAGTGCGACTTCTTCGCGAACCTGCGGCCCGCGACGGTTTTCCCGGAGCTGGCGGACGCGTCCAGCCTCAAGCCCGAGATCGTGAGCGGCCTGGACATCATGATCGTGCGCGAGCTCACCGGCGACATCTACTTTGGCGAGCCGCGCGGCATCACCGGCGAGAAGGGCAGCCGCGAGGGCTTCAACACGATGCGCTACACCGAGGCGCAGATCCGCCGCATCGTGCACGTGGGATTCAAGACGGCGCGCGCCCGTGGAAAGCGCCTGCTTTCGGTCGACAAGATGAACGTGCTCGAGACCACGCAGCTCTGGCGCGACATCGTCGAGGAGATCGCTCCGGAGTACCCGGATGTCGTTGTTTCGCATATGCTTGTGGATAACTGCGCCATGCAATTGGTGCGCAACCCCAGGCAATTCGACGTGATCGTGACGGGCAACATGTTTGGCGACATCCTCTCCGACGAAGCCTCGATGCTGACGGGCTCGATCGGGATGCTGCCGTCCGCCTCCCTCGACGCCAACGGCAAGGGCCTGTACGAGCCGATCCACGGCTCGGCGCCCGACATCGCGGGCAAGGGGCTGGCGAATCCGCTCGCGATGATCCTCTCGATGGCCATGATGTTCCGCTACACCTTCGGCCGCGGCGATATCGCCGCGCGCATCGAGAAGGCCGTGCGCGCCGCGCTCGCCTCGGGGCTACGCACCGCCGACATCGCCGCCAAAGGCATTAAACCGGCCACCACCACCGAGATGGGCGCGGCGGTGGCCAAAGCGCTTTAGAAATCGGACGAGAGGCGGGCTCGAGAGGCAGCCGCCTCTCGCTCCCAAGCAACCGCCTCGAAGAGAGAAACAAGATGACGACCGTTGGATTCATTGGCTGGCGCGGCATGGTGGGCTCCGTCCTGATGGAGCGCATGCGCGCCGAGGGCGACTTCCGCGACATCGAGTCCACCTTCTTCACCACGTCGAACGTGGGCGGAGCGGGGCCGGCCATCGGCAAACCGGTGCCGCCGCTCAAGGACGCCAGCGACATCACGGCGCTGTCGAAGAACGACATCCTCATCACCTGCCAGGGCGGCGACTACACCAAGGCCGTTCATCCCAAGCTGCGCGCCGCGGGCTGGAAGGGCTACTGGATCGACGCGGCGAGCGCCCTTCGCATGGACAAGGACGCCGTCATCATCCTGGACCCGGTGAACAAGCCGGTGATCGACAAGGCGGTGAAGGCGGGCTGCAGGGACTACATCGGCGGCAACTGCACCGTGAGCCTGATGCTCATGGCGATCGACGGGCTGCTGAAGAGCGACCTCGTCGACTGGGTCTCCGCCATGACCTACCAGGCCGCGAGCGGGGCAGGGGCGCAGAACATGCGCGAGCTGCTGCAGCAGATGGGCGAGGTGCACTTCGCCGCCAAGGGGCTCCTCGACGACCCCGCCTCGGCGATCCTCGACATCGATCGCGAGGTGGCCGGCATCCTGCGCGACGAGGCGTTCCCCACCGAGCACTTCGGCGTGCCGCTCGTGGGAAGCCTATTGCCCTGGATCGACACCGACCTCGGCAACGGCCAGAGCCGCGAGGAGTGGAAGGGCCACGTCGAGGCCAACAAGATCCTTGGGCGCGCCCCGGCGAGCGAGGTGGAGGTGGATGGCCTGTGCGTGCGCGTGGGCGCCATGCGCTGCCACAGCCAGGCGCTCACCATCAAGATGAAGCGCGACCTGCCGATGGCGGAGATCGAGTCCCTGCTCGCCAAGGGCAACGACTGGGTGAGAGTTATCCCCAATCGCCGGGACGAAACGCTCAAGCACCTGACCCCGGTCGCGGTCACCGGCACTCTCGAAGTGCCCATCGGCCGGCTGCGCAAGCTGCGCATGGGCGGCGAATATGTTTCCGCGTTCACCGTAGGCGACCAACTGCTCTGGGGAGCGGCCGAACCGCTGCGCCGTATGCTCGGAATCCTGCTCCACGCTCGGGTGCCGGCCGCGGCAGCCGCTTGATCGAACTGAAAAAAGGCTTGAAAAACGGTGCACTTGCGCGATAATGTGGAAAACCGGGTGAGGTTGAAACCATAACTCCCTGATGTTAATGTACAAAACACCGACTTTCGGGCAGGGGATGGGCAAGAAGATGAACCTAATCACTCGCGGGGTGGTCGCATGCGCCCTGCTGTTGGGCGCTTCGTTGGTCCAGGCCGCCGGTCTGGGCAAGCTCACGGTGCAATCTGCCCTGGGCCAGCTCCTCGTCGCGGAGATCGACCTCGTCTCGCTGCAACCCGGCGAGCTCGATGCGTTGAGCGCGCGCGTGGCGCCACCGGAAGCATTCCGCGACGCGCGCATCGAATACAGCAGCTCGCTGCGCCTGCTGCGCTTCGCCGTGGATAAGCGCGCCAACGGCCAGCCCTACATCAAGATCACCAGCGTGGCGCCGATCAACGAGCCCTTCGTGGACATGTTGATCGAGGTGTCCTGGCCCGCCGGTCGCGTGCAGCGCGAATACCCCATCCTGCTCGATCCGCCGGGGTACCAGACTCGGGCATCGCCGCCAACGGTGGCGGCGGCGCCAGCAGCAAGCCGCCCCGCAGACACCCCGCCGGCCTCCGCGCCGGCGGCGTCTTCTTCTGCACCCGCTGCGTCGTCGGCACCGGCGCCCACTGCACCCACGCGTGATGCCGGCGCGCCCTCCGCGCGCACCGAGCTCGCGCCGCCCCCGGGCGCGGCGAGGGAGCCGTCTTCCGCGGGCTCTGGCGCCGGTTCGGACACGTACGGTCCGGTGGAGAAGGGCGACACGCTCGGCAAGATCGCCGCGCAGGTGAAGCCGCAGAACGTGAGCCTCGAGCAGATGCTGGTCGCGCTCTACCGCGAGAACCAGGCCGCGTTCATCAACAACAACATGAACCTGCTCAAGACCGGGCAGATCCTCAAGGTGCCCGGCGCCGACGACGTCGCGAAGATCGAGGCCAAGGAAGCGAACACCGAATACAGGACCCACGTTTCCGACTGGAACAACTATCGCGGCCAGGTCGCGAGTGCGGTGCCTGCCATCCCGGCGCGCGAGACCGGTACCGGCACCGTAGCTTCCGGCCGCGTGGCCTCCGCGGCGGTGACGCCGCCCGCGCCTCCGGCGGCCGAGTCCAAGGACGTGCTCAAGCTCTCCAAGACCGACGCTGCCGGCAAGGCGGGTGCGGGCAAGGCCGGCGCAGGTGGGCAGGATCGCGTCAACGCCCTGCAGGAAGAGATCACCGCCAAGGACAAGGCCCTCAAGGAATCGCAGTCGCGCGTGGCGGACCTGGAGAAGCAGATCCGCGACATGCAGCGCCTGCTGGACCTCAAGGCTGCTGCGCCTGCGAAGCCCGATGCGAAGGTCGCTGCCGCTCCGACGAAGCCGGAGCCGCCGAAAGTCGAGCCCCCGAAGGCCGAGCCGCCGAAGGTCGCCGAGGCGAAGAAGCCCGAGCCCGCCAAGGTCGAGCCCGTCGCGCCCAAGGCCGAGCCGCCGAAAGCCGAACCGCCCAAGGCCGCCGAGCCGCCGAAGCCTGCTGAGGCGCCCAAGGTCGCCGAGGCGAAGCCCGCACCTCCGAAGACCGAAGCGAAAGCGCCTGCCAAGAAAGCCCCGGCCCCGCCGCCCGAGAAGGGCATCGTGGACGAGCTGATGGACAACCCGGTGTGGGTGATGGGTGGCGTGGGCATCCTCGCCGCGCTCGGCATCGGCGGCTTCCTCCTGATGCGACGACGAAAGGGGGGGGCTGAGGCGGGACCGTCAAGTGCAATGACGAGCGCGTTTCCCTCCGACCTCAAGCCCGGATCGAACACTGGGAAACCGGCTGGCGGCCTCGTCGATACGGGGAACAGCTCCTTCCTGACCGACTTCGACAAGTCCGGTCCGGGAACCATCGACACCGATGAGGTGGACCCGGTCGCGGAGGCCGAGGTCTACATCGCCTACGGCCGCGACGCACAGGCCGAGGAGATCCTCAAGGAGGCGATGGCGCGCGACAAGAACCGCCACGAGATCCCGTTGAAGCTCCTCGAGATCTACCACGCCCGCAAGAGCGCCACGGCCTTCGAGACGGTGGCCAAGGAGCTTCGCGGGACGGTCGGCGAGGAAAGCCCGCTGTGGCAGAAGGCCGCCGCGATGGGCGCGCAAATCGATCCCACGAACCCGCTGTACGCGGCCGGTGCCGGGGCTGCTGCCGATTACACGCCGGCGGCCGCTGCGAAGCCCGACGTGGACTTCGGCATCGACCAGCCGAGCACCTCGGCTCCCGCTCCGGACTTCGACCTCGATGTCGACCCGACCAAGTCGCGTGGAGGTGGGGTAGACACCACCGGCTCGCAGGCCGCCGTGATGGACTTCGACATCCAGAGTTCCCATACGCCGGAACCCGCTCCCGTGGCCGAACCGCCGAAGGAAGAGAAGTCGTCGTTCGACTTCGACCTCTCCGGCCTCGACTTCCCCGGCTCCAAGCCCGCCGACTCGCTCGAGACCACCAACTCGCCCTCGCCCATGGCCGACCTGAACCTGGACATCGGCGGCGCCGGCGGTGGCGGTGGCTCCGAAGCGGTCGGCACGAAGCTCGAGCTCGCCAAGGCGTACCTCGAGATCGGCGACAAGGACGGCGCGCGCGACATCCTCCAGGAAGTCGCCAAGGAAGGATCCGACGACCAGCGGGCCGAAGCCGAGAGACTCATCGCTTCGCTCTGAGCTGAGATAGACGAAAATCGGGGTCTGACCCAGGTCGGACCCCGATTTTTTTCATGCGCATCGCCCTCGGCCTCGAATACGACGGCTCCGCCTTCTGCGGCTGGCAAACCCAGCCCACGGGCTGCGGCGTGCAGGATCACCTCGGGAAGGCGCTCGAGCAGTTCCTCCAGCAGAAGGTCGAGACGGTGGCCGCAGGGCGCACGGATGCTGGCGTGCATGCCTCTGCGCAGGTCGTTCACCTGGACACGGACATCCAGCGTGAGGCGTATTCGTGGGTACGCGGCACCAATACGACCCTGCATCCCGGTGCGCGCGTGGTGTGGGCCACCACGGTCCCCGACGACTTCCACGCGCGCTACAGCGCCCGCGCGCGCACCTATCGGTACCTGTTGATGAACGCGCCCGTGGCGCCGGCGATCCTGAAGGGCAAGGCGGGGTGGCATCACCGCCCGCTCGAGATCGAGCGCATGCAAATGGCCGCCCAGACCCTCGTGGGCGAACACGACTTCTCCGCCTTCCGCGACGCCGAATGCCAGGCCAAGTCGCCGATTCGCAACCTCACGCGCGCAACCGTGGAACGGCGTGGCGAGATGATCGTCTTCACCCTCGTCGCCAACGCGTTCCTGCACCACATGGTGCGCAACATCGTGGGGTCGCTGGTCTACGTGGGCGACGGCCGCCAGCCGCCCGAATGGATCGCGGGATTGATGCGCCAGCGCGACCGGCGCGAGGCCGCGCCCACCTTCATGCCCGACGGCTTGTACCTCGCGGGCATCGAGTATGATCGGGCGTTCACCCTCCCTGCATTTCCCTCGCACCCCTTGGTCGACACGCCATGAACCGGGTTCGCACGCGCATCAAGATTTGTGGCATCCGCGAAGCGCTGCACGGCGTGGTCGCGTCGGATGCGGGCGCCGATGCGATCGGCCTGGTCTTCTACCGCGACAGCCCGCGCTTCGTCACACCGGGAGCAGCGGCGAACGTGGTCGCGATGCTGCCGCCGTTCGTGACTTCCGTCGGCCTCTTCGTCGATGCGGACGAGGGCAAGATCCACGACACGCTGAAGACCGTGCGCATCGATTGCCTGCAGTTCCACGGCGACGAGACGCCCGACTTCTGTGCCTCCTTCGGCATCCCCTACGTGCGCGCGGTGAGCATGAAACAGGGGGTCGATTTGCTAGAATGGGCGGGTCGTTTTTCGAGTGCCCGCGCGTTGCTGCTCGACGCGCACGTGCCCGGAGTTCCGGGCGGCACGGGCCAGACCTTCGATTGGTCGGCCATCCCGCGGGACCTGCCCATGCCACTCATCCTTTCCGGCGGGCTCGACGCGGCGAACGTGGGGCCGGCGATTCGCGCGGTCCGGCCCTGGGCGGTGGATGTGTCGTCGGGCGTGGAAGCGTCCCGCGGAACGAAGGACCCGCGCAAGATCGTCGAATTCATTCGGAGCGTGCAACGTGAAGATGCAGCGTCACCCGGCTGAGCATTCCTGGGCCGACTACTCGTTGCCCGATGCCGGCGGCCATTTCGGGCCCTATGGCGGCGTGTTCGTGGCGGAGACGCTGCGCGCCGCCCTCGATGAGCTCGCCAGGGCGTACGAGGCGAGCAAGCACGACAAGGACTTCCAGGCCGAGCTCGCCTGGGAGTACGAGCACTACGTCGGGCGCCCGAGCCCGATCTACCACTGCAAGCGCCTGTCCGAGGAGCTTGGCGGCGCGCAGGTCTACCTGAAGCGCGAGGACCTGAACCACACCGGCGCGCACAAGGTGAACAACACCGTCGGCCAGGCGCTGCTCGCCCGCAAGATGGGCAAGCGCCGCGTGATCGCCGAGACCGGCGCGGGCCAGCATGGTGTCGCCACGGCGACCGTTGCCGCGCGCTACGGCATGGAGTGCGTGGTCTACATGGGCACCGAGGACGTCGCGCGCCAGGCGCAGAACGTCTACCGCATGAAGCTGCTGGGTGCCACGGTGGTGCCCGTGGACAGCGGGTCGAAGACGCTCAAGGACGCGCTCAACGAAGCGATGCGCGACTGGGTCACCAACGTCGAGTCGACCTTCTACATCATCGGCACCGTCGCAGGCCCGCACCCTTATCCGATGATGGTGCGCGACTTCAACAGCATCGTGGGCCGCGAGGCACGCGAGCAGATGCCCGCGATGACCGGCCGCCAGCCGGACGCGGTACTCGCCTGCGTGGGCGGCGGTTCGAACGCGATGGGCATTTTCTACAACTACGTGCCGGACGAGAAGGTGCGCCTCATCGGCGTGGAGGCGGGCGGCCTCGGCCTGAAGAGCGGCAAGCACGCTGCGTCGCTGTCGGCGGGGTCGCCGGGCGTACTGCACGGCAATCGCACCTACCTGCTGCACGATGCCGACGGGCAGATCCTCGACACGCACTCGATCTCCGCGGGCCTCGACTATCCGGGCGTGGGTCCCGAGCACGCGTGGCTCAAGGACACGCATCGCGCCGAGTACGTCGCCATCAACGACGACGAGGCGCTCGCCGCGTTCCACAAGCTCTGTCGCCTCGAGGGCATCATCCCGGCGCTGGAATCCAGCCACGCGGTCGCCCAGGCGATGAAGATGGCGCCCACGATGGCGAAGGACCGCATCCTGCTCGTCAACCTTTCCGGCCGCGGTGACAAGGACATGCACACCGTAGCCAAGGCGTCGGGCCTCACGCTGTGAGCCGCATCGCCGCGACGTTCTCGCGCCTCAAGGCGGCGCGCCGGCCCGCGCTCATTCCCTTCGTGACCGCGGGCGATCCGGCGCCGAAGCAGACCGTGGCGATCATGCACGGGCTGGCAGCCGGAGGCGCTGACGTGATCGAACTCGGCATGCCGTTCTCCGATCCCATGGCCGACGGCCCGGTGATCCAGCGCTCCTCGGAACGCGCGCTCGCCAACGGCGTGAAGCTGCGCGACGTGCTGGGCTACGTCTCCGAGTTCCGCAAGACGAACGCCGCGACGCCGGTGGTGCTCATGGGCTACGCCAACCCGATCGAGCGCATGGGCGAGGGCGAGTTCATCGCCGCCGCGCGCAAGGCGGGCGTGGACGGCGTGCTGATCGTGGACTATCCGCCGGAAGAGGCGGGCGAGTGGGTGAAGCTCCTCGAGGGCACCGGCATCGACCCGATCTTCCTGCTCTCGCCCACGTCGAGCGACGAGCGCATCGAGCTCACCGCGAAGGTGGCGCGCGGCTACATCTACTACGTGTCGCTGAAGGGCGTGACCGGCGCCACGAACATCGACACCTCCGACGTCGAACGCATGATCGGCCGCATCCGCGCGCACACCAGCATTCCCGTGGGCGCGGGCTTCGGCATCCGCGACGGCGCCACCGCGCGCCGCGTGGGCAAGGTGGCCGATGCCGTGGTCATCGGCAGCCGCATCGTGCAGGACCTCCTCGCCGTGCCGCCCGAGCAGGCGCCCGAGCGGGCGCGCGCCCTGATGGGCGAATTCCGCGGCGCGATGGACGGGGTCGCGGCGTGAGCTGGTTCCGCAAGTTGGTCGCGCCCAAGATCAAGCGCGAGCCGTCGCAGCAGAAGAAGGCTGTTCCCGAAGGCCTGTGGAGCAAGTGCTCCTCCTGCGAAGCCGTCCTCTACTTCACCGACCTGGAGAACAACCTCCACGTCTGCCCGAAGTGCGGCTACCACAACCGCCTCTCGGCCCGCCAGCGCCTCGACCTCTTCCTCGATCCCGAGGGACGCGCGGAGCTCGCCTCCGAGGTCGTGCCCGTCGATCCGCTCAAGTTCAAGGACAGCAGGAAGTACACCGATCGCCTCGCCGAGGGCGAGAAGGAGACCGGTGAGACCGACGCGCTGGTGGTGATGCAGGGCTCGGTCAAGAACGTGCCGCTGGTGGCCGCGGCGTTCGAGTTCGGCTTCCTCGGCGGCTCGATGGGCTCGGTCGTGGGCGAGCGCTTCGTGCGCGCCGTCCAGATGTGCTGCGACGAGGGCCTGCCCTTCGTCTGCTTCACCGCCACGGGCGGCGCGCGCATGCAGGAGGGGCTCCTCTCCCTCATGCAGATGGCCAAGACCGTCGCGGCGCTGCACCAGCTCTCCGCCTGCAGGCAGCCCTTCGTCTCGATCCTCACCGATCCCACGATGGGCGGCGTGTCGGCGAGCTTCGCCTTCATCGGCGACGTGGTCATCGCCGAGCCGGGCGCGCTCATCGGCTTCGCCGGCCCGCGCGTGATCGAGCAGACCGTGCGCGAGACCCTGCCCGAGGGCTTCCAGCGCTCCGAGTTCCTGCTGGAGAAGGGCGCGATCGACATGATCGTCGACCGGCGCCAGCTGCGCGACAAGGTCGCGGGCCTGGTCACGCTGCTCAAGCGAGAACCCGCTCCCACAGCTTGAGCGCCACGCTCGACGACTGGCTGGCCCGCATCTCGGCCCAGCATCCGTCCGCCATGGCGCTGGGGCTCGACCGTGTCGGCGAGGTCTGGCGGCGGATGGCGGTGCAGTGGACGCCTGCGACGGTGACGGTGGGTGGGACGAACGGCAAGGGCTCCACCTGCGCCTACCTCGAGCGCATCCTCCTCGAGTGCGGCTACAAGGTCGGCCTCTACACCTCGCCGCACCTGCTGCGCTACAACGAGCGCGTGCGCGTCAACGGCGAGGACGCGACCGATGCGGTCTTGATCGAGGGTTTCGAACGGGTGGAGGCCGCGCGTGGCGCCACGCCGCTCACGTATTTCGAGCACGGCACGCTTGCCGCGCTCTGGCAATTCGCCACCAGCGGCCTCGATGCCGTGATTCTCGAGGTGGGCCTGGGCGGGCGCCTCGACGCGGTGAACATCATCGATACCGACTGCGCCATCATTGCGAGCGTCGACCTCGACCACCAGGCGTGGCTCGGCAACGACCGCGAGTCGATCGCCTTCGAGAAGGCCGGCATCTTCCGCGCGGCACGGCCGGCGATTTTCGGCGACCTCGATCCGCCGCAACGACTCGAGGCGCACGCCAGGGCGATCGGCGCGGACCTGCAGGTGCTGGGCCGCGAGTTCCGCTACGAGACGGCCGACCACCAGTGGGACTTCATCGGACGCAAGGGGAGCAAGCGCGCCTTGCCGTTCCCGGCCCTGCGCGGCCGCTTCCAGCTGCGCAACGCCGCGTCGGCGCTCGCCGCGCTGGACGAGCTCTCCGATCGCCTCCCCGTGTCCCTCGGCGAGGTGAAGCGCGGCCTCGCGCTCGTGCGCCTGCCGGGGCGCCTGCAGGTGCTGCCGGGCCGCCCGGTCGTCGTGATGGACGTTGCGCACAATCCGCACGCCGCGCGCGCGCTCGCCGACGGGCTGGGCGACATGGGCTTCGCCGAGAACACGCTCGCGGTCTTCGCAATCCTGCGCGACAAGGACGTGGGCGGTGTCATCGACGCGATGCGCGGCCGGGTCGACCGCTGGTATGTCGCCTCCTCGGTGTCGGACCGTGCGGCGCCCACCGCCACCGTCGTGGAAGCACTCGAGCAACGCGGGCTCGCCAATGTCACGCGCGCCTTCGCAACCGTGCCTTCCGCCCTCGATGCAGCGCGTCGGGACGCAGGGCCGAATGATAGAATTGTGGTCTTCGGATCGTTCACGACCGTGGCGGAAGCGCTGCGGAGCGCGCGCTGAAATGGCCTCACCTCCGATAACTGAGCAGAGCGAGGTCCGCCGGCGCGGTCGCCAGCGGCTGATCGGCGCGATCGCGCTCGTCGCAGTGCTCGTCGTGTTCGTCCCGATGGTGCTCGACTCCGAGCCGCGCAAGCAGCCTGAAGGCCCGGCGCTCGCCATCCCCTCCAAGACCAACGCTCCGCCACTGCCCGCGCCGCCGAAGGCCGAGGCCAAGCCCGCGGCAGAGCCCGGCAAGCTTGCTGTCGAGCCTGCCAAGGCCGCTGCCGAGCCCTCCAAGGCGGCTGTCGCGCCCGCGAGCCCGCCGCCCGCCAGGACCACCGGCACACCGGCGAAGACCGATCCCAAGGTCGCCGAGGCCAAGGTGCTCGACCCCTCCAAGCCGCCGCCTCCCAAGGCCGCGCCGCCCGCTGCTGCCGTGGTGCCGCCCCCGTCCGCCGCGCCCAAGCTCGAGGGCTTCGCGGTCCAGGTCGGCGCCTTCCGGGACGAGGCCAAGCTCGACCAGGCCCGGCAGAAGCTCAGCGCCGCCAAGGTCCCGCACTACACCGAGCGCCTGGAGGCCAAGGCCGGCCCGCTCACGCGCCTGCGCGCGGGGCCGTTCCCCACGCGGGAGGCCGCGGAAACCGCGCTCAACACGCTCAAGCGCCTGGCGCTCGAAGGCAAGGTCGTTCCCCTGCCTTGACGATCTTGGAACAACCCGTCCTCAGCCCCATCTACCCTCCATGTGCGGCATCGTCGGCGTCGTAGCGCGTAGCCCGGTCAACCAGCTCCTGTATGACGGGATGACGGTGCTGCAGCATCGCGGGCAGGATGCCGCGGGCATCGTCACGGCCGAGGGCCACAGCTTCCACATGCACAAGGGCCGCGGGCTCGTGCGCGACGTCTTCCGCACCCGCGACATGCGCAACCTCGTGGGGCACATGGGCATCGCCCACTGCCGCTACCCCACGGCGGGCTCGGCGTCGTCGGAAGCCGAGGCGCAGCCGTTCTACGTGAACTCGCCCTACGGCATCGTCCTGGGGCACAACGGCAACCTCATCAACTCCGACGAGCTGCGCCGCGACCTCTTCATGGAGGATCGCCGCCACGTCAACACGGGCTCGGACTCGGAGATCCTGCTGAACGTCCTCGCGCACGAGATCAACGACGCGAGCGCGGGGCGTGAACGCCTCGATCCCGACGTGATGTTCACCGCGGTAGCCGGTGTGCATCGGCGGGTGAAGGGCGCCTATGCCGTGGTGGCGATGGTCGCGGGCCATGGCCTGCTCGCCTTCCGCGACCCGCACGGCATTCGCCCGCTCATCATCGGCCGCGCCGATACCGACAAGGGCGTCGAGTTCCTGGTCGCCTCCGAGAGCGTGACGCTCGACACTCTGGGCTTCAAGGTGATGCGCGACGTGGCGCCGGGTGAGGCGATCCTCGTGGACGAGAGCGGCAACTTCCACAGCCGCCAGTGCGCCGCGAATGCCGAGCTCGCGCCCTGCATCTTCGAGTTCGTCTACCTCGCGCGCCCGGA
>Ga0111539_10001975_pt1 | contig 27383 bp, 25 predicted proteins | sample RhiMethybrSRZTD1_FD_79667 | JGI IMG/M metagenome (GOLD analysis project Ga0111539, IMG submission 79667) | Populus rhizosphere microbial communities from Tennessee, USA - Rhizosphere MetaG P. TD hybrid SRZTD1 (version 2) (version 2) | ecosystem: Host-associated > Plants > Roots > Rhizosphere >...
CCACCAGCGACGGCTTCGTCCAGCGCACGTTGCGACGCACCTCCGGCCCCGAGGGAACGTCCAGCGCCGGAGACTCAACGCGCAGATCGTCAAGGCGGCGCCACAGATCCTCTGCGGCTCTGCCCGAGAAGCCGGAGCCGACGCGTCCCGCGTAGGCGAGCTTGCCGTTCTTTGGCAGACCGAGCACCAGCGAGCCGATTGCTCGTCGCTGCGTGGTGGAGGGCACGTAGCCGACAATGACGAAGTCGCCGCTTTCCGTGCATTTCGACTTCAGCCACGCCTTGCTGCGACCGCCGCGGTAGGGCGAGCGCGCGAGCTTGGACACGATGCCTTCCAGGCTCAGCCGGCAGGCATGCCGCAGCACAAGGTCGCCGCGCTCGGCGAAGTGCTCGCTGTATCTGAGCGAGCCGTCCTCATGGCCCGCGAGAAGACTCGCGAGCGCCGCTTTTCGGTCGAGCAGCGCACCGGCGGTCAGGTCCATGCCGTCGAGGTGAAGAAGATCGAACAGATAGTAGCGGAACCGGTCACTGCGGCCGGCACTGAGATCGTCCTGCAGCGCCGCGAAGCTCGGCATGCCCGACTCCGACTCCGCCACCACCTCACCGTCGATGAGCGCGGTCACGACGGGCAACCCCTCCAACGCCCTCTTGAGGGAGGGAAATTTTTGGGTCCAGTCCAGGCCGCTGCGGGTCTTGAGCGTCACCCGCCCGCGGTCGACACGGGCGAGCAGGCGATAGCCGTCGAACTTGATCTCGTGCACCCAGCTCTCGGCAATCGGCGGTTTGGCCGCGGGCGAAGCGAGTTGCGGGTCGAGGAAGGATGGCAGTGTGCCCCGCTTGGCACCCCGGATGCTCGCGGGATTGGACTTTTCGGCAGTGGCGCCAACCAGGTCAGCCCGTTCGGTCGGCGTCGAGATGCCGGGGGCCGCGGGAGTGCCGGCCCCATCGCGTTTGCGCTTGATCTTCACGACGCTCCCGGCCACGTCCTCGACGGTGCGGCCCGTCTTGACCGAGCGTGGCTTGGCTGCGAGCAGGTCGGCGTCGCTCTTCTCGTCGGCGAATTCATCATCCGCCTTGATCAGCAGCCAATTCTGCTTGCCGGATCTGTCGCGGCCTTTCATATGCACGAGATGCCAGCGGCCCTTGAGCTTGCTGCCGCTAAGCTCGAACTCGAGGTGGCCCTTGGCGAGTTGCTTGTGCGGATCACCGTCCGTCGACCAGTGCCCGCGATCCCACACGATGACGCTGCCGGCACCGTACTCGCCCTCGGGAATCCGCCCCTCGAACTCGGCGTAGTCGAGCGGGTGGTCCTCCACCATCACCGCAAGCCGCTTGTCCTTCGGCGACAGACTGGGGCCGCGGGTCACGGCCCAACTCTTCAGGACACCGTCGAGCTCGAGGCGCAGATCGTAGTGCAGGCGGCGAGCGGCATGCTTCTGGACGACGAACAGGTGCCCCGTCTTGCGGTTGAGTTTGCCTCGCGGCTCCGCCGTGCGCGTGAAATTGCGTTTGCGGTGGTACTCGCGCAGAACCGACGTGGCCATGGCCGAGGCGTCACCCCGCCTTCTTCATCCGCGCCTTGCCCTTGCGCGGCGCGCCGCGGGGCGCGGGCTCGTCCGCCTCCTTCTTGCTCGACGCGCGGCCGCCGGCCTTCTCGCCCTCCACGCTACGGCGCAGCGCGTCCATCAGGTTGATGACGTTGGCCTGACGCTGGGCGGGCTTGGCTTTGAACGTCGTGCCCTTCTGCTTGGAGCGTATCAGCTCGATCAGCGCATTCTCGTAGCGATCCTCGAAGGTGTCGGGCTCGAACTTGCCCGCCATCTTGTCGATGATGTGCTTGGCAAGCTCCAGCATCTCCTTGGGCAGGTCGAGATCCGGAATCTCATCGAAGTAGGCATCACTGGCGTGCACCTCGTTGCCGAAATGCAGGCTGGTCGCGACAATGCCCTTGCCGCGCGGCTCGAGCTTCAGCAGGCGTTCTCTCCGGAACAGCACAACGCGCGCCAGACCCGCCATCTTCTCGGCGCGCATTGCCTCGCGGATCACCGCGAACGCTTCTTCGCCGACGCGGTCGGTGGGCGCCAGGTAGTAGGGCGTGTCGAGGTAAAGCGCATCGATCTGCGAGCTCGGAACGAAGCGCTCGATGTCGATCGTGTGATTGCTCTCGATCTGGACGGCCTTGATCTCATCGTCCTCCAGCACGATGAACTCGCCCTTGGCGACCTCGTAGCCCTTGGCCTGCTGGTCGGTCTCGACCGGCTCTCCGGTCTGCTCGTCGACGAACTGGCGTCGCACCCGGTTACCCGTGTCGCGATTCAAGGTGCGAAACGACACGCGTTCCGACGTTGTCGTCGCAGGGAACAGGGCAACGGGGCAGGAGACAAGGGAGAGCTTGAGGTAGCCCTTCCAACTGGGACGTGGGGCCATGGCGATTTCCGGTACGCAGCTACTGACGCTTTGCAGGCATAGTATCGCAAGAACGCGGCAGCGTCCTTAGTACCGATGCGGAACCTCATGAATCCGGCAGAGTTGCTTGATCCCTCGGCTCGGGCTCGAAGATTAAAACCAAAAAGAAATGACCCGCGGCTTTGGGGGGAACCGCGGGTCAAACACGACTGGCGCGTGAGGGAAGCAGAAGGGGGGTCTGCGCGCCTGTCGGATGTGAAACTCGGCGCAGGCTAGAATGGTTCCGTCGCGCGCCCTAGAAATGATGGACCGGCTGGTTAAGAAACGGCGAACCCCAAAACGACAAAAGACAGCACAATATTCCTTTGATTTGACTTCATAATTCAGCAACGGTTCAGGTCAACCTTGCTGCGGCACCTTCGCTTCAGGGTGGGAGGCGTCGTCCTCTTTCGCTTCCCTGTGATCGAGCGTGTCGAGCAGCTGGCGCAGCTTCTCCGGGATCGGCTCGTTCGCCACCTCGTCGAACATCGTCTTGAGGTGACGGCCGATGTGCTCGTGGATCGCAAATTCGTTACCGGCCCCGGTGGAGGCGTCATCCTTGCCCGAAGGACCGCTCGCATCTGCCTTGCTCATGCTGATTTTACGTAGTACGCCGCTTCGCCCGTGTCACCAGGTATCGACAATGACGGGGCAATGCCGCAAGCTATCCACAACGACCGTTGCGGCGCTTCCACTGGCCGGTCAACCGCCGGTCAGGCCGGACATCGCAGACAACGAGGAGCCGCGCGTCCCGGTTCATGTCCCTAGCTGAGAAAATCGGACCACATCTTCCAAATCTTCGCCGGTTCGCTCGCCTCCTAACGGGCAGGCAGGCCGCAGGGGACGCGGCAGTTGCGCGCCTGCTCGAGGCGATCGTGGCCGATCCCGCCCTGTTTCCAGACCTGCCGCCCCGCATCGGTCTCTACCAAAGCTTCCTCAACGCGTTCACGGCACGGCTGGAAGACCCCGCCGCGCAAGCGGACGAGATCGGCAAGACGGCGGCGCGATCGCTGGCCGCCCTGCCGCCTCAGACGCGTCAGGCTTTTCTTCTTGTCTCGGTCGAAGAGTTCGACCGCGAGGAGGCCGCCCAGATCCTCGAGGTTTCCCAGGCCCGGGTGGACGTGCTGCTGCGCCAGGCCAACACCGAGATCGGCAAGCAGATCGCCACCGACGTCCTCATCATCGAGGACGAGCCGCTCATCGCCATCGACTTGCAGCGCATTCTGGAGGACCTCGGCCACCGCGTCACGTCGATCGCGCGGACGCATGCGGACGCGCTCAAGGCGGCGGAGCAGAAGAAACCCGGCCTGGTCCTCGCCGATATCAGGCTGGCGGACGGCAGCTCCGGACTCGATGCGGTCAACGAAATGCTCGCCACCTTCACGGTACCCGTCGTCTTCGTCACCGCCTACCCTGAGAAGCTCATGACCGGGGAGCGGCCGGAACCGACGTTCCTGATCGCCAAGCCGTTCCGGGAGGATGCTGTGAAGGCGATCATCAGCCAGGTGCTGTTCTTCGATCAGCAGGCACGCAGACGCGCCAGCGGCCGTCAGGCATCGACGAGTTGACTGGGTCAGGTGGCGCCGCGCACGCCGACCGTGCGGGCAACGATGGCCTCGGTCGCCGAGTCGGGGCCGAACTCGTGGGCGGTCACCACGCCCAGGAGCGCCGAGAGTCTTGCCCGGGCGCGATTGACACGGCTCTTGATCGTGCCCACCGCGCAGCCAGATATCGACGCCGCCTCCTCGTAGGAGAAGCCTGCGGCGCCGACCAGCACGAGCGCTTCACGCTGATCGGGTGGCAGCACGTTCAAAGCACGGCGGAAATCTTGCATGTCGATGTGGCCCTGCTGCGCGGGATGCACAGCCAGCTCGGCCGCCTTCGTGCCGTCGTGATCCTCGACCTCGCGGCGACGCCGGCGGCACTCGGAGAAATAGGTGTTGCGCAGGATCGTGAACAGCCAGGCGCGCAAGTTGGTGCCTTCCTGGAAGCTGTCCAAGTGGTTCCACGCCTTGAGCAGCGTCTCTTGGACAAGATCGTCGGCGCGCTCGATATCGCCGCACAGCGAGACAGCAAATGCGCGCAGATTGGGGATGAGCCCGAGCAGCGACTGCTTCAGCGGCTGAGACGCAATGTTGGATCCGGAGCTCACTAGCGGTCCTCCTCTCGCTTTTCAGTGGCTTCCAGTTCCTCGAGCAGTCGGATGAATCGGTCGGGGACAGGTTCTTCCGCGACATCGGAGTAAATCGCTCGCAGCTGCCGACCGAGTTGGGCCTGCAGTGAGCGATCCAGCATTCCATGGGGGACACTGTATCGCGGGGACGGCAAACGCTGCTCCGACTTTCCCTGCTGCTGATTGGGCTTTCTGTTGTGCATGAAAGTCGCTTCGCCCCTGCCGCCTTGCTGCGCCCGAGGCCTCGCCAGATCAGGCCGTTCGCTCTCGCCGCTTTCGGCGGGCGCAGTTAGCCGCGGCGGCGAGCTGTTTTTTTCCGACATCCTGTCCCTCTCAAGACCCCAAACAACCTCGCCCAGTAAACGCCCATGGAACCCGTAAGTTCCATCGGGGGAACCTGCTGATCCTGAACGATGCATCGTTAACGACGTGGGCCTTGCGGAGCGTGGCCTTTGGCGGGCACGGGCTGAACAGCTTGAACCAATGAAAAAGGCAGGGCCCGCGGGATCTTGCATCAACCGCGGGCCCCGATCCGTCCGGCCCTAGTCGACGCCGGACTGCTTTCCGTGCTCGCGGAGAAAACGCGCGAAATGCGCGCTCAGTTCCTCTTTGGTTGCTCTGAACAGAGAGCGTTGGTCCGGTGTGGCAAAAGCGCTCAGGAATGCTTCAGCGGCCGCGAGCTTTACCCGAGCCTAGCCCAGGGCAACGGGAATCGACAGGAAGCCGCGGAACCGGGCTCGACCCCCGCGCACGGGCTCGCCGGCCAGATGGTACCGCGGGAACCGCGCAAGAAAGCGGCCGATGGCAAGGCGGCCCTCCAGCCGCGCGACGTTGAGACCGACGCAAAAGTGCGCGCCGGAGCCGAAGGCCAGGTGACGGTTCGGCTCGCGCGCGACGTCCAGCCGGTCGGGATCAGGAAACTCGGCGGGATCGCGATTGGCCGCGCCGATGCCGATGGTGATGAACGTGCCAGCCGGGATCGTGACGCCGCCGATCTCCGTCGACCGCGTGGTCACGCGGTTGCCGAGCTGGTTTGAGCTCTCAAAGCGCAGCAGCTCCTCCACCCCGGGCCGGATCAGCTTGGGCTCGGCGATGAGTCGCGCCAGCTCCTGCGGCCAGTCGAGCAGCGCGACGAGCCCGTTGCCGATCAGGTTGGTCGTGGTCTCGTGGCCGGCATTGAGGATGAAGATGATGTTGTGCAGCAGCTCGCCCTCCGACAGCTGCTCGCCGTCCACCTCGCCTTGTATCAGCCGCGTCAGCACATCGCGGGCAGGATCGCCCGGATGCGCGCGGCGGTCGGCGACGAGGTGGCGCAGATATCCGAGGAACTCGCCCACCGCCCGCTCGCCCCGGTCGCGCTGGGTTTCGCTCAGCACAGGCTCCAGCGCGCCCAGGATGGCAAGCGACCAATCGCGCAGCGGCCCGCGTTCCTCGCGCGGCACCGCCAGCAGATTGCCGATCACCTCCACCGGCACCGCTGCCGCCAGATCGGCAATCAGATCAGCGCTGCCCTTCGCCTCGATGGCGTCGAGCAGGCGGTCGACCAGCGCCGTCACCGGCCCCTCCATGTCGGCTATGGCGCGCGGCGTCAGGGCTCCGGCAATAATCCGGCGCACCCGCGTGTGCAGCGGCGGATCATTGAAGACAAGGCTCGTGGTGTGGTGCTCGTAGAGCAGACCGTGGCCATACTTGGTGCCGTACTCGCGCTTCTTGTCGGAGGAGTAGGCGCTCGTGTCCTTGTAGACGGCGACGCAATCGGCGTAGCGGGAGAGGAAGTAGCTGCCGTCCGGCATGGCGCGCACGGGTTCGTGCTCGCGAAGGGCGTGGTAGGTGGGATAGGGGTTGGCGTAAAAGTCGGCGGGCAGCCGGCGCAGATCGAAGGCCTGTGCGACGGCGCGCGCCCGGTCGGGCTCCGAGAAGCGCGCCGGCGCCCTGCCCCCCACCGGCGGGCGCGACGCATGGCTACGTTCTTCGCTCAATTTCGTGCGCCCCCAATAACCACCGCGAAACCGCCAAATTGCGCTTGCATAGTGCAACCGGGTGATAACGTCCGGCGCTGTCAGCGTATCGGCGCCACCGCCAGTCAAGCAAGGCTGAACTGGTCATCGCCGATCGGACCCGCGTCGAAAGCGCGAAGCGTTGGGAGTCGCCTGGTATGCCTGAACCGACCTTGACGATGACCGCGGACGACGATTTGCCGCGTACCATCCGCCGCGAGCGGGAGGCACGTGAGCGGGAAAGCCGGGAGCGGGAAGCGCGCGAACGCGAAGTGCGCGACAGGCTGGCCCGCGAGAAGCATGCGGCGCCGCTGCCCATGCTCGACCCTGTGGCGGGCGACCTCGCTCTGCCGGCGCCGGCGGTCACGGTCACGGCTTTCGACGTGCCGTTCGCCAGGCTCGCCGCCTTCTTCATGCGGGCGGCGTTTGCGGCCATTCCCGCGTTGCTGGTCGTGATGGCGTTCCTTTGGGTATTCGGCCAGGCGCTGCAGACCTTCTTTCCGCAACTCCTGAAGATGAAGATCCTGATCTACATGCCTTAGGGCTGCGACCCACCTATTAGCTTGCCGGGATCGCCGCCGGCTACCTGCGCGGGCCTCCGATTGCGAGACGTTGGCGGCGGAAATCGTTTCTCTCGCAGTATCCGACCCTCAGAACCCCTTTTTCAAAGCTGCACGCGCTTGTGCTTCGCCTTCGCCGCCCATCGCCGCTAACCTTCCACGGACCGTGCGTCTTGGAGGCTGCGATGAAGGAAGACCGCTACCACAAGCACCGGCTGGCCAACCACGTCCTGCATCCCGAGACGCTGATGCTGGGGTACGGATACGACCCCTTGCTCTCGGAGGGTGCGGTCAAGCCGCCCGTGTTCCTGACCTCCACCTTCGTATTTCGCTCGGCCGAGGAGGGCCGCGATTTCTTCGACTACACGGCCGGGCGCAAGCAACCGCCCGAGGGCGAGACAACCGGCCTCGTCTATTCGCGCTTCAATCATCCCAACAGCGAGATCGTGGAGGATCGCCTGGCGGCCTACGAAGGAGCCGAGGCCTGCATTCTTTTCTCGTCGGGCATGTCGGCGATCGCCACCACGATCCTCACGTTCACAAGGCCCGGCGACGTGATCCTCCACTCCCAGCCCCTCTACGGGGGGACGGAGACGCTGCTGTCGCGCACGCTGGCAGCCTACGACATCGAGGCGGTCGGGTTCCCTGACGGGATCGACGCGGCGACCGTGCGCGAGGCGGCGACCATGGCCGAGGCGAAGGGGCGCGTTTCGGTCATCATGATCGAGACGCCATCCAACCCCCTCAACACGCTGGTCGACATCGCGCTGCTCAAGCGCATCGCGGATGAGATCGCCGAGCGCCAGAAGCATCGCCCCATCATCGTATGCGACAACACCCTGCTGGGACCGGTCTTTCAGCGTCCCTTGGCGGTCGGCGCAGACGTCTCGGTCTATTCGCTCACGAAATATGTCGGCGGCCACTCGGACCTGATCGCCGGCGCGGCGCTGGGGGCAGAGGGTCTGCTGAAGCCGATCCGCCTGCTGCGCGGTGCGGTCGGCACACAACTCGACCCACACTCGTGCTGGATGCTCGGCCGCTCCCTCGAGACGCTGGCACTGCGCATGCAGCGCGCGAACAGCAACGCCAAGGCCATTGCCGAGTTTTTGCGCGACCATCCCCGGGTGGCGCAGGTGCACTATCTGCCCTTCCTGCCCCCGGGCGCCCCGGGGCTCAAGGTTTACAAGCGCCAATGCAGCGCTCCCGGATCGACTTTTTCGTTCGACATCAAGGGTGGCTTGGTCGAGGCCTTCGAGTGCCTGAACCGGTTGCAGGTCTTCAAGCTGGCCGTCAGCCTTGGGGGAACGGAGTCGCTTGCGTGTCATCCAGGTACGACAACTCATTCCGGCGTACCGGCCGAAGTGCGTGCGGGGATCGGGGTGAAAGACACGACAGTGCGGTTGTCGATAGGAATTGAGCACCCAGACGATCTCATCGCGGACCTGTCGCAGGCCCTGGCGCGCAAGAGGTAGGCGAAGGCCGGATCGCAACGTGCGGCCGGACCGATCCTAGGGGATTGCCAAGGGCTTGCGTCCGGGTTTCGCCGGATGACGCGCTCCGCTGCGAGCGTGCTTGATCCTTGCAGTATCGCGGCGCAAGCGAAGCACCGCGTCGCGCGCAGGGATGTCGCGATGAACCTGACAGCATTGATCATGCAGATCGTCGGCGGCGCCGTCGCCGGCTATGCGGCGGGCCACTATTCCAAGGACGCGAGTCTCGGAACGATCGGCCACGCGGTTGTCGGTGCATTGGCCGGCGGAGTCGGCGGGCAGATCCTGTTCGCGATTTTCGGATTGAGCGGCGTGCAAATCGTATCGGCGCTGCTGGCTGGCGGTGTCAGCGGCGGTCTCGCGACGCTTCTTGCAGGCTTCCTCAAGTCAAAGGTGTCCACATGAGCGGCTGCTGCTCGGGCGAGCCCGGCCGTTTCATCTGCGACGGCGGCCGCCAGGGCACGGGTGCTCGATCTGACGTCCTCCACTCGCCGGCGACCTGACACGTGCTCCTCTCTACCGCAATGCTGATGATCCTGGTCGGGTTCGCAATCCTCGGATTCGGCCTCTTCATATTTTACGCCTGGCTACCGGTCTTCTATGCGCTGTTCGGTTTCGAAATCGGACTGCTGCTGGGCGGATGGATGTTCGGCAGCGCGGGATCGGCACGAATTGCTGTCGGCATCGCCCTCGGAGCCGTGCTCGCTGCGGCGACCTATCTGATCGAGCCCTACAGGCGGATCGTCGTCGGCTATCTGGGCGGATCGGTCGTGTCGCTGTCGCTCGCGTCGCTGATCGGCCTGGGCCGCTTCGACAGCGCCCTGCTGGCGGCTGTCATAGCCGTCATCGGAGGCGTCGCCGGCGCCATGATCGCCATGAGATTCTTCGACGCCCTCGTCATCGCCGCGTCTGCCTACGGCGGCGCCACGCTGATCGTGCTCGGGGCGCGCATGCTTCTGCCGATCGCCAGCGAGCCGACCGCCCTGAGCGCGATTCCGGCCATCATTGCAATCGTCCTCGCCATCCTCGGCATGCGCTTTCAGCTGCAGCACATGGATGAGTGGAGACCCGCGCAATTCTCGGGCCACCGCCACGCGACCGAGGCCGGAGACCGCAAGAAATGAGCGCTTCCGGAGTCCTGATGCAAAGGCGGCCCCCGCCGGCACATCGGCGGCCGCGCTCAGCTGGTTTTCCCGGATGGCCGCTGGCCGGACCCACGGCCTGCCGTCATCCCCGTCGTCAACTCCGGTGATTGGAGCCAATACCCGATGAGTAACCTGGTTGTTCTCGACTTCGATGGCGTCGGCGTGCTCAAGACGTCGCTGTCCAAAGAGCAGGAGGACAAGCTCCGGGCCGCGCTGAGCAACGTGGCGAAGGCCTGAGGGTGCAAATCGAGAAGCGGGACGCGAGTGCGGCAACCGGGCCGGACGCCCCGGTCAGGAGCGGCAGGCCAGGAGACGGCTGGGTTCACGCCTCCCTGACGCTGATCGCCATCGTTGCCGTCTTCTTTGCCATCCGCATCGCCAGCTCCGTCTTCGCCCCCATTGCCTGCGCGCTCTTTGTCATCGCCATCGTGTGGCCACTGCAAAACCGCCTGCAGGCGCACACTCCGAAGCTCGTGGCGCTGGCGATCGTCATGCTCGCCATCGTCATCGTTTTCGCCACGTTCGCCACCCTCGTTGCCTGGGGCTTCGGACGCATCGCGCGGTCGCTGATCGCCGATGCGGAGCGGTTCCAGCAGCTCTATGGACAGGCGGCGGCGTGGCTGGAAGCCCATGGCATCGGCATAGCGACCCTATGGGCCGAGCACTTCAACGCGCGCTGGCTGGTGCGCGCAGTGCAGGGCGTTGCAGGGCAGCTCAACACCACCATCGGCTTCTGGCTGGTCGTGCTGGTGTACGTGATCCTCGGGCTCCTCGAGGTCGATGACGCCGAGCGGCGGGTCCGGGTCATGGAGAACCGACACGCGGCCCATGTCCTGCTCGAGGGGTGCGCAAAGACGGCAGCCAAATTCCGCAAATACTTGGTGATCCGGACGCAGATGAGCGTCGTCACCGGCGTTCTCGTCTGGGCGCTGGCCTCAGCCGCCGGCCTGCAGCTGGCGGCCGAATGGGGCGTCATCGCCTTCGCGCTCAACTACATCCCGTTCATCGGCCCGTTCGTCGCCACCATGTTCCCGACGCTGTTTGCGCTGGCACAGTTCGCGTCGTGGCAGGCGGCACTGGCCCTGTTCGTTTGCCTCAATGTCATCCAGTTCGTCATCGGCAGCTACATCGAGCCGCGCGTTTCGGGCAGTGCCCTCGCCATCTCTCCGTTTGTCGTGTTGTTTTCCGTGTTCTTCTGGACGTTCCTGTGGGGCCTGTTCGGTGCCTTCATCGGAGTGCCGATCACGATCGCGCTGTTGACGTTCTGCGCGCAGCACCCCTCGACGCGCTGGCTCGCCGACCTCCTCGGCGGTACGGAAGGGCCGGCGGCACTCAGGAAATCGAGCTGAGGGCTCTCGCGCCGCTGCCCGCTATCTCGATGCGCTCGGGCGTCATCAGACGGAGCCCATCGGGGCCGGTCGCCAAGCGATGCACGAGCAGGCTGGTCGTCATGTCGTCCGTCGCCTCCATCACCGGGGAGGGAGCAGAGACGATCCGCAGGCCGCCGCATTCACCGATCCAATCGATATGGCGATGGCCGTGCATGATCACGGCCCTCCTGCCGAGCGGCTGGAGCTGGCGGACGAGCCAGCTGCCGTTGATCAAGGCCGTGCCGATGCGCTCCGACAGCGCCGTGGCCAGTTTCGGGTACTCCACCAGATGGTGGTGAAGCGCGATGATCCAATGCGCGCGCGGAAACTGCCCGACAACCCCAAGCAAGGCCCGTGTCTGCTCGCTCGAGACGAGACCCAGAGCATTGGTAAAGGAGAAGTGCGTCCCTGCCGCGGAGTTCAGCAGAATGATCCCCAGTCCGTCCTCGGCGACGGGCGGCAGCACCATCGGAAAGACGTCAGCCCATAGCCCAGCCAGTCTGGCCGAGAGCTGCAGCGTACCTTTGTCGGCGAACTCGGCAACGCCTGTCTGGTAGGGCTCCAGCGCGCGTTCCAAAGTGTCTCCCAGTCTTCCCGTTGCAGCATCGACGACGCGCACGCTGGCGCCCTGCACTGCCGCGAGGGCCGACAGCGTCCGCAGCTGGCGCAACCGTCCGCCCGGGCTGATGGGCAGATCCAGGCGGGCCGGATTTGCACGATCGACGACGTTGACGTCATGGTTGCCCGGCAGCATGAGGGTGCGCGCCGCCAGGTGTGGAAACCTTTCGAGAGCCGCGAGGAATTCCGCCCACTCCGCGGAGCGGCCCGCGTCCGTCATGTCTCCCGTGATCAGGAGAAAGTCGAGCCCGCGATCGTCGTGCTCCTGCTGCAGCCGCTCGAGCAGGCGGAGGAGCCGTTCGTTGCCGCGCGGCCCCGACCGCCCGCTCTCGATGCGAAAGCCGTAGCGCTCGCCGACGACGTGGAGGTCCGACACATGGGCCACGCGCCAGATCCTGGCGTGCAGCGGCGGCTGGTCGAATTTCGAAATGTCGCGTGGCTGGTCCATCGTGGCATCGGCAATCCCCCACGCAAGGGCGGCGGCAGCCAGGTATCCGCCGATGAGAACGGCCGTGTTGGCCAGCGCGGGAGCGACGAGCCGATGCGGAGCCGCCAAGTCCTCGATCGTCCCAAGCCACCGCGAGGTCGGCCAAGCCAACAACACGACGCCAAGGCCTATCGCACAAAGGATGAGGCCGGCTCCGGCCGCGGCGGCAGCACGAAACCGCGTCGCGTCGGCGCTACCATCTCGGGCCAACAGATGCTCCATCAGATGGCGCATGCATTCCCGGCACAGCGCATATCCGGGCTGCACGGCAACGGCATTCAGCGACCAGAAACTCTGCTCCGCAGCACGCAGCAGATGCCGGCCTCCCAGCCAACCCGCCACGACCGCGATGACGAGGACGGCAAAGGGCCAGGCGCCGCTGAAGAGGACCGCGACCTTCCTGGAGAGAGTGGTCAGCCAACCCGAGACGATGAGCGGCGCGAGACCAAGCAGCAGGCCCGGCAACAGGAAAAGGACGATCCAGGCGAGTATTAGCTTCGGAAAGCTGATCTCGGCGAGCAGGCTTCCGGTTATCGCGAACAGGGATCGCCGCTTCGTGCTGGATGCATCGTCCTCGACGTCGCCGAGGCGCGGATCAATGAGCGGCCTCATGAGACGGTTCTGCCCAGGTCCGGCTCGCCACCGACCGCCTTGCCGTCCACGGATGCGCTCGCGTCCGCGGTACACCCCGCTGCGCGGCACGACCCGCGGCAACAGCTCGTGACCGCATCCGGAGACGCGGCCCGGGTCGTTCTCGATGTCATGCTCGCACCCTGGCTGCAGGCGTCTACCTGCCTACCGCATACGCAAGGCCCTCCCACCCCGTAAATCCGCAATTCCCCTGGTCCGGGACACCCAAAGACCCGAGCGCGGCAACGCCACCTGTGCAAATCACAGGCAGCGGTCGGCGTGAAGACCACCCTAGAAACAGAATAATCTGCCTTCCGGCGCACCCGGCTTTCAGGTTTTGCTGCGGGTGCTCACGCCCTGACAAGTTCGGCCCGGAAGGCCGAAAGACATCTTCCCAAGCAGCACCCTGGCTGAAGGCACCCCAACCGCGCTAGGCTTGGCGGCGGCGGGGCACCTAACTCGCCGATACTCTGTTCAGGGAGGTGGAAATCAATGAAACTCTACTCGCCTGCGCGAGCGGGCCTGGCCGCCGCAGTCGCCGCCACATTGGCGTTCGCCGGCACGGCACTCGCCCAGCAGTCTCGAACCCTCAAGATCCAGTCGGCGGTGCCTCCGACCTCCACGACACAGGACGCGCTCAGGTTTTTCGCCGATCGGGTTGATAAGCTGACCGGCGGCAACCTCAAGGTCGAGGCGCTGCCAGGCGGTGCTGTCGTTCCGCCCTTCGAGATCCTGGATGCCGCGCACAAGAAGGTGCTCGATGGCGCCTACGGCATTTCCTACTGGTGGTACGGCAAGAGTGTTACCGCGACGCTTTTCGCCAATACGCCGGCCGGCATCTTCGGTATGGACGCCGTGGATTTCATCGGCTGGGTCTACGAGGGCGGCGGGCTCGAGCTGTGGAACGAGTTCTATCAGAAGGAGCTGAAGCTCAATCTCGTCGCGTTCCCGAGCATTCCGCCAAGCCCGCAAGCGCTCGGCTGGTTCAAGCGGCCGATCAAGGACCTCGCCGATTTCAAGGGCATGAAGTGCCGCCAGACCGGCATCGTCTCCCAGCTCTACGCCAAGATGGGCATGGCCGTCGTCAACATGCCGGGCGGTGAGATCCTTCCCGCGGCCGAGCGCGGCACCATCGACTGCGCGGAATGGGTGGGCGGCGTCGAGGACCTGCGGCTTGGTCTGCACACGGTCTGGAAGCACCACTACACTCCGGGCATGCACGAGAGCGCCTCGGTCGCCGAGATCGCGATCAACAAGGACGTCTGGGACAGCCTGCCGGCCCAGAACAGAGAAGCCATCAAGTCTGCCACGACGGAAACCTTCCTGCGCTGGTGGGCAAGCTTCCAGAGGCAGAACGCCGACGCCATCGCGGAGTTCGTGGAGAAGCACGGCGTCAAGCTGCTGACGACGCCCCCCGAGGTGAACCAGGCCTTCCTCAAGACCTGGGATGAGTTCGCCGCGGCCGAAGCGGCCAAGAACCCGTTCTTCAAGAAGGTCTACGAGTCGCAGAAGGCCTATGCGGCCAAGGTCGTTCCGGCCAAGCGCTTCATGTTCCCGCCCTACGCCTTGCAGGCGGACCACTACTTTCCCGTGAAGCAGTGAAGGGCTCATGGATGGGACAGGAAGGGCGGCCCCGGCCGCCCTTCGTGCTTGTGGTCGATTGCAGGCGATCTGCGCGGGCCTACCGCACCACGCTCGGCAGCCACAGGGCGATCTGCGGGAACAGTAGCAGCAGGATCAGGGCGATCACCTGGATGACCATGTAGTCGGCCATGCCCTTGTAGATCGTCCCCAAGCTCCATTGCGGCACGACGTTGCGCAGGTAGTAGGCGGACATTGCAACCGGCGGACTTAAGTATGCCGTCTGCATGTTGACCGCGGTCAGGGCGCCGAACCAGATCAGCAGATCGAGCTTGCCGAGACCAAGCTGCAATTTCTCGATCACGGGCAGAACGATCGGCAGGAAGACCAGGATGATCACCGGCCACTCGAACGGCCACCCCAGGATGAAGAAGATGAACATGATCAGCGCCAGCTTCCACCAATCTCCCAGGGGAACTGAGAGAAGGTAGCTGGTGATCAGGTTCGCGCTGCCGAGCTTCGTAAAGACGGCGCCGAACACGGTCGAGGCCACGGCCAGAAACAGCACCATGGACGAGGTGACCATCGTGCCGATGCCCGCATTGGTGAGCGATTTGACGCCGAGGCGGCCATAGAGAAGGGCCAGCAGGGCGGCACCGAAGGCACCGCACGAGGCAGCTTCCGTCGGAGTAGCCAATCCACCGACGATGGTTCCGAGCGTGAACCCGATCAGCGCACTCAGAGGCGCGATCCCTAGCACGACAGCGCGGAAGTAGGCATTGCGGAAGTAGGGAAACGCTGTCAGCAGCGCCAGCGCGAATGCGAGGCCCGAAACGGCAAACGGGCCTATGGTGACGGGGAGACGTGGAGCGCCCGCCTGGCTCAACAAGAAATCCGCAGCCAGGTACACCATCACCACCAAGCAGACGAGAGCCAACCCGACAACGGGAGCGCCCACCTTCTCCGTGGTCATCTGCTCATAGGCGAGCTTGCGCTCCTCCATCGTCATGGCTGGACCGAGCTTCGGATTGATGAAGCTGCGGGCGAGCGCGTAGGCGATGTAGCAGCCGGCAAGCAGGAAGCCGGGCCCGAACGAGGCTGAATAGAGCAGGTTGACGGGTACGCCCATAGTGGGGCCCATGACCACCAGCATGACGCTGGGTGGAATCAGGATGCCGAGCGTGCCGCCGGCGGCGATAGCGCCGGACGAAAGCCGGGCATCATAGCCGGCCTTGATCATCATCGGGGCGGCCATGATGCCGAGCACCGTCACGGCAGCGCCGACGATGCCCGTCGCCATGGCGAAGATCGTGGCGGTCAGGAGGACCGCCAGATAGAGCGAGCCGCGCACGGGCGCGAGAAGGCTGCGGAGCGCCCCGAACAGCCGCTCCATCAGGCCCGCCTGCTCGGTCATGTAGCCCATGAAAATGAACAGCGGCACGGCAGGAAAGATCTCGTCCTTCATCGTGCCCCAGATCTGCAGATAGGCCAGGTTGAAGGTCTGCTCCCACCCCAGTCCGATCCCGCCAAAAATGATGGCGAGGAACAGCAGCGTAAAGGAGATCGGAAAACCGATGAAGATGACCGCAACCATGCCGACGAGCATGATCAGTCCGAGAGCCTCGGTGAAACTCATGGTCTCAGACCTCGATCTTCTCGTGCTTCGTCAGGAACTCGCCGGTCCGCCAGGCCCAGAGGCTCTTCAGGAGCTCCGAAATGCCCTGCAGGAACAGCATGAGGGCGGCCAGTGGAATGACGCCGCGCAGCGGCCACAGGACGGGCGTCCAGGCACCCGAGCTCGCGCGCTCGTCGATCGAGACGGAGTACAAGAAATCGTCGATCGAGATGAAGAACAGCACGACCATGGTCGGCAGGAAGAACAGTATGAAGGCCAGGCTGTCGATCATGCCCTTGGTTCGATCCGAGAACCCCTCCCACAGCATGTCGGTGCGGACGTGGGCGCCCTTGAGCAAGGCCAGTGCGGCGCCCAGCATGAACAGGGCTGCATACGACATCGTCGTTACGTCGAGGGCCCAGATCGTCGGGTCCTTGAGGACATAGCGAGCAAAAACCTCCACCACATTCGCGAAAACCAAGGGAATGAGCAGGAGCACGAACAGGTAGCCAGTCCACTCCGTGAACCTGTCGATGACGTGGATGACGGCCAGGTAGCCCCGGGACGGCACCGGCCTCGGCTGTGGGGAGATGCTGGTCATTGGCAATCTCTTGCTGGGCAGCTGGTCCCTCGGACCGAACCAATAAGACGGATTTACACGCGCGGGATCGAGCATTTCAATCGCGCGAACTTTCTTGTCACGGAATGTTAGTTAAGTGGCGCTCCCGACGCCAGGACCTCGATGGTGGAAGTGGCCAATCGGCATCCGCGCTGAAAAAAAGCTCATAGCGTTCGGCGCGCGAGCAGGCCGGCGGATCTGGTATTCCACGAGCCGGCAGCTGCCCGGTGAATGACCGGACCGGCAAGCCGCGGGCGATACCCGCAATTGCGATATTTTCCAGGTTGTTGGCGCATTGTAGTCGATCCGCATCCAACTTTCGTCGGTTCCTCGGCAAGACACCAACGCAAGCGCGCCCGCAAAATGCTCCGAGGTGCTCGAGCCGGCGCGCACAAATGATTTGCCCGCCGCGGACGCATCGAGCCCGCACAGTCGCGCAGCAGGCTTGCCCCGGCTCGAGGCAGCACCTAACGTTCGCCGCCCCTTAGCGACGATCAAGAATTGCCAGGAGCCCACGATGCCGCGGTTACGCTTTGGCGCCTTTCTTGCCCCTCATCATCCCGTCGGCGAGCACCCCATGCTGCAGTTCCGCCGCGACCTCGATTTCGTGGAGCATCTGGACCGCCTCGGGTTCGACGAGTTCTGGTGCGGCGAACACCATTCCAGCGGCTGGGAGATGATTGCCTCGCCCGAAATGTTCCTGGCGGCCGCCGGCGAGCGCTCCAAGCGCATCCGGCTCGGCACGGGCGTGATTTCCCTCCCCTATCACCATCCCTTCAACGTCGCCCAGCGCATGGTACAGCTCGACTACATGACGGGCGGCCGGGCGATCTTCGGCTCGGGACCAGGTGCCTTGGCCTCCGACGCCCACACCCTCGGCATCGACCCTATGGTGCAGCGCGATCGCCAGGACGAGGCGATCTCCATCATCCGCCGCCTGTTCAAGGGTGAGCGCGTGACAGCCAAGAGCGAGTGGTTCACGCTGCAGGACGCGGCGCTGCAACTGCTGCCGCTGCAGGAGGACATGCCCTTCGTCGTCGCCTCGCAGATCAGCCCCTCTGGGATGACGCTCGCCGGCAAGCATGGGATCGGCATCATCTCCATCGGCTCGATGTCGAACGAGGGGCTGCAATCGCTACCCCAGCAGTGGGCCTTTGCGGAGCAGTCGGCCGCCAAGCACGGCAAGATCGCGGACCGTCAGCAATGGCGGGTTCTGCTCAGCTGGCACATCGCCGAGACGCGCGAGAAGGCCCGGATCGAGGCGCGCGACGGCCTGCTGCGCCATCACAATGAGTACGTGCTGGGGACCCTGCAGCGGCCGGGGCTCAAGGCGTACTCGACGCCGGACGAGGCCGTCGACAAGACGGGCTTCGTCGATGGGGCGGCCGCCACGATCGGCACGCCCGACGACCTCGTGGCCAAGATCAAGTCCGTGCTGGAGGTCAGCGGCGGGGTCGGCACGGTCGTCGGCTTCGTGCACGACTGGGCGAACCCCGAGAATACCTTCCGCAGTTGGGATATGGTCGCGCGCTATGTCGTGCCAGAGATCAACGGTTATCTCGACGGCCTGCGCAAGTCGCAGAAGTTCGTCACGGAGAACCGTGGCGTGTTCGAACTCAGCCGCGAGGCCGTGATGGCGAAAATCATGGAGAACGAGAGCGCGGCAGCCGCGCTCGCGGTCACCAAGTCGCCCCACTTCAGCGCGTCCGGCGGCAACGTGCCCGACCTGCAGAAGGCAGCGGCGCGGGCCAAATCCAAATAGCGGTGCTCACAACCAGCTCGGTGGGCTCGGGGCAGCGGGAGCGGCACGGGCCACGCAGCTCCGCGTCGACGCATCGCCTGCCAGGCAGGAACACAGCGCGCGACAGACAGAGCAAGATGAGAGATAGTCCGCGCACGGGCGGGAACAGCGAGGAAACAACCGGCTGCAACCCACTCAAAGGGAAGAGCCGCCGCACCAGCTGGCATGCATGGAGGATCGAACACCGTGATGGGCTTCACTTTGCACCGCCGCCGGCTCGCGGTCGTCGCTGCCGCGGGACTGCTGGCCGCCACCTCGGCGCGGGCGGCCGAGCCGAATTATACGCCGGCGGCCGATCTCCTGGCGGCGGCCAAGAAGGAAGGCAAGATCATCCTCTATACCGCCAACTTCCTTGACACCGAGCAGGCCGTGGCGAAGCGTCTCAACGAGCGCTTCGGCATCGCCATCGAGATCGTGCGCGCCCCGACCGGGCAGCTCATCACGCGCATCAAGACGGAGGCTGCCGCCAACAAGCTGATCGCCGACGTCATCGACATCTCCGACCGGGTGCAGGCACGAGGCATGATTGACATCTTCGCGCCGTACGCCCCGCCGAATGCAGCTGACTATCCGGAAGTCACCCGCACGGTCGACCGGCTCTGGCCGCGCTCCGGCAATGCCTGGACGATCACTTACAACTCCGCGCTGGTGACCGATCCGCCCAAGAGCTGGGCCGACCTGGTGAAGCCGGAATTTGGCAAGCTGCGCCTCGGCCAGACGGTGGTGGCCTCGGGCGGTGCTCCCTTCACGCGCGCGATGTTCGAGCGCAAGGTTCTGGGCGAGGACTACTGGACCAAGCAGGCCGCGCTGAAGCCGTCGCTGTTTCCGAGCCAGGCGCCGATGGTCGATGCCATGATCCGCGGCGAGATCGCGATTGCGCCACTCGTCACCAATCTCGCCATTCCCCTGGCCGCCCAAGGTGCGCCGCTCAAGTGGTTCTTCGCGCCGGAAGGCGTGCCCGCAACGGTGTTTGCGGCCGGCCTTACCAAGACGTCGCCCAATCCCAACGCCGCCAAGCTGTTCCTGGACTGGGCGCTTTCGCGCGAGGGCCAGGCGCTCATGGTCGAGCTCGGTTCCTTCTCCTCGCTCGCGCACGCACCAATGCCACCGGGCGTCGATGCCAAGGCCATCAAGACCTGGTACGCGGACGACGCCGAATTCGAACGGGTGCACAAGCCTTGGTCGGACGACTGGAACAAAGCCTACAATTACCGCCAGTAGGCCATGCATGCGCAGGTTGGGATGCTTCCCTACGCAGGCATACTGGCGCTCGCCTAAGAGCCCCGCGCACCCTGCTGTTCACCCTCGCAGGCCCAGCCAGCTCACCCGAGCCTGCTGATCCGTGTTAGGCATAGGCTCAAAAGTAGGCCCCTGTCGTCAAACGCGACCCAACTGCGGCCAACCCGGAGGAAATCTTGCCCACCGACGCCGCCATTGCGACAGGTGCCGCCGATGCTCCAACTGCGGCAGCTTCCGCGCGAAGTACGGCCGGCTTGACCTGGCTCTGGTCGTTGTTCCTGCTCCTGGTCCTGACTTTTCTGGTCATCTACCCCGTCACCATGCTGCTGCTGGGCGCACTCACCAACACCAATCCGGTGGTGGACGGGTTCGGCGTCTTCGACATCTCGCTCGCCAACTTCGTCACGGTCCTCGCCAATCCCAATGTCCACCTGGCGCTGGCTAACTCGCTTATCGCCTGCGCTGGCGGCACGGCGCTGGCGGTGGTGATCGGCCTGACCTTCTCGTGGGTGGTGGTGCGCACCAACACGCCCTGCAAGGGTTTCATCGCGGCAGCCAGCATGCTGCCGCTCTTCGTACCGCCGCTCGTCGCCGCCGTCGCCTGGTCGATCCTGGCCTCGCCGCGCACCGGCCTGCTCAACACGATGCTGGCCAGCCTGGGGCTCGATTGGCGCTTCAACGCCTACTCGATGGGCGGCCTCATTGCCATCTTCGGTATCTACTACGCGCCCTACGTCTACATGTTCACGGCGTCCGCGCTGCGCAACATGGACCCCTCGCTCGAGGAAGCGGCTGAGGTCACTGGCGCCACGCCGCTACGCACGCTGCTCACCGTCACGTTTCCGCTGATCGCGCCGGCCATCGTCTCCGGCATGCTGCTGTCGTTCATCGTCATGCTGGGGATCTACGGCATTCCGGCGGTGCTGGGCACGCCCGGAGACATCCCCGTGCTCACCACCTACATTTTCAAGCTGACGAACTGGTCGCCGCCGCTCTACAGCACGGCCGCCTCGGTCGCCATCATCCTGATGGTGGTGACGGGCTTCCTGGTGTGGCTGCAGCACCGGGTGATCTCGCGTCGCAGCTACACCACGGTGGCCGGCAAGTCGTTCCGACCGGCGCTGCTCAACCTGGGGCCCTGGCGCTACTTCACGCTCGGGCTTGCCGTCGTCTACCTCTTCGTCGTGGTCGTGCTGCCGACGCTGGCACTCATCGTCGCCGCGTTCCGCAAGTTCCTGTTCGTGCGCAACCTCGCTAGCCTGTTCGACGAGCGCCAGTACAGCCTGATCCACTTCGAGCGGTTATTCGCCAATCCGCTGGCACTGCGCTCCATCGTGAACACGATGGAGGTCGGACTGGTGACCGCCCTCGTCGGCGGCGTGCTGGCGTTCGCCATCGGCTATACGATCAACCGCACGAGCCTGCCTGCGCGGGGGAGCATCGATGTCGTCTCGACGCTGCCGGTCGCGATTCCCGGGCTCGTGGTCGGCGTCGCCTACCTGTGGGCGTGGATCGGGCTGCCGGGCGGCCTCTATGGCACGATCTGGATCCTGGCGCTCGCCTTCATCGCCCGCTTCATGCCGGATACCGTCAAGGCGCTTTCGACCTCGCTCATGCAGATCCACCGCGAGCTGGAGGAAGCCTCCTGGATCTGCGGCAAGGGGCTCATCGGCACCATCCGCTCCATCGTGCTGCCGCTGGCGCGTCCGGGCGTCATCGCCGCCATGACGCTGCTCTTTATTCTGGCGATCCGCGAGCTGGGCTCCTCGCTCTTCCTCTACACCAGCAATACCATGGTGATGGCCGTGCTGCTGCTCGACTACTACGAAGGCGGCAACGTCGGCATCACTGCGGCCTTCAGTCTGGTGCAGACCGTCCTGCTCGGCGTCCTCATCGGCATCGCGCATCTACTGTCGCGAGGCGGCGCGAGGAGCGGCGACATCGGGCGTGCCGGCTGACCGCAAGCGGCGACACGGAAACCATTTCAAGGAGGAAACTGACGCATGCGCAAGACACGTATCACTCGCCGCGAGTTCGTGGCCGGCTCCGCAGCCGGACTGGCGACGGCCTCTCTCGGCACCGGACCGGCCACGGCACAGAATTTCGGTTCGGCCGAGCTTATCGAGGCGGCCAAGAAGGAAGGCAGGTTCGTCTACTACACGGCCAACTTCACCGAGGTCGAGCAGGAGACCATCAAGGCCTTCAACAAGCGCTTTCCCTTCGTGAAGATCGAGATGGTGCGGGCCCCAGGCGGGCAGCTGATCACCCGCGTGAAGACGGAGGCGGCCGCCGGAAAGCTCGGAGCCGACGTCATTGATCATTCCGATCGCGCTTTGATGCAACCGCTGGAGGACCTGTTCCAGGACTACACGCCGCCGAACGCCGGCGACTACCGCACGGACATCCTGATCTCCAAGAAGCTGTGGCCGCGCGTCACGCTCGGATGGTCGATCGGCTACAACACCGAGCTGATGAAGAATCCGCCCAAATCCTGGATGGACCTCACCAAGCCCGAGTACGGGCCGAAGCTGATCGGCCAGGTGGTCGCGCCATCGGGCGGCACCACCTGGACGCGCGTGATGTTCGAGCGGCAGGTGCTGGGCGAGGACTATCACAAGCGGCAGGCAGCCACGCAGCCGGTTCTCTATCCGTCGGGCGCGCCGTTGTCTGATGCGCTGGTGCGCGGCGAGGTGTCGATCGCCCCGCTGCTCTACAACATCGTCTACGTGAAGAAGCGCGACGGCGCGCCGGTCGAGATCTTCTTTCCGCCCGAGGGTGTGCCGGTGAATTTCTACGCCAGCGGCGTCACCAAGACCGCCGCCAATCCCAACGCCGGCAAGCTGTTCCTCAACTGGTGCCTTTCGCAGGAGGGCCAGGCCTTCATGATCAAGGAGCAGGGCAACCTCACGGCGCTGAAAGACCCGCCGGCCTACCCGCCGGGATGGAATCCGAAGGTCGTCAAGACCTGGGCACCCGACTTCCAGCAGTACGTGGCGCTGCAGAAGGAGTGGATCGAGGAGTGGAACAAAACCTACGGTTACCGGCAATAGCGCCAGGCCATGGAAGCGCGAGGCTCGAACCCCGCGCTCGCTGAAGGGGAGGAATCAATGTCGAAGAAACTGCTCGCCGCGTTCACGTTCGCGCTGTCGATGCTCGTTGCGAGCATCGCGCCGCGTGCGCAGTTCGGGCCTCCGGAGCTGATCGAGGCGGCGAAGAAGGAGGGCGCACTGGTGCTCTACACGGCCAACATCGCCGAGGCGGAGCAGGTCGTCATCAACGCGTTCAACAAGCGCTTTCCGTTCGTGAAGGTTGAGCTGCTGCGCGCGCCGGGCGGCCAGCTCATCACGCGCGTGAAGACCGAGGCCGCAGCCGGCAAGTTGCGCGCCGATGTGCTCGATCATTCCGACCGAGCACTGCTCGCCGGCATGGAGGACATGTTCCTCGACTACGCGCCACCGAATGCGACGGCCTATCTGCCGGAGGCACAGGTCTCGCCAGAGCTGTGGCCGCGCATCACGCTGGTGTGGTCGATCGCCTACAATAGCGCGCTGGTGAAGAACCCGCCCAAGACCTGGATGGACATGACCAAGCCCGAGTACGGACCCAAGCAGATCGGGCAGGTCATCGCGCCGTCGGGCGGCACGACCTGGACGCGCTCGATGTTCGAGCGCCAGGTGCTGGGCGAGGACTACTGGAAGAAGCAGGCTGCCACGCAGCCAGTGCTGTTTCCCTCCAACGCGCCGATGTCCGACGCGCTGGTGCGCGGCGAGATCGTCATGGGCCCGGTGCTCTACAATGCCATCTACCCCAAGAAGAAGGATGGCGCGCCGATCGAGATTTTCTTCCCGCCGGAGGGAGCGCCGGTCACGCCGTTCGCCGCGGGCGTGCCGAAGACCGCGGCCAATCCCAATGCCGCAAAGCTCTTCCTCAACTGGTGCCTCTCCGACGAGGGACAGGTCTTCATGATCAAGGAGCTCGGCATGCTCACGTCGCTGAAGAAGGCGCCGTTCTATCCCGAGGGCTTCGACCCCAACGTCGTCAAGGTGTGGGTGCCGAACTACGGCCAGTTCGTGAGCCTGCAGAAGGACTGGCTAGAAGAGTGGAACAAGACCTACGGCTATCGCCAGTGAAGGCCGTCTTCGGCCGCAGCGCAGCGCAAGCGAGAAGAACGAGACCGAGATGTCTGCCGAGCTGAGAGTCGAGCACCTTCGCAAAGTCTTCGCCACGGGGGTGGCGGCGGTCGACAACGTGAGCTTCCCCATCGAGCGCGGCGAGATTGTCGTGCTCCTGGGCCCGTCGGGCTGTGGCAAGACCACGACGCTGCGCTGCGTGGCAGGCCTGGAGCATCCCACATCCGGATCGATCAGCATCGGCGGCACGGTGGTGTCGGCACCGGAGCAGGGCGTGCTGATGCCGCCCCGGCTGCGCAACATCGGCATGGTCTTCCAGTCCTATGCCGTGTGGCCGCACATGACCGTGCAGCAGAATGTCGGCTACCCCCTGCGGCACCGCAAGGTGCCCCGGGCCGAGCGCGGCAAGAAGATCACCGAGGTGCTCGAACTCGTGGGGCTCGAAGCCTATGCGGAACGCCCCGTTGTGCAGCTCTCAGGCGGCCAGATGCAGCGCGTGGCGCTCGCGCGCAGCCTCGTGTACGAGCCGCAGCTCCTGCTTCTCGACGAGCCGCTTTCCAACCTCGACGCCAAGCTGCGCCTGCGCCTGCGCGATGACCTGCGCCGCATCATCAAGCGCACCGGGGTCACCGCCCTTTACGTCACGCACGACCAGGCGGAGGCGGTGGTGCTGGGCGACCGCATCGGCGTGATGCGGGACGGCAAGCTGCTGCAGATGGCTTCGGCCGACACGCTCTACAACCGCCCGGCTGACCTGTTCGTGGCCAATTTCACCGGTGCCTCCAACATGCTCGACGGCCGCGTGATCGAGCGCACCGACGAATTCGGTATCGTCGAGGCGGGCGGCGGACAGCGGCTGTCGGCATTCCTGGCGGCGGGCCTGAAGGCGGGCGAGGCGGTGAAGATCGCCGTCCGTCCGGAGAACGTGCGCCTGGGCAGCAACGGTATGGCTGAGCCCAACACCTTCACGGCCCGCGTAGCCGACGCCCGCTACCAGGGCACGCAGACCGTGTACGAGCTCGACCTGCTGGGCGGGCGCGTCGATGCGCTGGAGCTCGGGACCCGGGTGCGCTATCCGGTCGGCACCAACGTCGATGTGATCCTTCCGCCCGCCCTGTGCTGGGCCTACCCCGCCACCGAGTCGGGCAGCTTCGAGTAGAGCTTGCTCAGTACAGCGGGATGCGGGCGCCGGCTTTTGAAGCAGCGAGCCAGGCGTTCTCAGAAATGACGGCAGTAGCAAGCGGCGGCAACCGGCCCGCTATCCACCCTCCTTGATCAATCGATGCGAATGGCTGCGACAGAATTCTTCATGCGCCCGCCATTGCCGGAGCGCGGCATGGCAACTACAGTCCGCGATAGACAAGAGGTGCGTCGCCGCACGTGCGCCGGCTCTCGTCGGATACGGGGTATCGCACGGTGAGGGTTTTGCGCCAATGAGCACGGGCGACGACACGGGCGTCGAGCGCGAGTTCGACATGCTGATGGCCAAGGCCGGCGCCAACGTGCCGGCCGATCGCAAAGCCGGTGTGGTGGCTGGCTACAAGGACATGAAGGCGATGGCGAAGCTGCTGCGCCAGCCGCGCACCGCGACCGACGAGCCTTCCAACACATACGATCTCACGAGTTTCCTGCGGAGCAGGTCATGACCGCGGCCAAGCCTCTGCATGAGCTCTCCATCGCGGAAGCCGGCCGGCAGCTGCGCGCGGGCACGCTGACCTCGGTGACGCTGACGCAGCATGCGCTGTCGCGCATCGCCGCGCTCGACCCGCTGTTGCACGCGTTCGTTCTGATCACGAAGGAGCGGGCGCTCGCCGACGCCGACCGCGCCGACCGCGAGCTGAAGTCCGGCATCGACAAGGGGCCGATGCACGGTATTCCCTATGCGCTCAAGGACATCTATGCGACGGCGGGCATCCGCACGACCTGCCACTCCAAGCTGCTGATCGACAACGTCCCGAGCGAGGACTGCGTCGTCGAGACCAGGTTCAAGGCAGGCGGCGCGGTGCTGCTCGGCAAGCTCGCCACGCACGAGTTCGCGATCGGTGGTCCGAGCCTCGATTTGCCGTTTCCGCCGGCGCGCAATCCCTGGAACCTCGATCACTTCACGGGCGGCTCCTCGTCAGGCTCGGGCGCCGCGGTAGCCGCCGGGCTGGTGCGCACTGCCATGGGCTCCGACACCGGTGGCTCGATCCGCGGGCCAGCGTTCTACTGCGGCACGGTGGGCATCAAGCCGACCTATGGGCTCGTTTCGCGCCGCGGGGTGTTCCCACTTTCCTATGCGCTCGATCATTGCGGGCCGCTGACCTGGACGGTGGAGGATGCCGCGCTGACAATGCAGGTGATCGCCGGCTACGACGCGCTCGACCCCGCCAGTGCCGCTGTTCCGATCCCCGATTTTGCGGCCGCGCTCGGCCCCGATCTTGCGGGACTGAAGCTTGCCTATCCGCGCTCGTTCTTCGCCACGCAGGACGGCATCTCGGCTGAGGTCGTCGCGTCGCTCGACGCCGCCGTCCAGCAGCTGACCAGGCTTGGCGCGACGGTAAATGAGGTCGTGCTGCCGGACATCGACCTCTTCAATGCGTGCGGGCGCATCATCCTGGCGGCCGAAGCCTACGCGATCCACGAGAAAGACCTGCTGGCACGGCCGCTCGACTACGCCCGCTACACCTACCAGCGCATAATGGTGGGGGCGACGATCTCGGCTGCCGACCTGACCCAGGCGTTCCGGCTGCGGCGCGAGCTGTCGACGCTCGTCAACGCCAAGGTCCTCGGCACGCATGATGCCATCATCACCGCCAACGGGCTGACTCCGGCGCCCCGCTTCGACGAGTTCCCGGCCGATGCACCGTTGAAGATGATGCTGCACACGATGCCGTTCAACGTGACCGGCAACCCCACCCTGGCGATCCCGACGGGATTCTCCCGGGGCGGCCTGCCGCTCGGTATGCAGATCGTGGGGCGCGCCTTCGACGAGCCAACCGTGTTCCGGATCGGCGCGGCCTACGAGGCGGCGGCGGGCTGGATCCACAAGCGCCCGTCGCTCGAGCTGCCGGTCGCCGTTTGAAGCTCCGCCTGGCGGGTCCGATCGCCCATAGAGGAGCGAAGCCCGCCGGGAGCCGGCGGGATGAAGGCGCCGGGTAGCTCTCGGCAGGCCTCACGGTTGGAATTTCCCTCTTGCTGGAATGGCCGCTGTCGCGGCAACATCGGTGCATCTGCCGATCCATTCCGCAGCGCCGTGTGGCTCAGCACGGTGCCCTCACCGGGGAAAGTCGTCATCGATGACGCCTCCTGATCGCCTGCGCGTCCTGCTGGCCAAGCCCGAGTTCGTCGTCATGCCGGCCGTCTGGGACGGGCTCAGCGCGAAGCTCGCAGCAGCAGCCGGGTTTGAGACGGCGTTCCTGTCGGGCTCCTGCGTGGCCGCGAGCCGGCTGGGCGGGCCCGATCTCGATCTCGTCTCTTTCGGTGAGATGTTCGACTCCTGCGC